>Ga0105049_10003701_pt1 | contig 18056 bp, 16 predicted proteins | sample MAT06_FD_78087 | JGI IMG/M metagenome (GOLD analysis project Ga0105049, IMG submission 78087) | Freshwater microbial communities from Lake Fryxell liftoff mats and glacier meltwater in Antarctica - MAT-06 | ecosystem: Environmental > Aquatic > Freshwater > Ice > Liftoff microbial mat | place...
CCTCGGCGATGCTGAACACCACGCCGCGATCGACGCGCCGAGTGCTCGCACCCTGGAACGCGATGTCGCGCACCGTGGCGTTGCGATCGATCACGCTCGCGCCCATGCCCGCGGGAAGCAGCGCATGGGTGCGACCCATGCTCGCCCACCAGCGCGAGCTGCCGTCGCCGCGCAGATCCCACGCGATGCCGACGCGCGGCGAGAATTCGTTCGAGAAGTGCAGCCGTGGACCGACCCACATCAGCTCCCAGCGCACGCCCGTGTCAACGCGGATCCGCGGGATCGGCGAGAACGTATCCTCGACGAACAGCGCGGTGTAGCGCGTGCGATAGGTCAACGCCGACGACGCGGCGTAGTCGCACGGCGCGAGCGGATCCTCCATGCACTCGCCGGGACCGAGGAACTGCATCTCGTCGGCGTGACCCGGGATCAGGCTGCGATCGAGCCGACCGCCGGTGAATCGCGACGTGTTGACCAGCCGGGCATCCTCGAACGTGCCGCCCGCGCGAAGCACGTGGTGATCGATCTGGTGCGCGATGTCCGCGGTCACCGTCGGGCGATCGCCGACGCTGTCGACCAGCAGGCCGGCGCCCGCGCTCGACACGAAGCCGAACGGCACCGGGCAGTTCGGGATCATCGGCGCCGGATCATTGATCGTATTGCTGCACGCGGCTGCGAGCAACGGATCGTCGGAGAGGTTGTCGGGGACGTACGCCGACTGGAACTGGACGAGGTTCGCGGCGGTCTTGTCGTGCGCGGACTCGCGACGATCGCTGCGATGCCACGCGGCCAGGACGCGCGCGCGGGTGGTCCTCCACTTGCCGTTCCACGCCGCGATGCCGTCGAAGATCATCGTGGTGCGATCGATTCCGGCGGCCTGCTGCGTCGCGTTCGAGAGGAACGCCGCGTCGCCGGAGAGGTTGCCAAGCAACGTCAGCGTGACGTCGTGCGGCCCCTTGTCCCAGCCAGCGCGCGCCATCAACGGCACCGAGTAGGTGCGGAGCGACTCGCCGGTGTCGGAGATGGTCTCGAGATCGACCTTGCCGTCGCCGCCCTCGTCCGCGGTGCCGGGTAGGCCGTCGGGGACGCCATCTCCATCGACGTCGGCGAGGCGCGCGGCGCGCCATGCGACATCGACCGCCAGGATCGAGGCACCGGCGCCCGCCGCGTACCACGCGCGTCCACTGGCAAGCTTGCCGATCGACCCGAGCGGGCCATGCGCGACGACCACGGTGCTGAGCTCCGGCCCGAGCGTGAAGCCGAGCCGCCGCAGCTGGTAGGTCTGCGCGGGAATCGGCCGCTCGCGCGCGTCGGTCGAGAGCCCCGTCCACGCATAGGCCTCGACCACGTGCCTGGTGCCACCGCGCACCAGCTCGACGTCGACGGAACCACCGAGCCCCGCGCGATCGCGCGCCGAGAAGCCACCGGCGGTGACCAGCATGCCGGTCGTGAACGGCAGGGGCACGCGGGTCTCGCTGTTGCCGGTGCGCAGGCTCTCGGTCGGCGCGCCCTCGACGGTCCACGTGTTCTCGAGCCCGGTCGCACCACCGAATGTCGGGCCGGCATCGTCGCGCGAGGCGCCCGTCGCGAAGTGCGCGACATCATCATGGCGTGAATCGCCGACCGGCAGCCGCAGCAGATACGTCGACGGCAACCACGTGCGCAGCGCGAACGGCGATGGCTCGAACGGATCGGTCGACGACGCGCAGCCGAACGTGTGGCTGTCCTCGCAATCGACCGGCTCCGCGACCTTCGGCTTGAACCCGAACACATCGCGCACATCGTCGGCGCGACCGGGTCGGGCCAGGCCGCCGATCGTCAACAGTGCGATCGCGACCCTGCGCACGCCGCTACGGTAACAGAACTAGTGGTCGTGGTCGCAGCCGGGGCCGTGCTCGTGCTCGTGCGAGTGGTTCTTGATCTCCTCGCGCACCTTGTCCATGTCGAGCGACTTGGCCTGCGTGACCAGCTCCTCGAGCGCGGCCGGCGGCAGTACCCCCGACTCGCGAAACAGCAACACGCCATCGCGGAACAGCATCAGCGTGGGGATCGCCTGGATCTGGGCAGAACCCGCGAGCTCCTGCTGCGCCTCGGTGTCGATCTTGCCGAACGTCACGTCCGCGTGCGTCTCGGACGCCTTCTCGAACACCGGCGCGAACGCACGACAGGGGCCACACCACTCGGCCCAGAAATCGAGGAGGACGATGCCGGGCTTGTCGATGGTGTCCTTGAAGTTGTCGGAGGTGATCTCGACGGTCGCCATGCAGGGACCATGGCCTGGCTTCCGGGCCCCTGCAAGCGTGCGTGCTAGCTTCTGCGGGTGGCCAAACTCCGCATCAGCTACAACGCCCCCGTCGTCCTGACGTTCGCGCTGCTGGCCGTGTTGATCCGGCTGCTCGGGGACGACATCACGCACAAGTGGTTCACCACCCACGGCAACCTCGACGGCACCGCGGCGTGGTTCGCGGTCCTCAGCCACATCCTCGGGCACGGCAACTGGGACCACCTGATCGGCAACTTCATGCTGATCCTGTTGCTCGGCCCGATCCTCGAGGAGCGGTATGGCTCGCTTTCTCTGGTGATCATGATCCTGATCACCAGCGTGATCTCCGGCCTGGTCGACGTCGCGCTCGGCGATCGCACGCTCGGTGCGAGCGGCATCGTGTTCATGATGATCCTGCTCGCCTCGACGGCGAACATCCGGCAGGGCCAGATTCCGCTGACCTTCATCGCCGTCGCCGTGATCTATCTCGGCGCCGAGGTGATGAAGTCGTTCGAGAAGGACAACGTCTCGCAGCTCGGCCACATCCTCGGCGGCGTGACCGGTGCGGTGTTCGGGTTCCTCGCTGCGAGGGGCAAGCCTGATGTGCCGAGCACGGCCGCGCTCGCGGGTGCACCGCGCCCTGCGCCGAAGCTGAAGTCAGGGCCCTGATCGGGTCAGACGAAGAAGTCGGGCAGGAGCGTCGCGCCGGGAACGACCGAGTACTCCGAGAGATCGGTCTTGCCCTCGGCGGCGAGGACCTCATCGTCGACGAAGAACTTGCCGGTGACGTCGACGCCCTTGGTGAAGATCGCGTACGCGGCGTCGGCCATGATCTGCGGCGTGCGCGAACCCTTCATCGCGGCATCGCCGCCGAGCAGGTTCTTGACCGCGGCGGTCGCGATCGTGGTGCGCGGCCACAGCGCGTTGACGGCGATCTTGCCCTTGAACTCGCCGGCCATGCCGAGCACGCACATCGACATCCCGAACTTCGCCATCGTGTAGGCGACGTGCGACGCGAACCATCTCTCCTCCATGTTGAGCGGAGGCGAGATGTTGAGGATCTTCGGGTTCGCGGCCTTCTTGAGGTGTGGGATGCACTGCTGCGAGACCAGGAACGTGCCGCGCGTGTTGATGCCATGCATCAGGTCGTAGCGCTTCATCGGCGTCATCTCGGTGCCGGTCAGGCTGATCGCCGAGGCGTTGTTGACGAGGATGTCGATGCCACCGAACGTCTCGACGGCCTTCGCGACCGCGGCCGCGACCTGGTCCTCGAACCGGATGTCGCAGACGACCGGCAGGCCCTTGCCACCGGCGGCGTCGATCTCCTTCGCGGCGGTGAACACGGTGCCCTCGAGCTTGGGCGTGGGCTCGGCCGTCTTCGCGGCGATCACGACGTTCGCTCCGTCACGGGCGGCGCGCAGGCCGATCGCGAGGCCGATGCCGCGGCTCGCACCGGTGATGAACAGAGTCTTGCCTTCGAGGGATCCGGCCATGGCCCGGGAGATTACGTCATAACCTGTCGAACTCGTCGGGGTTGATCGCGTCTTCGAGTAAGTCGTGGTCGTGAGGGCGCATCAGTTTGTTGAGCGCGAGCGCGCTCCACAGCCCGAGCACGACACCGGCGCCGAACACGAAGAAGCCGAGGCCGACCCCGACGTAACCGGGTGGACCGGGCTTGGTGGCGACGAACACGCAACCGGTGAGCATCGCGATCGCGACGCCGAGCAGCGCCGTGGTCGTCGGCATGATCGGCAGCCGCAAGCGCTTGCCCGCGAGCACCAGCACGCAGGAGATCAACAGCGACGGCACCGCGATCGCGAGGCAGACGAACGTGATCCAGCCGAGCAGCGAGAACGCGCCCGAGGTCTTGTAGATGGACTTGCCGGCGATGTGATCGAGCGACTCGGCGTCGTGGCCGACGTTGTCGGCGCTCTCGAACCGTTCGCGCGTGCGCCTCATCGCCTCGAGGCTGGTCGCGCCGAGGTGCTCGCCGAGCTCGTCGTCGACGGCCTCGTGCAACATGAAGCGCTCCTGCAGCCCGAGCGCATTCCATTCGTCGACCAGCTCGCGGTTGGAGGACTCGAGGCAGGTCCCGGAGAGACACGAGCTGGTCGAGCGGAGGCCGAAGCCGCGCTCGTGAACGTCGCCGAGTGTCGTCAGGTGCCCGTTCGGGTGCGTGTACTGCAGCTGCGTCGAGTCGGCGTACAGCCATTGCCCCGAGAGCAGCGCGAAGCTCAAGGCGGCGATCGCGAGCAGGCCGAGCACGATCGCGACGATCGGAGGCAGCGGGCGTGCCGGGAGATCGGTCATGTCATCTGCGTCGCTCATAAGTTCGCTCCCACCGGCTGCGGCATCACCTTGCCCATCTCGACGTACTCGTGGTGCGCACCGAGCCACAGATCTTCGGCGACCAGCGCGCGACCGGCACGTGCCGCGATCACCGCCGCGCGGACGACCGCGTTCTTGATGTAGCCGCCCGTCATGTCGAAGCGCTCGGCGAGGGCATCGAAGTCGACGCGATCGTGCAGCCCCGACGACGGCGGCAACAGCTGGCGCCATAGCTTCGCGCGCTCTTCGGGCTCGGGATCGGGAAACCGCAGGCGGAAGTTGAGGCGGCGCTGCAGCGCGGGATCGATCGCGGCCTCGGCGTTGGTGGTCAGCACCGAGACACCGTCGAACGTCTCCATCCGCTGGAGGATGTAGTTGACCTCGAGGTTCGCGAACCGATCCTGCGCGGACTCGAGCTTGGTGCGCTTGCCGAACAAGCTGTCGGCCTCGTCGAACAGCAGCATCGCGTGGGCGTCCTGCGCCTCGTCGAAGATCTTCGCGAGGTTCTTCTCGGTCTCGCCGACGTACTTGCTGATCACGGCGGAGAGATCGATGCGCACCAGCTCGAGGCCGAGCTCGCTCGCGACCACACTCGCGGCCATCGTCTTGCCAGTGCCGGGCTCGCCGGAGAACAGACCGGCCACGCCGCGCGAGATCCCGAGGTGACGCTGATAGCCCCAGCGCTCGAGGATCTGCGAGCGACTGCGGACCATCGCGATCATGTCGTGCAGCGTGTCGACGACCTCGTCGGGCAGCACCATCTCGGTGAACCGCGACTTGCGGGTGACGATCGTGCCGTACGCGCCGAGCTTCAGCGACAGCCGCCGCCCGACGCTCGCCTCGAGCGCGGGCACGTCGAGCGGAATCCCCGCGGCGCGGGCGTAGCGGGTCGCTTCGGCGACGACCTCGGCGATCGCACCCGGGCCGATCACGTAGCGCCCGGCGAGCTCGGCGGCCTCCGGCTCGGCGGTGCCGACCAGCGCCGCGGTCCACGCTCGCTCGCGATCCTCGAGCACCGCGCGCGGCAGCGTCACGCTCAGCACCGGACGTTGCAGCTCGAGATCCGCGCTGCGCGTGGTGCCCGCGAGCACCGCGCCGGGCTGGTGCACGATCGCATCGGCGTGCTCGGCGGCGAGGTGGCCGCGATCGTCGAACAGCGGCTCGGCATCCGCGAGGAACGGCAACGCATCACGCAGCCGTGCGGCGGCGAAGGCGTGTCCGAGCAACGCGACCTTCGCGCGACTCTCGAGCGCGAGCAGCGCGGGGATCGGGATCACGAGCAGGCGCTTGCCGAGCGACTTCGCGAGCCGATGCGCGGCTGCCTTGCGACCCGAACCTCGGGGGCCGCGGAGGGCGACCGCGACACCGCCGGGCAGCTCGGGTACGGCGATCCGTGGTGCGAGGGTGTCGATCTCGGTGATCACGGCCGCGGGCAACACGACGCCGAGATCACTGCCCGGTTCGATCAGGGTGCAGACGTTGACGAGCGGCAGCTGCAGCGCGTCGTCGCCGAGCAGCCACGCGAGTGCCTGGGATGCGAGCTCGATGGTGGCGCCGAGTCCGTCGCCGTCGAGGTTGACGACGCGCGCGCGCCGCAGCGCCGAGCCCGGCAGGATCGCCTGCAGCAGCGGCCCGCTGCCGGCGGGTCCTCCGGAAGACACCAGATCGACGCAGGTCTCGAGGTAGAGCGCCGGCTTGCCGCGTGGCGCGAGCGCGTGACACAGCTCGCGCGTATCGGAGTCGAGTGCGTACGCGATCGCGATCGCGAGGATGATGCGACCTCCAGGATCGATCGCGAGTCGCGCGACGAGGGTCTCGAGGCGTGGTGAGCGCGCGCCGGACTGCTTGAGCTCGGCGGCGATCTCCGCCGCGGGTTTGACGTGCGTCTTCTGCGGACGCAGCGTGCCGCCGGCAAGGCGTGCGAGCGCGGCTTCGTCGCGGAGATAGATCTGGCTCGGGATGCGCGGGTCCGCAAATCCAGATCCGGCGTTCAGGCGACGCAGCAGCGCGGCTTCGGCGAGTAGCCGAATTTCGCGGACGATCGCGTCGAGGTCACTCATCGAGGTGGTTCACGGCTTGTTCCCCGGCTTCTCCGACGAGCGCACAGAGAGGCCGCGCCGCGCCGCGGGCTTAGACGGCGTGTTGTCGGGGGATGCCTCGATCGGCTCGAGCTGTCGCGGTGAATCGCGCGCCGCCTTCGGTGCTGCCTGCTGGGCCTGCTTCAGCTCCGCTGCCGACGACGGCGGCGCCGGACCACGCCCATCCTCGGCACGCCTGCCATCGGCGCCCTCGGCACGCGTGCCATCGGCGTACATCCCCACGGGCTGATGATCCGCGACGCGCGGCTGCTCCGGCACGATCGGCGCCGACATCCCCTCGGGGTAGAGCGAGCTGCGCTTCTCCTCGAGCTCGCGTTCCGGACCATCCAGCGCCGAGACATGCTCGGGCTTCGAGACCTCGGGTCCGGGCGCATCGAGCGCGGACGCGTGCGGCACCGGCGCGGGCAGGTCGGCGCCCGTGAGCGACGTCGCTGGTCTCGTCACCGTGGGCTCGGGCCCGTCGAGCATCGACGCCGGCTTCGTGGTCTCCGACAGATCCGGACCGACGAGCGTCGAGCGAAACGGCTGCTCGGCCTCCGGGACCGCGACCGTCGCGAGCGCGCTCAGCGCACTGGCGATGAAGCCGGTGACCGATTCGGCTTGTTCATCGGTGGGGTCGGGCGCATCACCGGAAGCGGTCTCCTCGCGGTGCAGCTTCTGCTCGATCAGATCGTCTTGCGCGTCCTCGAGATCGACCAGGTGATCACGCAGCTCGGCGACGTGCTCGGTGAGCTGGGTGAACTTCGCGTGCAGCGATGCGAGCGTGGCTCGATCTCCATGCGTCAGGTTCTGCTGGAGGACAGACAGCGCTTGCTCGAGCAGCGAGCCGCGATCCTCGGCGAACACGAAGTTGCCCATGCTGCGATCGCGTCCCGACACCGCGGCCTGCAACGCCTCGAGTGCCTGGCTCTCGCGCTGCGGCAGGTAGAGCATCGGGATCGAGAGGTTCTCACCGGCGAGGACCGCGTGGAGCGCGTCGAATAACCGCGAGCGATGCGCGAGCTCGGCATCGACGACCTCGGGGCCGGCGTGCTCCGGCAGCTCCTTGTCGTGCTCGTGCGTCGCGTCCTCGAACCCCTCGAGACGCTGCTCGCGCTCGAGGTCGGGACCTTCGAGCTCCTTGTCCTCGAGCCTCATGCGCCAAGCCTACTCGGTCTTCTCCCACCACTGACACCACCACTCGCCGCCGACGAGGATCCGCAGCTTGGGATGCCAGCAGTACGCGAGCTTCTCGTCAGGGTTCAGATAGAACAGGCAGTTGTCGCAGCGCTCGTCACCGTAGGGCTGACCCTTGAGGACGGCATCCTCGGCGAGGTGCTTGAGCTTGAGGGCCAGCTCCTCGTCGATCTTCTTGGGCTCGGGCTTCGGAAGCGGATCAATATCGTCGGCCATCGGGTGGCGACGTTATCACTTCGCTCGACGACGGAGCGAGCGTGCAAACCACGCGACCGTCTCGGTCATGCCCTCGGCGATCCGGTGGGTCGGGACATAGCCGAGGGCCGCGGTGATCTTGTCGATCGCCGCCTGCGAGTGCGGGATGTCACCGGCGCGGGGCGCCTCGAACAGTGGCTCGGCCTCGGCGACGTCGGGGAAATCTTTCGCGAGCTCCTCGCGGATCATCGCGAACAGCTGCTTGAGATCCGTCTTCTCGTTGCAGCCACAGTTGTAGACCGTACCGGTGACCGCGGGATCCGACGCCGTCGCCGCGAGGATGTTCGCCTGCACGATGTTGTCGACGTAGCAGAAGTCGCGACTACTCGAGCCATCGCCAAAGATCACGCAGGGCTTGCCATCGGCCAGCGACGAGATCCAGCGCGGGATCACGGCGGCGTACGGACCATCGGGATCCTGGCGGCGCCCGAACACGTTGAAGTAGCGCAGCCCGATCATCTGCAGGCCGTAGACGTCGTGGAACACCTGGGCGTAGATCTCGTCGGCGCGCTTGGTCGCGGCATACGGCGAGAGCGGCTTGCCGATCCGGTCCTCGTACTTCGGCAGCCCCGGGTGATCGCCGTACACCGACGAGCTCGACGCGTAGACCACGCGCTTCACGTTGTCGTCCTTCGCCGCGACCATCACGTTCAGGAACGCGCCCACGTTGTGGGCGTGCGAGGACAGCGGGTCCTTGATCGATCGTGGCACCGAGCCCAAGGCGGCCTGGTGCAGCACGATGTCGACGTCCTTGACCGCGGAAGCCGCGACCGCGGGATCGCGGAGATCACCCTCGATGAAGCGGAACTGCAGCCGCTCGTCGGGATTGATCGCGAGGACATCGTCGAGGTTTCGCTGATGCCCGGTGAGGAAGCTGTCGACACCGACCACGGTCTGCCCGAGATCGAGCAACCGTTCGAGCAGGGCAGAGCCAATGAACCCGGCAACTCCCGTCACCAGCCAGCGCCGGGGGGAGTTGACCAGGTCCTCGCAAATCTCGTCGTAACGCGTCCGCTTCGTCATCAGCGGTCCAAGCCTACTCGATTCGCGAGGTTCGGGGTCAGAGGGACCAGAATCGAATCCCGCGGGGCGCCTTGTAGTCACGCGGCACGGCGCTCTTGACGTCGATCAGCACGCCGTTGTCCTTCACGCGCTCGAACAGCCCGTTGATGTTCTTGATGTACTCGTCGTGGGAGACCGCGAGGATCAGGGCGTCGAGCTGCTGCATCTTCTCGATCGGCGTGAGGTGGACTCCGTATTCCTCGTGTGCATCCTCGGCATCGCCCATCGCGTCGGTGACGAGCGGGGTGATGCCGAACGTCGCGAGCTCGGTGATGATGTCGGGCACCTTCGAGTTGCGGAGGTCCGGGACGTTCTCCTTGAACGTCAACCCGAAGATCCCGACCTTGGCCTTGTTCAGCGGCACGTCGAGCTGCGTGAGCATCTTCACCGTCTTCTGCGCGATGAAGGGGCCGACGTTGTTGTTGACGCGACGGCCGGCGAGGATCACCTCGGGCAGGTAGCCGAGCTCCTCGGCCTTCGTCGTCAGGTAGTACGGGTCGACGCCGATGCAGTGACCGCCGACCAGCCCCGGCGTGAAGCGGAGGAAGTTCCACTTGCTGCCGGCGGCCTCGAGCACGTCCTGCGTGCGGATGCCCATGCGATCGAAGATGAACGCGAGCTCGTTCATCAGCGCGATGTTGAGATCGCGCTGGGTGTTCTCGATCACCTTCGCGGCCTCGGCGACCTTGATCGACGGCGCGCGGTGGACGCCCGCGGTGACGACCGAGGCATAGACCGCCGCGACGCGATCGAGCGTCTCCGCGTTCTGGCCCGAGACTACTTTCTTGATCTTCGTGAAGGTGTGCTCCTTGTCGCCCGGGTTGATGCGCTCGGGGGAGTACGCCAGGAAGTAATCGACGCCGTTCTTGAGACCGCACTGGGCGTCGAGGATCGGGCCGCACAGCTCCTCGGTGACGCCCGGGTACCATGTCGACTCGTAGACCACGCAGTCGCCCTTCTTGATGTGCGGACCGACGGTCCGCGAGGCCGCGAGGCTCGGGCCGAGGTCGGGGCGGTTGTTGCGATCGATCGGCGTCGGGACGGCGACGATGAAGAACGTGCAGTCCGCGAGCTTCGACGGATCCGCCGTCAGCTCGAGGTGCTTCGCCGCGGCGAGGTCGGCATCCTCGACCTCGAGGGTGTCGTCATGACCTGCCTTGAGCTCGTCGACGCGCTTCTGGCGGATGTCGAAACCCACGGTTGGCAACGTGCGGCCGAAGGCAATGGCGACCGGGAGGCCGACGTAGCCGAGACCGATAACGGCAATCTTTTCTTGTTCCAGTGGGCGCATCGTTTTTCAGGGGGAGGACACCACGGATGCTTACTGGCGATCAACCGACCAGTAGGATGCCGAGGAAACGTCCAGGTGGCATGAGTGAGGCGAGGGCGAGCAGCTCCTGCTCCTGTGTCTTGTGTGCGGCGGCGACGAGTGCCACCCCATCCATGCACGCGGCCGCGCTGCCGTGCTCTCCGAGCAGCTCGAATCCGGTGAGGTCCACGAGTACATGAGCAAACAATTCTGAGCCTTCGAGCAACACTCGGGCCAGCTGCGGCACGACCTCGCCGGGGTGCTCGACCTTGGGCGCGGACAGCAGCGCGAGCGAACCGTGCAGCCAGCGCGTGCTGAACACGCTGGCTTCCGAATCGGTGTCTTCTCCACGGGCAAGCGTAGGAAGTCCCGGATAACGCACGTTCGCATCGACCACCGCGATGGTCGCGCCGGTCAGATCGCACAGGGCGAGGCCGAGCTGGATGATCAGCGGTGGCACGGCGACCTTGTCGTTCGAGGGCACGAACCCGATCACCCGCAGCTTGTCGTTGTGGATGCGCCGTGCGACGCGGGCGCACGCCGCTCGCAGCTCACCGGAGCGATCATCCCCGATCGCGATCCCGAGCGTCGCCAGCACCTCGGCGGCATCCTGCGCCATCGCGGCAGCATAGCTGCTTGCGGACCCACCCACACACACGGTACGGACGTCACGTGCTGTCGATCGTCCACGTGCTGTCGTCGTACGGCGTCGGTGGTCAGGAGCGTGTCGCGCTCGACCTCGCGATCGGGCAGCGTGCGCGCGGTCATCGCGTCGGGGTGCTCTCACTGTCGCCACCACCCGATGGTGCGATGGCCGACGAGCTCGATAGCGCAGGCGCCGAGGTCGGTCGCGTCCCCAAGCAGGGTCGCGGGATCGACCCGACGCTGGTGTTCCGGCTCGCCCGCGAGCTGCGCGCCCGTCGCGCGGATGTCGTCCACACCCACAATCCGCTCCCGCTGGTCTACGGCATCCCGGCCGCGCGGATGATCGGGGCCACCGCGATCCACACCAAGCACGGCAAGAACCCCTCGGGCCGCGGCAACTTGCTCCTTCGCCGCGCGGTGGGTCACCTCGCCCACGCGTTCGTCGCGGTCTCCGACACCACGGCGGCGCAGGCCCGCGAGAAGCACGAGATCCCGGAGCGCAAGCTCCACGTGATCCCGAACGGGATCCGTCTCGATCGCTACGTCCCCGACTCCGAGGCGCGCGCGGCGACCCGCGTCGAGCTCGGCCTCGGTGACGCGTGGGTGGTCGGTACCGTCGGTCGGCTCGACAGCTACAAGAATCAGGCGCTGCTGGTGCGCGCGATGGCGCCGCTCCTCAGCGCGCGCGCGCGGCTGGTGATCGTCGGCGAGGGCGATGCGCGACCCGAGGTCGAGGCGGCGATCAAGGAGCTACCGGATCCGCGCTGGGTGGTGATGACCGGGCGGCGGATGGATGTACCGCGGCTGATCCACGCGTTCGACGTGTTCGCGCTGTCGTCGAAGACCGAGGGCTTGCCGCTCGTGATCCCCGAGGCGATGGCGGCGTCGCTTCCGATCGTCTCCACCGCGGTCGGCGGCATCCCCGACGTCATCGACGAGGGCGAGACCGGGTTACTCGTGCCGGTCGATCAGACCGCCTTCACCGCCGCGCTCGTGACCCTCGAGACCAACCGCGAGCGCGCCCGCGAGATGGGTGCGCGCGGTCGCGTGATCGCGCTCGAGCGCTATAGCCACGACCGCATGGTCGACGACTACCTCGCGCTCTATGAACAGGCGCGCCGTTAGTTCCTGGCGCAGGGCAGGCAGCTGCAGATCGCCTGATCGATGGCGTCCTCGAGCCGCATCTTGTAGGTCTCGAACACGACTTCTTTGAGCATCCTCAGATCGCGCTGCGCGGCGAGCGCGATCCGGTAGCCGGTCCGGCGGATCAGCCCGAGCGGACCACCGGCGGCCGTCCGTGTCGGCACCAGCACGTCGAAGCAGACGTCACCGCGCGCCCACATCACCTCGTCGATCCCCGGCACCTCGATCTCGAGCTGGACCTCACGGCGGGTCGCGCCACCGACGTACGGCCGCTCGATCCGCAGCCCTCCCGACGACAGATCGAGGGCAACGCCGACCAGCTCGCGCCCGTCGACCATCTCCCAGCACACGGCCTCGACATCGATTCGGGGACTCTCTCGACGATGGATCACCATGTAAAAATTGTCCCAAGCCGCGGTGACCGCGCGCCAGTTTTAATCCGACTGGGTGTAGGCGAGCCGCGGGATCGCGATCTGCGTCATGAACATCGCGTCGCTACACCCACGATCCGTCGACAGCCGGCGGACGTCGAACGGATCCATGGGCAGGACGCCGCGCAGCGACAGCGGCCACACCCGGTTGACGCCGGTCTTGTTCGACAGCCCGATGCGGTAGCCCGCGGAGGCGAGCGCATGGCGGATGCGTGCCTCGCGCGCGATCCGCCGCCCGACCGGATACGCCATCGCGTTCACCGGACGCCCGAGCTGGGCTTCGAGCTCGAGCCGCGAGCTCAGGCATTCGTCCTCGAGGGCGGCGTCGTCGAGGGTCTGCAGCACGCGGTGATAGCGGCCGTGCGATTCGACGTCCATGCCGGCGCGGGCGAGCGCGCGGACATGATCCCACTGCATGATCAGCGCATTCGAGTGCTCGATCTCGAGCTCGCGCGACCACTCGACCTCGAGCGTGACGCACAGATCGTCGAGGAATCGCTGGATATCGAGCCCGGGCGTGTTCTTGACCAGCGCGACCAGCCGCGAGTGCAGCTTCTTGTCCTTGCGGTCGATGTTCATCGTCAACGGGTACTGGATCGTGCCGTTGCGCCTGGCTTGGTTGCAGATCAGCGCGATCCGTTCCCACCAGTAGAGGAGCCGATCGGACGTGAACGCGGTGGCGATGAAGAACGTCGCGCGAATCCCGACCGCACGGAGGATCGGCAGGGCGACGTCGTGGCACGACAGGTAGCCGTCGTCGAACGTCACCATCACCGGGTTCTCCGGGAGCGGCTCGCCGTCGATGGCCCGCAGCAGCTCGTGGATGCCGATCGGGGTGCAGTACCGCGCGACCAGCTCGAGCTGGCGGCGGAACTGGGTGGGCGTCGCGTCGTAGACGTCGGGGTCGTACGGGTACGACGGGTCCTCGGTGGCGATATGGTGGTACGTGAGGATCGACAGATTCGGAACCGGGGCATAACGCCGCAGTCGCATCACGGCACCGATGGCGCCGGTCCGATGCAGAAGTGAGGCTACCCGTTCACGCACGAGCCCTCAGCATACCAAGCCAGGTGCTATCGTGACGCCGGATGTTCGCGATTCCAGGCATTGCTGGCCTCATCGTGTTCATTTTGGTGCGCCCGCAGGAGTACTTGCCACTCCTCCAGCGGGTGCCCTTTCTTCACCTGTTCGCGGTGTTTGCGCTCGCCGGCTACGTGATCGACATCCGGCTGCGCCGGACCCAACCGGTCTCCATCCCGACCCTGCCCTGGGCGGCAGCCTTCTTGTTCTGGGCGGTGGTCTCGACGGCGATCAACGTCCCGGATCAGCTGCTCTCGAAGATCATCGAGATGGCCATCCTGTTCACGCTCTACGGGACGATGGCGCACGGGGTCCAGCGGTTCCGCGCGTTCCAGCTCGTGGTCGGCGTGATGGTGGTCGTCTGCGTGTTCGTGGCGGGGGTCTGTCTGCATCAGGGCATGTCGCCGATGCAGTGCGTGGGTGGCGAGAACCTCGACGGTGAGAGTGTCGGGCGACCCGACGGGCGGTCGTGCGAGCTGACCGAGCAGTGCAACGGGCAGGGCGCCGAACCGGGGCTCCAGTACCGGTGCGAGCATGTCGGGATCGGGGGGATGCACTCGATCGAGGGACGAGTTCGCTATCGTGGCGATCTCCAGGATCCGAACGAGGTCGCGCTGGTGATCTCCGTCGGCGGCATCTCGTTTCTCGTCGCGTTCTTGCGGCGAAAACGCTCGGCCAGCATCCGGATGGCGGCGGTGATCGCGCTCGGGCTCTGCGTCACCACGATCATGCTCACGAAATCGCGCGGCGGGCAGATGGCGATGATGCTCGTGTTCTTCGTCTATCTGGTGCGGGCCTATGGCTGGAAAGCCTTCCTCCCGGCGGCGGCGATGGCCATCCCCCTGATGATGCTCGGCGGACGAAGTGACGCCGCCTCCGAGATGTCGACGATGGAGCGCTACGAAGCCTGGTCGACGGGCCTCGAGCTGTTCCGGAGCAGTCCCCTGTATGGCGTCGGTGCCGGGCAATTCGTCGAGCACCACTACCTGACCGCGCACAACTCGTTCGTGCTCGCGATGGCCGAGCTCGGGTTCGTCGGGCTCTTGCTGTTCGTCAGCATCATCTATTTGTCGATGAAGTCGCTGCTCAAGGGTCTGTGGGTGCTGCGCAAGGTGCCGGGCTCCGAGGTCGCGCAGGTCTGGGGCATGGCCCTGCTCGGATCCCTGGTCGGCACCTGCTTCTCGATCAGCACGTTGTCGTTCGCGTACAAGTCCGTGCTCTGGATCCTGTTCGCGCTGATCGGGGCGTGGACCGGATCGATCCGGCACCACCACCCCGAGTTCTCCGTCAAGCTGACGTGGCGCGACCTCGCGGTGATCGTCGTGCTCTGCCTCGCGCTGGTGACCGCGCTGCTGCCCGTGTTCCTGAAGTTCAAGGGCGTGTGACCACGCGGCTCCCGCAGGAGCCTTCGATCACTTCTTTTTGGGCGCCGCGGGCTTCTTCACCGCGGGTGCCTTCGGAGCCTTGGGCGCAGCCGGCTTCTTCGGCGCGGCCGGCTTCTTCTCCGGCTTCTCGGCCGGAGCAGCCTTGTCAGGCTTGACCGCAGGCTTGGCCGCGGGTGTCTCGGTGCCCTCCTTTACAGTAGGCGCGGGCTGCGAGGGAACCGTTGGCTTCAAACCAGACCTGATCACGATCGGAGGCGGCTTGCCGGTCGGCAGCGGCTTCGCAGGACGCGGCGGGAGCGGACCGCGCGGCGGACGATCCTCGGGATCGATCCGATCGGTCTCGTCGTCATCGTCGCTGCTCGCGCTCTCGTCATCGTCGTCGACGATGATCAGACGGCGGGTCACGACACGCACGGGTTTGACAGGAACGACCACGTCGTCGTCCTCGTCTTCCTCGTCGTCGTCGTCTTCACCCTTGACCTTGACCTTTTCGCCGTCCTCGTCCTCCTCCTCCTCGTCTTCCTCGTCCTTGCCCCACGGAGGATCGTCGCCGCCACGCCAGCCGCCGGCGTCCTTATCGTCGTCGTCGTCGTCGTCGGCCTCTTCGGTCTTCTTCTCGCCTTCTGTCCATTCTTCGTCCTCGCCGGCCCAGTTGTCGGTGGCCGGCGTCTCGGTGACGACGCCTCCTTCGGCGACGTCGTCGACCTCTTCGGCGTCGCCGACCTCTTCGGTGCCGTCGCCTTCTTCGTCGTCTTCGTCCTCGTCCTCGCCGGCTTTCTCGTCCTTCTCCTCGTCCTTCTTCTCGTCCTCGTCCTCATCGCGTGCAGCGCGAGGCGGTGCTCCGGCGTTCCAGGGGATCAACTCGACGCAGTCACTACGCATGGCGGGGGAATTCTAAGCATGCGGATAGACATGCCTCAACTCATGACGGGACGTTTTGGTCCTTGACCGTCGTGCTACAAACACCGACGTGTGCCGTTGCTCCCTGCTGGCCGTTCTGCTCGCGTCGAATCCTGCGACAGCCGACCGCACCTCGACCAGCGTGACCGCGAGCGGGGACGTCTCCGGGACCGATAACGTGTTCGCCACCGAGCGCGACGTTCGTGAGTCGGATATCTCGTTCACGATCCGCCCGGGAGTGCTGTTCGGGTACAACGGACCGCGCGTCAGCCACGAGCTCGCCCTCGAAGGCGAGATCCTCCAGTTCGTCCGCAACAGCGACCAGCCCTCGGTCTCGGTTCGCGGCGGTGCCCGCACCCGGATCCAGACCACGCGCTACACGTCGTTCTCCGCCCAGATCGACGGCAGCAACGGCATCGTCACCGCGCTCAATCAACGCTCGGCGCCCGATGCCACCGGTCCGCTGCTGGTCCCGCTCGGCCGGGTCGACACGCTCACGGGCAACGCTGGTGCGTCGCTGTCGTGGGATACCGGTCTCAACGTTCAGGTCACCCCGTCGGTGTTCGCGCGCTACAGCCGGGCCAACGACAACGGCGTCGATGCCGACGGCAACGACACCGCGACGATCCTGACGTCGGAAGAGGTCGGCGCTGCGGTCGCCGTCGAGCGCTCGTGGCGCGACAACGCGGTCTCGCTAGAGGCCGCGGTCACCGTGCTGCGCCTCGATCGCGATGCGCCGGTGATCGCGATGTTCGGCCCGCGGCTCGACCGCCAGATCAACCCGCGGCTGCGCGCGCAGTGGCGCCACGACTACAACCAGCGGTGGAGCAGCACGATCGACGTCGGTGGCGTCTACGTGCGTCCGTACGGCGAGGACCCGAACAACCCGGATGTCGTGTACGCGGACGGGCTGTTCCCGGTGTTTGGCGGCGCGGTCGCGTACACCGAGGTGTGGGGCCGCGCGTCGGTCACCGCACGTCGCGAGGTCGCGCCAAATCTCCTGGTGGCGCAGAACTCGATCAACGACACCGCGACCGTCGCGCTCGCACTGCCGTTGCCGTGGCTCGACGATAGCCGCCGCCGTCAGCCCCGGCTGGTCGGGCTCGGTTCGATCGGCGTCGCGCGCACGCGGCTGATCGACTCCGCCACCTCGGACATCGCGCAATCGTTCTACCTCGCCAACATCGACGTCGGCGTCGGCTACTCGCCGCGCCCGGGCTTCACCTACGGACTGCGCTACACGTTCAACTATCAGACGGGTGACTCGGAGGCCCAGATGGTCGTCCCCGGGTTCTTCCGCAACACGCTGTCGTTCACGTTCCAGCTCCGCTATCCGGACCAGGTGCCAGGCGAGGCACGGAGGAAGAGCCGCGGCGGGACGCGAGCCGACGGTGGCGATCTGGTGCCGATCGGGATCGATCCCGTCAGCACCGACGTCGGTGGTGACGACGGCGGTGGCGGCAGTGGCGGCGGCGAAGACTAGACGACGATCACGGCGGCGGGCGGGACGCCGTGAAAGCCGATGTTCCACGCGACCGCATAGCCGGTGACGTGGCGGACGACGACGCGCGTCCCAGTCGCGAGCTCGTCGTCGACCAGCCACTCGCCGATCACGTCGTCCTCGAAGCAGGTCGGGCCGACGAGCAGGACCTTGCGCCCGCTCTGCGGTGCGGTGCCGACGAGCTCGACGTGGGACCACCGCAGGTGGCAGATCCGCGACAGGTCGAGCACACGCAGATCGCGATCGTCGAGGGACCGCGCGACCATCACGCGTCCGCACGCGAAGCCCGCCTGGTCGACGATCGCGCGACCGGGCTCGACGATCAGCTCGAGGTCGGGAAGCGCGGCGCGGATCGCGGCGAACGCCGGCACGAGATCCGCGATCCCGTGCCACGCACCGCCGAGGTTCAAGAAGCGCGGCGAGAGCCCGGAAGCATGCCCGGCGGCGAGCGCAGCGTGTGCGGTCGCGAGGAAGCGCTC
>Ga0105049_10003702_pt1 | contig 18050 bp, 18 predicted proteins | sample MAT06_FD_78087 | JGI IMG/M metagenome (GOLD analysis project Ga0105049, IMG submission 78087) | Freshwater microbial communities from Lake Fryxell liftoff mats and glacier meltwater in Antarctica - MAT-06 | ecosystem: Environmental > Aquatic > Freshwater > Ice > Liftoff microbial mat | place...
AATGGGTCGGATTTGTTGATGGGAGCGGAAAATGTCGGATATGATCGGGCTGTTGCGCTTCGGGATGCCGCTATCGCAGGCTCCCGTAGCACCCAATGTCGAAGCGCAATCTCAAAAGGCAGGCCCCGCCATTGCGGCGGTTTCGGCCTCGTCGGGCGGTGGGCAGGCTGCCGGGAACTATACCTCCACACCCCGGCCCACGATTTCGCCACAATTCGTCTTTGCCAGCGCCGGTGATCCTGCCGCAGCGGAGGGTGCGCGTTCGGTCGTGGTCGAACTGCCGAAACCGTTCGATCCCGATGTGCTGACCGGGCCACCGCCAACCTTTGAAGCGACGCTGCTGCAACTGGAGGCACATCTGCGCATGTCGCTGGCACGGATAGATGCCGCCCGCCATGCCCATCCGATGGACCAGCCGCAGGTCGAAAAACCGAAGGTTGAGGGCGAGGGCAAGAGGGCCGAAACCGAACCGGCCGCGACCGCACAAGCACCATCGGCCCCCGCGCCAGGACCAATGGCCAAGGCCACCCCTGCACTCGAAGCCGCGCCAGCCACCCGGGCAGATGCTCCGGTCGCCCCGCGTCAAAGCGGAGGCGCAGATGCAGGCCAGCCGAAGGTCAGGTCGTCGGCACCGGCCCTGGCGGATCTAAACGGCTGATTGAGCGGTCTGGCGGAGCAATCTGATTGAGCAGCCCGATCAAACCGCCCCGCCCTGGAAAAGCGCGTGCCTGCCAAACGATACTGGGTAGCCCCTATTCCGCCGCCCGCGACGACGGATTGTTGGGATGGGTCGTCCAGTTGGCGTAAGCTCCGACCTTTTTGCCGGTGCGGGCGTCCGAGGCACCCTGCGGCAGTTCCACCATGGTGATGCAATTCTCCACCGGGCAGACGTTGACACACAGGTTGCAGGCCACGCATTCATCATCCATCACCTCGAACACCCGGCCCGGCTTCATCGCAATCGCCTGATGGCTGGTATCTTCGCAGGCGGCATAGCAGCGCCCGCATTTGATGCAGGCGTCCTGGTCGATCTGCGCCTTGGTCACATAGTTCAGGTTGAGGAATTGCCAGTCGGTCACATTGGGCACCGCGCGACCCACCACCTGATCGACCGATGTGTAGCCCTTTTCTTCCATCCATTGGCTCAGCCCCGAAATCATCTCCTCCACGATCTTGAAGCCATAGGTCATGACTGCGGTGCAAACCTGCACATTGCCGGCCCCCAGCGCCAGAAACTCCGCCGCGTCGCGCCAGGTGGTGATGCCACCGATGCCGGAAATCGGGATGCCCCGGGTTTCGGCGCTGCGGGCAATTTCGGCCACCATGTGCAGCGCTATCGGCTTGACCGCCGGGCCGCAATAGCCGCCGTGGGTGCCCTTGCCATCAATCATCGGCTCGGGGCTCATGCTGTCCAGATTGATCGAGGTGATTGAATTGATGGTGTTTATCAGCGAAACCGCATCCGCGCCGCCTCGTTTGGCCGCTTCGGCGGGCCTGCGGATATCGGTGATGTTGGGGGTCAGCTTCACGATCACCGGCATCCGTGTGTTGGCCTTGCACCAGCGCGTCACCATTTCGATATATTCGGGCACCTGACCGACCGCCGAGCCCATGCCGCGTTCGGCCATGCCATGCGGGCAACCAAAGTTCAGTTCCACCCCATCCGCCCCGGTTTCCTCGACCAGCGGCAAAATCGCCTTCCATGCCGCTTCCTCACATGGCACCATCAGGCTGACCACCATCGCGCGGTCGGGCCAGTCGCGCTTGACCACCTTGATTTCGCGCAGGTTGGTCTGCAGCGGCCGGTCGGTAATGAGCTCGATGTTGTTGAGCCCCAAAAGCCGCCGGTCCGCGCCCCAGATCGCACCATAGCGCGGGCCGTTGACATTGACGACCGGCGGCCCCTCCTCGCCAAGGGTTTTCCACACCACCCCGCCCCAGCCCGCTTGAAACGCCCGGCGGACGTTATATTCCTTGTCGGTCGGCGGCGCCGAGGCCAGCCAGAACGGGTTTGGGGATTTGATGCCGGCAAAAGTCGAGATCAGATCAGCCATGGGTCATCCTCCGTAGGATGCGCTTCAGCGCACCGCCCCCATCAATGTTGCGTGAATATCCATCGCCGCATCGCGGCCTTCGGCCACGGCGGTCACAGTCAGATCCTCGCCGCCCGCCGCGCAATCGCCACCCGCCCAGACCTTTCCCGCCCGGTTCACCAACTTTGCGCCATCCTGCGAGATCGGGGCATCGGTCAGCGTCTGCCCGATGGCCTTGAAGACCTGATCGGCCCGAAGGGTGAACCCTTCGCCCCCCTCCCGCGCGAACTCGACCGCTTCGACCTTGCCCTGACCGATGAGCTTCACCGGCGAAGCCCCATACATAATCGTCACTCCGGCAGATGTCGCGTGATCCTGCTCATATAAACTGGCACTCATCTTGTCCTTGCCACGGCGGTAAACCATCGTCACCGATTGCGCACCCAGCAGTTTGGCCTGAACGGCGGCATCAACGGCGGTCATGCCGCCGCCGATGACCACCACATCACGCCCGACAGGAAGCAAGGAAAGCTCGCCCGCCTGACGCAGTTCGGCAATGAAATCAACGGCGTTGTGAACGCCGGGCAGATCCTCCCCCGGGATGCGCAGGGCATTGACACCCGCCAGACCCAGCCCGAGAAACACCGCATCATGCACAGCCTCCAGCCCCGCCAGCGTGATGTCGCGGCCCAGTTCCATCCCGGTCTTTACCGTGATGCCGCCGATCTGCAGCAGCCAGTCGATCTCGCGTGCGGCAAAGCCTTCGGGTGTCTTGTAGGCGGCAAGGCCATATTCGTTCAGGCCACCCAGCCTGGGCTTGCGGTCGAACAAAGTCACCGCATGCCCCAGCATCGCCAGCCTGTGCGCCGCCGCAAGCCCTGCCGGCCCTGCCCCCACCACCGCCACGCTTTTCCCGGTCAAGGCCGCCCGGGCAAAGGGATGGCCCGGTTTCGCCATCAACCGGTCGGTGGCAAAGCGCTGCAACCGCCCGATTTCAACCGGCTTGCCCTCTGCCGCCTCGCGCACACAAGCCTCTTCGCACAGGGTTTCGGTCGGGCAGACCCGGGCACACATGCCGCCAAGGATGTTTTGCTCAAAGATGGTGCGGGCGGCGGCCTCAGCCGTATCGGTGGCGATCTGGCGGATGAACAGCGGAATGTCGATCGAGGTCGGGCAGGCGGTGATGCAGGGAGCATCAAAGCAGAAATAGCAACGGTCCGCGGCCACCCGCGCCTCATGCCCACCAAGCGGCGGCTGGATATCGGCAAAGTTCGCGGCGATAGCGGCGGCGGGCAGGCGACCAGCGACGATTCCGGGGGTCAGCGGGCTGTTGGTCACGTAAGCCTCCGTTGCAGCGCCGATAGGTTGGAAAAAGGCTGCCACAGGCCCAAAATTTTATCAAATGGTAAATAATGTGCAGCGTCGGAATTCCCGGGCGATGCCTGATCCCCGGGCAGACTGAGCGGCAAAACCGCAACTGGTGCTTCCCACCCCGCCGTGGCTACCCTATAAGCAGAAACATCCCAAAGCCGGGGCAGCAGGGCACAAGACGGGCAGCCAAGACCGCATCGAGGACCGAATGACCAAACATCCGCACGAAACAGACGTGGCCTTCATTCAGGCGCTGGCCGAGCTTCTGAACAAGAACGACCTGACGGAACTGACCGTCAAACGCGACTATGGCGAGAATGACAGCCTGAACGTGCGGGTGTCCAAGCAGACCAATATGATGACAACGGTGGTCCCGGCCCCCGCTGCGATGATCCATGCAGCACCGCAAGCGGCAGTTGTCGCGGCCACTGCCGCTGACGCCGATCCGGCGCAACATCCGGGTGCCGTGACGTCTCCCATGGTCGGCACCGCCTATCTGTCGGCCGAACCGGGCTCGGAGCCGTTTGTTGCAGTCGGCACAACCGTTACCGCCGGGCAAACTGTTCTCATCATCGAAGCGATGAAGACGATGAACCAGATTCCGACGCCGCACGCCGGCACGGTGAAACGCATATTGGTCGGCGACGGCACTGCGGTCGAATATGGCGCGCCGCTGATGATTATCGAATAAGGGCCCGGGAATGTTCGAGAAAATCCTGATAGCCAACCGTGGAGAAATTGCGCTGCGGGTGATCCGCGCCGCACGGGAAATGGGGATCAAGTCGGTCGCGGTTCATTCCACCGCCGACAGCGACGCCATGCATGTCCGCATGGCGGATGAGGCGATCTGCATCGGGCCGCCGCCGTCATCTGACAGCTACCTGTCGGTTCCCGCCATCGTTTCCGCCTGTGAAATCACCGGGGCCGAAGCCATTCACCCCGGCTATGGCTTCCTGTCGGAAAACGCCAATTTCGTGCGGGTACTGGAAGATCACGACATCACCTTTATCGGCCCCACGTCGGAACATATCCGCATCATGGGCGACAAGATCACCGCCAAAGACACGATGAAGGCGCTGGGGGTGCCCTGCGTGCCCGGGTCTGATGGCGGCGTGCCGGACTATGAAAATGCAGTGAAGGTCGCCGAAAAAGTTGGCTATCCGATCATCATCAAAGCCACGGCCGGCGGTGGCGGCCGCGGGATGAAGGTGGCGAACAACGTGGCAGAGCTGGAAATTGCCTTTCGTTCCGCCCGCGCCGAGGCCAAATCGGCCTTTGGCAACGACGAAGTCTATATGGAAAAATACCTGACCACCCCGCGCCATATCGAGATTCAGGTGTTTGGCGACGGCAAGGGGAAAGCGGTGCATCTGGGCGAGCGCGATTGCTCGCTGCAACGCCGCCACCAGAAGGTGCTGGAAGAAGCGCCGGGGCCGATGATTGATGCCGCAACCCGGGCGCGCATCGGCAAGGTTTGCGCCGATGCGGTGGCGCGGATCAACTATATCGGTGCCGGGACCATCGAGTTTCTGTATGAGAACGACGAATTCTTCTTCATCGAAATGAACACCCGCCTGCAGGTCGAACATCCGGTGACCGAAGCGGTTTTCGGCGTCGATCTGGTGCGCGAACAGATCCGCGTGGCGGCCGGCCTGCCGATGAGCTTCACACAAGACGAATTGCAGGTCAACGGCCACGCCATCGAAGTGCGGATCAATGCTGAAAAACTGCCAAGCTTCACGCCCTGCCCCGGCAAAGTCAAAGTTTTCCATGCTCCCGGCGGGCTTGGCGTCCGGATGGATTCGGCCCTTTACGGCGGCTATTCGATCCCGCCCTATTACGACAGCCTGATCGGCAAGCTGATCGTGCATGGCCGCGACCGGCCAGAGGCTCTGGCCCGGCTGAAACGGGCACTCGGCGAACTGATCGTCGATGGTGTTGATACCACCGTGCCGTTGTTCCACGCGCTGCTGGAAGAGCCGGATGTGCTGTCGGGCAATTACAACATCCATTGGCTGGAGAAATTTCTTGCCGAAAAGCTGGGTTAGTCGGCATTTGCCGCGATAGGCTTGGACCAGTCTTGCAATATGCAATAATGTTCAGGGGATATCCACCTGGCGTAAACATCATGAATCGGCCACTCACACCGCAGATTTTATTGCAAGCCTATGCGGCGGGCATCTTTCCGATGGCCGAAAGCCAGCAGGATGAAGAGATTTTCTGGATCGATCCGAAACTGCGCGGGATCCTTCCATTAGACAAATTCCATATTTCGCGGTCACTTCGGCGCATTATTTTAGCGAATGCTTACACTATTCGAACGAACTCGGATTTTTCGACGGTTGTGAACTCTTGTGCTGACCGCCCGGTTACCTGGATCAATGGCCCGATCTTTGCACTCTATCAGTCCCTGCATGAACAGGGTTTTGCCCATTCGCTGGAGGTCTGGGATGGCGATGATCTGATCGGCGGGGTCTATGGCGTAGCACTGGGCGGGGCATTCTTTGGCGAAAGCATGTTTTCGCGCCGGACCGACGCTTCAAAAATCGCGCTGGCCTATCTGGTGGACCGGCTTCGGCAGGGCGGCTTTGCGTTGTTCGACACCCAGTTCCTGACGCCGCATTTGCAAAGCCTTGGCGGCATGGAAATCAGCCGGGAAGCCTACCGAGGGTTGCTGCGACAGGCACTTGAAATCGGCGCCGACTTTCACAGAGCCGGTCAACCACCATCCGCAGCCGGCGTGATACACCGCAACAGCCAGACATCGTAGCGCGGATGGTCCAACGCATTCAGCGCGGGGCTGGAGGCGACCATCCACCCGTCAAACACCGGTGCTGCGACAACGGGATCATGGATCGTCAGATGGGCATAGGCGTTGCTGGAGGGATCGCTGGCCGGATAGCGGCAATTGCTCAGATCAATCTGCAACCTGCCAAATGCCGCACTGTCACCCGATTTGATTTCCAGATCGGAGGCAATACCGGACACCTTGTCCAGCCCGCGCAACATCGCCCCCGGGGCATCGGCGGTTTCCTGTGCCTGAACCGGGCAGGTCAACAGGCAGAGTGCGAGCAGGATCCTCATGGGGCCGGCGCAGTTGTGCCATCCGCCGGGCCGGTTGCCGCACCGCCGACGAATTTCATCAACAACGAGATCAGGCTGACAGCGCCCTGAGTATCCTCGATCTCGGAACCCGGTTCCAGGTTCACCGGTGAGCCGCCGGGCAGGATTTCGATGAAATTGCCCCCAAGCAGCCCTTCGGAGGAGATCAGTATGGCGCTATCCTCTGGCAGCAGAATGCCATGCTTTACCGAAATCGTCGCATCGGCAAAGAAGGTCAGCGGGTTCAGATCCATGGCGGTGATGGTACCGATCTTGACCCCTGCCAGCCGCACGTCGCTGCCGACCGAAACGCCCTCGACCGACCGGAAACTGGCTTTCAACGGGTAGCTTTCCGGGGCGCGACTGAAACCCGTAGCTTGCCCCGCATAGACGATAAAACCCACGGCAACGGCCAGAACCAGCCCGCCAGTGATGACTTCTACTGTGTTTTCAGCCATTTGCGCCTACTCCGGCTGCCACGCCTCATAGTCGCTGCGTGCGGCGGGCGCACCGGCGCGAATAGAACCGGACGGCGCATAGGCGGCGGCACTGCCAGTCAGGTTTTCCTGATGCTTCTGTTCCCATGCCTTGTGAATCAGCGGCTTTACAGTCGGTGGTTGATCCCAGGTGAAATGCAGCCAGCCATGCCAGTCAGGCTTGACCCGGCTGGCCTCGGCTTCGCCGTTGAATATCACCCAGCGGCGCACGCCGTCGCGGGTCTGATAATAGACATTGCCCTGTTCATCCTCACCCACACGCACACCATTGCGCCAGGTGAACAATTGGGTGTTCAGCGTCTGGCTGTTCCACCAGGTCACAGCGCGCAGCAGGGTGTCGAGAATTGCCATCAAATCCTCCGGGATTGTGAGAGAGGTATGGCGGAACCGGGCGACAAGGTCCAGTGCCCACGGGCGGCGGCAAGCCACCGCCCGAGCGGCATCACCCGGCCGACGCCGGTTCCTTGCGGGTGTCCTTGTAGACCAGCAGCGGCTTGGAACCGACGTTCACCGCCTCTTCATTCACCACAACCTCATCGACCGACGACATGCCGGGAAGCTCGAACATGGTATCCAGCAGGATATCCTCCATGATCGAGCGCAGCCCCCGCGCACCGGTTTTCCGTTTGATCGCACGGCGCGCGATGGCCCGCAGGCTGTCTTCGGTAAAGGTCAGCGACACCCCTTCGATCTCGAAAAGCCGCTGATATTGCTTGACCAAAGCATTTTTCGGCTCGGTCAGGATTGTCACCAGCGCGTCTTCATCCAGATCGGTCAGGGTTGCCAGCACCGGCAGACGGCCGACGAATTCCGGGATCAGCCCGAATTTCAGCAAATCTTCCGGCTCCAGTTCCTTGAACATTTCGCCGACCCCGCGGCTTTCGGGGTCTTTCACATCGGCACCAAAGCCGATGCCCGAGCCCTTGCCGCGCTGCGCGATGATCTTTTCCAGCCCGGCAAAGGCACCACCGCAGATGAACAGGATGTTGGTCGTATCCACCTGCAGGAATTCCTGCTGCGGATGTTTGCGGCCACCCTGCGGCGGCACCGACGCCACCGTGCCCTCCATGATCTTGAGCAATGCCTGCTGCACCCCTTCGCCCGACACATCGCGGGTGATCGAGGGGTTGTCGCTCTTGCGGGTGATCTTGTCGACCTCGTCGATGTAAACAATGCCGCGCTGCGCCCGTTCGACGTTATATTCCGATGCCTGCAGCAGCTTCAGGATGATGTTCTCCACATCTTCGCCCACGTAACCGGCTTCGGTCAGGGTGGTGGCGTCGGCCATGGTGAAGGGCACATCCAATATGCGCGCCAGGGTCTGCGCCAGCAGGGTCTTGCCGCAGCCGGTCGGGCCGATCAGCAGGATGTTGCTTTTGGAAAGCTCGATGTCGCTCGACTTCGACGCATGCTTCAGCCGCTTGTAGTGGTTGTGAACCGCAACCGATAATACGCGCTTGGCGTGGATCTGGCCGATCACATAGTCATCCAGTACCTTGCAGATGTCGCGTGGCGTCGGCACGCCGTCGGTGGATTTCAGCGTCGAGGTCTTGGTTTCCTCGCGGATGATATCCATGCACAGCTCAACGCATTCATCGCAGATGAACACGGTTGGCCCGGCAATCAGCTTGCGGACCTCATGCTGGCTTTTGCCGCAGAATGAGCAATAGAGCGTGTTCTTGCTGTCGCTGCCGGAGTTACTTGCCATACCCTACCTCTGCGGCCTCGCGTTGTGCCCGCAGGGCCGTGAGGCCCCGCCGATCTGTCAAACCTGCCCCTTGAGCGAAAGAGTAAGGCAGGGGCTTTTCCTTCACAATGCCAAAATGGCAACTGACGCTGATCCGCCACAGGTGGCTTTTCACTTCGCCGTGTCTTCCAGCTTTTCCCGGCTGTCAACAATTTCGTCAATCAGGCCCCATTCCTTGGCATCCTCGGCAGACATGAAGTTGTCCCGCTCCAGCGCCGCCACAACCTTTTCAAGGGGTTGGCCCGTGTGTTTCACGTAGATATTGTTCAGCCGGTCCTTCAGCTTCTGGGTTTCCTGGGCATGGATCATGATATCCGTTGCCTGCCCCTGATAGCCACCAGAGGGTTGGTGGACCATGATCCGGCTGTTGGGCAGCGAGAACCGCATGCCTTTTTCGCCCGCCGTCAAAAGCAGCGACCCCATCGAGGCCGCCTGCCCCATCACCAATGTCGAGACTTTCGGGCGAATGTATTGCATCGTGTCATAAATCGACAGGCCGCTGGTCACCACACCACCCGGGCTATTGATATACATTGCGATTTCCTTGGAGGGATTCTCGGCCTCCAGAAACAGCAACTGGGCGCAGATCAGCGACGACACGCCGTCATGCACCGGCCCCGCCAGAAAGATGATCCGCTCTTTCAGCAGGCGTGAATAGATGTCATAGGCCCGTTCGCCCCGGCTGGTCTGTTCGACCACCATCGGAACCAGCGTGTTCATGTACGTATCGATCGGGTCTCTCATGTCAGCCTGCCTGTTTCTTTGGGAAATCATTAGCCCCAGATGCCTACCAGAGTCTTAGTTCCGAGCGCTGACCCCTGCAAGGGCAGGTGCGCCACTATTCTGGGGCGAACCAGCGTGCTTCAGAGGCGCGCTTTGGGTGAGGGGTCGGGATATGATTGGCAAGACCGGCTGAAATACTGATGTTTTCGCAGGCAAAAGGCGCGGAATCGTCCGGCGGGTCGCCGCTTTTGGATGGACCCGGGGCCAAAGCCTGCGCAACATGGCCTTCAGAATCGCGGGTGGCGGCATGTGGCCTGAATATGAAAATTTCGACGCAACCGGGCTGGCCGGGCTGGTCGCATCTGGCGCAGCATCACCGGGCGACTTGCTGGATCAGGCCTTGCTGCGGGTTGCCGCACACAATCCGACGCTCAATGCCGTGGTGAATATTCAGGAAGCGGTGGCGCGGCGGATCATCAGCCGTGGCCCCCAGGGGCCGCTGGCCGGGGTGCCGTTCCTGCTGAAGGATCTGGGGTGCGAGGCGGTGGATTTCCCTTCGCACAACGGCTCGCGCCTGTTTGCCAATACGCAGTACCGCCGCAACAGCGCGATTTATGACCGCATCGCTGCCACTGGCGCTGTCACCTTTGGCCGCACAACCTCGCCCGAAGGCGGCATCGGTGCCGCAACCGAAGCGGCGGTTTACGGCGGACCGACCCGCAATCCGTGGAACCCCGACCACACCTCCGGCGGGTCATCGGGCGGCGCGGGGGCGGCGGTGGCAGCCGGGATCGTGCCGGCCGCGCATGGGTCGGACGGCGGCGGCTCGGTGCGGATACCGGCGTCAAGCTGCGGGCTGTTTGGCTTCAAGGCCACCCGCGCCAGCCTGCCTGATGGCCCCGATGCCGGCGAAGGCTGGGCAGGGATGTCGATCGATGGTTTCCTGACCCGGTCGGTGCGCGATGCGGCACTGCTCCATGATGCCTGCACCGGGCCGGACATTGGCGCGCCTTACCGCGCGCCCGCATTGCTCGAAACCCATCTGCAAGCCATCACTCACCCGCCGCCCCCGCTGCGGATAGCGCTGTGCGACACCACGCTGACCGGCCAGCCGATCCACCCGGAGTGCCGCGCTGCGGTTCTGGCGGCGGCAAGTCTGTTGCAGGGTCTTGGTCACCATATTGAGCCGGCGCGCCCACAGGCGGATACCAATGGTATGATGCGGGCCTGGACCGGGATCGTGGCCTGCGGCACCGCACTCAGCATGCAGCAGGCGGTGGCGGCGCGGGGCACACCGCTGGGGCGCGAGGAGGTCGAGGGGGTTACGCGCGGTGCCATTGCCTATGCCGCCACACTGTCGGGGGCCGACTATCTGGCGGCGGTTGGCAAGATCCACGCCTATGGCCGCGAAATGGCAGGGTTTTTCGCGGAATATGACATTCTGCTGACCGCCACTCTGGCTGAACCCCCGGCAAAGGTCGGGTGGTTTTCGCATGCAACCGAAGATTACCTTGGCTATCGTCTGGGGCCGGATGGCATCTTTGCCTATTCGCCCTTTTGTGCCGCCTTCAACGCCTCTGGCCAACCGGCAGCGTCACTTCCGTTGCACTGGACCGTAGCGGGGCTACCGGTTGGCGTGCATCTGGCGGCGCGCTGCGGCGCGGATGACCTGCTGTTCAGCCTGTGCGCCCAACTGGAAGCGGCGGCACCATGGTTCCATCGCCGCCCGCCCGTGATCGCCACCCAAACCATCAAATCAAAGGCCCCCTGATGCCAAGCGCAACCGCCGTCGAAGCACGCAATGCCGTCAAACGGTTTGGTCAGGGCCAATCCGCCATGACAGCGTTGGATGATGTGTCGGTCGAAATCCGCCGTGGCGAGTTCTTTACCCTGCTTGGCCCCTCGGGTTGCGGCAAGACCACCCTGCTCCGGCTGATTGCCGGGTTCGAGTTCCCTACCAGTGGCACGATCCTGCTGGATGGCGCGGATATCACAGCGCTGCCGCCCAACAAGCGCCCGGTCAACACGGTGTTTCAAAGCTATGCGCTGTTTCCGCATCTGAGCGTGGCGGAAAACATCGGTTTCGGCCTGCAGATGCTCGGCAAGCCCAAGGCCGAAGTGGCAGCAACGACCGCGCGGATGCTGGTGATGGTGCGAATGGAGGCGTTGGCGGGGCGCAAGACCAGCCAGCTTTCGGGGGGCCAGCAGCAGCGGGTGGCTCTGGCCCGCGCGCTGGCGCCGCAACCCAAGGTGCTGCTGCTGGATGAGCCGCTGTCGGCACTGGATCTGAAGCTGCGCAAGGAAATGCAGGGCGAGTTGAAACGCCTGCAAAAGGAAACCGGAATTACCTTCATCTTTGTGACCCACGATCAGGAAGAAGCACTGACCATGTCGGACCGCATCGGGGTGATGAGCGCGGGGCGTATCCTGCAGATCGGCACCCCGCGCGAGATCTATACCCGCCCGGCCAACCGCTTTGTCGCCAGCTTCATCGGCGAAACCAACTTTCTGACCGGCACCCTGCGTGGCACCGTGGTGGCGCTGGATGCCGGGGGGCAGGTCCGGCTGACCGATCCCGGTCGGGCCAGCGGCAAGGTCACGCTGGCGGTGCGGCCCGAACATGTGCGGATCGTGCCGGAGAATTCGGCCGGCAGCCTGCGCGCTACCGTCAAGGCGCAGGTCTATTTCGGCACCGATACCCATTGCCATCTGATGCTGGGCGATACCGAAGTGATCGCCCGGCTGCAAAGCTCCCCCGGTGGCGATCCGGGATTGCCGGTTGGCGCGCGTGTGGGCCTCAGCTTTGCCGCCGATGCGCTTCAGGTTCTGGGGGATTGAGCATGGCCACTGCGCCGCTCAAATCAGCCCCCCGCAACGCCGAACAGCGCGCTGCTGCGCAAACCGTGCGGCGCAACTGGCTGCTGTCGGCCCCGGCGCTGGCGCTTGTGGCGCTGTTCGCCAGCCTGCCCTTGGGGATCGTGCTGGTCTATTCCTTTCTGGAGGCTGGGCAGTATGGCAATGTCGAATGGCGCTTTTCCACCGCCGGCTGGACCAGTGTGATCCTGACCCGCGACATTTTCGATGGCACTGTCGGATTTGCCGATGCCCATCTGACCATCATCTGGCGGTCGGTCAAACTGTCGCTGCTGACCACGCTGATCACCCTGATCGTCGGCTTTCCCACCGCCTGGTTCATTGCCACCCGCCCGCCCCGGTCGCGGGCGCTGTGGCTGTTTCTGATCACGGTGCCATTCTGGACCAACCTTCTGATCCGCACCTTTGCCATCAACGAGATCATCCGCAACGAGGGGCTGATAAACACCGTCCTGCTTCGCCTTGGCCTGATTGCAGAGCCGTTGCGCATGATCTACACCGATGGCGCGGTGCTGGTGGGGATGGCCTATGTCTTTCTGCCGCTGATGGTGTTGCCGCTGTTTGCCGCGATGGACCGGTTCGACATGCGTCTGCTGGAGGCGGGCTATGATCTGTACGCCAGCCGCTGGCGCGTGCTGCGCCGGATCGTGCTGCCGATCGTGCGGCCCGGTGTGGTGGCAGGCTCCATTCTTGTTTTCATCCCGGCACTTGGGGCCTATGTCACCCCCCGCGTTCTGGGTGGCGGCAAGAACATGATGCTGGGCAATTTCATCGAACTGCAGTTCGGTCAGGGCCGCAACTGGCCGCTGGGTGCCGCCTTTTCGATGGCGCTGTTTGCGGTGGTGATGCTGGCGATGCTGGCCTTTGTGCGGGCTGCGGGCCGCGAGGGTGGGAGATGAGGCGGTTTTCCATCACCTCGCTGCCCGGCTTTACCCCGATTGCCCTCCTGGCCTTTGTGGCCCTGTATCTGCCGATCATCGCACTTGTGGTGTTCAGCTTCAATGCGTCCAAATCCATGTCGGTCTGGGGCGGGTTTTCGCTGCACTGGTACGAAAGCGCCTGGGCCAATGACGCGATGCGCGATGCCACCACCCGGTCACTGGTGATTGCGGGCTGGGCCACATTGATTTCCACCACTGCCGCCACACTGGCCGCCCTTGGCACCACCCGCACCGCAGCTTTCCGCGGCCGTACCTTCATCTACGGCATGGTCAACCAGACCCTGATGGTGCCGGAAATTGTCACTGCCGTTTCGCTTTTGATCTTCTTTGCCGCCATCAAGGTGGCGACGGGGTATCAGGGGCTGGCCTATCTGGTTCTGGCCCATTCGATCTGGTGCATGCCGCTCGCCTATCTGCCGATCCGCGCCCGGCTGGAAGGGATGGATCTGGCACTGGAAACCGCCGCTGCCGATCTTTACGCCAGCCGCTGGCAGACTCTGCGGCGCATCACCCTGCCCCTGATGATGCCGGGCATTATTGCCGGGGCGATGCTTGCCTTTGTCACCTCTCTTGATACCGTGGTGATCACTGAATTCGTGAAAAGCGCCGGCCAGGATACGCTGGCCACGTTTATGCTGGGGCAGTTGCGTCGCGGGGTGACACCAGAGGTCAATGCCATCTCGACCGGCCTTCTGGTGCTGACCGTGCTGCTGCTGGCCGCCTTTTTCCTGATAACCCGAAAGCGGGGCTGAACCCGCGATATTGCCAACAAGGAGAGACCGATGAACAGACTGATCGCGGCAACCGCCCTTCTGATGACCAGCGCGGCACTTGCCAATGCCGAAGGGGTGCTGAACCTCTATAACTGGGGCAACTATACCAGCCCGGAAATGATCGCCAAATTCGAAGCCGAAACCGGGATCAAGGTGACGATCACCGACTATGACAGCAACGATACCGCGCTGGCCAAGATCGAGGCCGGTGGCCATGGCTTTGACCTTGTGGTGCCGTCGGCCAACTTTATCTCGATCTACCGCGACAAGGGGCTGATCGCCGAGCTGGACCTGTCAAAACTGGCAAAACACAGCAATATCGCGCCGGAATGGGCAAATGTGGAATGGGACGCGGGGCGCAAATTCTCGGTGCCGTGGCAGTGGGGCACCACCGGGGTTGCGGTGAATACGTCGGTTTATGGTGGCGACATCAACACCTCGTCGATCTGGCTTGACCCGCCGCCGGAACTGGTGGGAAAGATCAACGTGACCCCGGAAATGAATGATGTGGTCAATCTGGCAATCATGTATGTCGGCGGGCTGCCCTGCACAGAAGACACCGCGATCCTGAAAAAGGCCCGCGACGTGCTGGTGGCGGCCAAGCCTGCGTGGATGTCGATGGATTACGGCATGGAAGACAAGATGGCGGTGGGCGATGTGCCCGCCTCGGTCTACTGGAACGGCGGCATCTTGCGGGCGCGGCTGATAAACCCCGATGTCGTCTATGGCTATCCGCGCGAAGGTTACATCGTCTGGATGGATTCGGTGGCTCTGCTCAGCGATGCCGCGAATGTCGACAATGCCTACAAGTTTCTTGATTTCATCATGGTGCCGGAACATGCCGCGATGATTTCCGCCTTTGCCCGCTATGCAAATGGTATCGCCGGGTCCGACGCCTTCATGCCCGATGACATGAAAACCGCGCCGGAAGTGGTGATCCCCGAAGAGTTCAAGGCGGCGGGCCACTTCTTGCCGACCTGCTCGCCCAAGGCGCAGGAATATGTGACGGCGATCTGGACCGAACTGCAAAAGTAACCCGTTGCGCTGCGGGCCATCTGGTTCGCGGCGCAACCTTTGGATGGATGATTGCGTGACCGGCGACCTGCTGCGGCGCGACGCCGTTGATATCATTGCAACGGTAGCATCGGGCGCGCTGTCGGCAGCAGAACTGATGCAGGCAACACTGGCGCGGATTGCGGCGGTGAACCCGGCGGTGAACGCGCTGGTATCCTTGCGCAGCGCCGATGATCTGATGGCCGAAGCCCAAGCCGTCGATGCCGCCCCGCGCTCCGGCGCTTTGGCGGGGCTGCCGATGGCGGTGAAGGATCTGGTGGCAACGGCGGGCATCCGCACCACCTGGGGATCGCCCCTGTTCGCCGACCATGTGCCGGATCGTGACGATCTGCTTGCGGCGCGGTTGCGCGCTGCCGGGGCGATCCTGATCGGCAAAAGCAATGTGCCGGAATATGGGCTGGGGTCGCACAGCTTCAACCCGGTGTTCGGTGTGACCCGCAACCCCTATGACCTTGGGCTGAGCGCCGGCGGTTCCTCCGGTGGCGCTGCGGCGGCGCTGGCCACCGGCATGGTGGCGCTGGCCGATGGGTCCGACATGATGGGGTCGCTGCGCAACCCGGCGGCGTTCTGCAATGTCTACGGCTTTCGCCCGACCTGGGATCTGGTGCCCGCCGAACCCTATGGCGACACCTTTTTGCATGTGATGTCGACCGAGGGGCCGATGGCCCGCAGCCCGCGCGATCTTGCCCTGCTGCTCGGGGTTATCGCTGGCCCCGACCTTCGCCTGCCCCACAGCCGCCCGGTCGAAGACTACAGACCGCAACCCGGCCAAAGCCTGAAGGGCATGCGGATCGGCTGGCTGGGCAACTGGGGCAACGACTATCCCGTGCAACCCGGGATCCTGCCATTGTGCGAAGCGGCACTGCAAACGATGGTGGGGCTGGGGGCCACGGTTGAAGCGGTCAAACCGCCCTTTCCCGCCGCAAAGCTCTGGGAAAGCTGGACGATGCTGCGCAGTTGGGCGGTGGCGATGAGCAAGCGCGACCCTTACCGCGATCCGGCGAAACGCGCCCAGATGAAACCGGAACTGATCTGGGAGGTCGAGCGCGGGTTGGCGCTGTCTGCCGAGGCGGTACATGACGCCAGCATGATCCGGTCCGATTGGTACGCCACCCTTGCGAAGCTGTTCACCCGGTTTGATGCCCTTGCCTTGCCTTCTGCGCAGGTCTGGCCGTTTCCGGCCGACTGGCGCTACCCCGCCGCGATCAATGGCCGCCGAATGGATACCTATCACCGCTGGATGGAGGTGGTGGTGCCGGTGGCGCTGGCCGGTGTGCCCGCGCTGGCGGTGCCGGCGGGGTTTGGCGATGCGGGATTGCCGATGGGGATGCAGCTTTTCGCCGCCGCCGGGCAGGACCGGGCTTTGCTGCAATGGGGGCAAAGCTACCATGAAGCGACGAACTGGCCGGGAAAATTCCCGCCACAGCTATGAACCACTGCAGCAAAGGCGGGGGCGGTTACGGGGCCAGGGTGCCAACCGCTGCGTAAAGATCGGTGCGGCGGTCGCGAAAAATGCCCCAACTCCGGCGCAGCAAGGCAATCTCATCCAGATCAAAGCTGGCGACCAGCACCTGTTCATCCCCGCGCCCGGCCTTGGCAATCAGTTGCCCGGTCTGGTCGGCGATGAAACTGGAGCCGTAAAAGGTAACGTCGCGGCCCTCGGGGGCCACTTCGCGGCCAATGCGGTTCGACGCCACGACCGGCATGATATTGGCTCCGGCATGGCCGCGCATCACCACTTGCCAATGCGGGGCGCTGTCATATCCCGGTGCCGGTGGCTCTGATCCGATCGCGGTGGGATAAAGCAGCACCTCGGCCCCCATCAGCGCCATGGCGCGGGCGCATTCGGGGAACCATTGGTCCCAGCAGATACCGACGCCCAGCCGGCCAAAGGCGGTGTCCCAGACCCGGAAACCGGTATCGCCGGGGCTGAAATAGTATTTTTCTTCATATCCCGGGCCTTGGGGAATGTGGCTCTTGCGGTAAAGCCCCAGCACGCTTCCATCGGCATCGACCATGGCGACCGAGTTGAAATGAGCTTGCCCGGCCTTTTCGAAAAAGCTGACCGGCAGCACCACACCCAGTTCGCGCGCCAGGTCGGCAAAGCGCGCGATCAGCGGGTGGCCGTCGAACGGGGCGGCAAGATCGAAATACTCCGGTCGCTCGGTGATGCAGAAATAAGGGGTGGCGAACAGTTCCTGGATCAGCACCACCTGCGCGCCCTGCGCGGCGGCTAGCCGGATCAGCGCTTCGGCTTTGTCGGCGTTGGCAGGCAGATCCCAGCCACAGGCGAATTGGGTGGCTGCCACCGAAATCTTACGCATCCTCAAAGCCTTCCAGAACGTTTACCGCGTTGATCCCCACCGCTTCGATGGCATAGCCCCCTTCCATGCAGAACAGCGTCGGCAACCGCATCTGCCCGATCCGCCGCCCGGCATCAAGGAAATCCGGGCTGTCGAGTTTGAAAAAGCTGATCGGATCATCCTTGAAGGCATCAACCCCCAGCGACACCACCAGCGCCTCTGCCCCCCATGTCCGGATGCGGGCAATCGCATGGTCCAGCGCCTGTGACCAAAGGCCGTAACCGGTGCCGGGCAGCATCGGATAATTGGCGTTGGCCCCTTCGCCCGGCCCGGCACCGGTCTCATCGGCATAGCCAAGGAAATAGGGATAGGCGTCCTCGGGTGCGCCGTGAAGGCTGGCAAAGAACACGTCGCCGCGGTGATAAAAGATATCCTGCGTGCCGTTGCCATGGTGAAAATCAATGTCGAGAATCGCGGTGCGGGTGCCACCTGCGGTGAACATCTGGGCGGCAATGGCAGCGTTGTTCAAAAAGCAATAGCCGCCGTACTGGTCGGCCGTGGCATGATGGCCGGGCGGGCGGCACAGCGCGAATGCGCTGCCATCGCCACCCC
>Ga0105049_10003705_pt1 | contig 18045 bp, 14 predicted proteins | sample MAT06_FD_78087 | JGI IMG/M metagenome (GOLD analysis project Ga0105049, IMG submission 78087) | Freshwater microbial communities from Lake Fryxell liftoff mats and glacier meltwater in Antarctica - MAT-06 | ecosystem: Environmental > Aquatic > Freshwater > Ice > Liftoff microbial mat | place...
AAAATTGGAAAGCGGCTGGTGCAAAAGACTTAACTTATGATTTGTACAAAGGTGGAAGACATGAAATGATGAATGAAATCAACAGAACCGAAGTGCTGAAAAATATCATTAACTGGATAAAAAGGGTAACATCCTGACGAAAGAAAATAATACCGTCCCCACCTAACCTGTCATTTGGCATCAAAAAATGCAATACGCCGCAATCAACAAAGCTTCCATTTTTAGGCTGTGCCTCATGGATTTGACTTGCACATCGCCCTTTACATATACAGCATTCACGGTTACCGTATAGTCCGGTGAACCAATAGGGCTCAACACCAGTTGTAGCAAAGTGATAGAAACAGCTATTTTTTAAAGGAGCCGGTGCTGTAATCAGCCGTTTTGCGAAAGCACTACCACTCTTTTTTTAATTGTTGGTTAAATTCAACAAATGTCATTTTTTGGTTGGCTGCTTTGGAAAAATATTTCAAAGGCGCCTCAAACTCTTGGGGTTTCATATAACCCGCCAAAGGAGCCGGAGTGGCGGCAAGAGAAGATAGAAAAATAGTATTCGGATACTCTAATTGCCAAGAACTAAGATAAAGGGCCAGACCGTTGGTTTTGTATTCCGGATTGTAGGAATACTTTTTTCCGTTAAAAATCACATCGTCTTTCGATTCTGCATTATATTTCACCGCATAATAATGTTGGTTGATGAAGGTCGCTACTTTTGAATTGCCATATGTGTTTTTATCCATCACCTTACACCATCCGCACCAATTGGTATAGAGATCTACAAGGATCGGTCGGGGCGCTTTCGCATGCAATTCCTGCAACTGCTCAAAACTGATCCAGTTCACCTTTTCTTTTGGAGTATGTATCATCGACATTAGCATCCAACTTGCAGCGAGTAGTCCAAAAAAATATTTAACCTTTTGCATCCGTGTATTGTTTTGTAGATTAGACGAAGATAAACGGATATAAACGATAAAATAATGCAAAAAATTGTTGTAGCAGTAACGGGGGCCAGTGGATCTATTTATGCAAAATTGCTTTTGCATAAATTGCAGCAGATGAAAAATCAGATACAGGAACTATCTGTAGTAATGACCACCAATGCCAAAGAAGTGTGGAAAACCGAGTTAGACAATGATGATTATCATTTTGAAGGCGTACGTAGCTTCGATAAAAATGATTTCAACGCTCCCTTTGCTTCGGGTTCCGGTCAATACCAAACCATGATCATCATTCCCTGCAGTATGGGTACCTTGGGAAGAATTGCCCATGGAATTTCAGATGATCTCATCACCAGGGCAGCAGACGTAGTGCTAAAAGAGCGTAGAAAGCTCATTTGTGTTGCCAGAGAAACACCTTACAACCTGGTGCACATCCGAAATATGGAAACCATTACACTGGCCGGTGGCATTATTTGCCCGGCTACTCCCTCTTTTTACAGCAAACCCCAAACCATTGAAGAAGTTGCTTCTACTGTGGTTGACCGGGTAATAGATTTGGCTGGATTGAATTTTTCTTCTTACAGATGGGGGCAATAACTTCCCTTCATATTTCTATTTAAAAAGCCCTGCATGATGTTCATGCAGGGCTTCTAAATATGTTAAAACCATTATCGAAGATCCACCACTTCCACATCGGGATATTTCTTAGCATCAAATACAAACATGGCATCAGCAATGGCCACGTTGGGCGTGAGTGAACTTGTGCTGTAGGTATAGCGGTTGCCGTTTTTCTCAAATATTTTTGTAGTGTTGATTCCGATATTATCTACATACAGCAATACTTTGTGAAAAGGTTTTGTTTTATCAATCGGGGTCAACTCAATTTCTTTCATGCTTTTGCCATTGATGGTAGCAGGTCCGTTTAATTTGTATAAGAAATCTTTATCGTAGAAATTGGTAAATAATTTCTGTGGGGTTAAAGAATTGGCAGAAGGATCAATCTTAGAAATGGTGACTTCATTGGATGCTTTGTCGTATGTCCAAACATTGGATCCATCAGAAAATATTTCCTGCCCGGTTACGGTGATCCGATATTTGGTGCCTTTCATGTAAACAGTTCCAGCCTTTGTTCCTAAGTTTTTGCCAGCAGAATTTTCTACTTTAAGTGAGAACTTAGCTTGTACCGTTTTGTAGGTTTTGAACTTGCTGCTCACAGCATCTAATATCTTTTTTGCAGCAGGGTCATTGCCTCCAATTGCCTTTGAAGGAGTTTGAGCACCTACAGTTAAAAAAGTGGTTAACGTCAATAAAAATATTCCAGTTAATAGTTTCTTCATTTCGCTTGTTTTTATTCAATTGTTTTGAATGGGTGCAAAGATAAGCAATAGACAATTTTATCTGCAACTAGTTTAAACTTAAAGACTAAGGAACTGTTAATCTCATGCCAATACCTAATTTTAGTAGCCCTACCCTCGTTGATACAGCAAAGAAGTATTATTTTGCAAGTCTTCAACACAACTCCACTATAGAGCACATTTACCTTAACCTGTAATACTTTTTACATGATGGAAAGAAACGTATCCCTTTCTCAAAGGGAAAGCTATGAACCTTCGCAGTTCACAGAATTTTTATGGTGGTTGAGTACAGCTGAAAAAGAGCTATTGACAGACAGTGTAGTAGATCGCAACCGATACCGCATTGTTGGCATGACCGTTTTGGCTACCTGGTTATTTGCTACGTTTACCTGGACTTACTTTTTTAGTACCATGGTAAGTTCACCAGTCATATATATATTACTGGGAATTTTTATGGGATTTGTGATCCTCAGCATCGACAGGGCGCTGATCAAAGGAATTACCAAACTCAATAAAAAGAAGCTGGCACCCTTGCTCTTCAGGGGTTTGATGGCATTGACGATCGGTACTTTTATGGCACAGCCAGCCGTATTGTATATGTTCGATAAAGAGATCAAACTACAAACTTCGCTCGACAATGAAAAACGCAAACAAACCAAAAGGAGCGAACTGGATAGTTTGTACAAAAACCAGAAAGCCACCCTCCTCCTCAACAAAGAAAATTTAAAAAAAGAATTGAGTGCCGATTATGTGGCTGTGGAAGCTGCCCGGGCTAATTATTTATCTGAAACTGATGGAAGTGGCGGCACCGGCAAAGTAGGTATCAAAGACATCGCCATCGCTAAAAGAAACGAATACCAGAAACTGGATGCTGCCTACCAACAAAAACTGGCAACAATGCAGCCCGTCATAGACAGTACAGACCGGACCATCAGCGGCATTGAAGCTACCATCAAAGCAGAAGAGCAAGTATTTTTATCCTACCTCAACGATGGATTTTTAACCCGAATTGAAGCCTTGAGCCACTTGCTCCAAAATAACAATGCGTTGCAATTTCGATACTACCTCCTTGTATTTATTTTGATGCTAATTGAGCTGATGCCGGTGATTGCCAAAACCCTCCTTCCCTCGGGCAGTTACGATGAAAAAGTGCTATTGAGAGAAACGCTGGAGATAGACATGGCCCGCAGCAATATCATAAAAGAACAGGAGTTGAAAGAATTGTACAATCAATTGGCATTGAACCACGACAAAGAAGCGATGACCTCATTTTTTAATTTGACCAAAGAAGATAGAAATGAAAAAATGATGGCTTTTAGTAAAAAATGGAAAGACGACCAGCACCAAAGTTTTGATGGATTGTGGAAAAAAATGAAAAAGGAAATTTTTACAAAGCAGGAGAATTGATCTATATAATAATTCTATTGAAGAGGAATACAACGTTGATTCATCCTTGGTTGATTGGCATTTTTTGCGAAAAATATCACTGGTAAAATCGTACTTTTGTCGGCCCTGCAGGTTTCTAAAAGAGGCTGGCAAGGAAACTGACTATTATGGCAAAAGCTACCGGCGACACTCCCTTAATGCAACAACACAATGCCATCAAGGCCAGATACCCCGATGCCATTTTGTTATTTAGGGTGGGCGATTTTTATGAAACGTTTGGTCAAGACGCCATCATTACTTCACAGGTACTAGGCATAACCCTCACCAAAAGAAACAACGGCAATGCCGCTTCCTCAGAACTGGCGGGTTTTCCGCACCACGCTATGGATACCTACCTGCACAAACTGGTAAAAGCTGGTTACAGGGTAGCCATCTGCGACCAACTTGAAGATCCAAAAACGGCGAAGGGTATTGTAAAACGTGGAGTCACAGAATTAGTAACGCCAGGCGTAGCTACCAACGACAAACTGCTGGAACACAACAGCAATAATTTTTTAGCCGCACTTCATTTTACGGAAACTGCTATTGGTATTGCTTTCCTGGATATATCGACCGGAGAATTTTTTATTGCCGAAGGCGATAAAGAATATGCCGATAAATTGTTGCAAAGCCTGCAGCCGGCTGAGGTTATTTTTCAACGCAACAAACAAAAACTTTTCAAAGAATATTTCGGTAACCAATTTTTCACTTACAGCTTAGACGAGTGGATCTTCGCCGGTGTGTATGCAGAAGAAAGTCTGCTCAAACATTTCGGCACCCATAGTCTAAAAGGATTTGGGGTAGATGGACTCACCAATGGTATCATTGCATCTGGTGCAATCCTTCATTACTTAAAAGATACCGAACATCCAAACCTGCAACACATCACTTCTATCCAGCGCATCAACAAAGACGACCATTTGTGGATGGACCGGTTCACCATCCGAAACCTGGAACTTATCAGCAACCATCCAGAAAACAATACCCTGTTTAAAACCATCAATCAAACCGTATCGCCCATGGGCGCCCGCTTATTGAAAAGATGGATGCTGATGCCACTCAACGATTTATTGCGCATCAACGAAAGGCTGGATTCCGTAGAATACCTGATCAAAGAAACAGATACCCGGAATAAAATTAGTTCGCATATCCGCCAGGCGGGTGATGTAGAAAGACTGGCCAGTAAAGTTCCCCTGAAAAAAATAAATCCCCGGGAAGTTTTACAAGTAGCAAAAGGCCTGCAACAAACAGCCGCCATCAAAGAAATTTGTAAAACTACCGGTAACGAATACATGAAGCGCCTGGGCGATTCTCTCAACTCCTGTGATTATATTCTCCATAAAATTTTAAAAGAAATACATGAAAATCCTCCGGCGTCTGTAAACAAAGGTGGTCTGATTGCGACAGGCATACATGCCGAATTAGATGAACTGCGGGATATTGCCAGCGGCGGCAAAAATTACCTGATAGAGTTACAACAAAAAGAAGCGGTGGCTACCGGCATATCTTCACTGAAAGTGAGTTTCAACAATGTGTTTGGGTATTATCTGGAAGTAACCAATCTGCACAAATCAAAAGTTCCCGACACCTGGATCCGCAAGCAAACCCTGGCCAATGCGGAGCGATATATTACACCCGAATTAAAAGTATATGAAGAAAAAATTGTAGGGGCAGAAGATAAAATTTTACTGATTGAGCAACAGCTTTTTCAAGAATTGCTCAATGAGTTGCAGGATTATATTGCACCTATGCAAGTGAACGGACATGTGATGGCCGTTTTAGACAATCTATGCTGCTTTGCCAATAATGCCATTCAATTCAGTTACAAAAAACCGTTGATGCACGATGGTTTTGAACTGGATTTTAAGGAGAGCAGGCATCCTGTGATAGAAAGAAATTTAGCCCCAGGCGAACCATATATCAGCAACGATATTTACCTCGATGCTACCACTCAGCAAATGATCATCCTAACAGGACCGAACATGAGTGGTAAAAGTGCGATCCTCCGCCAAACAGCGTTGATTACGCTGATGGCACACATGGGTAGTTTTGTGCCCGCAGCTGCTGCCAATGTTCCACTTACAGATAAAATATTTACCCGCGTGGGTGCGTCGGATAATTTAAGTGGCGGCGAAAGTACCTTCATGGTAGAAATGAATGAAACCGCGAGCATCATCAACAACATCAGCTCTAGAAGTTTGATTTTGTTAGATGAGATTGGCAGGGGCACTTCAACGTATGATGGTATATCTATAGCATGGAGTATTGCAGAACACATCCATCAATCACCCTTTAAACCCAAAACCCTTTTTGCCACCCATTACCACGAACTAAATGAACTGGAACATAAATTTGAACGCATTCGCAATTACCACATCACCAATAAGGAAGTAGGGAACAAAGTAATTTTCTTGCGTAAATTAGCGGCTGGTGGCAGCACCCATAGCTTTGGTATTCATGTGGCGCGAATGGCGGGTATGCCCATATCTTTGATTGAAAGAGCCAATGAAATTCTGTTGCAATTAGAAGAAAAAAATGACCAGAGCCAGAACGGGAAAGGAAACAGTATCAAAGAAAAAGTAAAGGACTTGAACATGCCAAAAATACAACTAAGTATTTTTGATGCACATTCTGCCACTTTTGATGATATCCGAAAATTACTAGAAGCAACAGATATCAACCGGCTCACCCCTGTAGAGGCCTTGTTGAAATTACAAGAGATTAAAAGCAAAATTCAATAAGGATTTTATAGTGCAAAGCAGCAGTTTTGTTTCAAACGCAGTCTTTGTTTAACGGAACAGCAACATGAAAAAAATTATATTCTACAGCCTTAGTTTACTGCTCATTGGCAATATGGCCTCGATGGCTCAACCCTGTAGCCTACCCGGCATGACTCCTTCCAGCGCTATTCCTGTGTGTGGAACGGCTGTGTTTCGGCAAGCATTTGTAACAGGTTGTACCGGACCAGATATTGCGGTTCGAGGTTGTAACATTGGGGTAACCTCCAGCAGATCTTTCTGGTACAAGTTTACTTGCTTTCAAACTGGCACCCTTGGTTTTTTAATTCGGGGCATTTCCAATTCAGACGACTATGATTGGTCATTGCTGGATATTACCAACCTCAACCCCAATGAGGTGTTTACCAATAATACGCTTCAGGTTTCATTAAACATTTATGGAACCATTGGTAGCGGTTCAGGCGCGCCACCCAACTCTCCAACCGGCTGCACTCCCACCGGCAGTGGCGACGTACACTGCGAAGGAGATGCCAACGGCAACTCCCCATTTAACAGAATGCCTACCATTACACAAGGCAGGCAATACTTGCTGATGGTTACCAACTGGACTGAAGGAAGCACCCAAGGGTATGACTTGGTATTTACCGGTGGTACTGCCAGTATCACCGATCCGCTGGAACCCAGGTTAAGAGATGCTGCTGCAGCTTGTGATGGCAGACAAGTAAGAGTGCGGCTCAACAAAAAAATAAAATGCAATAGCCTGGCTGCTAACGGATCGGATTTCACCATCAACACCCCTGGTAATAATATTATTGGTGCAGTAGGGGCAGGTTGCACCAACGGCTTTGATATGGATTCGGTGATACTGACCATGAGCAATCCCATTGCACCTGGTAACTATATTGTAACCATGGCAACGGGCTCAGATGGCAATACATTGAGAGACGCCTGCGACCGCGAAATTCCGGTAGGCAGCAATATTCCTGTGACTGTTTTTCCTTTAATACCTACGCCCATGGACAGTTTAACCAGGATTGGCTGTGCACCCAATATGCTGGAACTAGTGTTTAAAAAACCGATGCTATGCAATTCAATTGCCGCCGATGGGTCCGACTTTTTGGTAACAGGACCATCATTAGTGACTGTTTCGGGTGCTACTGGTAGCTGCGGCAACGCGGGTTTAACAAGTAAAATTTTTGTTCAATTGAGTGCCCCAATTCAACTTGGGGGGAATTATACCATTCGGTTACAAAACGGTACCGATGGAAATACCATCATGGATGAATGCGGGCAATTTACACCTGCAGGATCATCCATTAACTTTAGTGTCAGTGATACTGTTAATGCTGATTTTACATACGGCACCTTGTATGGCTGTGCGCAAAATACGGTGCAGTATAACCACAATGCTGCCAATGGGGTAAACAATTGGCAATGGAATTTTGATAACAATACAAATAGTGGTTTGCAAAACCCGTTGATTACTTATACCGATTTTAGAGAAAAAAACACGAGACTAATTGTAAGCAATGGGGTTTGCAGGGATACCAGTTCTATTTCCATATTTTTTGATAATTTATTAGAAGCAAAATTTGAAGGTAGTTTGGTGGCTTGCCCTGGAGATCCTGTTACTTTTACGAATCAAAGTGTGGGAACCATCACAAGCTGGAACTGGAGTTTCGGAAACAACACCCCAAGTACTTTACAAAATCCCGCTCCACAAACATATGCGGACATCCGAACTACCCGCAACGAAATTGTACGCCTGATCATCGGTAATAGCTACGGATGTTTTGATACAGCCAGAGCGCTGATCAAAGTGGTTAACAATTGCTTCATAGCCGTACCCAATGCATTTAGCCCAAATGCAGATGGACTCAATGATTACCTTTATCCACTGAATGCTTACAAGGCCCGAGACCTGGAATTTAGTGTGTTCAACAGGTTTGGGCAACGGTTGTTTCACACGAAAGACTGGACCAACAAATGGGATGGCTCCTTTAAAGGACAGGGAGCAGACCCCGGTACTTATGTTTGGGTATTGCATTACACCAACTCAGACACAAACCAAAAAGTAGAACAAAAAGGTACTGTTATTTTGATTAGGTAGAATTCAAAAACACCATTTGCCATCAAATCCAAAAGAGCTGCCCCACCCTACAAAATAAACTTATTTGTTTTTAAAGAAGCAACCTGATCCCGTAATGACTGGGAATGTTTTAATAATTTTTCAACTCCTTCCCTCCCATTACCTTTGTAATCCTTAAAACAACATCACATGGAACATCAGCCGGTTTATTACGGACAGTATCTTCAATTAGAAAAGATCATTGAAGCTCAAGCCCCAGAAAGTTTTAAAGAAGGCAAGGAGCCTGCTCACGACGAAATGCTGTTTATTATCATTCACCAGGCTTATGAGTTATGGTTTAAACAGATCTTATTTGAAGTAAACTCAGTGATCGATATCATGAGCAAACCACAGCTCAACGACAATGCACCAGAAATGCAATTGGTGGTGCACAGAATGCAAAGAGTGGTCACCATTTTAAAAGTATTGGTGCAACAAATAGATATTCTGGAAACGATGACGCCGATGGATTTCCTCGATTTCAGGGACATGCTTCGACCCGCCTCTGGTTTTCAAAGCTGGCAATTTAAAATATTGGAAGCCAAGCTTGGCTTAAAATATGAAAGCAGACATGGACAGGAATATTATATTTCACAGTTACAACAAAAGGAAATTGATATTATAAAAGAAGCGGAGGATGGCTCTTCGGTTATTGAGTTGGTAAACAGATGGCTGGAACGTATGCCTTTTGCCGAAGAAAGTAAATACTGGGGTGATAAAACCTACTGGGAATTATACGAAAACAGTTTCTTTAGCAGCCTGGCAGACGGTGAAATAAAAAACCTCGATGCCTACAAAAAGATATTTTATGAGGTTTCTGAAAATGAACAGCGGGCCCTGAGTCCGAAAGCCTGCAGGTCAGCTTTGTTCATTATGCTGTACCATGGATATCCCATGTTGGAACTTCCTTTTCAATTATTGGATACTTTGTTAGAGATCGACAATCAACTGGGGAACTGGCGTTATCGTCACATCAATATGATAAGAAGAATGATTGGCACCAGACTGGGAACTGGAGGTAGTACCGGAGCTGGTTATCTTCAGGGCGCTATGGATAAACATTATATTTTTAAAGAGATTTCTCAGCTCAATAGTTTTCTGATCGACAGAAGAAAATTACCTGATTTACCCTCCAATATTGCTGAAGTTTTGGGCTATAGGTAAATCAAATTAACGGATGGAAGTAGGCGAAACGTAAAAAATTTCTTGGTCTCGAAAGGCTGGCCTTGGAACGCCGCAACTTTCCTTTAAGCTGCCAGCGTATCTCACTTCTTTGCCGATTACCTTAAACGTGTCGTTTAAGGGACCGCAGATATAAGCGATTCTACGACCACTAGCGTTTCCTGGAACCAATGATTCAACGCCCCATTTATCGATGCTATTGTCATACACGATTTTACCCACCGCATCGATAGCGGCGAATTTAGTGAGCCTTCGGGCATCGCAATCCCCTAACTCACAGGTTTCCTGTTTGAATGGCTTGCAGGAAGCCAATTGGCTCAACCAAAAAATTAAGATACCAACTTTAAACAATGATTCCATCCCTTTGAAAAATTTAGAACACCCGATTACAATTTAAATACGTGTATTATAGCTATCGGGTTTCAATTTAACAAAAATCTAAATTAATTGTTTAAGCTGCGCAACTACCGCATCCACTTCTTCTTTGGTATTGTATTTACTAAAACTAAACCGAACGGTTACCTGGTTGGGATTGTTGTTGATGGCTCGGATTACATGGCTACCCTGATCGGCCCCTGACGTACAAGCACTTCCACCACTGGCGCATATATTGTTGATATCTAAGTTGAAAAGGATCATTTCCGACTTTTCGGTTTTGGGGAAACTAACACTTAAAACGGCGTACAAGCTCCTTCCCAGCACATCGCCATTGAAACCTACGCCCGGTAGGTATTTTTTCAATTGATCATACATATAATATTTCAGTGTGCCGATAAACGCACTGTCGGCCTCATGCTGTTCTGTGGCCAATTCTAAAGCTTTGGCAAACCCTACAATTCCATATACATTCTCGGTACCGGCGCGCATATTGCGCTCTTGCCCACCACCATGTATAAAGGGTTTGATTCTTACATTTTCATTGATGTACAATAAACCAATACCTTTTGGCCCGTGAAATTTATGGGCGGCTCCGGTTATAAAATGAATGGGGGTATTGCGCAAATCAAAAGGAAAATGCCCCACGGTTTGCACCGTATCGCTGTGAAAAATAGCATTGTAAAGTTTACACAATTCCCCCACCGCATGAATATCCAAGATATTGCCAATTTCATTGTTGGCATGCATCAAGGTTACCAAAGTTTTATCTTCTGATGATGCCAATAATTTTTCCAGATCATCCATGTCAACATGGCCATTGGGGAGCAGTTTTACATAGCTCACTTTCACCAGATCAATATTGTCTAAATGACTCACTGTGTGCGATACTGCATGGTGTTCTACTACGGAAGTGATAATGTGTTTGCAACCCAGGTCTCTAACGGCAGATAATATTGCAGTGTTGCTGCTTTCGGTACCACCACTGGTAAAAAATATTTCTGCAGGATGTGCATTCAAAATTTTTGCAACAGATTTCCTCGCTTTTTCAATGGCGATCCGCGTTTCTCTTCCGTAAGAATAAATGGAAGAGGGATTACCGAAATGATCCGTTAGGTAAGGAAGCATGGTATTGAACACTTCTTTGTCGATTGCGGTAGTAGCAGCATTGTCGAAATAAATTCTCATATTAAACTGTTTTAAGTGCCGTTAATTTGATCAGATCATAACAGCCCAGGTTTATTTTACGTTGGACGAAAATTAAGGGTTATTCTTGGTTGATAGATGATGAAGGAGTATGATTTTTTAAAACACTGTTTCTTTACATTAATTCCTGAATATCTTTCATCAACCGCAAAGCAATATTATCGGCAGTAGTTTCAAAATTACTTTCTGCATAAATACGAATAATGGGTTCGGTGTTACTGGTGCGAAGGTGTACCCAATCATTTTCAAAATCAATTTTTAATCCGTCAATTTCATTGATTTGATGATGCTGGTACTTCTTTTTAATTTTTGCGAATACCGCTTTTACATCTGCCCCTTTTTCAAGGGTGATTTTATTTTTGCTCATAAAATAATCGGGATAAGTATTTCTCAACTTTTTGATGCTTTTACCGCTTTGAGCGAGCTGAGATAAAAACAAAGCGATGCCAATTAATGCATCTCTTCCGTAATGCAGATCAGGAACAATAATTCCACCATTGCCTTCTCCGCCAATCACAGCATTTACTTCTTTCATTTTATTTACTACATTCACTTCTCCGACGGCACTGGCAAAATATTGCCCCCCCTTGCGCTGTGTAACATCGCTCAGTGCTCGGGTAGAAGACAAGTTGCTTACTGTATTTCCTTTGGCTTTACTGAGCATATAATCTGCCACTGCTACCAGCGTGTATTCTTCTCCAAACATACTCCCATCTTCACACACAAAACAAAGCCTGTCAACATCTGGATCCACTGCAATTCCGAGGGAAGCTTTTTGCTTCACCACTTCCTGGCTCAATTGGGTCAGGTTTTCGGGTAAGGGTTCTGGGTTATGGGCAAAATTTCCGTTCACTTCTTCATTGAGTACAGTAATCTTTTTTACCCCCAAAGCTTTGAGCAAAGCCGGCACCGCAATGGCACCTGAGCTGTTTACTGCGTCTACTACAATAGAAAAATCTGCTTGCTCAATCGCGTTTCTATCCACCCATCGGTAGGCAAGGATCGCATCGATGTGCTGTTGCAGCATTGCATCATTTTGAGTCACCGTGCCTAATTTTTCAACAGAAGCAAACTGGAAATGTTCTTTATCAGCCAGCGCTAATATCCATTCTCCTTCAGCGCCACTGATAAATTCGCCTTTGTGATTGAGTAATTTAAGGGCATTCCATTCTTTGGGATTATGACTTGCTGTAAGAATGATTCCGCCATCCGCTTTCAGGAATACTACTGCCATTTCTACGGTTGGGGTCGTGCTCAGGTCAAGGTCAATCACATCAATACCTAGGCCATTTAAAGTTGCAATCACCAATTGTTTCACCATAGCGCCGCTCATTCGCCCGTCTCTGCCAATCACCACTTTTTTTGCTATGTCGCTTTTCGTAGTTGCCTGCGTTTGTATCCAAGATCCGTATGCCGCAGTAAATTTTACAATATCTAAAGGAGTAAGATTATCGGCAGGAGTGCCTCCAATAGTACCTCTGATGCCGGATATACTTTTTATAAGTGACATATTTTATATTTTTTAGGAGGCTAAAGATACGAAACACTTGATGGTATAGCTTCCCTCTTTAAGACAGGAATGGCATCTGTTAAACGTATGCAAAATAAAGAGTCTATTTGTTTTTTTCGATAAAAAACTTCAGGAAAGCATAGCACAATAGAATTATTGGAAGCGTTTGCATATTCCTTTATCCCGATTACCTTTGCGACATGGAAAAAACCTGGTTTAAAGATTGGTTCAACTCACCTTATTACCACCAACTATACTTTAATAGAGATAAAACAGAAGCCGCTGCTTTCATCGATCTACTCATCGATTACCTGAAACCTGGTTTGGAAAGCCGCATGCTGGATGTGGCCTGTGGCAAAGGACGGCACTCGATGCAGTTGGCAGAAAAGGGATTTGATGTTACTGGTATCGACCTAAGTGAAGTGAGTATATTGGAAGCGCTTATGGCTTCCAATGAAAAATTGCATTTTTACCAACATGATATGCGGCTCCCATTCTGGATCAATTACTTCGATTACGCCTTTAACTTTTTTACCAGCTTTGGATATTTCAATACGCAAAGAGAACATGACAATGCCATTCGATCCATCGCCCTTTCCTTAAAAAAAGAGGGTTTGTTTGTGATGGATTATTTGAATGTGCATTATGCAGAAGACCACAACGAACACCAATCCGAAAAAGAAATAGATGGAATAAATTTCATCATCACAAAATGGTATGATGAAGCTCATTTTTACAAAAAAATTATAATCGAAGATGAGGCCATGGACGAACCCTTTACCTATACTGAAAAAGTAGCAAAATTTAGTTTGGGCGACTTCACCGAAATGTTCTCCTATCAGGGATTGCAGATCCAGGAAGTGTTTGGTGATTATCAATTTGGACATTATGACATCAGAAAATCTCCCCGACTAATCATGATCGCTAAAAAAATAAAATAAGTTATCCTTTGTTTTAATGAATTTACTTGCTTAGCAAATACCCTTTTTTATTTTTTGTTGTTTACCAACATCCACCTGGCGGTTTCATACATAGCAGAAGTAAGTTTAGACAAGTGCTTTTTAACAGAGTCTTCTTGGGCAACACTAAGTGGCGGTAAATTATTTTTGATAGGCACCAATTCTTCTTTTTGAATCCGAATATTTTTTCTAAAAAAATAATCATTGTTCACCACTCCTATCCAACCAGGAGCATGGTAAATAATAAAAGCTGCGTGTTCTTGTTTCAGCGGATCCAACAAGTCACGTCCCAATGTTCTGTTGATATATGGTTGTTGCAACAACCCCGCAATTGTAGGCAACACATCAATCTGAGAAACGGTTTCTGTTCTTAATTGTGGCGTGAGTAATGTTGGCGAATATAATAACAAGGGTACATGTTCTTCGGTGAGACGCTGCTCTGTCCAGGCTTTTGGATACATGGCTGCTGCATTTCCTTCTACACCATGATCGCCTACAAACACAAAAATGCTGTTGTTGAAATAAGCTTCTTTTTTTGCTGCCTCTATAAATGTGCGAATAGAATAATCTGCGTACGCAAAGGCATTGTATTCTTTCGAGGATTCAAAACCATATTTTCTCAGGGTATCCAATGGTATTTCCTGTTGAATAAAATCGGTGTCTTCTTCTGGTATATTGAATGGCCGGTGATTGTCTGCCGTTTGTATAATACTAAAAAAAGGAGCTGTTCTTTTAGCCATTTCAGCATTGGCTTCCAGAAAAAGATTTTTATCACTGATGCCCCATACATTTACCTTGGGTGAAACATATTTACCTTCTTCAAACACCTCTGCGTTATCGATATTATTGATCAGACCCCGTATATTATTGAATTGACTTCTACCACCGATAAAGTACATTTTTTGGTACCCTTCAAAATCGTTGATGATAGTTTTTTGATTGACTGTTGCTTCATTTCTGGTAGCAAATTTTGCCAGTTGTACATCGGGGATACCAGTAAGGGTGGCAAAAACGCCCCGAGCGGTTCCAAAGGAAGGTGAGAAACATCGTTCAAAAAAGATACCCTGTTGGGATAGTTCGTTAAAGTAAGGAGTGGCATTGAGCGGGTTACCGCTCATGGAGCTTTTGTACATGCTGAAACTTTCGCAGATCACCAATATAATATTAGGCTGACTTTCCAAAGCCTTGCTGCCAGGGGTTTTTACGCGTAAGTAGCTGTTTTTTTGTACCCCATAACGTTCTAGATTCAAAAATCTCTTCATCACCGGATAATATTCATTCGCTCTGGTGTGATAATCGGGTTCTCTGAAACGCAAAGTGGTAAAAAAGTTTTGCATTGGATTGAGTGCCAAATTACTTTTGAATGCATCGTTGAGGTTAAACGCTCTAAAAAAATTGAGCGGATACAAAGTAAAAAAACCGTACATAAACCAACACATGACCAGCAAGGCTGCTAAATGCCACCTGCGCCTATAAGTAAATTTGTGAATATGGCTATTTTTCCCCTCAACCCCTACGTGTGTTTTTCTAAACATCCAGATCATCATCATCACAGCTCCAAACAGCCCAATTAAAATCCACATCACCGGATAACTTTGCCATACCATTTGTAACGACTCTTTTGGATCTTCCGCAAAGATGAGCGCATCCGCATTGAGCCTTGCATTTACGTAAGCAAACTGGCCAAAATCTGCACCATAAAAAAACAACACCAACAGCGTTACAATGCCTAAATAGGCTGTCCAGAATGTTTTTGCTTTTTCACTATTAAAGGGAGACAGTCGTTTGAATATAGAAAGGAACGCAATGGGAAACAAGATAAAAGCGATCCAACGCAGATCGTATTTTAATCCAAGCCAAAAGGAAGGCCACAAGTCGCTCAACTGCAGAGCAGCAGGTTTAAAAAAAACCACGGTAGCTACTCTGAATGCGGTAAAAATTAACAGGTACACCAGAAACAATTGAACAATCCATTGTATGGTTTTAGGCACCCTCCACTTGATGAGCATAGCTATTTTATTCCTTTTTTCTTTAATGAGTGAGGAATGAAGATACAGCAGAGATTGGATACATACTTTTTACCTTAGAAAGACTACCACCCTAGCTGCAAAATTTAATACGAAGATAAGTCTCCTTAGCACTAGCTTGTTAAGTACTTTAAGTGAGTATTTGATGGAAGGAATTAAAGGCATAATACATGTTTAGCATAATTCAGGCTTAGTTTGATTATTTTCGCACTATATTTTAAAGAATGCATAAAATTTTGCAGCTAGACCAGCAACTGTTTTTTCTCATCAATTCCACCTGGCATCACCCCATTTTGGATGCTACTTTACCGCTGATGAGGCACCAACTGTTCTGGGTGCCGCTTTATCTTTTCTTGATTTTGATGGTGGTTAGAAACTACAAAACCAATGCCTGGTGGTGGGTAGCCTTTGCAATTGCTACAGCTATATTAACTGATTTTGTAAGTAGTGATTTGATCAAGAAAAATATGTTCAGGCTTCGCCCGTGCAATGATCCGGGGATAGCTGATCAAATCAGGTTTCTGCTTAGTTACAGGCCAGGAAGCTCCAGTTTTACTTCCTCCCATGCTACCAACCATTTTGGACAAGCAGCTTTTCTGTTTTTTACCCTCAAACCTAGCATAGGAAAAATTGCCTGGTGGTTTTTTGTATGGGCGGGCATCATAGTATATGCCCAGGTATACGTAGGGGTTCATTATCCGCTGGATATAGTTTGCGGCGGACTAGTTGGCTTTTTTTTCGGATATTTGTCCGCTAAATCGTTTAATAAAAATTATTCTCTTAGATAACCCCCATCATGACCGAAATATTTATTCTGTTTTTATTAATCTTCCTGAATGCCCTTTTTGTCATGACGGAAATGGCTTTGGTAAGTGTGCGGAAAGGCAAGTTGGAGGCACTTAAAAACAAGGGCAGTCAGAAAGCAGCCATCGCTTTAAAACTGGCAGAAAACCCCGATAAATTTCTTTCTACCGTTCAAATAGGCATCACCTTGATCTCCATTTTAACGGGTTTATACAGCGGTGAAAAGTTTAGCAAAGACCTTTTACCCGCCATAGAAAAAATTTCTTTTTTAGCACCTTACGCTGAAACCGTTTCCACTACCATTGTAGTGGTGATTGTTACTTTTCTCTCCATCATCTTGGGCGAGTTGGTACCCAAAAGAATTGCCCTGATGCTAGCCCCGCAAATATCTTTGTTGGTAGCGGCCCCGATGAATTTTTTATCGAAACTGGCTTACCCCGTGGTGGGGTTACTTTCCTTTTTATCTAATCTCATTTTTAAATTATTGCGCCTGAAACCTCACAGCGACAGCGCGGTTACAGAAGAAGAAATCAAGGCCATGATCAGTGAAGGAAGTGAATTCGGGTCTATTGAAGAAGGCGAAAAAGATATTATTGAAAGGGTATTTCATTTGGGCGATAGAAGCATCACTTCCCTCATGACACACAGAACCGATATTGTGTGGTTTGATGTGAATGATACGGTGGATGATATTCGCAAAAAAGAAGAAGATTTTGCATTTAGTACCTATCCTGTTTGTGAAAATACGGTAGATGATATCAAGGGATTGATCTCAATAAAAGACTTATTCAAAGCCAATCCCACCACGGCCTTAAAAGACTTGGCCAAACCTGCATTGTTTGTACCCGAAAACAACAAAGCCTACCAGTTATTAGAAAAATTTAAATCATCAAAAATTCATACCTGCTTCATCGTGAATGAATATGGCACGCTGGAAGGGATGATTACCTTGAACGATATATTAGAAGCCATTGTAGGCGATGTACCGCAGAGTGGCCAGGAAGAATATGAAATTGTGAGGAGGGAAGATGGTAGTTATTTGGTAGATGCGCAAATTCATTTTTACAACTTTCTTACTTACTTTGATAGGGCTGATTGGATGAACCAGGATGAACAAGATTTTGATACTGTAGCCGGATTTGTATTACACGAATTGGAACACATTCCTGTAACCGGCGAAAAGTTTGCATGGAGAGATTTCAGCTTTGAAATCATAGACATGGATGGACAAAGAATCGATAAAATTTTGTTGAATGTATCTGCAGAGTTAAAAAAAGAGATGGAAGTGGTTTAACAGCGATCTTCTTTTTAATGATTCTTCCTCTTTTAAATTAACTATATCCGCACACGATATTTATAAGAGTAACATTTAAAATAATCTGGTAACTTTTGAAAAAGGTT
>Ga0105049_10003707_pt1 | contig 18040 bp, 21 predicted proteins | sample MAT06_FD_78087 | JGI IMG/M metagenome (GOLD analysis project Ga0105049, IMG submission 78087) | Freshwater microbial communities from Lake Fryxell liftoff mats and glacier meltwater in Antarctica - MAT-06 | ecosystem: Environmental > Aquatic > Freshwater > Ice > Liftoff microbial mat | place...
CGATGGCCAGCGCCAGCGGGCGCGCGTCCAGCGTCAACCGGCCGGGGGTGTCGGCGATCACCTTCATGGCCGCCGCCGATACCGGGCCAGCCAGCCGGCGATGACGCGTGCCAGGCGCGCGGCATCCGGTGCAGGCCCGAATCCGGTGCCCAGCGGCAGCGGCGGGCGGGCCAGATCGGGGGCAAAGTGCAGCACAACGCGCGCCAGTGGCGGGGCGGTCCCGGCCGGGTCGGTCTGCACGGTGACACCGGCGATGGCAGCCAGGGGCAAAACCTCGGCCTGGCCATGGCGGCGCAGCGTGATCGTGCCCGCCCGCGCCTGCAGACGCAGCCGCCAGTTGCCACGCCGATGTTGCAGCGCCGCCGCGACCAGCGCAGCCGTGACGGCGGCGATCCCCAGCCCGGTCAGCAGCCACCCTTGCCACAGCATCCCGCCGCCCAGCACCGCGCCCACAACGGCGACGGTGATGATCACCACCTGACCGGCCATCCCGGCCATGTCGATCACAAGCATGTCGGGCGTGGTCTTGAGCACCTGCATGATTGCAAATTGGCATGGTCAAACCGATCTGCCAACCTATCTGCGACGAAAAGGAGAGCGCGATGCTTGATTGTGGCGTGATCTATGTGGCCAGCGGGCCGGAATATGTCGACCTGGCCTGTGCCTCGGCCCGTTCGCTGCGGCGGACCAATCCCGGCGTTGCCGCCGACATCTTTACCGACGATGCCGTGCCGCCCGACCTGTTCGACCAGGTGCATCCGCTGACCAGGCCCGGATTTCGGGCCAAGCTGACGGCGATGCAGCAGACCCGCTTTGCCCGCACCCTGTTTCTGGACGCCGATACGTTGGTCGTCGGCCCGTTGGGCGACATCTGGACCATTCTGGACCGGTTCGACTGCGCGCTGGCGCATGACGTGCGCCGCGCCTCTGCGCTGGTACAAGGCGGGATGCCGACGCCCTATGCATTTCCGCAGATGAATTCGGGCGTGCTGCTTTATCGCCGCTCGCCGATGATGCTGATGCTGCTGGCGGAATGGGAACGGCGCTATCACGAGACGCAGGCCCGGCGCGACCAGCCGATCCTGAAGGAATTGCTGTGGTCCAGCGATATCCGGTTCTACGTGCTGCCGCCCGAATTCAACCTGCGCCGGATGACCGAGCTTGACGCGTGGGAACCGCTGGATGCCCGCCCCACCATCCTGCATTCGCACCGGCTGATGGATCACATGCACAGCGCCTATACGCTTGGCGGGGGCCCGCGCATCGCCGACCCACGGTCATTGCTGCGGGCCGAACGTCGCGCCCTGCGGCAGGAATGGCGGGCGAGCGATGGCGATGACCCCATCGCCCGCTTTGCCACCGCTCAGGCGCGGTTGAACGACAACTGATCGCGGCTGCGGTCCATTCGGATCGCGGTCGGCAGGCCCGGCACGATGGCCGCAAACGCCGGGCGGGGCAGCACGGTCAGATGCGCGATTGTGGCCCCGATCATCGTGCTGAGCAGCGCGGCCGCGCCCGGCGCCTGCAGGCCCGGCACCCCCAGCAGGATGGCGCTGCCGATTTCGATATTGCCGGTCACATCGCGAAACCACTGGCCGATGCCGACAAGGTCAAAGGTCTGCACCATCATTTCGACCCCCGTCAGCTTGGCGATGCCGGCGGCCAGAAAGGCCGGGGTCAGCAGGGCGCGGATCGCTGGGGTGGCACAAGTGGTGACCCCGGGGTGACATGGGTGCGGTTCCGATCGGATGTCAGGCTGGGGGCAGGGATGCGCCCCGGCGATCTGTCAGCCTGGCTCCCCTTGCGCTGGTGAACCCATTGCCTATGTTTGCCGGGGCACCTGTCGATTTTCGCACATAAGGCGATGGCAAGCATGGATAACTGGGACGAGATTCGCACCGCCTATCAGGTGGCCCGTCTGGGCACGGTGTCGGGCGCGGCGGATGTGCTGGGCGTGCATCATGCCACGGTGATCCGCCATATCGATGCGCTGGAACACCGGCTGGGGGTAAAGCTGTTTCAGCGCCACGCGCGCGGCTATACCGCGACCGAATCAGGGCAGGACCTGCTGATGGTGGCGCAGGCCACCGAGGATCAGTTCGCCCAGTTGCTCAGCCGTGTCAGGGGCCAGGGCGAGGGGATTTTGGGCGAGCTGGTGGTGACGTCGCTGGTGTCGCTGTCGCCGCTGATCACGCCGGTGCTGGTGGCGTTCCAGCGATCGCATCCCGGCGTATCGGTGCGCTATCTGACCGGCGACCGCCTGTTCCGGCTGGAATATGGCGAGGCGCATGTCGCGATCCGGGCCGGCAGCGTGCCCGACCAGCCCGACAATGTCGTGCAGCCCTTGCAGCGCCAGCACATGGCGCTGGTGGCGCATGACAGTTATGTGGCCGCCCATGGCGTGCCCAAGGATGAGGCCGAGTTGGTGAACCACTTGTTCGTCGGCCATGATGACGATAACGCCCGTGCGCCGTTCAACCGCTGGCTGTTGAAAATGGTCCCGCGCGAACGGCTGCGCTATCGCACGCTGGACAACCGCTCGTTGCGGGATGCGATCATTGGCGGCGCGGGTATCGGTTTCATGCCGCTGTGGGAGGTGCATGGCCGCAGCGATCTGGTGCAGGTGCTGCCGATGCGGGATGAATGGGCGGCACCGCTGTGGCTGGTCACCCATGTCGATCTGCACCGGACGGCCAAGGTGCAGGCCATTCTGGCGATGATCAAGGACGCGGCCCGGGCCTGGACCTGCTGATGCCGCCGCGCGTCGGCGGCCATCTGGCGATGCTGGCGTTTTCGCTGCTGATCGCGGGGTCGTTTTCGCTGGGGGCGCGGGTGGCCGGGCTGATCGACCCGGTGGCGCTGACGGCGCTGCGGTTCTGGCTGGCCGCAGGGGTGGTGGGCATGGTGGTGCTGGCGCAGGGCGGCGTGCCGCGGGCGGCCTGGGTCGCACCTTGGCGCTGGCCGGTGCTGGGCGGGCTTTACGCGATATACTTTGTGCTGATGTTCAAGGGGTTGGAAACCGCGCCGCCGGTCAGTGCGGCGGCGGTGTTCACCCTGACCCCGTTGATGGCCGCCGGGTTTGGCTGGCTGTTGCTGCGGCAACGGCTGACGGGCAGGATGGTGCTGGCGCTGGTGATCGGCGGGGCGGGGGCGTTGTGGGTGGTCTTTCGCGGCGATCCGGCGCGGCTGCTGGCGCTGCAGGTCGGCCAGGGCGAGGCGATCTATGCCGTGGGCTGCGTCGCGCACGCGCTTTACACGCCGCTGTTCCGGCGCACATCGCGGGGCGAGCGGTTGGCGGTCGCCGCGCTGGCCACATCGGTCTGTGGCGGGGCGCTGCTGACGATCTGGGGCTGGGGTGCGATCCGGGCGACCGACTGGGCCGCCCTTCCCACCATCGTCTGGGTGACACTGGCCTATACCGCCGTGATGGCCACGGCGGCGTCGATGGTGCTGATGCAGGCGGCGTCGCTGCGCCTGCCGGCGGCCAAGGTGATGGCCTATACCTATCTGACCCCCTCTTGGGTAATCGGGTGGGAAACCGGTTTCGGCAACCCGCCGCCCGGGATTGTCGTGCTCGCCGGGGTCGGGCTGACGCTGGCCGCGCTGGCGTTGCTGTTGCGGGACGAACCTCAGGCGGGCTGATCGGCGGCGGCCAGTTCGGCATCCAGAAACCGCTCGAACGCGTCCAGATCGACCGGCTCCATCAGGCCGAACCCCTGCATCCAGACGGAAGCGGCATGCATCGCGTCAGGCTCCAGCCGACACCATCTGACCCGGCCGCGCTTTTCCTGGCTGATCAGGCCTGCTTCGGCCAGTACCTGCAGGTGTTTGGAAATCGCGGCCAGCGACATCGCAAACGGTTCCGCCACATCGGTAACGGCCATGTCATCCTCGAGCAGCATGGTCAGGATCGCCCGCCGCGTCGGGTCGGCCAGGGCGGAAAAGGCAAGGTCCAGTGCGGTCGGCATCCGCAATGGGTGCCGCAAGGGGCACGAAACGTCAACCAGCCGGTTGAATATCAGCGGCAGGGGGGCGGCAGTCGACACGGCCGGCGCGCTGTAACGCGCCCCACAAGAAATACATGAAAGACAATGGTTTGCGAGCTATTCCGACCGCAAATGCCACCGCTTGACTCAGCGCCCTTGCCCGCATATCCCAAGCCGGAACGACGACGGGGGCAATGCGCGCCATGTCCGATCCTGACCTGACCGGCCCCGCCCCGTCCTTGCAGGACATCGAGGCGCGGATCGCCAAGGCCAAGGCGGCAACGGCACCAAAGCCCCACATGGAACAGCACCATTCGCAAGGCCAACTGGCCTGGCGCATGGTGATCGAACTGGTGGCCGGTCTGGGGATCGGTTTCGGCATCGGATACGGGCTGGATACCCTTTTGGGGACCATCCCGATCTTTCTGGTGCTGTTCACCTTTCTGGGGCTCGCGGCGGGGATCAGAACCATGCTGCGCAGCGCACAGGAGGTGCAGCGCAAACAGGTGGCCGAGGCCGCCGGGATGACAGAGGACGAACGCGGTGGCTGAAGCGGCAGAGGCAAGCAGCGGGCTGGTGTTTCACCCGCTGGACCAGTTCAAGATCCACCCGCTGTTCGGCGGCACCGAGGTGCATTGGTACACCCCCACCAACCAGACGCTGTGGCTGGCCATCGCCGTCATCTGCATCTTTCTGCTGCTGGTCGTGGGCACCCGTGGTCGCGCGATCATCCCCACCCGCGTGCAGTCGGTGGCCGAGATGATCTATGGCTTTGTCTACAAGATGCTCGAGGATGTGACCGGCCGCGAAGGCGTGCGGTTCTTTCCCTATGTGATGACCCTGTTCTTGTTCATCCTGTTCGTGAACTATCTGGGCCTGGTGCCGATGAGCTTTACCGCCACGTCCCATATCGCGGTGACGGCGGTGCTGGGTTTTGGCGTGTTCATCGCGGTGACGGTGCTGGGTTTCGTGCTGAACGGCCCGGCGTTTCTGGGCATGTTCTGGATGAAGGACGCGCCGCTGGCGCTGCGGCCCGTCATCGCCATCATCGAGATCATCAGCTATTTCGTGCGGCCGGTCAGCCATTCGGTGCGTCTGGCAGGCAACATCATGGCCGGCCACGCGGTGATCAAGGTGTTCGCCGGCTTTGCCGCCATCGCCGCGATCAGCCCGCTGTCGGTGCTGGCCATCGTCGCCATCTATGGGCTGGAGGTGCTGGTCGCCGGTATCCAGGCCTATGTGTTCACCATTCTGACCTGCGTCTATTTGAAGGACGCGGTGCATCCCCACCATTAAGGTGCGCATGATGCGCACCCTACATCAGACCCAACCTCAAGGAGTGACGATCATGGAAGCAGTAGCAGCAATCGCGCTGGGCAAGACGATCGGTGCCGGCCTTGCCGCCATCGGTTCGGGCGCAGCCGCCATCGGTGTGGGCCACGTCGCGGGCAACTATCTGGCCGGCGCGCTGCGCAACCCCTCGGCCGCCGCGTCGCAGACCGCCACGCTGTTCATCGGTCTGGCCTTTGCCGAAGCGCTGGGCATCTTTTCGTTCCTGGTCGCGCTGCTGCTGATGTTCGCGCTCTGATCGCGATTGTTGTCCTGACAGGGCGGTCGGCCTCACGCCGACCCCCCGATGCGATGAAGTCCGACAGAAGGGAACGCCATCATGGCCGACGGAACCACCGAGGTCGCCGAAGCGGGGGCGCATGCGGCCGAGGCTGCAACCGGCGGCATGCCGCAACTCGACTTTTCGACCTTTCCCAACCAGATCTTCTGGTTGCTGGTGGCGCTGGTCATCATCTACGCCATGCTCAGCCGCATCGCACTGCCGCGGATCGGGGCGGTGCTGGCCGAGCGGTCGGGGACGATCACCAACGACATCGCCGCCGCGGAAGAGTTGAAAGACAAGGCCCGCGCCGCCGAAACCGCCTATGACAAGGCGCTGGCCGATGCCCGCGCCGAGGCGGGCCGCATCGTGGCCGAGGCAAAGGCGGGCGTTCAGGCCGAACTGGCCGCCGAACTGGCCCGCGCCGATGCCGAGATTGCGGCCAGGACCGCCGAGAGCGAACAGGCCCTGGCCGCGATCCGCGATCAGGCCCTGGCCAGCATCACCGAAGTCGCCCGCGACACCGCGGGTGCGATCGTGGCAGCGATGGGCGGCAGCGCGGATACCGCACGAATCGACGCGGCGCTGGCCGCCAGGACAAGGGGCTAAGCGACATGCGCCATCTGTGGATCGTTCCGTTGACCCTCGCCGCCTCGCCCGCGCTTGCGGCAGAGGGACCGTTCGTGTCGCTGCGCAACACCGATTTTGTCGTCACCTTGGGCTTTCTGGTCTTTGTCGGCATCCTGATCTATTATAGGGTGCCCGGCATGATCGGTGGCCTGCTGGACAAGCGGGCCGAGACGATCCGCGACGAACTGGCCCAGTCCCGCGCCTTGCGGGACGAGGCGCAAAAGCTGCTGGCATCCTACGAAAAGAAAAGCCGCGAGGTCGCTGCACAAGCGGACCGGATCGTGACCGAGGCCAGGGACGAGGCACAGCGTGCCGCCGCCCAGGCCAAGGACGACATCCGCACCACCGTGGCCCGCAGGCTCGCCTCGGCGCAGGACAAGATCGCTTCGGCCGAACAGGCCGCCGTGCGGCAGGTGCGCGATTCGGCGGTGACGCTGGCGGTTGGCCTGGCGCAGGATATTCTGGCGGCCGACATGTCCGCCGCCCGGGCCAATGCGCTGATCGAAGACTCGATTGCGCAGGTCGCGGCCAAGATGCACTGACGCTTGACCGTTTGGCGGGGACAATCCAAAGCCGCCGCACTTGAATGAGTGCGGCGGCTTTGCCTTGCCCGTCACGCCGCTGGGTGGTGAAGGGTCAGTTGCGCACTGACGCGCGGGGGCTTGCCCCCGCGCCACCCCCGCCGGGCGCAAAATCCTTCGCCGGAAGGATTTTGCTTTGGCGGCGTCAGTTGTTGGGCGTGATGATGATTTCAACCCGACGGTTCTGCTGGCGGCCTTGCGGGGTCAGGTTGGACGCGACCGGTTGATCCTCGCCCCGCCCGATGGCGTTGATCCGCGCCGGCGTCACGCCCGCACTGACCAGCACCGACCCCACCGCCTGCGCGCGGCGCTGCGACAGGTTGAGGTTATAGCCCGCTTCGCCGGTATTGTCGGTGTGGCCGATCACGTTGACGCGGGTGTTGGGGTACCGGTTCAGGCTGGCTGCCACCGCACGCAGGTCGTTCTGCAGCCCGCCCGAAAGGGTGGCGCTGTCCACCGCGAACAGGATGTCCTGCGGCATGGTCACGATCAGCTGGTTGCCATTGTTGACGATGCCGACACTGGCCCCCAGTTGCTGGCGCAACTCGGCCTCTTGCCGATCCAGGTCATTGCCGATCGCGGCCCCGAGGCCGGCCCCCAGCACACCGCCGATGACCGCGTTCTGCAGCCGCTCATCGCGGTCGCCGCCCGAGATTGCGCCCAGCACAGCGCCAATCCCGGTGCCGATCAGCGCACCTTGCTGGGTATTTCCGGTACCCTGCCCGGGTAGGGGCGCCTCGCATGCTGTGAGCCCCAGAAGCGATGCGGCCGCCAGAGCAGCCGTGAGTTTCGAGAATGTCATGAATTGATCCGTCTGTGTGAAAAGGGCCTTTTGCCCCCGGTGTGAACGGATTATCGCCGCTTGGCCGCTGCTATCCAATAACACCCGTCAGTCCGGCACAAACTTCCGCAAAGCGGCCTTGACGGGCAATCTGGTCGGCGTCCGGTGTCGCCTGTGGTCCGACGCACAGGCTATTGCGCCTCGGCCCGGGCCGATTCCCAGGCCAGCATGGCACGCTTGACCGGCAGCCCCCAATGATAGCCGCCCAAAGCGCCATCGCGCCGCAGCGCGCGGTGGCAGGGGATCAGCCAACTGACCGGGTTGCGCCCCACGGCCGTACCGACCGCACGCGACGCCTGCGGATGGCCGATCACGGCGGCGATTTGCGAATAGGTGGTCACATGGCCGCTGGGGATGCGCAGCAGCGCCTCCCACACCTTGATCTGGAACGGCGCGCCGATCAGGAACAGTGGCGCGGGGGGTTGCGCGCCGAATGCGGCATCGACCCAGGGGCGCAGGATGTCGGGGCTTTCGGCGAAGGTCGCGCGGGGCCACCGCCCGGTCAGGTCGGCCATCGCCGCATCGGCTCCGGTTTCGGCGGCAAAGCCGATGCCGCAGATGCCCTTGGGGGTGCCCATCACCAGGGCGGGGCCAAAGGGGCTGTCGAACCAGCCCCAATTTATGGTCAACCCGTCGCCGCCCTTGGCGTAGTCGCCTGGGGACATCGCTTCCCACCTGACAAAAAGATCATGCAGGCGGCCGCCGCCCGACAGGCCCGCGCCATCTGCGACGGCCAGGACGGTGCACCGGTCGCGCAGCAGGGCCTTGGCCTGACCCAGCGCCAGATACTGCTGGTACCGCTTGGGCGACACCCCGACCCAGCGCGAAAACACGCGCTGGAAATGGGCGGGCGACATGTCCATCGCGGCGGCGATCTGGTCAAGCGTCACCGTGGCGGGGCCGGCGTCGATCAGGTCGATGGCGCGGCGGATGACGTTGAAATGATAGCGGTCGTCGGTCATGGGCATGGCTCGATGTTCTGGGGGGATCGCGGGCGGCACCCGCCGGGGCGCTGCCCCGGACCCCGGGGTACTTGGGCAAAAATGAAGGCGCGTCACGCGTGCATTGCCCAAAGACAGATAAGCGGGCCTGTGGCCGCGTGCGACCCGGAAATTGCGCATCGCGCGCTTGCCGCCAAACGGTCGCGCGGGCATACCGGCCCGCATGGCCGCGCAACTGTCCTATCCTGTCCTGAGCGAGATCTTTGCCCGTTTCAATGCCGCCGAGGCGCATCCAAAGGGCGAGTTGCACCATGTCAACGCCTATACCCTGCTGGTCGCCGTCGCGCTGTCGGCGCAGGCGACCGATGTCGGTGTGAACAGGGCCACCTTCCCGCTGTTCGCCATCGTGGACACGCCCGAAAAGATGCTGGCGCTGGGGTCGGACCGGCTGACCGAGGCCATCCGCACCATCGGCCTGTTCCGCACCAAGGCGCGCTACGTGATGGCCCTGTCGCAGCGGCTGGTGGATGATTTTGGCGGCCAGGTGCCGTCGTCGCGCGCCGCGTTGCAATCGCTGCCCGGTGTGGGCCGCAAGACGGCCAATGTGGTGCTGAACATGTGGTGGGGCCATCCGGCGCAGGCGGTGGATACGCATGTGTTTCGCGTCGGCAACCGCAGCGGCATTGCACCGGGCCGCGATGTCGTCGCGGTCGAGCGCGCCATCGAGGATCACGTGCCCGCCCCTTTTCAACGCCATGCGCATCACTGGCTGATCCTGCATGGCCGCTTTGTCTGTACCGCGCGCAAGCCGCGCTGCCCCGCCTGCCTGATCGCCGATCTGTGCGCCTATGAGGACAAAAGCTGAGATGACCAAGACCTATCATGTTGCCGGGATCGGCAACGCCATCGTCGATGTGTTCACCCAGGCCGACGATACATTCATCGAGCTGATGGGGATCGAGAAAGGCATCATGCAACTGGTCGAGCGCGAGCGGGGCGAGGTGCTGTATGCTGCAATGAAGGATCGGGTGCAGGCCCCGGGCGGATCGGTGGCCAATGCGATGGCGGGTCTGGGCAATCTGGGCTTGCGCACCGCGTTCATCGGGCGGGTGCACGACGATGCGCTGGGCCGGTTCTATGCGCGCGAGATGGCCGATAATGGCACCGTCTTCGTCAATCCGCCGGTGCCGGGGGGCGAATTGCCGACCTCACGCTCGATGATCTTTGTATCGCCGGATGGCGAGCGGTCGATGAACACCTATCTGGGCATCTCGTCCGAGCTGGGGCCGGATGATGTGGCCGATGATGTGGCCGGGGCGGCATCGTTCCTGTATCTGGAAGGCTATCTTTACGACAAGCCCAAGGGAAAACAGGCGTTCGAACGCGCCGCGCGGCTGTGCAGGCAGGCGGGGGGCAAGGCGGGGATCGCACTGTCGGACCCGTTCTGTGTTGACCGGCACCGCGACAGTTTTCGCGGCCTGGTGCGCGACCTGGATTATGTGATCGGCAATCAGCACGAATGGGAATCGCTTTATCAGACCGATCTGGACAACGCGCTGGTCCAGGCAGCCCGCGACGCCGATGTGGTTGTGTGCACCCGCTCGGGCGCCGAGGTGATCCTGCTGCGCGGCGACGAACGGGTGGTGGTGCCGGTGCGGGCGGTGGTGCCGGTGGATGCGACCGGGGCGGGCGACCAGTTCGCGGCAGGGTTCATCTATGGGTTGGCCACAGGGCAGGGGTTGGCGACAAGCGGCCGGATGGGTTGTGTCGCCGCCACCGAGGTGATCAGCCATTTCGGTGCCCGGCCCGAGGCGGACCTGAAGGTGCTGTTCCGCAAGGAAGGGCTGATATGATCCCCGACACGGCCCCCCATACGGCCCCCATTGCGGTTCTCGTTGCGGTTCCCGACACAGTCCCTGATTCGGTTCCCGACACGGCCCTCGCCACAGTCCCCGATTCGGTTTCTGGCACGGCCCCCGCTACGGCCCCCGTTGAGGCCCCCGTTGCGGTGCCCGATTCGGCGCGCGACACGGCGCGCGACACGATCCCTGTTGCGCGCCTGCTGGACCTGACCGGGCGGCGGGTGCTGGTCACGGGCGCGTCGCGCGGGATCGGTGCCGGCATCGCGCGGCGGCTGGCCGAGGCGGGTGCGTCGGTGGTGGTGCATTACGGCACCGGGGCCATGGCGGCACAGGACCTGGCAGATCAGATCGGCGGCACGGTACTGCGGCAGGACTTGTCCCGGCCCGGCGCGGGGGCGGCCCTGATCGCCGCTGCGCTGGCGGGGGGGCCGCTGGACGGGCTGGTGAACAATGCCGGCCTGCAACCCGTCGGGGCCTTTGCCACGTTGACCGAGGCCGAGGTAGCGCTGCTTTGGGCGGTGAACGTTGCGGCGCCCTTTGCGCTGACGCAGGGGTTTGGCGCGCATCGGGCGGGCGCGGGGGGCGGGGCGGTGGTCAACATCGCCTCGATCGAGGGACTGCAACCGGCAAGCTGGCACGCGCATTACACCCAGACCAAGGCCGCGCTGATCATGCAGACGCGCAATGCCGCACTGGAACTGGGGGCGCAGGGCACGCGGGTGAATGCGGTCAGCCCGGGGCTGGTCGATACGGGCGGGCTGGCGGCGGCCTGGCCTGACGGCGTGGCGCGCTGGCAGGCGCGCGCGCCGCTGCGGCGGTTGGGCGCGCCGGATGACATTGCGGATGCGGTGCTGTTTTTGCTGTCGGACGGCGCGCGCTGGATCACCGGGGCCAATCTGGTGGTGGATGGCGGGGTGCTGGCACAGAACACCTGGTAACGGCCGGCCCCGCCGGAGAGCCTGCCAACGCCAAGGCCCATCGCGCCCTGACGGTGACGGTAGCTGACGCATGCGCAATCTGCCCCGGCAACCACCGGGCCGCGCCGCTGGGAACCGGTGCCACCCCGGCGCGGTCGCCTGCCGCTGCCGGTGGCTTGAGTCAGCCCTAAGCCGCCAGCTTGGCGTGCACTTCTGCGATGTCCACCTCGGCCAGCGGCATCTTGTTGGCAGGGTTGTCAAAGTCATAGCGGAACAGCTGGAAATCGCGCTTGTAGATTTCCCACATCAGGTGCTGTGACAGGTCGTCAAAGTAATCCTCGACCGGATGCGCCCGCTCGGGCCCGTGGCCGGCGCTTTCGTTGAATTTGGGGATCTTGGTCAGGTCCACCTCTTTCGGTGTCCTGGTCGCCTTCAGCACCGCTGCCATGCCGTCGTTGAACCGCTCGGTCCAGAAGATCTGGTCATAGCGCCCGCCATTGGCGATGAAGGTCGACACATGGCCCGACATTGCCGACCAGTGGATGTCGGGGTCCATCGGCTTGCGCCAGCGGATGCTGTCGCGTGCGAACAGCAGGAACCGGCGGAACGACCTGATCTGGTCGAACTGGAACCCGTCATCGGGGCTGCCGACATCGACCCCGTATTTCTGCACCAGCAACGGCACCAGGTTGCCGCGATAGCGCCGACCGTTGCGCTGGATGCCGCAGATCTTGTCGAAAAACGACGACAGGATGCGGGTATAGGGGTTGCGCACGCAGGTGAAGGTCAGCGACGTGTGCCCCTTCACGTTCGCCTCGATCAGCTTTTGGCTGCCCTCTTGCGCCCATTTGTGCAGCCCTGTGGTCGCATCATGGATGTCGCCGTCGAAAAAGGTGCCATGATCGGAATAGAACATGATCTGCCCGATGGTCGAGCAGGCGCATTTGGGCACCACCCGGTACACCATGCTTTCGCTTTGCGTCATCCACGTTCCGGGGAAACCCATCAACCTGACCCTTGTTCCAACTGACTGCAGCCGCCCGGATGCCGACCCTAGGCGCGGTTTACGGCTGATCTGCGGCAGAAAATCAAACAAGCTCTGTTTATTCAACGCCTGTTCACGCTATCAGGTGTAAACAATCCGCACGTTCCGGGTGTTACGGTTTCCTTCATGGCAAAAATCGCCTTCATCCTTCTGTGTCACAAGGACCCGGATGCGATCATCCAGCAAGCGACCCAGCTGACCGCAGCGGGCGATTTCATCGCGATTCACTTTGATGCCAACGCTCCGGCCGAAGCGTACGAGGCGATCCGTCGGGACTTGGCCCGCAACCCGTCCGTCACCTTTGCTAAACGGCGGCTGCACTGCGGCTGGGGCGAGTGGAGCCTGGTGCAAGCCACGCTGAACGCGGTCGAGGCGGCGATGGCGGCGTTTCCGCGCGCCTCGCATTTCTACATGCTGTCGGGCGACTGCATGGCGATCAAGTCGGCGGCCTTTGCGCATCGCTATCTGGACGAAACCGATGCCGACTTTATCGAAAGTTTCGATTTCTTCGACAGCGACTGGATCAAGACCGGCATCCGGGAAGAGCGGTTGATCTATCGCCATTTCTTCAACGAACGCACGCAGAAATGGCTGTTCTATCAAAGCCTGCAGATGCAGCGGCGGCTGGGGCTGCAACGAGCGGTTCCGGCGGACATTCAGGTGATGATCGGCAGCCAGTGGTGGTGCCTGCGGCGGCGCACGATCGAGGCGATCCTGGATTTTGCCCGCCAGCGCCCCGATGTGATGGCCTTTTTCCGCACGACCTGGATCCCGGACGAGACGTTCTTTCAGACCCTGGTGCGCCATCTGGTGCCCGAGGTCGAGATCAGGGCCCGCACCCTGACATTCCTGATGTTCACCGACTATGGCATGCCGGTCACGTTTCACAACGATCACTATGACCTGTTGCTCAGCCAGGATTTTCTGTTCGCCCGCAAGATCAGCCCCGACGCGCGCCAGTTGAAACAGCGGCTTGGGATCCTGTATGCCTCGGCCCGCGACGATTTTCGGATCTCGAACGAAGGGCGGCGGCTGTTTGCCTTTCTGACCGGGCGCGGCCGGATCGGGCGGCGGTTCGCACCCCGGTTCTGGGAAACCGACAGCTCGCTGGGGCGCGAGCGTGAATTGCTGATCGTCGCCTGCAAGAAATGGCATGTCGCCAAGCGGCTGGTCGGCTCGATCAAGCATCACACCAACATCCCCGCCATCGACTATCTGTTCAACGAAGAGGATACGCTGCTGCCCGATCTGGGCGGTATCCAGACCACCCTGGCCAAGCGCACCCGCCATCGCCGCGCGCTGATGCGGATGCTGTTTGATTACTACGAAACCGACCGGCTGATCATCTGTCTGGACACCGCCAACCTTGACCTGATGCAGGATTTCTTCAACGACCGGTCCACCACCCGGCTGCTTGAGGTCGAATGCGCCTTTACCGACAGCTATCTGACCGGCCATGCCCGCCGCGTCGGCCTGGCGGGCGAGGAAACGAGTGCCGAGACGCTGGCACAGTTGCTGCCGACCATCCGCTATGACGTGGTCTATGAAAGCGACCGGATGCGGGATGCGGGCTTTGCCAACCATGTCCGCATCCGGCAAGAGGCCAGCGCAGACGACAATGCCGGCGCGCTGGCGCAATTTCTGTCGGTGGGCCAGGATACCGCCAGCAGCGTCGCCAAGACGCCCTATCTTTTTGTCGATTGAGCGAGGACGCGATGGACTTTGCCTATGACCCGGGAAACATCTTTGCCCGCATCCTGCGCGGCGAAATCCCCAACCGGACCGTGTTCGAAAGTGACACGGCGCTGGCCTTTCACGACATCGCGCCACAGGCCCCGGTGCATGTGATGGTGATCCCCCGGGGGCCCTATGTCAGTCTGGACCATTTTGCCGCCGCCGCCAGCCCGGCTGAACAGCTTGGCTTCATGGCGGCCGTGGCCGAAGTGTGCCGGATGCTGGACATCGCCGGCGGCTTTCGCGCCATCGCCAATGCCCGCGCCGATGGCGGGCAAGAGGTGCCGCATTTCCACCTGCATATCCTGGGCGGCCGTCCGCTGGGCCCGATGCTGACCCATCGTTAAGCCCGCCGTCCGCCCCTTGCCCCGCAGCCGGGCGGCGCGCTAGACATCACCTGCCCTGCAATGGATGAGCCCCGCCCGATGACCCTGCCTGCCCCCGAGACCAAGATCGCCACCGCCTGGCGCGTGTCCTGCGACGGTGGAGACGGTGCGCTGGGCCATCCGCGCGTCTGGCTGTCGATCCCGCAGGATCGCGGCTGGGTCGAATGTGGCTATTGTGATGCCCGCTTTGTCCACCAGGATCGGATCGACACCGCCAACTGAGGCCCGCGCGGGCCGCAAGACCAATTCACCCCCGCGCCGATTTCTGCCAGACTGGCCCCCGGCGCAGGTCCGGCACCTGCCGGGCAGCATGAATCGAGGACGCGATGGGTTTCGGCAAGGGCCATCACCTGCACCTGATCGACGGCAGCGCGTTCATCTTTCGCGCCTATCACGCCCTGCCGCCCCTGACCCGCAAATCCGACGGCCTGCCGGTGGGCGCGGTCAGCGGGTTCTGCAACATGCTGCAAAAGTATGTCGAGGGCAACTCGGGCCCGGATGCGGCCACTCATGTGGCTGTGATCTTTGACTATTCCGGCAAGACGTTCCGCAACGATCTGTACCCGTTGTACAAGGCGCATCGCCCGCCGGCGCCCGAGGATCTGATCCCGCAATTCCCGCTGACCCGCGACGCGACCCGCGCGTTCAACATCGCCTGCAAAGAGGTCAAGGGCTACGAGGCGGACGACATCATCGCCACCCTGTCGCACTGGGCGCGCGATGCGGGCGGGCGGGTCACCATCGTCACATCCGACAAGGACATGATGCAGTTGATCGGCGACGGGGTGGAAATGTTCGACCCGATCAAGAACCGCCGGATCGACCGCGACGGCGTGTTGGAAAAGTTTGGCGTGGGGCCGGAACGGGTGGTGGACGTGCAGGCGCTGGCCGGCGATTCGGCGGACAACGTGCCCGGCGCGCCGGGGATCGGGCTGAAGACCGCCGCGCAACTGATCCAGGAATACGGCGATCTGGATACGTTGCTGGCCCGCGCGACCGAAATCAAGCAGCCCAAACGGCGCGAGGCGCTGGTGGATCACGCCGACCAGATCCGCCTGTCGCGGCAACTGGTGCAACTGGACGCCAACACCCCGCTGGATTTCACCCTGGACGATCTGGAGATTCGCGATCCGGAACCGGCTGTGCTGCTGAAGTTCCTGGGCCAGATGGAGTTTCGCACCATCGGGCGGCGCATCGCCGAAAAGCTGGGCCTGTCCAGCGCCGCTGTGCCCGAAGTGATGCCCGACGGCACTGCAAAAAAGGCCGAGGTCGCCTTTTCGGTGCCGTTCGACCATGCGGCTTATACCTGCGTGACCACGCTTGCGGCGCTGGGCGACTGGATCGCGCAGGCGCGCGAGGCGGGGTATGTGGCGTTTGACACCGAAACCACCAGCCTGGACGACATGCAGGCCGATCTGGTCGGCATCTCGCTGGCCGTGACGCCGGGGCAGGCGTGCTACATCCCGCTGGGGCACCGGGCGGCGGCGACGGGCGATCTGTTCGGGTCCGATGCGCTGGCGGACGGGCAACTGCCGATGCAGGCGGTGCTGGACGCGCTTGCGCCGCTGCTGGAAGACGACAGCATCCTGAAAATCGGCCAGAACGTGAAGTACGACGCCAAGATCATGGCCCGCCATGGCATCGCGGTTTGGCCGTATGACGACACGATGCTGATGTCGTATGCGATGAATGCGGGCCTGCACAACCATGGCATGGACGAGTTGTCCGAACGTTATCTGAACCATATTCCCATTCCGATCAAACCCTTGCTGGGATCGGGGAAAGAGGCCGTGACCTTTGACCGGGTGCCGGTGGCCAAGGCCGTGGCCTATGCCGCCGAGGATGCGGATGTGACGTTGCGCCTGTGGTTGCATTTCAAGCCGCAATTGCACCGGGCACGGGTGACGACAGTGTATGAGACGCTGGAACGCCCGCTGGTGGCGGTATTGCAGCGGATGGAAATGGCCGGAATCAAGGTTGACCGCGACACGCTGTCGCGGATGTCGAATGCATTCGCGCAAAAGATGGCCGGGCTGGAGGCCGAAATTCAAGGCGTGGTGGGCCGTCCGTTCAATGTGGGTTCGCCCAAGCAATTGGGCGAGATCCTGTTTGACGACATGAAATTGCCCGGCGGCGTCAAAGGCAAGACCGGGGCCTATGCCACCGGCGCCGATGTGCTGGAGGATCTGGCGACCGAGCATGCGCTGCCCGGGCTGGTGCTGGATTGGCGGCAATTGTCGAAACTGAAATCGACCTATACCGATGCGCTGCAGGACCACATCAACCCCGAAACGGGCCGGGTGCATACGTCCTATTCCATTTCCGGCGCGATCACCGGGCGGCTCGCCTCGACCGACCCCAACCTGCAGAACATCCCGGTGCGGTCCGAGGAAGGGCGGCGGATTCGCGAGGCATTCGTCGCTGAGCAGGGCAAGGTCCTGGTGTCGCTGGATTATAGCCAGATCGAGTTGCGGATTCTGGCGCATGTCGCACGGATCGACGCGCTGAAACAGGCGTTCCGCGACGGGCAGGACATCCACGCGATGACCGCGTCCGAGATGTTCGGCGTGCCGCTGGACCAGATGACGCCCGATATCCGGCGGCAGGCCAAGGCGATCAACTTTGGCGTGATCTACGGCATTTCCGGTTTCGGCCTGGCGCGCAATCTTCGGATTCCCAAGGCGGACGCGCAGGGGTTCATCGACCGCTATTTCGAGCGGTTCCCCGGTATCCGCGCCTATATGGACGCCACGGTTGCATTCGCCAAGGCGAACGGTTATGTGCAGACCCTGTTCGGACGCAAGATACATACGCCCGAGATCAATTCCAAAGGGCCGTCGGCCGGTTTTGCCAAACGGGCCGCGATCAATGCGCCGATTCAGGGGACGGCGGCGGATGTGATCCGCCGCGCGATGATCCGGATGGACCGCGCAATTGCGCATCTGCCCGCGCGGATGCTGCTGCAGGTGCATGACGAATTGCTGTTCGAGGTGGATCAAGCCGCCGCCCCCGCCCTGATCGCCGCCGCCCGGGCGGTGATGGAGGGCGCGGCGATGCCGGCGGTCAAGTTCGACGTGACGCTGACGGTCGAGGCCGGGCAGGGCGCCACCTGGGCGGCGGCGCACTAGGGCGCCAACCGCGTCGCGTGACCGGACCGCAGCGATCCGGGCAGGCCCGATTGCGGCTGGGCAAACATGGGCTTCTTGTCACCTGCGGCGGGTGGGCCTAGACATTGTCGCGTCCTTTTGCCCCCTGCGAGGTGCGCCCGATGCTGATGCCCACGCCCGACGCCACCGTGATCGCGCGCAAGCCCCAGATCGTGGCGGCGCTGGCCCGCGCGGTGCCGGGCGGAGTGATCCATGACCCGGCGGAGACGCGCGCCTATGAATGCGACGGATTGTCGGCCTATCGCTGTCCGCCGCTATGCGTTGTGCTGCCGCGCAGCACCGCCGAGGTGGCGGCGGTGCTGCAGGTCTGCCACGCGATGGGCGTGCCGGTGGTGCCGCGC
>Ga0105049_10003708_pt1 | contig 18040 bp, 13 predicted proteins | sample MAT06_FD_78087 | JGI IMG/M metagenome (GOLD analysis project Ga0105049, IMG submission 78087) | Freshwater microbial communities from Lake Fryxell liftoff mats and glacier meltwater in Antarctica - MAT-06 | ecosystem: Environmental > Aquatic > Freshwater > Ice > Liftoff microbial mat | place...
CGCCACACGCGGGAATGATGCTCGCGATTGGCGGGGGAGTGCTCGCGCTCCTCAACCATCCGATCTCGGTGATTCCCCCCGCGACAATCCTCGGCGGGATGCTAGTCGCCTCATTGGTGTCGCAGTCAGTGCGAAGCACGGTGTGGAGCACTCGCCCCTCGGATTGGCGGCGCCGTCCACTGCTGCCGATTCTCGCGATTGGATTCCTCTGCGCGCTGCCATTGCTGTGGCGTGTTGTTCCGCGTGTGCACGGATTCCTGGGTGGCATGATCGATCCCGGGGCGGCGACGCTGACGAATGTGGAGCTAGGCGCGCGCCTCTTCCTCGATCACGGAACGGGGCTGATGGTGAACTTCCATCGGACGGAGCCGTGGCATCGTTTTCTGGGCGGCGGCGCGTGGGTCCTGGCGGCGGTTGGCCTCGCATCGTCCTTTTTGTTGGCGCGCCGGACGCGCGACATTTCGCTGGCGGCGTTTGCCGGGCTCGTCGTGGTGACGCTGGCATGTTCCTATGCAGTGCTGTTCAGTCTGAGCCTGAATCGCAACTTCAACCTGCGCTACTTCTCCTACCTCGTCCCGCTGCTGGGTGCCGCGGCGCTGATGGCACCGATGTTCCTCGCGCAGAGCATGGCGGAGAGGTTCCGCGCTTACCTCCCACTCCTGCTTCTGCCGTTCGTCCTGCCATTCACTGTAAGGTATATGCTCACCGATCACTCCAACTATCGCGCTGCCGCCAGCATCCTCGTCGCGGATGGCAGAGAGGCCACGCCGATTCTCGCCGCCACACGAAACGACACGGTGGAGGCGGCGTACTATCTATCCCAAGCCGGCCTTCCCTCGCTGCCGCCGCAATTTTCCGCGCTGAATCAGCCGGGATACGCCGACCTGTTTGCGGGCCCGCTGCCGTTCGTGCTGAGCCAATCCGACGACCTCTGGATCCTAAGCGCCTGGCGGTATGTCGAGCAGCCGCGTCTATACAGTTTTCTGGATGATTCGGTTCCGCTCGCCTATTCCGGCAGGTCGAAATGGGGGAGCGAGCACGACCTCAAAATTTATCGCTGGAGGGCGGATGCGGCGCGGTCGTATCCCCGGCTTGCCTCTCGCGCAGCAGATCGTACCGTGACAATACCAACGCTTCCCGAATCGCTTCGCATGGACTTCCACCAGGCAGCCAACATGCCAGAACACACGCGCTACTTCCTCTCCGAAGGAATGCTCCGCAACGAGCGCGATGGATCCATCGACTTCATGGTGTTTCAGCCGACGAATCGGCGTCGCTTGGTCGTGGAGATCGCTGCCCCCGATCCTGCGGATGCGCTGCTGCGACAGAACGCGGGGCCTATCCCCGAGGGCATCATGGTGGGTATCGCGGTGGACGGCGTGCATCGCGGTTTCTGGAGTTTCCGCGACAGCCCCGGTCAGCCGTTTTCATTCTCCCCCGACTTGGATTTGCCGGCGGGCAACCATCGCATCACGATTATCGGCTGCATGCCGCGTCTCGACTATACGCCCTACTTTCCGTGGCGCATCGCGGGCATAGAATGGAGCATCGGTGTCGCCGAAACAGCGGCGCCCAGCGACGAAGCACGCGGCATGGTCCGGCTCTCTCCTGGCTGGAGCGCAGTCCCCATCGCTGGCGAGCCCGGCGGCGTGCTTTCCGCCGATTGGCAAGTGTCTTCGCCGAGCGACGTGACTGTGGACGAAACCGTGAGGGGCCCGGCCGGCGATCCCGCAGTTCGCATCTGGATCCCGGGCGAATCGCGCGACCCGTTCATGTTGGCGGCTCCGCCGATGGCGGTGATTCCGGGCACGTTGGCGACATACTGGTTCTACCTCCAGTTCAGCGGGCTCGAGCATCAGGAGCTTACGCCCATCCACATCTTCATGGATTCCAAGGGCCAACCCCTCGGCGGGAATCGCCTCGCGAATGGCCCCAACATTCGCGGCATGACACTCGGCAAGAGCTGGATTCGCCGACAGGTCACCGTGCCGGTCCCCGATGACGCCGCCTACTTGATCGGCGGATTCCAGTCACTTCCGCTGCCGCGGGGCCGGTCGGATGGCGCAACGATCCGCGTCGCCTCGTTCGCGTCTCCGGGGGTCACGGGCGCGCAGTTCTCTGACCCTGCGCTTTCCGAGTCTTACTTCGGATTCGGCGAGGAGGCCGCCGTTGGAGACGGAAAGTAGTCCGCGCACCGGTCGGCTGGTCCTTGGCCTCGGGATCGCCGTCTTCGCGGGCGTGTGGGCAACGCGGCTCGCGCTGGTCTGGTTCATGCCCGATCGCTGGCTGTTCGCCTCGGTGCCCGACGATGCCTTCTACTACTTTCAGATCGCGCGCAACATCGCCGGGGGCGTGGGTTCCACGTTCGATGGCATCAACAAGACCAACGGCTATCATCCGCTCTGGATGATCTGCTGCTCGACGGTGGCGTTGCTGAAAGACGCGACCATCGAGGGCGGCGCCGCATTCGCGCGGGCGATGTTGACGTTCCAGCTCTTGCTTGGGGGTTCGGCTTACGCGCTTCTTGCCGTTGTCCTCGCGCAAGCGGGAGTGCGGCTCGCACTCGTCGGCCTCCTCTTGTTGTTCGGTGCGAATCCGTACACGGTCTATGGCTTCACCGATGGAATGGAGAGCGGCGCCGTGTTGTTGTTCTGCGCGGCCTTCGTGGCGACGTGCCTGCGGTGGCGACCGTCGGAGACGGCGGTCGAGGTGCGCGATGTTGCCTTCGGCGCGCTGTTGGGAATCGGATTTCTCGCGCGGCTCGATCTCGCGCTGCTCGCCGTGGCCTCCGGTGTGGCAGCGTTCGCGATGATCGGGTGGAGGACTCCGCGGGCGATCCTTGCGAAGGGTGCCGCATGGGGCGTTCCCTTCCTGCTCACCTTCGTTGTCTATACGTTCCTCAATAGCCGGACGTTCGATTCCCTGACGCCGATCAGTGGCGCGCTCAAGTCGTCGTTTCCGGTGCCCACGCTCAACACGGTTGCGCTGCGCGGACACTTCCCCGCGATCGTATTCGGTATTCTGGTCGTGGCGGGCGGCGTATGGCTCGCCCGCGACCTTTCTGCGCCCCGCGAGCGCCGGTTTCTCTCGCTCGCGGTCGCGGGCTTTGTGGCGATGCACCTTGGGCACACGATCTTCTTCACGCGGTGGGGCGTCCATGCGTGGCACTTCACCGCGGTGTGGCTACTGGGCGCCACGGTGGCCGCGATGCTGGGTGATCGCCTTCCCCAACTTCGCGGCACTGCTGTCGCGGCCATCGCCGCTGTGCTCTTCGTCGTCTCCATCGCGGGCCAGATCGTGTTTCTGCGCGGGCGGGAGGATCGCGCGTTTCAGGCGCGGAGCTTCGATGCCGCGGCGTGGGCCCGCGACCACGTTCTGCCCGGGCGCGCCATCGGCATGTCCGACTGTGGCGCTTTCGGCTTCGCGCTCGGCGGCTTGGTCGTGAACCTGGATGGCGTGGTGAACAACCGCGCGTATCAGGAGGCCCTGATAACGCGTGGACTTGGGGAGTATCTGCGCGAGCAGGGCGTCGGCTACCTCGCCCACCATGCCGTCCGCGTCGAGCGGGTTGGGAACGGCTATGGAACTTACGACTACCGCGCCTTCAGCCGTCTATACAACCGGCCCGGCGGCGCCGTGCTGCTGTCTGAACACGACGAGGTTTATCGCAGCGCGCCGTTCAACGATGGCAAAGGCGAAAAGGTGTTTGTGGTTTGGAAGCTGCCAGGCCGGCCGCTTCGCCCCAGGCCGCGGTAGCACGCCGCTACATGCCGTGGGCGAGTCGCTCCGCCAGCTCGCGCGGAAGGCCCGCGTCGATGATCGCCTTCTGGGCGCCCTCGAGATCATAATCGCAGCGCTTGATCTCCAGCTTGCGATTCTCGAAGTCCACCACCACGTAACAGGCTCGCGGGTTGTGGTCGCGGGGCTGGCCGACGGAACCCACATTGATCAGATAGCGGCATCCCTCGCGGATATCGACCTCGGGCCGCGTAGGGCACACCAGGTTTCCCTCGTCGTTTTCGATGATGAAGGGCTGGTGGCTGTGGCCGATGAAGCAAATCTGCTCGGTGAAGTAGTTGAAATTCGTCCGCGCCTCGCCCATCGTGAGGATGTAATGCCATTCGCCCGGTTCCTTGGGCGACGCGTGAACATAGAAGACGTTGTTGGCGGTGTCGCGGATGCCCAGGCCCAGTTTCTTGAGGTACTCGACGTTGTCCTCGCGGAGGACCTTGTTGGTCCAGAGGACCGCCGCCTTGGCGATTTCGTTGAAGTTGGTGATGTCGGTCAGCATCAGCGCGGCGTGGTCGTGGTTGCCTGCGATCGCGGGAATCCCGAGCTTGATCAGGGTATCCACGCATTCGTTGGGGCGCGCGCCATAGCCGACGACGTCGCCGCAACACACAATCATGTCCACGTTCTCGCTCTGCAACTGCGCGAGTACAGCCTCCAGTGCGTGGAGGTTGCCGTGGATGTCCGAGAGGACACCCACCCGCTTGCACACGCGGGTCAGATCAAGGCCTTGAGGGTTCGGATTGCCAGTCATAGTCTTTCCCGGTGAGTTTCTTCAATTCCTTAGCCGCATTCTTCCGAATGACCGAACTCTTGTTCTGCAGCGCCTTTTCCCACATCTGCACCTCGCGATCCTGTGCCGCTCCCTCACCCGGGGGCAATGACGCTCTGGGCGATGGGGGAGGCGGCGCCGATCCCGTTGGTTTCCTCGCCGGGGGGGGCGGCGTGATGTCCGGCACGGCGGTCTCGGAGGCCTTGTTCAGCGCGGCCTCCTCTTCGTCGGCCTCCTTCTCTGCTTCGGCGGCGGAAACCGTTTTCTCCGCGGCGCGGGCTTCCAGGCCACTGATCGCAGCCTTCGAGTCGATACCGCGCTGCTCCTGCGCGGTCAATTCCTGATGCGAGTCAACGAGGGAGAATCCCTCTTCCTCGCCAAGGTCAAACATCTTTTCGGCTTCCAGAAGTTCCCAAGAGGCCCGGCGGTTGTCGGCTTCCTCGGCGGGGCTCCCCTCGTGGAGATCGGCTTCCCCTTCAAGGGCTTCGAGCTCGTCCTCGGTGAACGGCGCGAATTCGTCTGTGTCACCCGCGTCGGCGGCGGCGACTCGCTTGTGGGATGCCTGTGTCGGTGCGGTCAGGTCTTCCTGGGCGACGGGCTCGGGATCGAACGCCTCGAGCGTGATGCCATCGCCCTTTGACTGGCGAATCGTGGGCGCGGCAATCGCCGGAGTACCCATGGCGTCGGGGGCGTCGCCTTCCATCTCGTCTTCGATGGGTGCGGGTGGCGCGGCGGCGGCTCGGGCCATCGCGTCCTGCCATGTCGCAACATCCACTTTGCGGAAGTTGAGCACGGTCGTGCCGAAAATGATCTCGTCGCCGTCGCGCAATTCCGCCTCGCGGACGCTGTTGCCGTTTACCGTGGTGCCGCGCCAGGATTCGAGATCCTTGAGGACGAACCGGCTTCCGTCGCGGCGGACGAGGGCGTGCTTCTTGGAGACGAACCAGTCGTGGAGGCGGATGTCGTTCTCCCCCGCGCGCCCGATGGAAGTCTCGGCGTTGGCGGCATAGAACTCCTGGCCGGCCTGCTTTCCCTTGGTTACGGTGAACTGGCCGACTTCGCCGGGAATCGGGGAGGCGGTCTCGGAGGGGCCGGCCGCCATCGGCTGGGCCGACTGTGGAGCCGAAACGGGCACGGGGCCCGACCCCGCCTCTTCCTGGGCCAGGAAAATCAGCGTGTGCTTCCCGATGGTGATCTGGTCGTTGTGGACGACCTCGGTTTTCGTAATCCGGACGCCATTGACCAGCGAACCATTGGCCGAGTTCATGTCGGTCAGGAAGAACTTCCCGTCCTGGCGCTTGATCCGGCAATGGTTGCGGGAGACCGACAGATTTTCGATGACGATGTCGTTGTCGCGGGCGCGCCCAACACTGAGCGTGTCCTTATCGAAGAAATACCGGTGAATGATCCGCTCCCCGAGTTTGACGATGATCTCCGGCATGTGCGTCTCTTTAGAGAATGGGGGCTAGTCGGACCGGCCAAGGCGCACCCCGAGTCGGGCCCACTGCGCCCCTTGCCAAACCCCTAACCTTCAACCGGTCAAGCGATACCAGCCGGGGAAAGTGGTGTGCAACGGCTAAAGCGATTTTTTCGGCAACGGACGCCCACTCAAACTTCGGGCGCCGCCCGTGGGGAGGAACCCAACCCTGGCGGCGCCTGAAACGAGTGCCTTGGCAGCCCCCTTTCGGGGGTGCCGAGCCCTAGAACTGGACCTTGCGCACCTCGGTCCTCAATAGGTCCACCTGCGCCGACGCATCGTCGGCGGGATCGAAGGAGAGCATGTCCACGAAGAGCTTGATCTGGTTCACGAAGGGCGGGACCTCATAGTACATAATGTACTCCCGCGGACTGATTCCCGGGCCGTTTTCGCCGCCGACCCGGCTCTCCAGAACGCGCAGCGCCGAGTCGCGGAAGAAGGGGAATTCGCCAATGCGCAGGCGCAGCGTCGGGCAGTTCACCGGCGCCACGTTCGAGCGGATGCGGAACCGCACCTCGAGCAGGTCCCCGCCAGTCACGTTGATGGCCGGGCTGGCAATCTCTCCCGCGCAGTTGTTCGATCCGCTGGCGCTGATCCGCATCGCATCGCCAATGGGACCGGACGTGGGAACATCCCAGAAGCCGGGAGCAAAGCCTGCGGATGTCCAGTTCAGCGAGGACCCGGCGAACTGGGCGAGGTAAAGGGTGGATCCCACGACCGTCGGCGAGGGTGTCGCGGTCGGCGGCGCCGTCGTGGGAATCGGCGATGGCGTCGGCGCGGGGCCGTCGGAAACGCCGGAGAAGGTTAGCACGAGGGATGGCGAGGGAAGCGATGTGGGGTCCTCGAACACGAATTGGGCGGTGGCCCGCCCATCTTGAACGAATACGTTGCTCGCCGGGACCGAGGTGAAGCTGGTGTCGCTCCTCACCCAGCCCAGCGTGGCGCCCGTGGCGCTTTGGACGGAATCGATGGAAAGGCTGAGCGTGACCCGCGTGTTGGGGCCGGCGATGTAGAAGCCGAGGCGACGGTCGAGCCACAGGGCAAACTGCGAGCGGCGCTCGCCCGCCTGCAAGGGGGGGGCCGAGCCGATTGGCGTATTGAGTCGGTAGTCCGTCAGGCCGATGAGCGCGCTATAGGACCCGGTCACGTTGTTATCCGGTCTCGTGGCCTGCAGCCCCACGATGTTGATATTCGCGCTGACCCGCCCCGTTGCAATAGTGAACGCGCCGTTTCCGTTGGAGGAGACATCCATCAGCCCGGTTGCCGATGCCATTGGGGGCTCAGTTAGGAATGGGACAACGCTGAAAGTTCCCGCGGTCCCCGACGCGGAGCCGCCGGTGCCCGCAGTCGCGATAGCGGGCCCGTTAGCCTCACCCCAATAGCAATCAGTGGCGTTGGTCAGGCCTGATCCCAGCGCAACCAGGCCCTGGGTTCCGGGATTGCCTATCCAGTTCCGATTCATCTCCGGAACACGTGACCCGGTTGCGAGTAGCACCGTCCTTCTATTGGAACCCGAAATCCCAAACATGTGGGAGTCCGTGAGTGCATTGGCCGATCCCGCATTCGTGTAGAGCACGGCTTCGGGCGTCAGGTTGGGAATACCCTGAATCGTGCAGAACCGGACCTCGGAGCTGCCCGAAATGGGACTGCTCCCCGTATTCGCCGCTTGAATGCCAAAGCTACGCGGACGGTAGATCAGCGAGTTGAAGACTCGAAAGCTCTTGGAAAGACTCTGGACGCCGGTTCCCTCCCACGATTCGCCGGGGGGGTTCGTCGGCAGCGAGGGGAACGAGTTCCGGTCGTCGGTGAATCCCGAAAGCACGCCAACAGCCGTCAGGGTGCTTGTTTCATCCACGTTCAAGTTCTGCGCGCGCGCGTTCATCAGCGTGGAGTTGACGATGACAATGCTACTTCCCGGCGATCCCGCCGGCGCCGCGTCGATCTTGCGCCCCGATACGTTCGAGGTACGCGACCCGCCGACCCACAAATTCTCCGCGAAGAGGTTGGACTGGTTGCACAGGATCCCGTTGTCGGCGGCATCAACGATAAACGTGTCCTTCATGGTCACGGTGCTCTGGCTCAGGAAGACGGCATCGTAGTCGTCCACGTTGATCTCGCCGCGAAGCACATCGCCCTGAAACACCGAATTCTCGATCAGGCCGCTTCCCACCTGGGTCATGTTCACTCCATTGACCAGATTGCGGATGAACTTGGAATTGCGCACGACGGTCGTGGAAGTCCTCAGCGAAACCAAGCCACTGCGGACCTGCTCGACCCGGCAGTTGTCCACGATGCCGGTGCCCACGTCCTGAAAGTTGATCCCCTCCTGGCGCACCGCTTGGGAGGGCGTAAGGCCGCTGCTATTGAATGTGGAGTTGGAGACCACCGCCACGGAGCTGGGCGCCGATGCAAAGAAAACCCCGCGCACGCAATTGATGAAATTGCAGCCCGTGACCTCGGCCTCCAGGAAATTCGTCGCAAAAAGTCCCGCCTCGCGGCCCGTGATGGTGGTGTTCTGAAGGATGATCCGTGAACGGTTCCCCGAATCCACCAGATTGAACGCCGGTCCTGGCCCCGCAGCCACCGAACCGCCCTGCCAGTTCAGAATAACGCCATTGGCGAGCAGCACTCCCGGCCCTGACTCGATCGTGCAATTCTCCGCCACCACCGTGCCGCCCTGGGCGCTGATGGCCGCCTCGCTCATGTTGCGAAAGACGCAATTCCGGTAGATCGTCGTCGATCCGGGGGTCGTCAACGCCGAGTAATTGCACGCCTCGAATATCACGTTCTCCAGAACGATCGTGCAGTCCGCCGTCAGGAAGATGCCGTTGCCGTTTCGAACCGTCACGTTGCGCAGGGTCATCTGGGCGCCGGACTGCATGCCGATGTTGGCCCCGCCCAGGTCCAGGATTGCGCCGTTGCCCTCCACGATGCGGTTCGAACCGCTCAGCAGGAAAGTCCCGCCTGTATAGGTCTCCCCAGCATTGAGGGAGACGTTCCCCCCGCCGGGGACGATCACGTCCACGGTTGGGACGGCAAATGTGACCGAGGTCAGACTGAGGAGTGCCGCAAGGGCAGTGACGACTGTCATGGGGGCGCACTCTGCATGGGTATCGAGTAGTAGCTCGCAGTAGAATTCGTTTGTGCAAAGTCCCGTGTAAAGGGCATTCTCCAACGTCCTCATCCTACGGTGTTGCGTCGGCCCGTGCGAAGCCCCTCAATTGGGGCATACCCAACCCGCCAAGCCCCAGCCAAGAGCCCTGCCCATGCCGATCCCCCGTCCCGACTCCCCCTACGACCTCTTTCGCGAGTGGTGGAGCGCAGGCCACGATGCCGAGCCAAAGTATCCCGATGGCGTTTCCCTCGCCACCATCGGCGAGGACGGCATCCCAGCCGTCCGGGTGGTGCTACTCCGCGACTGGGACGAGCGTGGTTTCGTGTTCTACACGAATTACGAGGGCGCGAAGGGCCGCGATCTGATGGCACGCCCGGTTGCGGCGTTGTGCGCCTACTGGAAGACGCTCGACCGCCAGATTCGCATCCGCGGGACTGTCGAGGTCGCGGAGGGCGAGCTTTCGGACGCCTACTTTGCGGGCCGTCCCCGCGAAAGCCAGATCGGGGCGTGGGCGTCGCACCAGTCCTCCATCATCGCGGGGCGCGACGAACTGATGCGAAGCGTGGAGGAAATGTCGCGCCGCTTTGCCGGTCAACCGGTCCCCAGACCGCCGCACTGGGGGGGATTCCGCGTCAAGCCCGTGCAGATCGAGTACTGGCAGGAGGGCGAGTTCCGCCTCCACGACCGACTTCAGTACACGCAGGGCGAGGACGGATCGTGGAGTTCCGCGATCCTGTCGCCCTGAAGTCGCCTTCAGGCCGCCCGTTCCCTCCGCCTTGCGAGCCATACCAGCAATCCCACCGTTCCCCACAGCGCGAGCACGCCATACCAAGGGCCCAGGATCGTGTACCAGGAACGCAGCGGCGCGGAGGCCAGCACCAGCTCCGTCTTCAGGATTCCATGCTCCAGCAGCGGCAACTTCTCCGTCACGCGGCCCACGGAATCGATCACGCAGGTGATGCCGGTGTTGGTGGCGCGGACCATCGGGATGCCGGTTTCGATGCTGCGCCAGCGGGCCATGTCGCCGTGCCAGGCGGGCCCCGCGGAACCGTCGAACCAGGCATCATTCGTTGTGTTGACGAAGAGGTTGGCCCCCCGCGATGCGTGGCCGCGATGGATGTGGGCAAACTGATCCTCGAAGCAGATCGACGGCCCCAGTCGCACCTCGTGCTCCACGCCTTCGGAATCCTCGACGAAGAAACCGACCGGCGCCGCGAGCCTTCCACGCCGGAACGATCCCACCTGCACGATCTTGTCCTGAAAGCCGGGAATAATCGAGAGGTACGGCACCGACTCGCCAAACGGCATGAGCTGCACCTTGCGGTAGTCCGCCGCCATGCGGATGCCCTCGTCCGCGGGGCGGACGAGCCACAGGCCGCCATAGGCGCCTTCCCCGGGGCGAAGCTCGCCGCTCGAATCAATCCCCTCCGCCAGCGATTCCGTCCAGTCGCCATCGGCGTTGCGGAACACGTTGTCCACCCCGCCGATCACGATGGGCGTTTCCAGGTCCTTCGCCAGGTCGATCACCTCCAGCATGATCGCCCCGCCGTACTGACGCCGCTGAAAGACCTCCTCCACGTCAATGAACTCCTGGGTGAACGTGCTCTCCGGCGTCACGATCAGGTCGAACTCGCCGCGCTCGATCGTGCGGAGCTGCGTGAGCTGCGTCATCGTCAGCTCGTCCTGCAGGCGGCGGCGCTCCGCTTCGTCGGGGCTTGTATAGCTCAGGTACTTCTTATCCTGTGAAATCCCCGGCTGCATCAGGGCCACGCGCAACTTGAAGGTGGGGCCCTCTGCAAGTTCGCGCTCACGCGCCGACATCACCCCGGCTCCATATAGACAGCCCAAAATTGCGAGCGCCAGCATCGCCCCCAGCCGCGCCAGCGCGCCGCCCTGGCCATAGCCCGCGCGGAAGGCCGCGATGTTCTCCATCACCGCAAGGTTCATCCCCACGATCAGCGCGGCGATCAGGGGCGTGCCCCCAAGCGACGCCACATGCGCCATCGCCAGCCACCCGCCCTGGGACTGGCCCAGTCCATAGGGCATTCCCAGCGGACCAATGCCGAAGAAGTACTCGATGCCCGACCAGCAGAGCATCCCCGCGCCCAACGCTCCCCACGGCGGCAGCTTGCGCCCGAAATAGACAATCAGAGCACACGCCACCGCGAAGTAGAAACCGCCATACAACGCCAGCGGCGGAATGCCGAACCATACCAGCGAATTGAAGCGGTCGATGATCACAAACCACTTCGTCCCCCACAGCGCCACCAGCGACATAAACAGCCACGCGGGCCAGAACGCCATCGCCGGGCGGCACTTCCTCAGCCCCCAGAAAATCGGCACCAGCGCCACCCACGCCACCCAGCTCTGGAAGAATGGCCGATAGCACGCCAGCAGCAGCACCGCCGAAACCGGTGCCATCGCAAATGCCAGCCGCGCTGCACGCCATTCCGCCCACGGCGGGACTGCGGCGCGAAGGAGGCCCAGCCCGCGGCGCATGATCGACGGACGCGCGTTGGGCGCGGGTTCCTGCTTCGGTTGGGTTGGGCGTTTCTTGGCCAAGGATCAGAGCGCGCGCAGGAAGTAGCCCTGGAATCCAAGCCGGTCCAGCATCGTCAGAACCTGATCCGCCGAGTCGCGGCGCTCGTACTCCACCGCCGCCACCCAGGGCATGATCGCCGACAGCATCCGGCGCAGCCGAACAGCGGAGACCGCCGGGGCCTGGTCCACCGTGAGCACAATGCCAAATCGCCTCGGCGCGATGCGGGCGAGTTCGCGAAAGATATCGAAAAGCTCGCGCTCGTTCCACGCCCTCAGCGGCATGCGGACGCATGGCCGGATCCCCGCCACGAAAAGCCGCGACGACCAGAGCCGCCTCATCGCCTTCGCCGACGCGCGCCCCTCCTCGTCGGCTAGGTCCGCGTCGATCCCCAGCAGCGCCGGATGCAGCGAGAACGCCAGCCCAGCGCGATCTGGCGCCGCGATGAACGCGGCCATTTCCTTCTCTGTCTGAGGCGGCAGAATCACGCCCACCATGTGGCGCGACTCCTCCAGCCAGTGCTTGCGCAGCTCCAGCACCAAATTCTTTGGCGTCGAGGCGATATCGATCTTCAGCAGCAACGCCGGGCCGATGTCGGTCCCCAGAAACGCGGGTGAGAAAGTCCTCGACGCATCGATCAGGATCGCCACGCCGTCGCGGATCGGCGCCTGGAGCGCGATTGCCGGCGGAAGCGCCACTGTTGACTCGGCGCCCTCGGCCTGAAGCCCTTCTCGGAACGGAGGAAGCAATTCGCCCCTCAGCCTCAGCACCCGCGCTCCCTCCATCGCCTCCAGCGAATGAACGACCCCCGGCGCCATCAGGACCACCGTTCCCGCCGCCGCCTCGCTACGCGCCCCCCCCTCCGTCACCGCTACACGGCCTTGCAGCACCACATAGACCTCTGCCCCGTCGGAGAACCGCGGCGCCACCGCCTCTCCCGCGGAGAGCGACATAAGTTCCCCAGCCGTCACCGGAGACCAATCCGGTGCGCGCTGGCAGAGCTGATCGAGTTTCAGTACGGGCACTGATCGACTCCTTGCCGCGTCGGTGGCCAATCAAGCCGCCATTCGCGGGATGGGAAGGAAGAGGCGCAAGGGGGTTGCTGTGGATTGCCGCGCCCGTTCACCCGTCCTCGTCCTTGAGTACCGTCCGGCGGATGTGCCGGTCTAGCGGCCTGCCAATCCCTTCAATCGACTCGCGGAGGTTCATGCGGGTTATATCGATGGAGCCGTAGAACCGAAACCAGAGCCAGCCAGCGATGATTAGAATGATGGTTCCGGCCAGCATCTCGGCACCCGCCTCGTCGAGCGCGCGCTTCATGGAAGTGGGGGAGTCATCGTAGATTACACCTCCGATCGCGTGGACTGCGCGGCTGATCAGGCACAGCGCGACGATGCACGCGTAGACTCTCACCATCGCCGCGAATGCGCGACCGATATTCCTCGCCGCCTTCTCTGCGATTCCAGGCGCTACTTTATAGATCATCAGCAATGGCGCGACTTGGTTCTTGTAGAGGCGGCGGGCCCTCGCTTCGGCCGCTGTCTTGTATGTTGCGACGGCCAGGAATGCGAGGGGGAGGACTATCACCACGGTTCGCCAGTGCCATACCATATGTCCGTCAAATGCGATCCGCAATGCCGCATAGATGCCACTCGCCATCAGGCAAATAGCCGCGATCATGAGCGCGTCGCTGCGCGGCGCCGATTCCTGCTGCTCGAGATAAAGCGCCTCCAGAACATCGCTTCCAGTCACCCCACACGACCACAGATCGAAAAGTGTCGGAGTCACCTTGCCGTCCGGCGGAAGAATGGCCGCAAAAGTCTGCCGATGCCAAGCTCGCTGCCGCCGATCCATCCATCTGCCGAGCAATGCCAGAATCGCCACCAACAGACTGAGGCACAAGATCGCCAATCCGATCGCCATCGAGCCCGAAAGTGCGATCAGCCCGATCCAGATAGCCACAAGATGCACTAAGATCGAGACGGAGCTGAGACTCCTCAGCAGCCGCCGCCACAACGGAGCCGGCCCCGCCGCTTCCCTCGCCTCCTTGTATATGCGATAGAGCGCATTGTCTGGATCCACGACACCCTCATAGGGGTCCTCGCGGTGGAGGAGGCGGGCGACCAATGTACGTGGCGCCTCCGCTGGTGTGGGTTCGCCGTTTCCGTTCAATTCCATCACTGCCGCATGGATGCCTACTTCAGGGGGATGCTAGGCAGGACAGGGGCGATGCGAGCAATGGGGTTTTGGGCTCGCTTGCCTGGTGGCGAGGTTGAGTGGCCCCTTAACAGGACGAGTGCCGCAGCACTCAGATTGTCCTCCCCATGAAGTCTCGGACAATCATCTTCTATCAATCGGGTGACGGGAGGGCGCCGGTTCGGGACTGGCTCAAGGGCCTCGCAGGCCAATCGATCCGGAGAAGAATCCACACTCGTCTGGATCGGCTCGCCGTTGGGAACGCAGGCGATCATAAGTCCGTCTGGAAACGAGGGACTGAATCATGAAGCGCCAACACCCCAAGTTTGACGACAATATGCTGAAAGAGCTCAAGGATCTGAAGGAGGCCCAGGCCTACCCCGATGTGGCTCTTTAGGAGTACGAGGAGGACGGCAACTATGCGGCGTTCCTATTGGCGCTGCGTCGCGTGGCGGAAGCGCAGGGCGGGATGAGCGACCTTGCTCGGCGGAGCGATCTCAACCGGCGGAATCTGTACGCGGCGCTGTCCGAAACCGGGCAGCCCCGGCTCGATACGATTGGCGCGGTCTTGCAGAGTCTCGGGCTGCGGTTCTCGATCGCGCGGGCCGTGAAGTAACCTACCCCCACCCCATCTCCCGCGAATCCAGCCAGATCGTTACGGGGCCGTCATTGAGAATCTCCACGCGCATGTGGGCGCCGAATCGACCGGTCTCGACGCGGCCCGGGTGGCGCTGGCGGAGGAAGTCGAGAAAGGCGGCGAAGGTCCCCTCCGCCCCGGCGGGGGGCATGGCGTCGGTATAGGAGGGGCGGCGGCCCTTGCGGGCGTCGGCATACAGGGTGAACTGCGAAACCAGAAGGAGCGCGCCGCCGATATCCTCCAGCGAGCGGTTCATGCGGCCTTCGTCGTCGTTGAAGATGCGAAGGTTCGCCAGCTTGTCGGCGGCGGCGGGGAAGAGTTGGGGCCCGTCTCCGTGGCCGAGGCCGACAAAGACCAGCAGGCCGTGACTGATGGAGCCCGTGACCGCGTCATCGACGGTGACGCTGGCCCGGGAAACGCGCTGAATCAGGAGACGCATCGCGGCGCTCGTCAGTTGGCGGATGCGAGGGCGGAGGGCTTTTCCGACACCGTGACGCGGATCGTGGAGCCCAGCTTGACCGTGGTGCCGGGCATCGGGCGCTGTGCCAGGATGTGCCCCGCCTCCAGGAGATCCGTTACCTCCGACTTTTCCAGCAACACTGCCAATCCATTCTTGGAGGCCTTCGCGAGCGCGGCGGATGTCTCCATCGTCACCAGGTCGGGGGCCGTGGATTCCGGCGCCTCGATCAGTTCGCGCGCGCCAACGTAGCCAACGGCTCCACACACGCCAAACACGAGAATGGCGCAGACGGAGAGCCTCCAGAGGAGGCCGATTAAGCCGTAGGGTTGTTTGGGCGCGTCGGACATGTCGGCGCAGGGTTGGGAGTGCGTGCCTACGGGTTCAAGAAAAAAGACGCTTACCAACGAGTTCACGGAGAATACGCAGTCCAAAATCCTATGGCAGTTCTCCGCGTTCTCGGTGAACTCCGTGGTTATTCTCTTTTGCGCGGCGGCCCCTCCAAGCTCTCCGGACCCGCTTGCCAACCGACCCGACCTCCCGCGACACTCCTCCCCGAAATGAAATATCTCGCGCTCGCCATTCCCGCCATCTTCCTCTTCCTCGCGTCGCGATACGCGGGGGCGGCGCCGTGTGCGGGGTGCGCGGCGGCGTTGCTGGTGTGGTATCTGGACCCCAGGGAGGCGCCGCGGGGCATCGCCTGGGGTGCCACGGCAGTGGGGGTGGTCGTCGGGTTGTTCCGCGAGGGACCGATGCTGCTTGCTGGCGCGCTGATCGCTATCGGTGCCCTGATCGCTCTCGAACTCTTCGCGCGACGCGGCGGCGGCGAGGACCCCTCCGCGACCAGCGTCCTCATCGCGGCCTTGTTCGTCGCCGCGTCGGGCTGGTACCTCACCACCCTCGCCAACCCATTCAAGTCCATCGGTGAAGTCCGCAACATCGTGGCCTTCGGCGACAGCCTGACCTCCGGCGTGCCCGGCGACGGCGTTTCGCGCCGATGGCCAGAGGCTCTGGCCGCGCGCCTGGGCGGAGAAGCCATCAACCTCTCCTATCCTGGCGACACCACCGCCGAGTCCTGGGAACGCTGGCAGTCCCGCGTCCGTGCGCGCCAGTGGAGCGACAAGCCCGGCTGGTCTCCCGATCTCTATGTCATCATGCTCGGCGGAAACGAAATCCGCCAGAGCGCCGCCCCCGCAAGTATCGAGGCCGGATTGAAAATCTGGCTCGATGAACTCGCCCGCGATGGGAAGCCAATCCTTCTGGTCGCCGTCCCGGGCGCACCGATCAACGACCCTTATCGCGACGTATGGCGTCGCGCTGCCGAGGGCCAGCCCCTTGCCAATTGGATGCCCCATGGCACCCTGAGGACGATCTTCACCTCGCCCCGCATGACGATGGAAGACCGCATCCATTTCCGTCAGCCCGCCCACGATTATCTGGCAGGCGCCATCGCCGACCGTATCGCGGGGAAATAGGGTCGCCCGAAATTGCGCTGGCACTCCGGCGCCGATTCGGGGCCTACTCTCCGCCAGACTCCGCACCGGATGACGCCCATGGCCGACGGCCGCTTCACCAGGCTGGAAACCAAGTCGGCCAACGCCAAGCCCACCGGCGCCCTTCCGCCGCCGGAGGGCTCCATCCCCCGCGACGCCGCCGCGACCCCTGCGCCCGTCGAGGGCGACGAGGGTTACTACTCCACCTTTATCGAGAAGGCCGACGAGGCGTTCTTTACCGGCGCCTATCGCGACGCCCTGCGCCATTACAGCCGCGCCCTCCAGGCGGAGAACAACCACGTCTATCCGTGGATCGGCCAGATTTCGGCGCTGATCCAGCTCAAGCAATACAAGGAAGCGGAGCTCTGGTCTACGCGCGCGCTGGAGCAGTTCCCCGAGGAAAGCTCGCTCCTCTCCCAGCGCGCCCGCGTCCTCGCGCTGACGGGCAACGCGCGCCGCGCCGTTGGCGTCAGCGACTATGCCCTCTCCAAGGGCGCAACCTCGTGGACGTGGCTGGCGCGCGGAGATGTGCTGCTGGAGGCCGCAGACAACAACGCGCTCTTCTGCTTCGAGAAGGCCGTGGAACTCGCCGGCAAGGAGGACTGGCGCACACCCCTGATCGCCGGGCTCGCCTTTGCCCGCAAGCGCCAGTGGTCCAGCGCGGAGGACTTCCTGCGTCGGTCGAAGGAAATCAATCCCAAGAACTTTTTTGTTTGGTTCGAGTACGCCCTCGTCCTCACCGAGATGAGCTATCTCGATCGCGCAAGCGACGCGCTCAAGCGCTGCCTCCAGCTAAACCCCAGGTATATGCCGGCCAAGGACCTCGAATTGCGTCTCTTTCGGAGACCCTTTCTGAAACGCATCATGGGCATGATGAAGCGATAATGGCCACTCTGGCCGCAAAAGTCCCACGAATCAGGCGGCGGAGTGACAAGTTGGTTACCGATGGCCCGCCCATGCGAACCCCCTTGCCTTGGCACCGATCTTGTACCCTTCTCGCGGTTAGGGACTCCGAGGTGCGGAGCCGCGACAGGATGAGGCCCCGGGGGCAACGTGCGATGCTCACTTGGGAAGCAAACTGCCAAGGTCTCTCAGCCAACGATCCCCACGGCGCCGGGGAAATTGGTCTTTCATCGACCTAATACTTCCTTACGGAATCGGCGGTGATCGCGTGAAGGCCCGGGTGTACGGTCCCGGGAAATAGCGCGAAGACCACCGAATCCATGGCCGGTTTCCCGGCGCCGTTTTTTCCTCCCCCTCCTTCATCGACCAAACAACATCATGTCGCCCGCGCTGACGGTGCCGTTGCTCGGATCATAGAGCACGATGTCGTGTCCGTCGGGACCGAAGCCCTGGGTTGCGAGACTCCTTCCTGCGCAAGCGGAACGTATGGCGCCGCATCCCGGTCTCAACACACACTTCACCCCATGATCGAACTTCTCACCCAGCCCCTCGCCGTGCTCGTGTCTCCGCTCTTGATGCCGCGCCAGGGGCTGATCCCGCTGAGCCGACGATTGCGGCGCGGGGGGATACCGACGCGGCTCTTCGGCTATCCCTCATATCGC
>Ga0105049_10003711_pt1 | contig 18029 bp, 14 predicted proteins | sample MAT06_FD_78087 | JGI IMG/M metagenome (GOLD analysis project Ga0105049, IMG submission 78087) | Freshwater microbial communities from Lake Fryxell liftoff mats and glacier meltwater in Antarctica - MAT-06 | ecosystem: Environmental > Aquatic > Freshwater > Ice > Liftoff microbial mat | place...
AAAACATTATCTGCGTTTGCCCAAATCATCACGTACTATTAGATTATGGTGCCCTTAAAATAGATAAGCTGAAGCTACGCTTGGCAGAAGGTCATTTCATCCGTGATGAATATATCGACTATCGTAACGATATCATTTGCAGTGACAATAAATCCTAATTTTTTTAATCTATCCCGCTCGGTTAATTCCCAAAGCTACCCTCACATCACTCGATAGCGCGATAACAGATCCAGATTGAGCTCGAAACCAATCCCTGGCCGGTTCGGCACATCCACATAGCCATCCTGGGCCGGCACCAGTTGAGGTTGAAAAATTTCGCTGCGCAGCGGATCGACTTCCACAGGGTAATATTCCAAAAATTCACCATTCGGCAACCCAGCCACCAGCGGCAATTGTAATTCTTGGCAACCATGGGGGGCAATGGTCAAGCCTTGTGCCTGCGCAAGCAACGCTACGTCGCGCGCCACATCGTAACCTGGGCAGATCGCCACATCGACATTGAGAATGGCCGCACCCTTGTATTCGAGGATACGCTCAAAATCGGCATAGGTATAATAATTTTCGCCCACGGCAATTTTGATGGGTGAAGCCGCGGCCAATTCCCGATGTGCGGCGTAATGATAAATGGGCATCGGCTCTTCAAACCAGTAGACATCATAGGCGGCCAGTTCACGCGCAAATTCGAGCGCCGTCGGCAGATCACAGGCACAATTGGCATCGACCATGAGCTTAATATCGGGGCCAATCGCATCACGCGCCGCGGCCACGCGCGCCATATCACCTACCACGCCCACAGCAGGATCGCCGATCTTGATCTTGACGGCGCGCGCGTGCAGCTCTTGCACATTGTAGCGCAATTCATCTTGCAACTGGGGCAGCCCCTTACCCACAGCATAATAGCCACCAGCAATATAGGCGGGTACCCGTTGTTGCGCGCCACCTAACAGTTGATGCACAGATTGATCCAGCGCCTTGCCTTTGATATCCCAGCAAGCAATCAGCAGCGCAGCCAATACCTGTGTGTGCAACCCCGCTGGTCCCAGGATCTTGATCTGCTTCTCCCAGAGGTCGCGTACCAAGGCAACGGTGTCGCACGGGTTGCGTCCTAGGCAGAGATCGCGATAGAAATCCACAAAGGGCGGCAGCAAGCGTTGTGGGCGCGTCGCTGCGGTGCCGCCATTCCAGCCAGCACCGATAATGCCTTGGTCAGTATAGACCGTTACTTTGTGCAGGCTGGCATTACCATAGAAGTGGCTGCCATTCCACAACCCAGGCCGTGGCCATTCAAAGACCTCGCTGGTAATGTTGGTGATCTTGAGATTGGGTTGTGTATCGCCAGTCATGCTGCGCAGCTTTCTGTTTGAATTGAAGTAGATAGCTGGCAATTATAGCATATCACTTGGCGACAACAACTGTTTGTCGGCGGCAGTCGGGCCAGCGGAGAGCAAACCGATACGAAGCTGCAAAGCCACGGCCACCTGTTCGACCAACGCGGTCACAGAAGCTACTTCTGTCAACCTGGGTTGACAACGCAGCACCTGTGCAGTTAGGCGTGCTTGGTAGGTCAGATCTTGGGGAGTTGGCGATGGGGCAAGTCGGTCCAGCAAACGATTATCCACTTCATACGCCGTGCAAAGCTGGAGCGTGGGCAACGCCGCTAGTCGATCCAAGCAGGTCATGGCCAGATAATCGAGCGGCCCGACCGTTTCCAGTGCATAACGCAGCATGACCAAATCCAGCCAGCCAACGCGGAAATGTTGTTGCCACGCGCCCGTACCATTACACGCGTCGGGCAGGGCGCGACTGAGTTCGGCATCTTCTGTGACAAAGGGTCCAGCTCCGTGGCGTGTGGCATAGGCGCGCGTAATCCCGACGCGTGTGACCTTGCCACCGTAATTTGCTGTTGAAACGGGGTGATGACCAACGCCCGTTCATCGATTGTGGTACGGGCAAAGGCATTGCTGATCCCCAGGCGGTGGGGATGGGTTTCCTCGGTTAGCATGGCCAGTGGATCGAGCAGCATGAAGCGTGACAGATGCGTAACGGGTGCTAGGTCTCACCCTGGGCAAACCAATCGGCATTGTTGGGGCCTCTTGGCTGGCAGTACGGGCCGGTGTCGCCGAACTGCCACAGGGTGTCAGCTGGGGTCATATGCTAGGCATAGGCGTCCTTGCGGGCATGGGCTTTACAATGTCACTCTTTATCGCCTCGTTGGCGTTTGCAGATCCAGCGATGCTGGCCACAGCCAAACTTGCCATTCTGCTCGCCTCACTCCTGGCGGGTATCGCCGGATTCTTGCTGTTGCGGAGAAAAAATTGAAACCACTGGCGCACATAATCGCCTACCGGCTTTGACATGCATCGCTGCTTTCCCTACAATAGAGGCTATGCAAAAGGAAAGCACGATGCCAACGCCGCCCACCCTGCTCTGGGTCAATCACGCCTCATTCGTTTTCAGCTATGCCAACGTGCGTCTGATTACGGATCCCTGGCTCTTTGGCAGCGCCTTTCATAATGGTTGGGATCTGCTCTGCCCAACCCAATTCACGCTGGCAGACTTTCGCGACATTACCCATATCTGGTTTTCACACGAGCATCCAGATCACTTTGTACCTGCCGTGTTGCAGCAAATCCCCGTAGAAAGCCGCCGGGCCATTACCGTCCTTTTTCAGGAGACGAATGACCAGAAAGTGGTCAACTACTGCCGGTCGTTGGAATTTCGAATTCAGGAACTGCCCCATCACGGTTGGCACCAACTGGCTCCAACTCTGCGTGTCATGTGTGGCAAAGTACCCTATTTTGATTCATGGCTGCTGATCGAAACGGACAGAGGCAAAATTCTCAACGCCAACGATTGCGTGGTCGATGGCGAGGGCATTGCCCAGGAAATTTTTAAGCAAACAGGGCCGGTTGACCTCTTACTGACCCAGTTCAGCTATGCAAACTGGATCGGCAACCCAGCAGATGTTGACGCGCGGCGCGCATCGGCACGCGAAAAACTGCGGCGCGTCAAATTGCAAATCGACACCTTTCAGCCCAAGCAGACGATTCCCTTTGCCAGCTTTGTCTACTTCTCCCACGCAGACAATGTTTATCTGAACGATGCCATGAATACGGTCCGCGACGCGGCGACGTTGATTGCCGACGAAACCGCAAGCGAACCCGTGGTCCTCTATCCAGGGGAGATGTGGGAGATTGGGCAGCCCCACGCCAATGCAGCCACCTTGGCCCGTTATGATGATGACTATGCGTTGGCGACCAAGCCGCTACATCAAACAGAAAGCGTGACGATCGAGCAGTTGCAACACCTAAGCCAGCAATACATTGCCCGGATGCAGCGGAAGAATAGTAAGCTTTTCATGCGCCTGATGCGGTTGCCACCGCTGTGCTACTTTCAACCTTTCACCCTCTATCTGACCGACCTGGCCGAAACGGTGCGCTTTGATTTTCGCCACGGCTTGCAACGCGTGGATAGCCCAGCAGCAAATGTGGACATTCGGCTGGCGTCCGAGAGTTTGGCCTATGTCTTCCAACACGATTGGGGATACGACACACTAGAGGTTAATGGGCGCTTTCGGGCGACACCCGGCGGCCACAAAATTATGGTCAAGAACTTTTTTCTTGGTCCGCTCAACAACACAGGGCGCTATCTACACCCCAAGACCTTCTTTGAACCCAGCTTTGTCAAGCGTGCCTTTGCCAAGTTGCGCTCGTTGCGCTAGGTTTGTCGCGAATTACGCGAATGCGGCTTCGCGTAATTCGTGTAATTCGCGACAAAATTAAACGTTTACAAGCCTTCGCCGAACAACACTACTGCACAGTCCAGCCGCCATCAATGGTGATCCCCGCGCCGGTAATAAAGCTGCTGGCATCGCCGGCCAGGAAGACGATCAACCCGCCAATTTCATCCATATTGCCCCAGCGCCCCATGGGAATGCGCGCGATAAACGATTGATAGGCTTCGGGATCGTTGATCAAGGGCAGGTTCATCTCGGTGCCAAAGGGGCCGGGCATGACACAGTTGACGGTAACGCCATAGGGGGCCCATTCCAAGGCCAGCGTGCGCGTCATCTGGAGCACAGCGCCTTTGCTGGTGGCATAGGGGGTACGATTGGCAATACTGATAATCGAGAGCGTCGAGCCGATGTTGATCACGCGGCCAGCCTTGCGTTCCTTGAAATGCGTCGCCAAGGCGCGACAGAGCAACCACGGCCCTGTCACATTGGTCTCCTGCACCTCACGGAATTCTTCTAGCGATAGCTCTTCGATGGGCCCGCGGATGTTGATCCCAGCATTATTCACCAGGATATCCACCTGACCAAAATCGGCCAATACTTGCTTGGCGAGCGCATTCACCTGATCTGGATCGGTCATGTTGCAGCTATAGCCGCGGCAGGTTTTGCCGGTGGCAGCTTGCAATTCGGCAGCCACCGCTTGTGCCTCTTCCACCTTGCGGCTGACCACAGCCACCTGTGCACCCGCTTCGGCCAGCGAACGGGACATTTCTTTGCCCAATCCGCGATTCCCACCGGTCACAATCGCCACCCGATTGTCCAGTTGAAAGCGCTGTAATATCGTCGTCATTGGGGAGTTCCTCTCTGTGTGGAAAGTTTTGTATTTTGGGATAGTAGGAGTTTTAGAGAATATAATCAACAGAAATTCGGAGCGTTAGGGTCTCGCAGACCCTAACGCTCTAGTCTACTTTTATGCTATCAGGGCAGCTTTAACAAGTCATCGACATTCACCGGCAGACCAGTCGCCATCGATTCATTGGCCGAAATGCCAAGCAAGATCGAGGCTGCTCCATCAATATGGCTAGCGGCGCGGTTAAACGGATCAGCCGGTGGATTGGGTGCGAAGATCTGTTCCAACATGACCCGATCCCCACCACCATGGCCGCCGACGCCTTCGGGGATTTCCACCGTATAGGGGCGACCAAACATGGGATAGATGCGCAATTCTTTGCCACCAAATTTTTCGGTATCTTCCTGATCAGTCTTGATCGTTTGCTCTTCGCCAGCCACAAATTGCTTGCCCACCGACTCGATCAAATCCACTTCGAGCCGTCCCTTAGTCCCCGTAATTGCGACTTTGTAGCCTTCCCACGGACTATAGGCAATCAGCGAATAGGTGAGAATTACATCGTTGCGATAGCGGGCGGTCACGCTCATCGTATCTTCTGCGCTGATATTGTCGCCAAATACATTGCGATCGCGCAGATAGCCGGTATCTTTCTCGGCTTCCAGATAGAGGCCGCGCAGAGTTGGGTGTTGGTCAAGCGCCAGCGCAAAGGGATCATTGGTTGCGGCTTCTTGGCCGGTATAACGGCTATAGGTGTAACTTTCGCCGCGCGCCTCGGCATTTTCGCGACCATAGAAGAGCAGATCGCCAAAGGCAAAGACTTGCTTGGGATACGAAGCCAGCCACCAGTTAATAATGTCAAAATGATGAGTCGCCTTGTGCACCATCAGCCCGCCCGACTTGTCCTTCTCGCGGTGCCAGCGGCGGAAGTAATCGGCCCCATGAAAGGTATCGAGCACCCACTGAAAGTTGACGTGCAGCGGACGACCGATAACGCCTTGCATCAGCAATTCGCGCACCTTGGTGGCGAGGGGCGTGTAGCGATAGTTAAAGGTGACGCGCAGCGAGCGGCCCGTACGTTCAATCGTATCGAAGATTGAGCGCGCTTTGCTGGCATCAATTGTCATGGGTTTTTCGGAAATGACATCGCAACCCAGTTCCATGGCGCGGTTGATGTACAGATGGTGGGTCGAATCCATGCTGGTGACGATGATCGTGTCCGGCTTGGTTTCTGCCACCATGCGATCAAAGTCATCGGCGTGATAGGTGGCAATCGGGGCGGCGTCGAACTGCTCGGCGATCTGCTCATTGTGCCAATCCATACGCGTCTGGCTCAGATCACTAAGCGCCACCATCTCGGCACTGCCCTGGTATTCACTGACAATGGCATCGATAAACATCTTGGCGCGGCCGCCGGTACCGACCAAAGCATAACGTTTGCGGGTATTACTCATAAGGGTAGGTAGCTCCTGGAAGTAAGGCTTATCGATCAGCAAACTTGGTGCCGGGGAACCTTGCGTGCGTAAGCCCTGACTGAGATGGAAGAACAAATAATTATGATATCAAGTGTATAGCAAGATGAAATGAACTACAAACTGCATGTCAAAGAAATGGTGTTGACACAGGCCGCGCGATCCAGTACAATCCAACCTTTAGAAGGAATACTGTCATCTCTTCAATTCCAGCAAACCGAGGAACGATCCATGGCTTACCAAGTGCTCATTGATACCCAACTCAATGATGAAATTCTGTCGATGATCGGCGACGATTGTGAGCTTCACCTGTGGCAAGGCGAGGCTACCGACCCGGCCATTTTACAACAGATTGAGGCCTATTTCACCTATGGCCATCCCAAAACCGATGGTACTGTCATGGACCGAATGCCCAAGTTGCGCCTGATCAGTAACTTCGGCGTGGGTGTCGATCACATTGATCTGGCCGCCGCCAAAGCACGCGGCATTCCAGTTGGCAATACGCCTGGTCTGGTGGATGGCGCGACTGCCGACATGGCATTCACGTTGCTCATGGCCGCCGCACGCAATTTGATCATTGGCGAACACTATGCACGCAGTCCCGAATTTACCCACTACGATCCAAGCATCCTCCAAGGATATGATGTCCATGGCGCAACCCTGGGCATCGTCGGCATGGGCAACATCGGCACCCAATTGGCGCGGCGCGCACAGGGGTTCGATATGCAGGTGCTCTACCACAACCGCAATCGCCGCCCAGAGACCGAAGCCAAGTTGGGCGTGATCTATGCCAGTAAGGAAGAGCTGTTGCGCCAGGCAGATTTTGTCGCCATCACCGTCCCCATGACACCCGAAACCCGCCACATTATCGGACGCGCCGAACTACGCCTGATGAAACCAACGGCGGTGCTAATCAACGTGGCGCGCGGCGGCGTTCTCGATCACGATGCGCTGCTAGAAGCGCTGCAAAACAACTGGATCTATGCCGCGGCGCTGGATGTCACCGAGCCAGAACCACTGCCCCGCGATCATCCGCTGCTCAAACAGCAAAATCTCGTGATTGCGCCACACCTGGGCAGCGCCACGCGCCAAACCCGCCGCGGTATGGCACAACGCTCGGTCGACAATTTGAAACTGGGCTTGCGCGGCGAACCCTTGATCAATCGCGTGGTGTAGGCAGAGCGGCCAAATATTTGCTCGTTCCAATGGTTTCCGTTGGAATGCAGTTTGGGCGCTCCGCGCCTCTCTCTAACTGACTACCACTGCGTTGTCACAGGAATCAACCCTTCCAGTCCTCCATAGTTGCGAGCACTAGAGTAGCGCCAGTGAATTGGCAAATCTACATAGCCACGCTTCACCGGATTATTGTGGATATACTCAATCTTCTGGCGCATCATTACCTCACCTTGGATTACTTCTGGGTGTGACCCTTCCTGCCATAATTGATAATCGCGGTCATATTTGTGGCGCAATTTGTGCCAAGCAAGTTGTTCAAGCACATTGTGGGCATTGTGAGCAACGAGGAAATCGATTATTCGTCGCGCCGTATAAGATTTGAAGTTGCCAATCTGCTTAGAAAGGTTGGGTGCTGCTGCCACCAGATGGAGATGATTCTCCAGAATGACATAGGCATAGAGAATCAACCGGCCTTCACTTTGCAGATAGTATAATGAATCAAGTAGACATTGCACAAGGTTCTGGCTGCTGAAGAGAGGTGTCCAGTTAACCACTGTTGCAGTAAGGAAGTGGGGCGCTGCGCCGCCAATGAATTTGTAACGACTACGGGCCATCGGGGATCAAGCCTGTTGTGATTGATTAATGGGAAAGTAGGTATACCATCACTATACGCATAATTGATCCACTGGACAAGCGCCAATGCGCGCAAATTCTACTCCGCCATTTGTCGCACTGCTAGTAGGGACGCAGAGCGTCCAGCCTCAGTTCCCACGCAGAACATGGGAACCAGCATCTGCTCGTTCCGCCGGTCTCCGGCGGAATGCAGACTGGACGCTCTGCGTCCCGCATAGGTAGCATACTTGCGTCACGGCGTGTACGCCAACCAGCCCAGGAAGACAAACGGATGTCCCCCATCAACCGCTTGATTGTCACGCGTGGGCAACAGGAAATCCTCACCAAATGGCTGCACCCCGACTTCCACGCGGTAACGCCCAGCCTGCGCCCATTCGGGCCAGCGAATTTGATAGGCATCGCGCACGACAACCCCTGGCGGCCAATGGTCGGTACTCCACTGGCCAGCGCCGGGTGAGCGCTTCCAATCCCACACCAAGGTACCATCCTCGGCGATCACGCGTAACACCACTCGCAGATCGGTGGGGATAGGCTGGGTAGCCTGCCAGTAGAGAATCGGCTCATCCGTCAGTTGCCAGGTGTTCAAGGCCAGATCACCAAAGCTAGCCGCTTTCTCGGACGGCTTGGCGATTGTAGCTAGCGCTGCCGCAGTAACCGGTGGCGGCGGCGCAAATGCTGGACGCACCACGCCCAATAAGGCATAGAGCGCCAGGGCAAGGAAGAGCCCAATCAACAGATGGACACTTGACCACTGCCAACGGGCAGGCGGCCAAGCTAGCAATCCACCGACAAAGAGCGCAACCAGGGGCGCAACCGCCGGATAGAGCAACCGACCTTGATCCGTACCCAGCGCGATCAAGGAGTATTGCCAGATCAACACCATCGTGCTGATCGCGGTTAAGGCCAGGAGAAGCAGCATGGGCCGCGTCTGCGGGGTCGGTGGTCGCCAGAAGCATTTGATCAGCCCCAGGCCACTAATCACAGTTAGAAGGGCCAGAGCGCGATAGATCCACGCGGGCAGTAGCAGATGACCGATCACGCCGAATTTGCCCCAAAAGGAGAAAAACCAGCCACGCACTAACCAGGTTGTGTCCGCCCACGTCCACGGTGCCAGCCGCAGATCAATCGTCTGGCGCGTCAACGCCATGCCCGTTGGATCGCCATACAATTGCCAGTTGCGCAGTAGCCACGGTGCGGCCAACAGCGTTGCGCCACCAAAGGCGATCAACCCCGTGCGGATGGCACGTCGCCAAGGGTCTTGGGCATTAGCAGCTTGGTCTTCAGTCCTGGCAAAGACACCCCACAGAATTGCCAGCGCGGCTGTCGGCCATACGGCAAGGGTGCTGACTTTGGACAACAGGCCACAGCCCAGGGCAATTGGCAACCACCAGCCCGCCGCCAGTTTGCCACGCGCGCGGTAGATCGCAATTGCACCCCACAAGCTCAGGGTGCCGAAAAAGGCGGCGGCGTTGTCATTGTTGAGCGCGCCGCCAATCATGGAAAATTCGGGGATCAGCGCCAGCACGCCGGTGGTTGCCAACACCCATGCCCCCTGCGTTGGAAAAGCGCTCTGCATCAAGCCATAGGCTGCGGCAACGGTAGCTGTGCTCAGCAGCACCGACCACAGGCGCGCCAGATGAAAGGCTAACGCACCGTCGCGCCAGGGCCAGCTTTCCTGGGCAGTATGGATAAAGAAATTGGAAACGCCAGGTACGGGGGGAATCTGGATATCCGGATTGGCCCGCAGAAAGCCAAAGGTTGGCTTGGCCGGTAGGGCAACCAGTGCGGCACCAATATGATAAAGCGGCGGATGCTTGCTCTGTGTGGGTTTGGGACCCACAGGCAGCTGTTTGTGCTCGGCCAAATAGACCACATAGGACCAGTGATCCGTTTCGTCGGGCGCTTCCCCCAGCGGCACAATCACGCTGTACGCCACCGTCAGCAGCAGATGCAAGGCGATCAACCCAGTGGCATAGACATGTTGCTGACCTTTACTCATCAATCAAACTCCAAAGAGATACTATTGTAAAGCAAGTTTTGAATCGGCTGGAAACAATACCATGACTTGCGCGATCTGGCAACCAAAAGTGACGGCTATCAATCATCCCATCCAGTGAACAAGGGCCGCAACCAGCAAGGAAAGAGGGTTTGCATGCTCCCCCAATTCCGAGTATGCTATGCGCGTTGCAGTGCTCAACTGCGGTCGGCTCCCCATGCCATTCTGACAAACCATCATACCGAAAGAGGAAGCACACCATGAAAATTACCGATGTTACCCTGTTGCGTGTTCACGGTCACTACGCTGGCCCCACCTTTCCAGAAGGCGACCGCCAGGCCCGCCAGATTGACATTTATCCCGAATTTAACACAAGCGGCAGAATTACGTCGCCACAAACCGGGGCGGTATTGCGCGCCCTCTATGTGGAAATCCACACCGACGAAGGCGTTTCCGGCTTTTTTGGCCCAATTGAAGATTGGCAGGCTTTTCACATTGAACATAGCCTGCGCGCCTATCTCATCGGGCGCGATCCGCTGGCGACGGAACTGATCTACGATCAGATGATCCGCCAGGATCGCCATGGCCGTTCGGGCATATTTATGACGGCAGTGAGCGCAATCGATTGTGCGTTGTGGGATTTAAAAGGCAAAGCGTGGCAGCAGCCGGTCTATCGCTTGCTGGGTGGACCTACGCGACCCGCCGTGCCCGCCTATGCCAGCATGTTGGGCTTTCCCACCGACCCACCCGCCGCGGCAGCCGTAGCACAGGAATACAAAGCGCTGGGCTATACCGCACAAAAATGGTTCTTTCGCTATGGCCCTGGCGATGGTGCAGCGGGCATGACGCAGAATCTAGCCATGGCACAAGCCGTGCGTGACGCGGTTGGTCCCCACTATCAGATCATGTTTGATGCGTTCATGGGCTGGGATCTGACCTACGCCAGCCAAATGCTGCGCGAGTTGGAGCCGCTCCGCCCCTTCTGGGTCGAGGAGCCGATTCCGCCGGAGCGGGTCAGCGAATTTCGCAAATTGAAAGGGGTGGCCTCCGTGCCGATTGCTACGGGCGAGCATGTCTATACACGCTGGCAGACCAAGGAATTGCTGGTCAATAACGCGGTGGATGTGTTGCAAAATGACCCCGATTGGACGGGCGGCATCACCGAGCAGATGAAGCTGTGTGCGCTGGCCTCGGCCTTTGAAGTACCGCTGATTGGGCATGGGCATTCGCTGTTGCCGGCGTTGCATGTGGCGGGCGCGCAATCACCCGCGGCGGTGCCACGCGTCGAATATCTGGTGCGCTTCCAGGAAAGCAAGCAATATTTCCACAGCCCGATCTACCGGCCAGACCAAGGCGTAGTGACGCTACCGACGCTGCCCGGGTTGGGCATGGTGCTGGACGAAGCACGCATCGAAGCCAGCGAAGTGATTCGCTATCATTGATTCCACTGATTCCACTGTGCCACAACCAAATGCAAGGGAGAACAGAGCATGTATATTCAGGAAGCAGTCAATTGGCATCAGCTGAACGATGACGTTTTGCGCTTCTACAAAGCGCTGGGCGTTGATATGATCCATGTAGACATCCGCAGTGGGGTGAGCAACGTGGCCGCGGGCATTGGCGAGGATCTGCGGGCAGGCAAGGATTGTACAGCGCAATTTGAACAAGCACGTGAAAAAGTCGAAGCGCACGGGATGCAATTGAACAACATCTTTATGTCTTGTTGGGCAGAAATTCCGCTGGGCAAGCCCGATGCCGATGCCAAGATTGAGGCGTGGTGTCGCATGGTGGAAAGCTTGGGACGCGCAGGAATTCCACATCTGGGCTGGAATTTCAAGCCCATGGGCAATTTCCGCACGACCGCCGATATTGGCCGCGGTGATGTCCGCTACAGCACCTTTGATTATGCTGAATTTTTGCAAAACCGGCCCCAGCCCTATGCGCCGCCAATTGCGGAAGCAGCGATGTGGCAGCGCATGGAAACTTTTCTCAAGGCCGTGATCCCCGTGGCTGAAAAAGCGGCCGTGCGCATGGCACTGCACCCGGACGATCCGCCCATGCCAGAGCCGCTGGGCGGTGTGGCCCAGATCTGTTCGACGCTGGAACAGTTCCGACGGATCTTTGCGCTGGTGCCTAGTCCGAATCATTGTATGCTCTTTTGCCAAGGCTGCATGACAGAATTGCTAGGCCAGGGCGTCTATGGCGCGATTGCCGAGATGGCCGCAGCGAACAAAATTGCCTGGGTGCATTTTCGCAATGTGCGCGGCCAGTTGCCGCGTTTTGCCGAAGTGTTTCTCGATGAAGGCGACATCGACATGCGACGCGCCATGACAATCTATCGCGACAATGGCTTTACTGGCCCCTACATGATGGACCACACCCCGCACTTTCCCCATCCCAATTCCGACTGGCTGGGCAAAGCCTACGCAATTGGGTATATCCGCTCGCTGATCCAGACGGTGTATCAATAAAACGGGGAGACAGGAGACAGGGATACACGAGATATGAGCGCCTTGTCTCATGCCTATGAGAGTCAGTGGATAACAGACGTACGCGAATGCCGTTTAAGGAAGTTACATTATTTGGCTGATGTGAAGCAAAGCAACTTTAGCTATAGTAAGCTTTGTCGATTGTCTGATCTGAAACACAGCATGGCTTGCTAACTTTTGTCCTCTTGGCGGTGCGTTGAGGCCAGGTCGAGCCTTTTACCCAACTGTGCACCTACTCGGTATTGTCTCATGTTGTTATGCACGCGGCCTTAGCGATGGGCCGATGCGCGTGGAAAGAAACTGTATGCGTCCCTGTCTCTCATTTTACCGAAGTCGCCAGACCAATGGTTGGTCCTGGTTAACAACGATCTTGGTGATCTTGGCGTTTCTCCCACCGCTGCTTGTGACGCCAGCCCTGTGGCCCACACCTGTGCATGCAGCCGACTGTAGCACGAACATCACCCAACTATTGGCGGCGATGAAACAATATAACCTGATCACACTAGACGATCTGGCGACTGCCTCGGATGTGGAAGGGCGCACGTATGTGGGGGGTACTTTTACCACAAGCAATTCAGCAAATTTTGCGCTTAAATTGAACGGTTTGGCCGCCAGCGACAATACCTTTGTTGTAGTTGGCAATTTAGCCGCCGGCAACGCGATCAACTTGACGGCGGGCAGCCTGCGCTTGGGTGGCGAGCGTAACAATCGTCCGATCAATTTTAACGGTGGTGGTTCCCTAATCACCGATAAGACGTTGTCGGACACCACGATGACAGAATATCTCAAAGGCGGGTCGCTCAACCTGGCACAGATCGCCAGCAATAATACGCTACCCATTCCGGCGGGGCAACCGAGCGCGCTCCGCTTTACAGTGACGAAGGTCAATAGTGATGGGTTGGCTGTTTTCAATGTCAAGGCAGCCGACATTTTCTCCAATTCCGCGGTGCAACAGGTTGAACTCACGCCCGGCAGCGCCCAGACGATTCTGATCAATGTATCGGGCAGCAGTGTGGATTGGAATAATGGGAACATGGTGGGCCAATTTACGGATGTAACCTGGCGCTCAAAAATAATCTGGAACTTTTACGAAGCCACGACAATCAACTTTAACAGTCGCAATTTTATGGGGGCGCTGTTAGCGCCGCTTGCCAATGTGACCAGCAGCGCCAACGTTGACGGTGTAGCAGTTGTGCGCGCCTTCAACACCACGGCCGAAGTTCATCTACCCCTGTTTGCCGGCAGCTTTGGCAATGTATGTGCCGGCGCAGCCACCGCTACGGCAACAACGACCCCAACGCAAACAGTAACGCCAAGCCGCACACCGCCACCGAATCCATCCGTGACGGTGACGCGTACGCCAACGCCGCTAGCAACCAGCACGCCAACCAATACGTCGATTCCAGCGACCAATACACCTGTAGTCGCAGCCGGGACAGGGGCTAGCTGCCAAGTTGTCTATTCATTTGCCAGCCAGTGGGATACAGGGTTCACGGCCAATGTAACGATCACGAATCATAGCGGCAGCGCGATCAACGGCTGGCAAGTGCGGTGGACTTTCCCCGGCAACCAACAAATTACCAATCTATGGAATGGTTCACTGTCACAAAGTGGACAAAATGTAACGGTTACCAATCCGACCGACTATAATACGGTGATCGGGGCGAATGGGGGCACCCAGAGTTTTGGGTTCCAAGCAGCATTCAGTGGCAGCAATATCAGTCCAACCAATTTCACCTTGAATGGTGTACTCTGTAATCAAAGCACAGTGGCAACCAACACCCCAACGCCACTCCCACCAACGGCGACAAATACGGCAACCAGTACCCCCACCAGCCTTCCAACTCTAACTCCAACCCCAACAGCGACTGCCACACGCACACCTACAGCCACCGCCACGCGCACGCCAACCCTGACATCAACCGCGACTGCAACCACCACACGCACGCCCACCAACACAGCAACAAGCACGCCGACAGCCACGCCTACGCCTACCAACACGCCGCTGCCGGTTGCCGATCTGGTCGTTGTCAAATATGGCAAGCCAGCCACTGTGGCCGCCGGTGAAGTGCTTACCTATACGATTGTGGTGACAAATACAGGACCATCTGCCGCCGTGGGCGTTGTCATTACCGATCCGCTGCCACCAGGAGTGATCTTTCAGTCGGCTACAACAGGCTGTACACAAACCGCGCAGATTGTCACCTGTAATGTCGGCACCCTGCCGATTGGGGCAGCCAGAACATTTACCATTGTCGTCCGCGTCGATCCGACGCTCAGCGGAATGGATTCTGGCCGTGCGCGCACACTTGCATTGGCCAAGTCAACCCGTTCCCTAGGGCGCGGGAATACGAATCGTTTGGCCGGGGCGAACCACATTTGAATTGGTAATCTGGGGATTGGCAGCTAAAATGGCGGGGACAGTTGTATTATATTGCCGCGCAACGCTACTCAGCCACTCGCCGGTTTGAATCGTATGAGTGACGACGTTGGTTTGGCTGGCCCCTGTTTGCGCAGCAGCTTGATTGGCGGGGGCACTCGCCGCCGCAGCTGTACCAGCATTCCCGACCACGGTTGCCAGCACGATAGGTTGACTAGCCGCCGCTGGCCCGGCCACAGTTGCGACAGTGGGGGCAATTGCAATAGCCGCAAAGAAGAACACAAGCAATAAAGCAAAGACAACGATAGCTGCAAAACCGAGCCACGATCCGTTCATAGTTCCCCCTATCGTTACCACAGCCATGATGCCAACGTTATTTACATCACACAAGTTGCTTATCCGATGCAGCATCTTCACGCATCGACTATCCTAGCACAAGCGCGTTGATCCAGTCGAATCTCCAGTCACAAAAAAGGCACAGGATTGGATACATGTCTTCACGCGAGCTTTCTATACTGCGTTCCGTGCCCCGCGCTTATGTGGTCAGGGCTGCCCAGATGCGCCGCAAGGAAAGCGACTCGCCACTCAACAGCGTCTGTGCGCGAAAAAGGCGTGCCATAAGCCAAACGGCCCCCAATCCTGTCAGGGCCAGCAATGTCAAGCTGAGCACATGTTGCCAAGCAGGAACTGTCGTCGCGCCAATGCGCAGTAACATGGCAATTGGTGCAGAAAAAGGTACCAGGCTCAGCACAGTTGCCAGTGGTTCATCAGGGGCTGCCACGATTACAGTCCATAAATAAAAGGGAATCAAGATCGGCAGGCTCACAATAAAGACCCAGGCGCGACTGTTCTCTAGGTTGGGAGCCAAAGCGCCAATCCCCGCCATGACGGTCGCATAGAGCAAATAGCCCCCCAATGCGTAGAGCAGAAACAAGCCCAAATCGGCAGTAGACAAGTTGCTCGCATCCAGTGTACGGAGAAAGGTAGTCTGCTGGACGGAGAAGGCCAGCCAGCCAAAGCCCGCCCAGATCAAGTATTGCACCAGCGTCAATAAACTCAGCCCCAACAGCTTGCCGGTGAGCAGTTGTGTAGGACGCAGCGACAGCAACAAGACTTCCATCACACGGCTGCTTTTCTCCTGGAGCAGACTTTGCAACAAATAGCTACCACTGGTAAAAAGTGGCGTCATAATCAGAATCGTGATCAAGAAAGGCAGAAAGTTCAGGTCATCGCGCTCACCCGTCGCCATCTGGGTTGCGTTCACATCGACAAAGATCGGGCTACCACCATTCAAAGGCCGGCGGAGGAGCGCGCGTTCCGCATCGTCTAGGTGGGGCAACAGATTGGCTAGCAAGACTTGATCAACCTGTTCGGCGTCCAAGGGCGCAGCGATGGAGGGCAGTTCCAGGCTCACGCGTTCCACTGCGCCGGTTGTGCGATAATCGGGCGCAATCACATAATACGCCAGCAGTGCGCCGCGCTGTAGGGCTTGTTGGGCAGCAGCGATGTCGGCAAAGGCCGTAAAGCGGGTCGTCAAGCGGCCCACAGTGGCATCGGCGGGCTGGGCTTGGATCAGGTCGGCCTGATCCACATAGCCCACGGCTACCACAATTGTGTTGCGTGGGCGCGCCGCAGGGATCGTCGCCGCGCTCGATGGATTATCGAGTTCGGCAACGCTGCCGACAGCCCAGATGATGAGGAAGGTCATGGGCAAACCCAGCAAGCCCAACCAAAATCCACGCGAACGGATGCGTTGGCGAAATTCGCGCAGGCCGACCAGAATCGTTTTATTCAAGGCAAAGGCTCCATGGATCGTAATTCCATTCTGTAACCAATTTACGCGCTACGCAATGCCTGCCACAACTGGCGTGGCCGCAACCGTTGGCCATAGAGCAACATCACCGCGCGGAAGATGCGCGCCACAAACCAGATACTGAACCATAAGCTCACCAGGATCAAGCCCAGGGCTGCGCTTAATTGCCAGACCGGCACAGTGGTCATCGCCATGCGGAAAAGGTTCAGCGTGGGCGCGGTTAACGGAAAGAGGCTGAGTGCAACGGCCAACTCGCCATTCGGTTCGCTGGCCACCAACCCCAGCAACCAGAGCGGTGCCAAGCCAAAGAAGCTGAGCATACCAGCCAACTGCTGTGCCTGTTGTCCATCCCCCGCAATAATGCCCAGTCCAGCCCCCAATACGGCATATAAGAGATAGCCCGGCACCCCCAGCAAAACGGCCCACAACAAGGCCCGCCCAGGAATGCTCCATGTCCCAATGGCCAGATCGCCAAAGCGCGCCAAGAGCACGGCGACGAGCGCACCCAACAGCCACACGCCCATCTGGGTCAGGCTCAACAAGCTCATGCCAAGCACTTTGCCCATCAACAGTTGGCGCACCGACAGCGAAGTGATCACCATTTCCAGCGCACGTTGATCCTTCTCGCGCACCATGGCGGCCCCCATTTGGCCAGCACCGGTAAAGACGACCAAGGCAAAGGCCAACCCTAACACCCCTGGAAAGAAAATGCGAATGAGCAAGGCCGGACCCTGCGGCACAGTCACGCCACTATCCAGAGCCACATAGGTGCGCACCGAAGGCGCGGCCAAACGAGCCAACAGCCATGCCGGGGCATCAGGCAGTTGGGCCCGGCGCAACTCATGATCCAGGGCAGCTTCCCAGCGGTCATTCAGGCGTTCTGTACCATAGAAAATCGGGCGCGCCCCCGCAAAATAATCGGGCGGGAGCACCAGAAAGGCATTGATCGCACCATTGGCGCGCGCGCTGCTGGCGGCAGCAATATCAGCAAAGGCGCGCAATGTCAGTTCTGGTTCTGCCCCAGCTACGGGTTCAGCCAAGCTTGCCGCCAATCTGCCCGTCTGATCCACAACGCCGATGGTGGTCAAGCCCTGCTCGCGCGTGGTAAGCCAAAAGGGGACTGCGCCCGCAATCACCATCACCAACGGCAGCCCCAAGGTCAGCACAAGAAACGTATTGGAACGTACCCGCCGCCAATAGGTAGCACTGGCAACCACCCAAATTTTCCTCATCGTACCCCCTGCATAAGGCGGCCATCGTTGGTTGCCAGCTCCTCGGCGCTCAGTTCGCGACCGACAACCTTCACAAAAATCTCATCAAGGGATGGCTCGACTCGCTCAAAGCGCTCTACGGTGATCGCAGGCAGATTGACCAGCATTTTGAGTACGGCTTCCGGCTGCATTTCTGCGCGCAGCAACAGACGATAGCGACCATTGTGGATCAAGATTTGCTCGACACCGTCTAGCGGGGGCAGCTCGCCCCGCAGATCA
>Ga0105049_10003712_pt1 | contig 18028 bp, 7 predicted proteins | sample MAT06_FD_78087 | JGI IMG/M metagenome (GOLD analysis project Ga0105049, IMG submission 78087) | Freshwater microbial communities from Lake Fryxell liftoff mats and glacier meltwater in Antarctica - MAT-06 | ecosystem: Environmental > Aquatic > Freshwater > Ice > Liftoff microbial mat | place...
CGACAAGGTCACGGCCTACTATGGGGCGCAGCGCGGCGGCGTATCAGGCGGCACCATCGCGAGCGGCCTCGAGATCGCGCGCAGCGCCAAGGACCCGGCCGTGCGGCGGTTGCTCGCGAACCCCTACGCGCTCGATCCCGACCTCGGCGCGGGACGTCCCGCGGCACCCGATGAATTCGGCATCGGCTGGGACAAGCCGCTCGGCAAGTTCACGGCCCCGTTCGTGATGGCCGCCTCGAACACGCGCATCGTGCGCCGGAGCCATGCGCTGGCAGGCCTGCCGTGGGGTCCGGGGTTCGTCTATCGCGAGGTGATGGCGATGTCGGGCAACGCACGTGGACTGGCGCGCGCGGTGGCGTTCACCGCCGGGCTCGGGGTGTTCGCACTGGTCGTCGCGGTCCCGGCGTTGCGAGAGTTGGTCGCGAAACGCGCGCCGCAACCGGGTGAGGGCCCATCACAGGCAACGCGTGAGGCCGGCTTTTGGACCCTCGAACTCGTCGCGGAAGGGGCGGGGGATCGGCTCGCCTATCTTGCCTCGGACACTGGTGACCCGGGCTACAACTCGACCGCGCGGATGCTCGCGGAGTCGGCATTGTGCCTGGCCCATGATCCGCTGACCTCGGCGGGTGGATTCCTGACGCCGGCGACCGCGATGGGTCACATGCTGGCCGATCGTTTGCGCGCCGCCGGGCTTCAGCTCGCGCCGCGTTGAAGGTACCTCGCGTGCGACCGGCCGACCTCAGCGGCGGGGGCCCCGAGCTGCGAGAGCGCCGAACCAGGCGATCAGTTCTCGCTGTGGGACACGCCAACGTTCGCACGACTCGAGGCGGTGATCTCGATCGGGCCGGCCGGGGTGGCGACCAGCGTGCGCGATACACGCTCGGCCCACGACGGGTTCTGAAACAGACCCCCACCGCCGAAGTATGGGAACTTCGCGATGACCGCGGCGGGCACGACCAGGGTGCCGGCGCTGTCAGGCGCGCGGCACACGATGATGCCGGTCGGCGGCAAGCCATGCCAGCCGAGCTGCAATACGAGCTCGACGAACGAGTCGTCGCCCGCAGGTGTCCAGCTGATCGAAGCGTCCTTGCCATCGACCAGCTCGACCAGGCCGATGCCCTGGAGGCCGAAATCGGCGACGCCCTTTACCGCGGCGCTGAAGGCCGGCAAGCCAGCCGCATCACCTTTGGCGGTGATGGTGATCGCGTCGCCGGCATCGAAGAGGCCGTCGCTGGGCGCTTCGGGCGAGAACACGTAGCCGAACGCACCGGCCGTCGCGGTGATCGGCGAGACGACGAGGCCGCTGATCGTGAGGTCGCCCGCCGAGGTCGGATTCGCCTCTTGCACACACGTCGCGTCGGCGGCACACGTCTCGCCTTCGACGCACTGCGGGTCGCACGCGCTGTTGGCGCTCGTCCAGACCTTGCACGCGCCGGCTTCCGCCTGGGCGGCATAGGTCAGCGGGGTGACCTTGTCCTTCAGGTCGGCATAAACCCACGAGCCGGTGACCTCGCCGGCGCCGTCGGACCAGCTCTCGATGATCTGGATCGAGCCGGCCAGGGCGAAGCGCAGCGACGGGTCGTCCGCCGGCAGCGGGCCGATGTCGGTTGTGTCCGCGCCGCAGGCGACGAACGGCAGTACCAGGGCGATGGCGAAGGTCTTGAGCATGGGCTGGAAACTATTGAAGCGGTCCGACCGACGCACGTCCGACGGCGCCGCCCTGTCAGTACGGATACTCGAGCGTGAAGACGCGCGCGCAGTTGTACGGCACCGTCTGTCCGAGGACGCCGCAGCCGACCCCGGGTGGGCAGCCACCATCGATACGGAAACGGGCCTGCAGGGTGCCATTATTCGCGCGGGCGTTGTCGATGTCCCTTGCGTCGATGACGAAGCTCTCGTCGTGCCACTCGCACGCCGCGTCGGCGTTCGAGAAGGCGGCGTCACCGATGCGGGTCCAGTTGGCGCCGATCCGGAGCTCGACCTCGATGGTGGTCTCGTCCGCGAACAGGTCGCAGTAGACGGCCCACCACTGGAACGACAGCGTGGCGTCGCCATCGGCCGCGGGGGCGGCGTCGAACGCGAACGTCTGCCAGTCGAGACCTGGCTCGCAGCTGCCCCAATCGGAGTCGAGCGCCACCTCTTGATAGGTGCCGCTCTGGTTCTCGCAGGGCGGGTTCGCTTCACCGGGGGTGCCGGCGTCGGCGCCGTTGACGCCCTGGACCGGGGCTGGGCACCACGCGTCCTCGTCGTCGTTTGCTTGCGCGTCGGTCAGCCCCGGCTCGAGGCTCCAGCTGCGCCCTTGCGTCGCGCCACTCCACGTTACGAGGTCGATGAAGTTGTCGTCACACAGGAGCGCCAAGGCATCGTTGTCGTTCGCGAGCGAGATCCCGCTCCACACATAGTCGGGTGTAAAGCCGGGGCTCTGCGCGCGCGCCGCAACCATGCGATGCAACGGCGGCACCAGCAAGGAGCCAGCGATCACATGGCGCTCGTCGGGGTCGCTCTCGAGGACACAGCCACCGAGCTCCCAGGTCAGCGTCTCGCTCGGGTTCCAGAGCTCGACCCACTCGCCGGTCGCGTCCGACATCGCGTTCGGATCGACCTGCAGCTCGGTGATGATCAGGTCCCCCTCGCGCGCCGGACGCAGCGCCGCCGCGATCGGCCGCCCCGGGGTCGGCACCTCGGTCACGATGAAGTCGCGGGCATTGTCGTTGCTGTCCTGCAGGAGCCCAACGCGCGCGAGGCTCAGCCCCGCGTCCGCGCCGGGCGCCGGCTCGCCTTCGCCGCGGAACGCGTTCTGGGCCAGGAACACGCCATAGCCGAGCGCGTCGACCGTCGTCGTGCCCCAGACGAGGAGGAGGTTGTCAGGCCCATTCTGCAAATCGCAGAACGGCGACGTCGCGTCGGCCCAGTCCGCTATCGCCGGCTCGGCCGCCGGGTGGGCGACGACCCAACGGCCCGCCCCATCGAGGCTGCCCGACAGCGCATAACGCCCGCTCTCGACCCCGTCGGCGCCGTTCACGGCGACCAGCGAGAAGCCGGTCAACCGCGTTCCCGGCGGCCCGCCGACCTCGATGAACACGTCCTGGTCCGGGCCCTCCGACTGGTAGAGCACCTCGGCGATCTTGACGCCGACCGGGGCCGGCGCCGACTGGCAGACGCCACCGGCGCAGACCGTGCCTGGCGAACACGCGACCGGCGTGCCGCGGTCCTTGCATCCATCCCCATCGAACTCGCCGCAGGCGACGACCGCGCCACCATCGCAGGTCGCGCCCGTGCACTCGTCACTGCAATCGGCAGCGCAGCGACCCTCGGCGCAGACCTGGTTGCCCGCCGCGCAGTCGACGTCGGCGGCCCACTCGAGGCAGCTGTCGGCGTCGACATCGCGGCAGCGCTCGACCTGGGTCGCGCTGCCAGACGCACACCGGCTGGCGACCGCGTCGCACTCGTCGACGCACTCGGCCGCGCATTCCCCGTTCGAGCAGGTCTCAGCGAGCGCGGTCGAGCACACGGCGACGATCACCCACTCAAGGCATTCGTCGGCGTCAGCCTGGCGGCACTCGCGAATCACGCGTCCGAGCGCGTCGCACGAGCGTGCGCCGATGGTCGTGCACTCGTTGTTGCAGCCGCTGCCACAGGCCCCACCACTGCAGCTCTCGCCGGCCGGGCAGGCTTGCGGCAGCCCACGATCGGCACAGGCGTCGCTGTCATATTGACCGCAGCGCACGCGCCCACCGGCCTCGCACGAGGTCTTGCCCGGCTCGCACTCGTCGGCACAGTCGGTCCCGCACGTCCCGAGCGAACAGGTCGTGCCGAGCGGACACGAGCTCGGCAAGCCCCACTGAAGACAGCCCCCGGCGCCGCGCTCGCACACCTCGACCGCGAGCCCATCGCAGCGTGCGAGACCCGCTTCGCCACATTCATCGCGGCACTCGGCGCCACACGCGCCGAGCACGCAGGCCCCATCGCACGGGGTCCGTGGGCCCCATTCGAGGCAACCATCGCCGTCGTGATCGGCGCACGTCACCACCCCGCCCTCTTCGCAGCGCGCCCCATCGGCGTCGCACTCGTCGACGCAGCCCGAACTGCACGCGCCCTGGCTGCAGACCTCGGCGCTATCGCAGACCGTCACCGGCACCCAGTCGAGGCAGCCGTCGCCGTCGCCGTCGGCGCAACGCTCGACGCGATGGGACGCGGTTGGCGCGCAGCGACGCGACTCGGGTACGTCGCAGGCGGCGTTGGGGCAGGCCGCTTCGCAGGCCGACGCGAGGCAGGCCTGATTGAGTGGGCAGGCGGCTGGCTCGCTCCATCCAAGGCAACCGGGCGCGACCTCGCGGCAGGTCGCGACCTGGCCGTTGTTGCAGCGGGTCGTGCCTTCGTCGCCACACGCCTCGAGGCCGGGTGGGCACAGGTCGTCCAGATGGGTCGGCGTGTCGACCTGTGAGATGGTCTGGCGGGGCGCATCGGAGCACGCGGCAAGCGACGCGAAGATGACCATCGTGAGGGCCGGGATGACCCGTGCCGGACCGCGTTGCATATAGGAAATCCGTGACATTGCGCCTCCTTTGTAGTGCAGAGGCCAGAGGTTCGAGGACAGCCGCCGCGCGGCCTTCGCGAACGTAAAGGGCGCGGACCATAGGGAAGCGTCCAGACGATGTAAAGGACCGGGAGCAGATGCCGGAAGGCGACACGATCCATGCGGTTGCGCGGGCGCTGAAGCCTGAGTTGGTCGGCCGCCGACTGACACTGCTGGAAGCGCATCAGCGGCCGGTGCCGTGGGGTCCGGGTGCGCTCGTGACGGCCTGCGAAGCGGTCGGCAAGCACCTATACGTGCACTTCGAGACCGCCCTCGGACAGCGCTTCGTGCGGGTGCACCTCGGCATGAAGGGCAGTTGGCATCGCTACCGACCGGCTGAGGCGTGGCAACGCAACCCGAACAGCCGGCGGCTCGTGCTCGCGACGAGCGACTGGCTGTTCGTGTGCTTTGGGCCCAAGGAGGTCGAGGTCGGCCTGCGACCCAAAGCGAGTCACCTCGGGCCGGACCTGTTGGCCGCCGAACCACACATCTATTATATGAGCGAGATCGTCGCGCGGGCGCGCCGGGTCGAGCTCGACCTCGGTGACTTGTTGCTGACGCAGACGGTCGCGTGCGGCATCGGCAACGTCTACAAGTCCGAGACGCTGTTCCTGGAGCGGCTCGACCCCTGGCGCGCGACGGCCTCGGTCAGCGATGTGCAGCTCGTCGCGATCTACCAGCGAGCGCAGGCGCTGATGCGCGAGAACCTCGAGCGTGGCGGCTGGCGGATGACCACACCACGCAGCGGCGCGGCCGGCGACCGCGTGCATGGGGGCCAGCGCTATTGGGTGTACCGGCGCGCCAACCGGCCGTGCCGCCGCTGCGGCCGCCCGGTGTCGAGTCGCCTGCAGGGGCTCATGGCGCGCATGACCTACTGGTGTCCCGGCTGTCAGACCTGAGGTCCGCCCAGGTCCGGCCAGACCCACGACCCAGTGAAAAATTGGCGCATCCCCGAGGCGCGTTCTAGCGTTGTGGTAGGAGGCACAATCCCAATGCGCCAGCATCTCATCGCCGGACTCATCGCGACCGCGGGCCTCGTTCCCGCGTGCGCCCAGAACAACCAATATCTCGTGCGCGGCACCGATCGCTCGGTCGGCGTCGACGGGATGATCACGATCCAACCGCAGTCCGAGGACGTCAACGTCGTCTCGGTCGAGCTCGTGAACCTGCCGCCGCCCGAGCGGCACGAGAAGTCGAAGAAGGCGTTCGTCGTGTGGATAACCGCGACCGACGGAACCCCTATCCGGGCCGGCCGCCTCACCTATGACGAGCAGTCGCGCGTCGGCACGCTGCGGGCGACGACGCCCAACGATCAGGTGTTCGTGCAGGTCACCGCCGAGGAGGACTCGGCCACGCCCAAGCCGTCCGACTTCGTGGTGATCTCGAAGCACGTGGTCCTCAAGCGAGAAGGCACCCAAGGGGAGATCTAAAGCGGTCGTGTGCGGGTCGGCCGACTTCGCTCGTGTGCGCGCCAGGCGAGCGATAGCAGCAGCCCCGCGAGACCAGGAGACGTCGAGCCGGCGCAGCCACCCTCGGAGTCGGTGGGCCTCGGCTCGACGACCTCCGGGGTCAGCTCGTTGTCGATCGGCGGGGCGCAGTCGGCCGCGTTCCAGGTGAAGAGGGCGGGCCCGTCGAGCGTGGTCAGGAGCGACCCGAACGTGACGGGCAGGTCGAAGTCCGCGAGCACCTCGGTCACCCGCTGGCAGCGCACGAGGTCGGAGATCGTCAACGTCATCGCGAGCGGCCCATTGTCCCAGGGGATCGCCAGCACCAGGGGCGCGCCCGTGGCGCTCGTCAGGCGATGCAGCGCGACCGTCGCGGTGTCCGACCGCAGCGGTGCGATGGCGCCGACCGCCTCGACGAGATCGCTCATCACCTCGCGCGTGACGGCGGAGAAGCCGGTCGGCCGCTGCGCGAGAGCCGCCGGGCGCGTGCCGTCGCAGGTCGTTTCCGGCAGGCGATATTGCGCGCCGAGCGCCAGACCGAGCGCGTAGATGCGCCCACGGCCGCGCGGGATCCGGAGAGCCACCGCGCGCTCGTCGTCGGAGAAGCCGATCGGGCTGCCGACCACCGACACAAGCTCGCTCCAGGCACCTGCATACGCGAAGCTCGAGCTTCCGCGCGTCGTCGCCCAGCGGATCGTCTCGCTGCCGGCGGCACCGCCCGGATCCGCGAAGAACAGCGTCCACTCGGCGCGTGCCTGGTCATATTGCCCGAGCTCGTCATGGGTCGCGAGCTCACCACCGAGGATGAGCGTGCCGCCCGCGTCGACCCATCGCTCGATGGCACTCCAGGCGGCGACGGAGACGTACTTGCGCATGACGATCAACACCTTGCGCGACACCAGCGGGTTCGACAGGAGGCCACTGGCGATCTCGTCCTCGAGCATGAAGTCGACCGGGTGATGCGCCTGCGTGAGAGCAATATGCCAGCCCAACTCCTCGGATGTGAGCCCGTCGCGGTCGCTCCAGACGTTGTCGACCTGCGACGCGAGCATGACGATCGACGCCGGCTCGCGCTTGGCACCCGCGAGCCACGGCTCGGCCCGCGCGAGCAGCTCGCTGCCAGCGCGCACACGCTCGAGCCAGGGCCGCGAGAGCTCGCCCAGGCCGCCCGCGCCATCGCCGGTCGACAGGTCGTAGGGGCCATAGGCGTAGTGGTTGAACCACTCGAAGCCGCGCACTGAGAGCTCGAGCATCTTGGCGCCGAGATCGCCGCGATAGGCATGCAGGTAGCTCGCGAGCGGGAACGTCTCGCCACGCGCTGCCGCCGCTTCACGCCACGGCTCGGTGACGCCGGCGACATAGTCGGCGTAGGCGCCGAGCTGCCACGCGAGGCAGTCGTCCTGATACGATAAGAAGCCTTCGCCGAAAAAGCCGGTGACCGCGCGGTGGCGCGCCATCGCCTGGAAATCCGAACCGAGTGCCAACTGGAAGGAGAGCCCGCCGAGTGGGGTGCCGGCATTGTGCGCGGCGGGCACCTCGCCAAAGCGCGCGACCAGTGCCTTGCGCGCGATCGCGTAGACCTCTGCGGTCGCCTCGTTCCAAAAGCGCAACGCATAGTAATAGCGGCGCGCGGCGGCGACGTCCGCGGCCGGGTCGACCGGGCGCACGGCGGGGACCTGCCACCAACCAAACGACTCGAGCGGCAACGCATCAGAGAGTGTCGCGACACCGAGCTCGTCCGCGCTCACCCCTTCGGTCTCGAGCCAGTCGACATAGGCCGCACGATAAAGTGGCCCCGCGAAGGAAAGGCCGCCGACTTCACCCCCAGCGCCTGCGGCGCTACCCCCAGCGCTTGCGGCGCTACCCCCGGCTGCTCGCCCTGGCTCGCCCCGGGGGTGGAGCTCATCCCCAAGGATCGCAAAGCGGGTGCCCGCGTCCGCCGCTTCGCCGATCTCGCGCGCCCAGTACGGCGCATCGAGCACGCTCTGGATGACCGCGCCGATCGCCGCAGGATCGAAGTCGATGTCGCTATCGCCGGCAGTGCCGAGCACGCCCTCGGCGTGCAGGAAACGATTGACCAGGCCGAGGGTCTTGGCCTTCTCGCGCTCGGCCGTGGCCGGTACGTCAGTGAAGTAGTCGACCGTGTTGAGCCCGAGCTCCGCGAGTAGCGCCAGTCCATCGAGCGCGATCGTCGACGGTGCATCGAAGATGTCGATTGTATTGACGAAGGTCCCGACCTTGAAGACGTTCGGCTGGGCGCTTGCGGGCGTAAACGCGGCGCGATCAGCAGCGATCCCGTCGGCGACGAAGCCAGGGGTTGCGAGCAGCTCGACCGGGCTCGGCACCCCCTCGGGCAGGACGATGCCGACGCGGTCACGCACGAGGTCACGCTCGCCGACCCACACATTGGAGAGCCCGCTGTCGTCGGGCGCGAACGCAACTTCGACCGCGACCCGGGCACCATCGATCGGCTGGCCATCTATCGGATCGCTCACCTGCCATGGGATCGTCACGCGCCAGCCCGCGGGGCTCGGCCCGAACATGCGGCTGACCTCGATCCACGGGCTTGCCTCGCCAGCGGGTGCGACGACCGACAAGAGCGCCGGGTCGACACAGCTCGCGTCGGGGATCTGGTCGGCGGCGCAGGCAACCGGGTAGTAGCCCGGACCGTCGCCGGCATGCCGCAAGATGAAGCCGGCTTCGAAGCGTGCGAGCTCGGCCGGCCGGATCAGCGCGAAGCGCAGGAAGACCCCGTAATCGCGCAGCTCGAGGATTGCGATGTTGCGGATCCCGACAAAGCCCGGGCCGTCCGCGTGCAGCCGGAACAGGGTCTGGGCCGCGTGCCCGCTTGCACCGCCGGCGTTGGCCGGTACCGTGACGAAGGCGGTGACGCGCCGCCAGGCGGGATCGACCGCCTCGTCCGAGACACCGCCGAAGGCATCACCGGCCAGGTCGAAGTAGCCCCAGGAGCCCGCATCGGCGCGCATCTCAGCGACCGCCAGGTAGCGCTTGCCGGGCTTCAGCGCGAGGTCCTTGGTGGCGATCGCGGTGATGCCGTAGTCGCTCTTGAACGAGAGGTGATCGATGTCCGCGGCACAATCGAGGAGCCCGCAGGTCCAGCCGTTGGCCGCGTCGTTCAACCCGCCCGGGCCTTCGGGCAGCACCTCGGCGACGAGGCGGGCGAGGCCCGGCAGGCAGGTGTCGGCGAACGTACAGGTGCCGTCATCGCAATCGGCGTCGTTGCCACACGCGGCCCCGGTGCCGTCACAGGTGCCTGGGCAATAGCGGCTCGGCGCGGCCCTCGCCGGCAGGGCGAAAGACACGAGCACCAGCAGCACGAGCAACCGTAGCCTGGCGAGCGGCGATGTGAATCCGTGCTTCACGGGGCGCAGCATACTACACAGTGCGGTCAGCGCGACGCCCTACTTCGACTCCCACAGCGCGATGCCATCGCTGCCGGTAACAGCGTCGTTCGACCCGAGCCACTTGGCGGCGAGGCTGCGCCCCGTGAGCTGGGCGTCACGCAGTGGGACGAGGTCGGCGACCTGGCAATTTTGCGGTGAATCTCAGGGCTGCGTGCACTGGAAGTTGCGGGGCGACCCGAGCGCCCGACCTACCTCGGTCGCATCGATCGTCGGACACGTCGCTGGCATCTGTTGCGTAGTCTGCGCTCATCCGCGCTTGTAGTGCGTGCCACGGGGCACGACTTGCCAAGGTCCTTTCTTCGGGTCATGCGTCTTTCACTCGGCCAACTCATCCGGAGGTCCCCGTGACATTCGCCCGCTCCGTGCTCATCGCCTTCGTCGGACTCGCCACGGCGACATCGGTCGCCTTGGCGCAGCCCCAGGTCGCCTCGGTCACGCGCCTGCCGCCAGCACTCTTCTTCGAGGGCACGAGCGAGCGGCTCGGCATCACACGCGTCGCCATCGAGACGACGATCCTCGGCAACCTCGCCGAGACGCGCATGACGCTGACGTTTGGCAACACGACCCCGCGCGCACGCGCCGGCGACCTGTACGTGCCGCTGCCGCCCGATGCGACGGTGTCCGGCTATGCGCTGGATGTCGCTGGGCGCATGGTCGATGGCGTCGTCGTGCCGAAGGACGAGGCGCGCCGCATCTTCGAGAAGGAGGTCCGCAAGGGTGTCGACCCGGGGCTCGTCGAGTGGACGCGCGGCAATGTCTTCAAGACACGGGTGTTCCCGATCCCGGCGAACGGCTCACGCACGGTGCGCCTGAGCTGGGTGGCGCCGCTCGAAGGGGGCGACGCGGGCGCGACCTACGCGCTGCCACTCGCGTTCGACCAGAAGCTCGCGGAGCTGTCGCTGCGCATCGAGATCGTGCGCGGCAAGGAGCGCCCCAAGGTGACGGGCGCCGGATCTCTTGCGCTGACATTCGACGAGCGGCTCGTGGCCGAGGTGAAGCTCGCGAACCAGGCGGTTGTTCAGGACCTGAAGATCGTAATCCCCGACGTGAGCCGGCGCCCCGTACAGGTCGAGCGATCGGTCGATGGACGCCACTACTTCACCGTGCGTGATTGGGTGCCGCCGGCGACCGACCTGCGGAGGATCACCCCGAAGCGGCTGCGCGTCTTGTGGGACGCGTCGTTGTCGCGCGAATCGTCCGACCGTGGGCGTGAGCTCGAACTCCTGCGCAAGTACCTCGGCACGCTCGCCGCAGGCGCCGAGGTCGAGCTGGTCGTCGTGCGCAACGAGGCTCAGGCGCCAAGGAAGTTCGCCATCCCGGCCGAGACCGAGGCGCTCGTGGCCTGGCTCACAGCGTTGCCCAACGACGGCGGCACGCAGCTCGCGCGTTTGTCACCGGGTCCGGGCGCGGCCGCGGTCGACCTCATCCTGGTGTTCAGCGATGGGCTCTCGACGTTCGGTGACGACAGCCCGAAGCCGCTCGGGGCGCCGGCCTGGTTCGTCTCGTCGAGTGCCGCGGCTGGGCACGACACGTTGCGCCGCCTGGCGGCTGACAATGGCGGCGTTTACCTCGACCTCGGACGCGTCGGTGACGATGCGGCGCTGGCGCAGATAGGTCGCCCGGTGTGGAGCCTCCTGTCGGCGGTGGTCGAGGACGGCAAGGTCGAGGCACTCCTGCCGGCGGGTGCCGAGCCCGCGCCGACGGCGAGCCTGGTCGCGGGTGTGCTCACGTCGGAGCGGGCGGTCGTGCGCCTGTCGTGGGGCGTGCCGGGTCAGGCGGCGAGCGTGGTGAAGCGCTTCGAGATCACGCGCCCGACAGCGGGCAACAAGACCGAGGTGCTGCGCTTCGCGTGGGCGCACAAGCGGCTGGCCGACCTGATGTCACAGCCGACGAAGAACGCGGACCTCATCGTGGACCTCGGCAAGGCGCAGGGGATCGTGACGCCGGGCACGTCGCTGCTCGTACTAGAGACCCTCGCGCAGTACCTCGAGCATCGCGTGCGACCGCCAGCGACGTGGCCCGAGATGCGCGCGGATTGGGATCGTGAAATCGAAAACCAGCACGTGGCCGCGCAGCGCACCGAGGCCCAGCGGCTCGACGAGGTGCAGGCCATGTGGAAGGGCGAGATCGCCTGGTACGAGCGGCGCTTCGACTACCCCGAGAACTTCCGTTTCCGGAGCGAGTCCGACAAGAAGAGCGCGGAGTCGCGCCGTGCGCCGTCATCGCCGGCCAGCGAGGACCGGGGCAGCGACGGCATCATCGAGGGCCTGAAATCGGAACCAGCACCCCCGCCAGCGCCGTCTCCGGCGAAGCTCGACGCGAAGCCCGAGGCCGGCAAGGACAACGCGCCCGAGCCGGGCGTGTCGCTCACCCCGTGGGACCCGACGACCCCGTGGACCACGGCGCTCAAGGCCGCCGCCCCGGACGAGCGCGTGCGCGTCTATCTGGCGCAGCGCGCGACCCATGGCACGGCCCCATCGTTCTACCTCGACTGCGCCGACTTCTTCCTCAAAGTGAAGGACGAGCCGATGGCGCTGCAGGTACTGTCGAACATCGCCGAGCTGAAGCTCGATGACCCGCCGCTCCTGCGGGTGCTGGCACATCGCCTGGCCCAGCTCGGGCAGCTCGCGACGGCGGCCACCATCTTTGAGGAAGTGCTGCGCCTTCGCCCGGAGGAGCCGCAGTCACATCGCGACCTGGCGCTGGTGCTCGGGCTGCGCGCTGCCAAACAGAAGTCGACCGTCGCCGCGAAGGCCGATTGGCAGGGCGCGCTCGACCACCTCGCGGCGGTTGTGAAGCGGCGCTGGGATCGCTTCGAGGCGATCGAGATCATCGCGCTGCACGAGCTCAATCGCATCTGGACGCTGGCCCAGCCGGCGGGCGCCACGCTGCCGCTGGACGCACGCTTCGTCTACCCGATGGAGCTCGACGCGCGCATCGTGATGACCTGGGACGCGGACGCGACCGACATGGACCTGCATGTGATCGAGCCGAGCAACGAGGAGGCCGACTACAGCCACAACCTGACGACCATCGGCGGCAAGGTCTCGCGCGACTTCACGCAGGGCTATGGCCCCGAGATCTATGGCCTGCGACGCGCGATGCACGGTACCTACAAGGTGAAGACCAAGTTCTACGGCAGCAGCGCCGCCAACCTCATCGGCGCCGTCACGCTGCAGGTCGACGTGTTCACGAACTGGGGGCGCCCGAACGAGAAGCGCCAGTCGATGACGCTACGCCTCACGGACTCCAAGGAGGAGTTCGTCGTCGGCGAAATCGAATTCTAAAAAGTGTCGCATAGGCGAAGGAGACGAATCGTGAGGCAAGGAGCGACTGCTGGAAGCGCGGAGCCGTACTCGTCGTACGGCGCACAAGCGACCGAAGGAGCGACGCTGCATCGCGGTTCGGATCCGAAGCTGAAGCCAGGTGACACTGTTTAGAGGGCCCTCCCTGAGACCGTCCCGTCGTCGGACTACGGCGCGTCCGAGAGAAGCGCCAGCACCTGATCGTGCAGCACGCCGTTGGTCGCGACCGCGTCGCCGCCATCGATGCGCCGCTCTCCTCGCCAGCTCGTGAAGCGGCCGCCCGCTTCCTCGATGACCGGCAATAACGCGGCATTGTCCCAGAGCGCCATCACCGCATCCATGGCGATTTCGGAGCGTCCGGTCGCGACCAGCACATACCCATAGCAGTCCGCCCAGGTGCGCTGCATCGCGGTCGCGGCCACCAGCGCGTCGTGCCCAGCCGGCCCGAGGCGCCGCCGCACCGCGGTCTCGTCGGTCGCGACGACCAGCGACTGTTTCAACGTGCGCGTCGCTGCGACCCTGCATGGGCGACCGTTCCAGCGGCAGCCGAGGCCGCGCCCGGCGGCGACCATCTCGTCCAACGCGGGGATGTAGATGACGCCGACAGTCGGCTCCCCGTGGACCTCGACACCGACCAGCGTTCCATAGAATGGGACGCCACGCAGGAAGGTGCGCGTGCCATCGATAGGGTCGATAATCCAGCGGATCGGCGCCTTGCCAATGACCTCGCCATGCTCTTCGCCGATGATGCCGTGGTCGGGAAAGCGGGCCGCCAGGAGCGCGCGCATCGTCGCCTCGGCCTCCTTATCGGCGATCGTCACGGGCGAGCCGTCGGCCTTTTCTTCGGCCGGCACTTCGCAATTGAAGTACGCGAGGGTGCGACGGCCGCCGGTCCAGGCGAGGTGGGTCGCGAAGTCGAGCAGCTCGGCGGTGGTCGGCAGGTTCTCGGGCGAGGTCATCGCGGCTCCGGAGATGAGAGTCCTGGGGGTTGTTGCACAGGCCATCGCCGAAAACGAGGCGACACACGCGCCGGCAGTTCCATGGCCGTGATCAAGGGGACGCGAGATGACCGCAAGGTCATCTTTTAGCGCTTGAATCGAGGCCCGCGATCTGGTCTAGGAACGGTTCGGATGACTGTTGGGGGAGAGTTCGTTCCCAAGCATCGGGCACGCGCCACCGACGGTCGACGCACCACGCCTGGAGACGCCGATGACACGCCCCACCACCCTCCGTGCCGCCTACGGGCCATTGGCCATGCTCGCGAGCCTCATGCTCGCAGGTTGCCCGGACGACGCGAAGCGCCCGCTCGGCGGTAGCTGCGACACCGACTCGGACTGCGTATCGGGCCTGTGCTCGGGCTCGACCTGCCTCGACCCGGACGCCGACGACGACCTCGACGGCATCACCAACGGCGTCGAGGCCGAGCTCGGGTCGAACCCGATCGACCCGGACACCGACGCTGACGGGATCCCCGACGGCGAAGAGGTCGACGTGGTCGTCAACGTCGACACCGACGCCGACGGGCTCGCCGACATCATCGAGAGCGCGACCCTCGACGCGGACGACGACTGCATCCCGGACCAGTACGATGCGCGCAACACCACCGCCGACTCGGATCTGTCGCCGATGCTCGCGGTCGTGTGCAGCGTCGCCGGCGTCTGCCAGGGTCAGCGCGGCGTGATGCAGGTCGAGTGCTCGACCGGGACCGCGCGCTGCGTCTACGGCGCGGTCGTCGGCTACGGCGATCCCGAGCCGACCTGCGACGGCATCGACCAGAACTGCGACGGTGCGATCGACGACGGCTTCCCCGACCGGGACAACGACGGCGCCGCCGATTGTGTCGACGTCGACTGGGACAACGACGACACGGCTGATGCCGTCGACAACTGCCCGGACGCGTCGAACCCCGCGCAGGCCGACGGCGATGAGGACGGCATCGGCAACGACTGCACGAATGACTACACGCTCGTCTTCGTGACGAGCCCCAACGAGGTCGCCGCGGGCGCCCCGTTCGGCGTGACGGTCGGCCTTGCCCCGAAGAACGAGAGCGGCGCACCGTTGCCGCAGTTCAAGGGCACGGTCGTTTTGGCGCTCGACGGCGACGGCGCGTCACTCGGCGGCACGCTGAGCCAGGCCGCCAATGCCGAAGGCCTCGCGGTCTTTGCTGACCTCGTCATCGACGTCGCGGCCGACAACCTCGTGCTGACGGCGGCCAGCGGCGATCTCGCCGGCGCGCGCACGCCGTCGTTCGACGCGATCGCGAACGTCGCCTCCCAGTTCACGTTCGACGGGATCCCTGCCAGCGTCGTCGCCGGCACGGCTATCGACTTCGAGCTGGTCGCGCGCGACGCCAGTGGCAACGTGTTCGAAGACTTCACCGGCACCGTCTCGTTCCGCAGCAGCGACCCGGCCGCGAGCCTGCCTGGTAGCTATACGTTCACCACCGCCGACGCCGGCCGCCATTCGTTCGGTGGCATCGTGCTCGAGACCGCGGGCGACGAGACCCTGACCGCGACGAGCGGCGCCATCGCGAGCGACGTCACCATCGCCGTCGCAGCCGCCGCGTTCGACCGCCTGCAGGTCGACATCGCCGCAGTGGTCACGGCCGGCGACGAGGTCCCTTTCAGCGTCACTGCCCAGGACGAATATGGCAACACGATCGAGGACTACGCCGAGACGCTGACGATCACCGCGAGCGACCCGCTCGCCGCTGCGCCCGCACTGCTCACGCCCGACCCGCTCACGCCGGGCGAGTACGCGGGCACGCTCACCGCCGGCCGTTCGGGCGACCAGACGCTCACAGCAACCGATGGGGACGGATTGACCGCCAGCGCCGACTACATGGTGAATGCCGGCCCGGCGACCGCGCTCGAGCTCGCGGCACCCGCCAGCATCGGCGCCTCGATCGCGTTCAGCGCGACCGTCACCGCGCGCGACGCGCTCGGCAACGACGCCGAAGGCTACACCGGCAACGTCACCCTCACGAGCAGCGACGCCGACGCGGTGCTTCCCGCCGCGCACGCCTTCATCGCCGCCAATAAGGGCAGCTACACGTTCACCGGCGTGCGCCTCGGCACGACCGGCAGCCAGAGCCTCACCGCGACCGGCGGCGCGTTCAGCGACGTCGCGACGATCAACGTGATCGCCGGTGACGCAGCCAGCCTCGTCATCACGAATGCACCGACGACCGTCGTCGCGGGTGTGCCGTTCTCGTTGACGATCGAGTTCCGCGACGATGCCGGCAACCTGGCCGGCAACACGACGCGCGCGCTCGCGGTCCGCGGCGAAGGCGGCGACCTGCGCACGCTATCAGCGAACACCGCGACCGTCGTCATCACCAACATCGTGCTGACCGAGGCCGGCCCCGGCGCGACCGTCACGGTCAGCGCGACCGAGCTCGGCCTGAACGACACGACCGACATCGCGGTCACGCCCGGCCCGGCGACGCAGCTCTCGATCAGCGGTCCCGCCAGCGCCACGGCCGGTACCCCGTTCAGCGTGACCGTCAGCGCGCGCGACGAGTACGACAACGTCGCCCTCGACTACCGTGGCGGCGTGCGCTTCACGAGCAACGACCCGAGTACGGACCCGCTCCCGGTGCTGCCCGCCGACTACACGTTCACGGCCGCCGACCTCGGCACGCACACATTCGCGAACGGCGTGACGCTCTACTCGGGCGGACCGGCACCGATGCGCGTGACAGTCACCGACCTCACGCCGCTCGCCACGCCGAGCGCCACGCTCGAGGTCGCCATCGGCGGCGGCGTGGCCACCCGCATCGAACTCACCGGGCCGAGCACGACCGTGGCTGGCGCCCCGTTCGAGGTAACCGCGACGGCCTATGACGGCAACGGCAACATCGCGAACGGCTACACCGGCACCGTCGTCTTCAGCGCGACGAGCATCGCCGGGCGCCCGGCCCCCGGCCTCCCGACCACGTATAAGTTCGTCGCCGCCGACGGCGGTCGTCGCACGTTCACCGGCAGTGAACGCGTGACGCTGTTCGGCGCGGGCGATGTCGTCGTCACCGTCACGGACCAGACGCCGATCACGGCGCCGACCGCCACTCTCGCCGTGCGCGTTACGGCCGGCCCGGTCGCGGGCCTCGCGGTGACCCGCATCGGCAGCGGCAACCCGCTCGCGGGCGTGCCGTTCAGCATCACGGTGAGTGCCATCGACGCCCATGGCAACGCCGCGGCCGGCTACACCGGGCGCGTCGTGTTCACGAGCGACGACCCCCGCACCGCCCCGGCACCCACGCTACCGGCCGCCTATACGTTCACCGCAGGCGACGCGGGTGTGAAGACATTCGCGAACGTCACGCTCTACACCGCGGGCGCGCGCACCGTGACCGCCACCGACCAGACACCGATCGCCACCCCTGCAGGCGTGCTCGCATTCACGCTCGACAGCGGCGCCGCCAGCAAGCTGCGCTTCGTGCAGCAGCCGACCAACGGCGTCGCGGGCGTGCCGTTTGCGCCCCCCGTCACGGTCGAGGTCGCCGACGCCTACGACAACCGTTCGTCAGCCGCGGTCAACGTCATCACGATCGACGTCGCGACGAACCCTGGCCGCGCCGTGGCACTCGGCTCGATCGCGACCGCGGTCGCGGGCACGACCACGTTTGGAGCGCTCGCGATCGACCGACCTGGGGTGGGTTATGTCCTACGCGCGACGGCCGCCGGCCTCGCCGCGGCGACCAGCAACGCGTTCGCCATCACCTGGCAGGCTCCGACCGTTACCGCGCCGACGCTGGTCGCGCTGGGCAACTGCGTCGACGTCACATTCTCCGCCTCGCACAACCTCGCGCAGCCGATCGACGTGCGCGTCGAGTACGACCTCACCGGGGACAGCCCTGACGCGGGTTGGCAGATCGCCGCCCAGTGTGGCGCAGAACCCGCCGCGGTCGGTGGCACGGTCGGCGTCAACGGCATGCGCGTGGGTGCGACCGCCGCGCCGCGCACGTTCCGCTGGAACGCGCTGAAGGACCTCGGCGGCTTCGACGCCGTGCCGGTCCAGGTGCGCGTAGCCGCCGCGATTGGCGGTGCCGCCAGCGTCAGCGCCGCGACCGCACACAGCTTCGACGCGAGTTGGACGGGCACCTGGGTGCCTTCGGCCCATGCCGGCGCACCCGTCGCCTCGACCGTCGCCGACCTCGACAAGGACGGCCACCCCGACCTCGTCACGGTCGAGAAGTCCACGAACACGTTCTCGTACGCCAAGGGTGATGGCAAGGGCGCGTTCGCCGCCGCGATCGTGTTCAACCTGCCCAACCTC
>Ga0105049_10003713_pt1 | contig 18026 bp, 14 predicted proteins | sample MAT06_FD_78087 | JGI IMG/M metagenome (GOLD analysis project Ga0105049, IMG submission 78087) | Freshwater microbial communities from Lake Fryxell liftoff mats and glacier meltwater in Antarctica - MAT-06 | ecosystem: Environmental > Aquatic > Freshwater > Ice > Liftoff microbial mat | place...
AAGTTGTATGAGCAGGGTGCCGAATGGGGTGGGTTCGTGTTCGCGTTCTACTCCATCACCTGCTTCCTCGTCGCACTGGTGCTGCCGCAGCTCGCCGCCGCGACCAGCCGAAAGACGGTGCACACCGCGTCGCTGCTCTGCGGTGCTGCGGGGTTGCTCTCCGTCTGGTTCATTCGCGAGCCGAACATGCTCATTCTCAGCATGGTCGGTGTCGGGGTGGCGTGGGCCTCGATCCTGTCGATGCCCTATGCGATACTCTCGAGTGCCCTGCCGACGGAACGAATGGGGGTGTACATGGGCGTATTCAACTTCTTCATCGTGCTCCCGGAGATTGGTGCCGCACTGCTGTTCGGGCCGATGGCTCGACTGCTCTTTGGTGCCGACAATCCGAAGTCACCGCTGTACATCGTCATGATGGGAGGTGTCTGCATGATCATCGCGGCCATCTGCGTGCAGTTCGTGCAGGATAACGAGGGGAAGGACATGGTCGATGCGAAGGTCGGAAGCGCTGCTGTGCCGACTGGTCCAGTGGCGGCACGCGCTACGTGAAATACATCGCCGCCGAAAAGGCTCACGGTGGTCGCGTGGAGGCTTTCACCTTGCGGCGCGCGGTTGCCGATGGAGCGCCATTGAGCGCCGCGTCGGGCCAAGCTGCATGAATGGCCCTGTCGTCTCTCTGCCTAGAACACACAACTAGACCGCGCCGGAATCGTCAGCGTCATGCTCGACTGATCGCGACCTGGCGCGGCACAGACCTTCAGCACATCGTCGCCGAGTGGCAGCAGCGGCAGCTTGACCGTCGCGGCGGTACCACCGTTGTTGATCGCGATCACCGTTGCACCGCGCTTGTAGACGAACGTCTGGTCGCCGACCTGCAGGTTCGTGGTGCCGCCCACTCGCAGGTCCGGTCGCTGCTGTCGCAGCGCCAGCAACGTCTGCACATGCGACCACACCGACTGCTCGACGGCGCTTCGGCCACTCGCCTCGAAGGCGTTGCGAGGATCCTCGCGCCAGCCCCCGGGAAAGTCGCGCCGATTATCTGGCTCGTTCCCGCCCGGCATGGCGATCTCGTCACCGTAGTAGACAAGCGGCGTACCACGCACCGTGAGCAGGAGAGTGTAGGCCAATTTCAGACCAGCGCTGGTGGCTTCCGGTTCGTTCATGAACCGGCTCACATCGTGAAGACCCAGGAACGTGACCAGCGCGTTCGGGTTCGGATAGAGATGATCGCGCGACAGCGCCTGAGCGACTTCACGCACCGAACGCCCTCGGGCAAATGCGCTTCGTACCGCGTAGTAGAGTGGGAAGTCGAACAGCGCATCGACTTTATCGTCGATGCCGTCGTACTGCGTCCGTCCACCCTGAAAAAACGAGACGAATGAGGGGTCACCGTCAAAGACTTCTCCCACGACCTTCAGCTGTGGATACTCCTTGCGAATTGCGAGCATCCAGTCACGCCAGAACGCGCGTGGCACATACGGCCAGGTGTCCTGGCGAATGCCGTCCGTCCCACTCATTCCAACCCACCACAGTGTGTTCTGGATGATGTATCGCGCAACCTCGGGATCGTCCTGGTTCAGATCCGGGAGAATGTTGATGAACCACCCATCCAACGTTTCGCGCCGCATCTCAGCGGGCGAATAGGGATCGGCCAGCGTCCACGTCTGCCATGTGTTGTTCGGGTGTTGCTCCGTCGTACCGTGGAACCACGTGGGCGTCGGCGCATCCGATGCCCACGGGTGATAGGGGCCGGTGTGATTCGCAACCATGTCGAGAACGATCTTGATCCCCATCGCATGGGCGTCGTCGACGAGAGACTTGAAGCCGGCCATATCCCCGAAGTGCTCCTCCACCGCGTACATGTCTGTAGCGCCGTACCCGTGAAAGTCAGTGATCGGCAGGCCGTCGTACGTCTCTTTGCGATTCAATACGTTGCTGTTTTCGTACACTGGATTGATCCAGACCACAGTGATGCCGAGCTGCTTGAGATACGGAAGCCTCTGTCGCAGTCCCGCCAGGTCGCCGCCGTGGTAGTAGCGGCCCTTCTTGCGATCGTGCAGCCCCGGCGACACCGCCGGCGAATCGTTCGTCGTGTCGCCGTTCGCAAAGCGATCGGGCATCACGAGATACATCGCGTCGTTTTGATTGAAGCCGGAAAAGCGACCGGGTCGCGAGAGTGCCGCGGACACGGTGAATGGCACGGGCGCGCTGCCGCTGCCTGTGCGCAGAGTCAGCGGATAGCTGCCAGGGCGCGCCGTGGCAGGGATGGTCACGTCCACGAATGCATACGTACCCGCAGCGTTCACGTTCACGCGCGCACAGCGCAGCCTGGGACACACCAGCGTCGCACCGGTCAAATGCCTGCCGCGAATCAGTACCCGCACCGGATTGATCGAGTGGCTCCCCCACCAGTTCGGCGGATCTACCTTCTCGATCACCGGTGCCTGCGCAACGAGTGCACCGCTCACCGCTGCTGACAGAAGCGCCGTGCGGAGGGCGCAACGCACTGCGCCAAAGCGCGATATGCTAGCGATCATAGATATCCACCAGCAGGCGTAAACGTGTCGTGCTTTCCGGAGCGAGTTGATCCCAGCTGAATCGAAAGGCCCAGTTACCCGACTGGCTGCCTGGCTTGTTCATGCGCGTCTCGCTGCCGAGACCGAGGATGTCCTGCATCGGAATCAGCACCGTGTTGGCGACGGATGCGAGTGCGACGCGCATCAGCGTCCAGTTCATCTCGCTGCCATCGGTGCCGAGGTACTGGAGCGCATACGTCTTCTCTTTCGACACCTCGTCGCTGCTGCGCGTGGAGTCGGCGAGTCCGGTCGACGTCCACCAGCCGATGGTGGTGTCGTTGTCATGCGTGCCGGTATACACCACGCGCTCGCGTGGAAAGTTGTGTGGTTTGAACTCGTGCGCCTGTCCGTCACCGCCAAAGGCAAACTGCAGAATGCTCATCCCCGGGAAATCGAACTGCTCTCGAAGTGATTCGACCTCCGGGGTGATCAGGCCAAGGTTCTCGGCGACGATCGGCAACTTGCCGAGTGCTGCTTCAATGGCCTGAAAGAGCGCTGCCCCCGGTCCCTTCACCCACTGACCCTTCTCAGCCGTCACCGCATCACCGGGCACTTCCCAGTACGCCTCGAAGCCGCGGAAATGATCGAGCCTTACGCTGTCGTAGAGTTGGAACGCCGCCCGCATCCGTCGAATCCACCAGTCGTAGCCGGTCGCTTTCAGCGCGTCCCAGTTGTAGATCGGATTGCCCCAGCACTGGCCTGTTGCCGAGAAGTAGTCGGGCGGCACGCCCGCCTGCACAAGCTTGTGGCCGGCCGCGTCGAGCATGAAACACCCGCGATTGGCCCAGACATCGGCGCTGTCGTGCGCGACGTAGATGGGCAAATCACCCATCAATTCGATATCGCGTTCCCTGGCCGCCGTCTTCAGCGCATGAAACTGTGTGAAGAAGAAGTACTGTTCGACCTGGTATCGGAGAATCGTGTCGGCAAGGCGTGTGCGCCAGGCGTCCAGTGCCGCCGGATCCCGTGACGCAGCGCCCGGCTCCCAGCGCGTCCACTCGACACCATCGTGCGCCTCCTTCAGCGCCATGAACAGCGCGTAGTCGGGGAGCCACTCGGTATTGGCCTGTACGAAGGCGTGATAGCGTTCATCTGGCGTGAACGCCGTCAGTCGCGCCGTGAGCCGTGCGCGCTTGGTCGGAATGACCCGCTCGAAGTCGACCGCATGCGCAGGAAACACAGCGTCATCGTCGTCGGTCAGATGAATGAGCAGCGGATTGCCGGCGAAGGCGGAAAAACACTGATACGGTGAGTCGCCGTATCCGGTGGGTCCGACCGGCAGCATCTGCCAGATCGTGAGTCCTGCCTCCGCCATGAAGTCGAGAAAGCGGTGCGCGTCGGGGCCGAGATCACCGATGCCACCCGCGGCGGGAAGCGAGGTGGGGTGCAGGAGTACGCCGGCAGCGCGTGGAAATGTCATCGGTGCGATTCGGGTCGGAGTCGGAGCGCGCGGCGTGGGGCATCCGGCGGGAACAAAAGTGACGACGATTACGGTGGGGAAATGGTGGTCGATGCCACGCGATTCCGCTACCGATGCCCCTCACTTCCAGCCGTGCTGCTTGACCGCACCTTCTTCGCGTGCGCAGAACCCGTACTTTCAGCGAATGACTGACGACACGGAATTGGAGTTGGTGTCCGGCGACTGGACAGCGGTCGTGTCCTCCCACGGCGCCAGCCTGCGCGGGCTTTCGTGGCAGGATAACCCAGTGGTGACCGGGTATCGCGGGGCTGCCAACAAGCGTGGAGGGCAGGGCGATGTGCTGATACCGTTTCCCGGCCGGGTGGCGGGTGGGCGTTATCGGTGGGATGGGCTCGACTACCAGCTGCCGATCACTGACCGGGACGGCCCGAACGCCATTCACGGCTTTGTGCGAACGCTCGACTGGGAGCTGGAATCGCACACTCTGGCGTCGGCCGCTTTCAGGCTGCGATTCGCCGGGGCGAAGGGCTACCCCTTTCCGCTGACGCTTCGGGTGGAGTACAGCCTCGATGCCAATGGCCTGCAGGTGGACACGGCGATCACCAACTCCGGTTCACAGGACGCTCCGGTGGCAATCGGTTTTCACCCCTATTTTACCGTGGGTTCGGAGCGTGTGGATTCGGATACGCTCACGCTCCCGTTCAGCGAAGTGCTCGAGTTCGAGCAGTTGATTCCTACCGGTGTCGTTCAACCTGTGGCCGCGGTCGGGCTGGATTTTCAGACACCGCGCACGATCGGTACAACACCGTTGAATCACTGCTTTGCCTCGCCATCGCGAGGCGCCGATGGACTCGTCCGGGTGCGCCTGAACTACGGGTTGCGTGCATTCGCCGTCTGGATGGATGAGAGTTTTGACTACGTCGTCATCTATACCGGCGATGCGCTCCCACCGGAACACGCGCGCACCAGCATCGCCATCGAACCGATGTCCTGCGGCAGCGATGCGCTGAACCACCCCGAGTGGGGTCTGCTGCGCCTCAACGTTGGATCCACGCACACCTCACAATGGGGCGTGACCTTTGGTTAGCCCGTCCATCACTTCACACTGCCTCCGTTCCGCGATATGAGACTTCGCCATTTCGTCGCCCTCAGCGGGTGTGTTCTCCTCCCAATGCTGGCCGGGGCGCAGGCAGCGCGACTGCGTGTGCCGTTCTCCATCGACACACTGCCCAACGGTCTCACGCTCATCGTGCACGAAGATCACTCGGTGCCGATCGTCACGACCAACGTCTGGTTCCACGTTGGCTCGGGCGACGAAAAGGTCGGTCGCACCGGCTTTGCGCATCTCTTCGAGCATCTGATGTTCATGGGCTCGCAGCACGCGGAGTATCCGCAGTTCGATCGGCTGTTGGAGGCCGCCGGTGCCAACAACAACGGATCGACCACTGAGGATCGCACCAACTATTACGAAGCGGGGCCAAGTTCGTCGCTGCGGCTGATGTTGTGGCTGGAGGCCGATCGGCTGGGGTGGTTGCTGCCGACGATGGACAAGCCGAAGGTGGATCTGCAACGCGATGTGGTGAAGAACGAACGACGCCAAAATTACGAGAATCAGCCCTATGGATTGGTGGGCGACGTGGCCCCGAAACTGATGTACCCCGCCGGCCACCCCTGCTCGTGGCCGGTCATCGGGTCGATGGCGGACCTCTCGGCGGCTTCTGTCGAAGACGTCAAGGACTTCTTTCGCACCTACTACGCGCCGAACAACGCCACCCTGGTGGTGGCTGGTGATGTGAGTACCGCCGAAGTGCGCGCACTGGTTCGCGAGTATTTCACTGAGATTCCGCGAGGTCCGGCGATCACGCGTCCCACACCGCCTGCGTTCACGGTGCGTGATACAGCGGTCACGCTCGAAGATCGTGTGCAGTTACCGCGCCTGTACCTCAATTGGCATGCAGTGAAGAGCACCGCGGCGGACGCACCGGCGCTGCAGGTCGCGGGGTACATTCTGGCCGGCGCGCGGACCAGTCGGCTCACGCAGGCGTTGGTGTACGGCGGTGAGATCGCCACCAGTGTGCAGGCCTACAGTGATGCCAAGCGTCTCGACGGCGACTTCAACGTCGTTGCCACTGCGCGACCGGGACAGGCGCTCGATACGCTGCAGACGGTGATCGATCAGCAGCTGGAGCAACTTGCCGCCGCAGGGCCGACTTCACGTGAGCTGGACCAGGCGCGGAACGCCATCGAGGCGAGTTTCCTGCGCAGTATCCAGACCGTCAGTGGCAAGGCCGATCAGTTGAACGAGTATTACTACCAGACCGGTAACCCAGACGGTTTTCAGGACGATCTGGACAAACTTCGCGCCGTCAGTACCGCTGACATTCAGCGCGTGATTCGGACCTATCTGCAGGGGCCGCGCGTGATGATTTCCGTTGTTCCGCAAGGCAAGCCTGCGCTTGCCGCAACGAAGAAGAGGGTGACTCAGTGATCCGCCGATTCATCGCCTGTGGGCTGCTGGCGCCGATGGCGCTCAGCGCACAAGCCGCGTTCGACCGCACCAAACCCCCAACGCTGCCGAGCGCGCCGTCGCTGGTGCTGCCCACGGTGACGACGTCACGCCTGGCCAATGGCATTTCGATGCAGGTGGTCCCGCAGCGTGAAGTGCCGTTGGTGCAGGTCACGCTGACCGTCGCCGGCGGGTCGCGCCTGGACGCGGCCGAGCCTGGGCTGGCGTCGTTCGCCGCGCGGATGCTCACCGAGAGTGCCGGCGGCAAGGATGTGAATGCGATCCAGAGCGAGTTGGCGTTCCTCGGCGCGACGCTGTCGTCAAATGCCACCTGGGACTTGTTCATCGTGTCGCTGAACGTCCCGAAGCGATCACTCGGCGCGGCCCTGGACCTGCTCGCCGATGTGGTGCAGCGGCCGACCTTCAGCTCCGCCGATGTGCGTCGCCAGCGCGAGCTGCGGGCGGCCGCGATTCTGCAACAGCGCGACCGGCCTGGGGCGCTCGCGGCACTGGCGTTCAACAGCCTCGTTTTCCCGTCGGGCCACCCGTATCACGATCCGCCTGATGGCGATTCAGTATCCACCGCGCGACTCGACTCGGCGCGCGTACGCACCTTCTACTCGCGTGCCTACGTCCCGGCTCGCGCCCGCTTCATCGTCGTGGGCGACATCGCGGCCAGCGAAGCGTCGGAACTGATTGGCGCTCGGTTCGGTGGATGGACTGCAACGGGGGCGCCGTTGACGATCGCGCCGGTGTCGGTTGCGCCAGTGGAGAATGGCGCGCTCAAGGTCTTCCTGATCGACAAGCCCGGTGCGGCGCAGTCGATTCTCAGCATCGGTGGCCCCGGCGTCTCGCGGACGAGCGCTGACTATCCGGCACTGGTGGTGATGAATACGCTGCTCGGTGAGTCGTTCTCGTCGCGACTGAACGCCAACCTGCGCGAGACGAAGGGCTACACCTACGGCATCAGCTCCCGCTTCGGCTGGGCGCCGACGCCGAATGCATTCCGCGTCCAGAGCGGTGTGCGGACCGATGTCACCGACTCGTCACTGATCGAAATTTTCAAGGAACTGCGATCGATGCAGAACGCGCCTGTCGATGCCGTCGAGTTGGCGCGAGCGAAGGCGTATGTGGCGCTGGCCGTGCCGGGCAACTTCGAAACGAACGGCCAGATCGCGGGACAGTTGGCGGACCTGCAGACCTTCGGCTTGCCGCTGGCGTCGGTGAGTGCATTCATCGCCCGCGTGAATGGCGTCACCGCCGCAGATGTGCAGCGGGTGGCGAAGAAGTATCTCCCTGCGTCGCGTGCGACGGTGGTGGTGGTGGGCGATCTGGCGAAGGTTCGCGCGGGGATCGAGGCGCTGCAGCTTGGGACGATCACAGTGCTCGATGCGGCAGTGGTGGGGCGATAGGTGCGCCCCACAACGTCCGGCTCAGACGCTTGATCGTCGAGCGAACGGAGAGGCAGTCGTCCATCTCAATGTGACGGAATACGAACGGCCCGCTCACCACCGAGCGGGCCGTTTGCACGGTCCATCAAAGCTCTCCCACAACTCCCTCACCGCTTCGGCGCAGCCCCACGCTTCGCCAGCAGCAGAAACACGATCCCGGTGAGCAGCATCACCACCCCCCAAATGAGGTTGATGTTCAGCCCCCCCGATCGCACGTACATCTCCGTGTTGCCGCCAGTCGCCAGGCCAAAGCCGCCCAGCATCACACCCAACACCACGAACAGCCCACCGATCGGCAACCGCAGGTCCAGCGACGCTTCTCCACTCATGACTTGGCTCGCTGGTTAGATGAAGAGGATGTTGAGCAACGCCGTCATCGCCAGCACGGCCAGCGCAAAGGTCAGCGGTCGCTTGAAGAACGGGATGTTGGTGTCGACGGGCTTGTCGGTCAGCGAGTAGACCAACCCCTTCAGCTCGGACTCCGGACGCGGCTTGGTCGCGAGGCTGATGACGATGCTGATCACGACGCAGGTCGAGAAGGCGACGATGGCGGTCCAGAAGGTCTGCGCCAACTCGCTCGGGTATGTGTGCACCAGCCCGAAGAAGCCTCCCTTGATGCCGGGCACCGAGCCGTTTGGCAACGTGAGGCCGTGATGCAGCATCGCACCGCACATGCCGGACGCCAGACCCCAGAATGCGCCGTGCCCAGTGGCACGCTTCCAGAACATGCCGAGCGCGAAGGTCGCGAACAGCGGCGCATTCACGAACGCAAACACGAGCTGCAGAACCTCCATGATGTTGTTGAAGGCGCCGGCCACGTACGCCGCTGCAATCGACAACAGAATGCCGCCCACGGTCGCCGCGCGCCCCATCCAGAGGTAGTGCTCGTCGGAGGCGTTCTTCTTGATGTGGCTCTGGTAGATGTCGTACGTCCACACGGTGTTGAACGCCGTCACGTTGCCGGCCATGCCGGACATGAAGCTCGCCAGCAGTGCGGTCAGTCCGAGGCCGAGCATGCCCTCGGGGAACAACTTGATCAGCAGCATCGGCGTTGCCAGATCGAAGTCCATCACGACCTTGCCCGCCGAGTTGAGCAGGGGAGCACCATCGGCACCGAGTTTGGCGGGAATGATGCCGCCCGCAGTGCCAGTCAGCGCCAGAGCGATCATGCCGGGCAGGATCACCAGAAAGGGGAAGAACATCTTCGGCACGGCGGCGATCAACGGCGTGCGGCGTGCCGCGAGCATGCTGTCGGCGGCCATCGCGCGCTGCACCACGAGGAAGTCGGTGCACCAATAGCCGAAGCTGAGCACGAAGCCGAGGCCCATGACGAGGCCAAACGCTTCGACACCCAAGGGGTTGGTCGCAGTATTCGTCATCCCTTGCCACGCATGGGTGTACGCCCCCGACGCCTGACCGTTCGCGATCGCGGCCTCATTCAGGCGCGAGGTCAACCCCGACCATCCGCCCACCTGGCGCATCCCCAGGAACACCAGTGGCGCAAAGCCGAAGGCGATCATGAAGAACTGCAGCACTTCGTTGTAGATCGCACTCGTGAGGCCGCCGGCGAACACGTACGCGAGCACGATCACCGCCGACACCAGCACGCTCACATCAAAGCTCCAGCCGAGCAGCAGATTGAACAGCTTGCCCATGGCGTACATCGAAATGCCTGACGAGAAGATCGTCATCACGGCGAAGCTGATCGCATTCAGGGTGCGCGTCTTCTCGTCGAAGCGCAGCTTGAGGTACTCAGGCACGCTGCGGGCACGCGAGCCGTAATAGAACGGCATCATGAACAGCGCCACGAACACCATCGCGGGGATGGCGCCGATCCAGTAGAAGTGCGCCGTCGCGATCCCGTACTTGGCGCCCGATGCACCCATTCCGATCACTTCCTGCGCGCCAAGATTGGCGGACAGAAACGCGAGCCCGGTGACCCACGGCGGGAGCGATCGGCCCGACTGGAAGAAGTCGGAGCTGGTCTTGGTACTGCGACGCAGCGCAAAGCCGATGCCGAGGACGAAGACGAAGTACATCGCCATCATGGCGTAATCGATCGCCGATAGATGGGTGACCGGGGCGAGTTCCACGAGGGCTCCTCGAAGCGCCGGCAGCCGGCGGTTTGGGACGGGGTGAACGGAGTGGATGCTCGGCGCGCCATTCCACGGCACGTGCGCCAGACGCGATCATCCTATCGTCCGTACCTCGTCGGCGCACGTTGTTCCGGCGACTCACTCTCCTGCGGGCGCGCCGTCGCCGGCCGGTCGCTGCCGCCCGTTCGCCAATCTGACGCCAGCCTCGCCGGTGGCAGACGGTGCCGGAATCGTGGTCCCGCTGAAAGATTTCGCGCGTTCGTGGCGCCCTCGAGGTGCCCATCAAGGATTGGCCTCCACCACGCCCCATCATGGACTCCAAACCGGTCACCCGCCGCGATTTCGTCGCCGGCAGTGCCTCCCTCGCGCTCGGCGCGCTCGTCGCGCCGCCGATGATCGTCCCACGCCACGTGCTCGGCCGCGGCTTTCAGGCGCCCAGCGATACGCTCAACATCGCCTACGTCGGCGCGGGCGGCATGGGCATGTCCAACTGGTCGCAGCTGCTCGGCGAGCGCACGGTGGCGATCTGTGATGTGGACTTCGGCTACGTGGACCGTGCATTGGCTGGACGTCTCCGTCCATGGGGGGCTGCGAACCCACCCGCCAGTCTCAGCGCCGCCGACGCACAGGCGTGGTCCGCCAGGCGTGCCGCCGACGCCGCCAAGGCGCAGCAGGATGCGCAGAAGCTGGAAGCGGCGTACAAGGGCGCGACGAGGTACGCCGACTACCGCGAAATGTTCGACAAGCAGAAGGATATCGACGCCGTCGTCGTCGCGACCCCCGATCACATGCACGCCATGATCGCGCTGCGGGCGATGCAGGCGGGCAAGCATGTGTACGTGCAGAAGCCGCTCACCTACTCCGTGCTCGAAGCCCGCTCGCTCCAGAAGGCGGCCCGCGATACGAAGGTGATTACGCAGATGGGTAATCAGGGCCATTCGGGCGACGGCACGCGACGCATCAAGGAATTGATCACGGCCGGTGTGATCGGCGACGTCGCCGAAGTGCTTGTGTGGACCGATCGCCCGCAGCGCTACTGGGCGCAGGGCATTCCGCGTCCCGCCGCAGTGCCGGCGCCCACCGCGCCCACCACCGCAGTACCGCCGCAGTGGAACATGCGCACGGTGGATCGTGCCGTGTTGCGTGCGATGGCCGATGCGCAACAGGCCCCACCCGATACGCTCAACTGGGATCTCTTTCTCGGTGCAGTGCCTGCGATTCCGTATCATCCAGCGTATCACCCCTTCAGCTGGCGCGGGTGGCTCGACTTCGGCGTGAGCGCGATTGGCGACATGGGCGCGCATCTCATCGATCCGCCGTTCTTTGCGCTCGAACTTGGACTGCCGATCAGCATCAGTGCGTCGTCCACACCGTGGGGGGGCGGGAACAACACGCCGGCGTCGTATCCGCTCTCGACGATGGTGGAGTACGAGTTTGCAGCGCGCGGCCGTCATCAGCCGGCGGTGAAGATGATGTGGTACGACGGTGGCCTGCTCCCGCCGCGACCGAAGTTCCTCCCCGACGATGTGAAGTTCAGCTCCGACGGCGGCGGCATCTTCGTCGGCAGCAAAGGCGTCCTCCTTTACGACACCTACGGCGCCAACCCGAAGATCTATCCGACGTCGCTGGAGGAACGCGCTGAACGTGTGCCGAAGTCCCTCGAGCGCATTGCAACCACACACGAGGTGAACTGGACCGATGCCTGCAAAGGCAAGGGTGCCGCATCGTCGCCGTTCGCGTACGCAGCACCGCTGACTGAAGTGATGCTGCTTGGCCTGGTGGCGCTCCGCACCGGGCAGGGTCGCAAGATTCTCTACGACGGCGAAGCGATGCGCGTCACCAACGCGCCGGAAGCGAACGCGTATCTGACGCGTGAGTACCGTGCAGGGTGGAGCGTCTGACCGCATGACACGCCGCCTCGGTATCGGATTCGTCGGCAGCGGGTTCAACACGCGCTTTCACATTCAGGGTTTTCGCGCGATTCGCGATGCCGATGTTCTCGGTGTCTGGAGTCCGAATCGCGAGCGCGCCGAGAGCGCGGCGGCGCTCGCCCGCGAGCTGGATGTGGGAGCGTGCAAGACGTACGGCTCGATCACGGAGATGGTCGCCGATCCCGCAATCGAGGCCATCTGGCTCAGCGGGCCCAATCAGGCGCGGGTCGAGAACGTGGAAGAGATCGTGGCGGCGATCGCAGCCGGCAAGGGCACGCTGCTCGGGCTCGCGTGCGAGAAGCCGCTGGCGCGAAACGTCGCCGAAGCCAAACGTGTCGTTGCGTTGGCGGCGAGCGTCGGATTGAAGACCGGCTACCTCGAGAATCAACTCTTCTCGCCCCACGTCGAGACGGGGTACAAGCTGCTCTGGGCGCGTGGCGCGTCGGTCACGGGTCGGCCGTATCTGGCGAGGGCCGCCGAGGAGCACAGCGGGCCGCACACGCCCTGGTTCTGGACCGGTGCGTCGCAGGGCGGGGGAGTCATGAGTGACATGATGTGCCACTCGGCGCTGCTGATCCGCCACCTCCTCACCAAGCCGGGCGAACCGTTGTCGACGGTGCAGCCGGTGAAGGTCACCGCGCACATCGCCAGCCTGAAGTGGTCGCGACCGCACTATGCGAAGAAGTTGTCGGAAGAGATGAAGGTGCCGCTCGACTACACGAAGACACCGTCCGAGGACTTCGCCAGCCTGCATGTGGAGTTCAAGACGAATGACGGCTATACCGTGCTCGGCGAAGCCACCACGTCGTGGAGCTTCGTCGGCGCCGGTTTGCGGCTGTCGGCGGAGTTGCTCGGGCCGGAGTACTCCATGCAATGGAACTCGCTGGACCCCGGGCTGCGATTATTCTTCTCGCGCGAAGTGAAGGGCGGCGTCGGCGAAGACCTGGTGGAGAAGCAGCAGGCGGAAACAGGTGGCATGCCGGTGGTGCCGGCAGAGCCGTTCGTCTACGGCTATGAATCGGAAGATCGTCACTTTGTACGCGCGTTCCTCGGGCTCGAGGAACCGCGTCTCACCTTTGCCGATGGATTGGATGTCGTGACGATGCTGATGACGGCCTACCAGAGCGCCGAACAGGGGCGAACGATTGCATACCCCGGCGAGAATCTCGACACATACACCTCGGCGGTGTCGCGCTACGAGTGGCAGCGATGAGCGCCCGCGATGCGCGGGTCGCGGCGAGCGCGCTGCTGCTGTCGCTGAGCGGGGCAGGGTGCGGCGGAGAAGCGGCGCAGCGGTCCGACGATTCGTCAGCGGCGACCGTTGTCGCTGCCGCCACGCCACAACAGTTCAAGGGAGATGCACCGGTGTCGAATACCGTCGTCTGGACGCCGCTGATCGATGGCACGATGAGTCAGTGGCGTGCGTGGAAGGGCGATAGCATGCCGGCCGGATGGACGGTGCGCGACAGCGTCCTCTCCAAGGACGGTGCGATCGGGGATCTCGAGTCGCGCTTGCAGTACGCCAACTTCGAGCTCGAGTTCGAGTGGATGGTGGGCGATGTGGGCAACGCCGGAGTGTTCTATCGTGTGACCGAGGAGTACGACAAGCCGTACTGGACGGGCCCTGAATACCAGCTGTTGGACGATGCGAAGCACCCCGATGGACAGGATCGCCTTCGCTCGGCCGCCAGCGCGTACGGGCTGTACGCTGCACCCGCCGGCGTCGTGAAGCCGGCCAACCAGTGGAACAGCACGCGCATCGTGGTGGCCGGCAACTTCGTCGAACACTGGCTCAATGGGCAGCAGGTGGTGCAGTATCAGCTCACCAGCGCCGAATGGAGCGCGAAGGTCAAGGCGAGCAAGTTCGCCGAGTTCCCCAGGTACGGCCTTGCCAAGCGCGGCTTTCTCGCGATCCAGGGTGACCACGCCGGAAAGCTCGGCATCCGCGGGATGCGCATCCGGAATCTTCCATGAACGCCACCGCTGCTGCCTCCGGCTCCAGCAGCATCCGTGTCCGACTGTCGATGATGATGTTCGTGCAGTACTTCATCTACGGGTCGTGGTTGGTGACACTTGGTACCTTTCTCGGTAATGCGCTCAAGGCCAGCGGCGGCGATATCGGCACGGCGTACTCGCTGCCGGCGATCGCCGCCATCGTCTCGCCGTTTCTGGTGGGGATGATCGCGGACCGATTTTTCGCCACCGAGAAGGTGCTGGCGGTGCTGCACGTGATTGGCGCCGGCGTGCTGTACTTCGCGGCAACCCAGACCGCGTTCGCCACCTTCTGGCCGCTCTTTCTGCTCTACGTGTTGTGCTACATGCCGACGCTGGCGCTGACCAACGCGCTCGCCTTCGATCACATGGCCGATCCGGCAACGGAGTTTCCGCGGATTCGTGTGCTGGGCACGATTGGGTTCATCGCGGCAGGCTGGGCGATCGGTCTTCTTCCCGAGCAGTCCGTCGCCGGCGAAGTCGCGCGCGTGAGCGCCGAGCGTACCGCACTGCCGCTGTTCCTCGGTGCCGGCGCATCGTTGGTCATGGGGCTGTTCTGCCTCACATTGCCGCATACGCCGCCACACAACGCCGGCAGGAAGCTCTCGGTGCGTGATGTGCTGGGCCTCGATGCGCTCGCACTGATGAAGGACCGGTCGTTTGCCGTCTTCGTGCTCGGGTCGTTTCTGCTCTGTATTCCGCTGCAGTTCTACTACGCCTTCGCGAACCCGTTCCTGAACGAGATCGGCGTGCAGAACGCCGCCGCCAAGATGACGCTCGGGCAGATGTCCGAGATTGGCTTCATGCTGCTCATGCCATTCTTCTTCATACGATTGGGCATCAAGAAGCTGCTGTTGATCGGCATGGCCGCGTGGACGGTGCGCTATCTGCTGTTTGCCTACGGCAACGCAGGCAGCGGAATGTGGATGCTGTACCTGGCGCTCCTGGTGCACGGCGTCTGTTACGACTTCTTCTTCGTCACCGGGCAGATTTACGTCGACCAGCAGGCCGATATTCGAATCCGTGCTGCGGCGCAGGGATTCATCGCGCTGGTCACGCTGGGTGCGGGGCAGCTGATCGGCTCGAAGCTCTCCGGCCTCGTGGTCGATGCGAACATCATCGCGGCAAGCACCGCCGGCGGCGCAGTGACGCACGATTGGACGAAGATCTGGTTCATCCCGGCGATGGGAGCGCTGGGCGTTCTGCTGATCTTTGCGGCGCTGTTCAAGGTGAAGCCGGCGGTGAATGCCGTGATGCCGGTGCACGCGTAGTGGAGTGGCAGTGGCCGCTGCTCATCGCATGTGATCGTCCGACACCTGGAGCGCCAATGTCTCAGTCGTCCCGCGCGAGTCGTGCGCTGCAACGTGCCGTCGCCATCAGCGCGCTGTGCATCGCCGCCCCTGCCGTTGCGCAGCGTCCGGTGCTCACGGTTCAACAGTCCGGCAGCAGTGCACTGTTTCAGGCGGTGAGCGTGAGCGCGCGCGATCCCGACGTCGTCTGGATCAGTGGTCACGCCGGTACCTACGCGGTCACACGCGACGGTGGTGCGTCCTGGTCGGCGCGCGTCGTTCCGGGGCACGACAGCCTGCAGTTCCGCGACCTGCACGCCGTGGACGCGAAGCGGGCGTGGCTGATGGCAGCCGGTACTGGCGACAAGTCGGGAATCTTCCAGACCGTTGACGGAGGCGCGTCGTGGACGCAGGTGTTCGTCAACCGCGATACAGCGGCGTTCTACGATTGCATGGCGTTCTGGGACGACACGCACGCCTTCGCGTTCAGCGATGCCGTGGCGGCGCGTATCCCGATCGTGCGCACTGAGAATGGCCGCGACTGGACTGTCTCGTCGATCGCTGCGCTGGATGGTGAAGGCGGGTTCGCCGCCAGCGGCAGCTGCGCGCTCACATCATCCGGCGGCGATGCGTGGATCGCAACCGGTTCGGCGGCGACACCGCGTGTCTGGCGAAGCGGTGATCGAGGCGCGACGTGGCAAACGTCCGTGCTTCCAATCGTCGGTGGTGCGGGCGCTGGCGCGACCGCCGTGGCGTTCCGCGATCGGTTGCATGGGATTGCCGTTGGCGGGGCGATCGGGAGTAAAGCCACCGGTCCGCGCGCCGCGCGAACGAGCGATGGCGGTGTCACGTGGACGGTCAGCCCCGACCCGAGCTTCAGCGGTGCGGTGTACGGTGCGGCCTACGGCGTCTCCGGCAGCTCGGCGATTCTGATCGCGGTCGGCCCCGGCGGTGCGTCCTGGTCGGCGGACGACGGCGTAACCTGGGCGGTGCTCGATTCCGCGGCATACTGGAGCGTCGGATTCAGCAGCAGCGGCGCGGCGTGGCTGGTCGGCCCGCGCGGCAGGGTAGTCCGGGTAGACTGGCGCTAAAGTGGTGACGCCAAAGTGCCTTCGGCGGTTCTGCGCGTGACAGGCCACCAGGGCAGGAGGCGCGTTGCCGAGTGTGCTCTCTGCGCAGCGCCCGTCAGCCCTCGAGTCGCTCGGCAAGCTTGAATCCCCCGTACATTCCCAGTCCGGTCCCAACCATGCCAAGCATGAAGCTGGTCATCAGGCCGAAAGGCGAACCCAGCCAGCCGAGGAGCGAGCTGCCGACAACGCTGCCGACGATGGAGAGGATCTTCCGCATAACCGATGGACGGCTGGTGGTACGCGTCGTCACGCGCGCGTGACAGCCACGGGTGGCGCAGCGGCAGATTGGGTGCGGGAGCGCGTCTCGGTAACCCCCGAAACCGACGTGCGGCGCCCGGCGTACGAGGCGACATCCCCCAGCTTCCGGAGCCACACGATGCGCCTACGAATCGCCCTGCTCGCCGCCGCCGCTGTCCTCGTCGCACGCCCAGTCAGCGCCCAGTCCGATGATGGGACGACCTTTCGGTGGTCGGGGCCAGTCGCTTCCGATCGCGCGATCAGATTGCACAACATGAATGGCGACATCCGCGTCGAACGCGCGCCCGCCGGCTCGCCGGTGGAAGTCGTCGCCGAGCGTCGTGTGGAGCGGGGAAATCCCAGGTTGGTGCGATTCGAGGTGCGCATGCGGACGGATGGCGATGTGGTCGTGTGTGCGTTGTGGGGCGCCGACATGGAGTGCACCGACGCGGGCACGCGCGGCAGCTACAGCTCGAACAACTGGCGGCGGGGCGATCAGATCTCCGTCACAATGCGCGTCCGCGTGCCCGACGGCGTCAAGGCGTATGCGCGCAGCACTAATGGAAGTATTGCAGTGCAGGGCATCTCGGCAGCCGTTGACGCGGCAACCACCAATGGTGACGTGGACATTCGCACCAGCGGTGGAATCGTCAACGCCACCACCACCAACGGCAGCATCACGGCCGCCCTCGGCAAGCTGACCGGTGACGCCCCGATGCGTTTCACGACCACCAACGGCAGCGTCACCGTGTACGCACCCAGTGAGCTGAACGCCGAACTGGAGATGTCCACGACCAACGGCGGTGTAAGCACCGAATTCCCTGTCACGGTGAGCGGCGATCTGCGACGCAATCAGTTGCGCGCGACCCTCGGCAATGGTGGGCGCTCGATCGTCGTGCGTTCCACGAACGGTGATGTCTCGCTCAGGCGGCGGGGAATCTGATCATTGCGTGAACGGAATGACCAGAAGGCGACGGGTCGCATCGGCGGGCGTCCGGTGGCGCCGTTGGTCCCCGATGATCCCGCGTCGCCGATTCGCGCGATCGTAATCGGCGAGGCGCCCGGACCGCGTGGCGCCGATCGGTCGGGCATTCCGTTCTTCGGTGATCGTGCCGGCCGGCCGCTCTACGCTGCGCTGAGTGCTGCTGATGTACTGACATGGCACGGCGACCCGACGAGTGCGTCATGGGATGGCGCAGCGCTGATCGCCGCCGGCGTGCGTCCGATCGTCACGCAGGTGCTCCTGACGAATGCATACGATCGTTGCCCCACCGATGATGGCGTGCACTTTCGCGCGCCGACGCGTGCGGAGCGCGAGAGTCCGGAGAACCTCGCACGGTTACGGCGCGACGTGGCGTACGCCGTTGAGCGCGGCGCAGACCGGGTCTGTTGTCTCGG
>Ga0105049_10003715_pt1 | contig 18014 bp, 14 predicted proteins | sample MAT06_FD_78087 | JGI IMG/M metagenome (GOLD analysis project Ga0105049, IMG submission 78087) | Freshwater microbial communities from Lake Fryxell liftoff mats and glacier meltwater in Antarctica - MAT-06 | ecosystem: Environmental > Aquatic > Freshwater > Ice > Liftoff microbial mat | place...
CTGAAGTTCCTTGCTAATAGCGGAAGTCATCTGAAGATGACTATGATATCGCCCAAAATCTTGAGTCTACTTTAGTAGACTTTCGCTATTAGCCTTGGAATTCATTCCAAGGTGGGTGAGGAGTCCTAGCGTAAAGCTATTTTTAGCTCAAGTTGACACGCATGGGCAATGACGTGCCCTTACACTTCGCTGTATAGTATTGTACCGCATGTGAATGGGAACTATATAAGAAAGATCACAAAAACCAGATAAATCGCCTTAACCGAACAGTCTTGAACTAACAAAAACAGCCCCTTCCCTACTAGCGTTGAGGAGTAAGATTCAATACCTTTCTCCTTTTACAAGAGAGAGTAGAGTAAAAGAAAAGTGTTACATAAACGAAAAGTTTACAGGTGGAAAAATTTCTTGATTGTAGGCCGCTACCGATATTCTTTTTCTGGTACTCTAAAAGCTGCATATTTCCATTCATTACCTTCTAAATATTCAATTTTAAACTCTCCTTTAGTCACTAAACTAATATCTTTTAGTTGCACTGTCGCCTTTTCTCCTAATAGGACGCATTCAGAGCTATTAGTGGTAGTTTGATTTGGTGTTGAATTTATTTGATTAATAACTTTACGCTGCAATTCTTGATACTGTTGCTCTGTTATTAATTTAGAATCGTATAACTTTTTTATGTCTCTTAGTTGGGTTTCTATATCTGAGCCACCTTGATTTGACACGTTATCTACTTGACAAGAATCTGGCTTAAAAGCAATTTTCCTGACAGGATGATCCCACCATTTAGAAGCCTGAGTTAACCAATTAGTTGTTCTTGTTGTATGTACTACTTTTACTTGATTATCAGTAATTTCCAAACGAACCCAATCAGTGGATCTTTTTTGAATCAAACCAGCAAATCCCCAAGACAAAACACTTCCTACTGAAACACCAGAATCTGCTAGACGAAGCTTTATAACTCTAGGTTCTATAGCTTGTGCTATTTTAATTGGAGCCGAAGCTATAGAGCTAATATTATTAGCAAGGAAAGCAGGATTCTTTTCTATCGCAGTGGAAGGCTTTACTGCTGTAAAATTTGCAGCCAATACTGCTACTATCAAAATGCTAACTTTCTTGCTCATGATTATTTTGTATTATTTATTCTACTGACATACGTATAAATTAATAGATTATAGTAATTAATTTAAACTTGTCAAGAGAATAGTATTTAAGGCTAGCCCTTTCAAGGTGGATAACAATTTTAGACATTTAACCTCTTACCTCTGTGTTATCTCCGTCTGCGTGGTTAAATTAATTACTTTTTCACCGCATCTTGAAGGATTGGCTGATTATAATAAACGTTAGCAACACAAACACCAGATGCGATCGCCATAATCAGTACCTGGACTTTAGTTAATGCGTTACTTGAGATTTGTTTTTCCATTCAACCTAAAATTTATACAGGAAAAAACTGGTTTACAGTACAGCTAAAACCAGGTAATAGGGGAGAAATTATATTATCGCTACTAAATAGGGTTGCTACCAAATTAAGTTGAGTTTGTTCGCGTCGATAGACCTCTAGTTTACGCGATCGCCAATCAGCAATCCAATATTCTTTTACTCCTCTGGAAGAATAAAGTTTAAGTTTAGCTTCCTTATCCCGTCTTTCGTCTGACTTGCTAAGAGACAAGACTTCTACTATTAAATCTGGTGCGCCAGTTAAATGTCCCGCTTCATCCAATGTTAGCGCTAAGGTTTCCTTTGTAACCCAAACTACATCAGGAATCACATTATCTGATTCTGAAAACAAAACGCCGGGGTTGATTACAGCTTCTCCTAAACCAGTAGACTGTGACCAAATGTTAAGCTGTTGGAAAATTATGCCACAAGTTTGCTGATGTTTAAAGTGAGGTGCTCTGGTCATAAATAATTCTCCATCAACTATCTCGTAGCGCGTCCCTTCATTTTCTGCGAAGAGTTCCACATCCTGAGTTGTCCAGCGTACTCCTGCTGTTAACATCTGATTCATCGGCTAACTCCTTTAATCTTGCTCTTGTATTTTAATTATAAGATTTAATTATCACTTACGATTTTCGCGCCGCCATTTACCCCGAACTAAGCGAATTTCATCAAAAGTGTAGCTTTCGCCAAGTTGTTCTCGAATTGGCGTTAAAGAAATATCACCAAGCACTTCTAAAACTTGCCAAATTTTTTGTTGATGTTCAAGAGGTACTAACTGATTTATGTCTACAGGCTGATTTTTTTCAATCAAATCTGTCAGATGGCGAATAATTGTTGTGGGGCGAATGTTGCGTTTTTGAGCAATTTCATTAACAGTCAAACCTTGTTTATGTAATTGAAATGTAAATATTTCTGTGTCGGAAGGTAAGTTAAGAGAAGGTGTAAATTTAACTTGTGGTGCATCTACCAAACCTTTTTCTTGGCGGTAGGCGCGAATTTCTGCGAGGAATTTATCGCCATATTGAGAAAGTTTGTGACTGCCTACGCCCGAAAGTTTGCCAAATTCGGTTAGTGTTGTAGGTTGTACCTGCGCCATCAATTTTAGGGTAGAATCCTGAAAAACAACGTAAGGTGGTACAGATTGTTCATCAGCAAGTTGTTTACGGAGCGATCGCAACCTCTGCATTAATATCTCTGCTTCAACAGCCTTCTCACTCCCTTCTTCCCAAGTAACCTTCTGTGCTACGGGAACAACAAGGGAAACTGTACGCTGTCGCCGCATCACTTCCCAACTGAGGGGGTTAAGTTTCAAAACTGAATAACCATCGCTAGTCTGTTCTAGCAACCCTTGATGTAAAAGCGATCGCGCCAACATTCGCCACTCATCTACACTCTTATCTTTGCCAATACCATAAGTAGAAAGTTTATCGTGTTCGTACTGGATAATTTTGTCTTTTTTTGCCCCCCGCAACACATCAATAATGTGCAGCATCCCAAATCTTTCTTTACAACGCGCCACACAAGATAAAAACTTCATGGCTTCAATTGTCCAGTCTTGCATTGGTTTGGGATGACGGCAATTATCGCAGTTACCGCAATTACCGGGAAAACGTTCGCCAAAATAACCTAGCTGAATTGTCCGCCGACAAACAGTACCTTCAGCATAGTCAATTACCTGACGCAGTTGTTGTTTAGCAATCAACTGTTCTTGGGGGTCAGTTTTTTGGTTAATACTCCATTCAATAGTTTTAATATCACTGAAACTGAAAAAAAGCGTACAACGGGAAGGTTCACTATCCCTTCCCGCCCTACCTGATTCTTGATAATAACTTTCTAAATTACGCGGTAAATCAAAGTGAATTACTAACCGCACATCTGGTTTATTAATTCCCATTCCAAAGGCAACTGTTGCCACCATAACGCGCACATCATCCCGAATAAATCGAGTTTGATTGCTGCTGCGTTCTTCATCACTTAATCCGGCATGATAAGATAAGGCGGCAATTTTATCATTTTGCAATTTAAAGGTGAGTTCATCAACTTTTTTGCGCGTTAGGCAATAAATAATTGCTGAACCTTCATTTTCTCGAATAAGTTCTAATAATTCAGCATACGCAGACTTGGTTTTAGAACGGACTTCGTAATAAAGGTTTTGGCGGTTAAAGCTAGCAATATGGATACTGGGTTGCTTTAGCCCTAGTTGTTGGATAATATCAGCACGGACGCGATCGGTTGCTGTAGCTGTGAGGGCGAGTGTAGGGACATCAGGGTAGCGTTTCCGCAGAGATTTCATCTGGCGGTATTCTGGGCGGAAGTCGTGTCCCCACTCAGAGACGCAGTGGGCTTCGTCAATGGCAAAAGCCGCAATGCCAATTTTTTCCTTGACTAAATCGAGAAATGGGAGAAATCTTTCACTCAACAGACGTTCTGGGGCGACGTAAAGTAATCTAACTTTACCACTGAGGATGGCTTCTTCCCGCGATCGCACCTTATACGGATTCAGACTACTATTGAGAAATGTGGCGTTAATATTATTATTACGCAGTCCTTCTACTTGATCTTGCATCAAAGCGATTAATGGCGACACCACCACCGTTAAGCCTTTTTTGATCAATGCAGGTAACTGAAAGCACAGAGATTTTCCCCCACCCGTAGGCATGACAATCAATAAATCCCGATTTTGCAGCGCATCTTCGATAATTTGCCGTTGTCCGGGGCGGAATTTGTCGTAACCGAAGTGATATTTTAGCGCTTGTTCGAGATGGGGATACTGAAGCATAGCGATCGCTTTTTCGGGGGCTGTCTGCGTGAGTAGTTATTGAAGATATCAGGATTTTAACTCACATCACCGGCAGTGTTGGGAAGGGCTGCATTAATGAGCGTGCGATCGTGAATAGGGTTATTGAGATATTCCCGTAATTCTTGAATTGCTTCGGTAGCAGTCTGGACTTTGAGCCTACCTGCTTGGAATTCAGCAATGGAAGCTGCTGCATCTGAGGCAATTTCATGTCGCCGACTTTCAATAATTCGGTTTTTGAGAATTTGTACCAGCATTTCTTGTTGCTCTAAAGTAAGCTCCATTGCGGCATCTAAAACTCTATTTAGGTTACTCAATTGCTTCATCCTCTTAATTATTTGGGTTGATAACAGAACTCGTAAGATATAAACTTACAAGTCTTACCCTCATAGCTTTTTTAGCTTCGTCAAACTTATGTTAACTTATCGCACTAACTCAATTATCATACATGAGCGATTGCTTTTTTTAAGACAGTTCCGAGAAAATTAGCGATCGCACTGCTTTAACCAACATAATTTAAAAGCCTTTATCATGGAATCATGCTGAAGTAAAAGTAAGTAAATCGCAAACAACTTTAAAACATTATGGACAACAATAATAAACAAATTTACAATTACACAGTTCTTCTGGAAAAATTTCCGTATGAAAAGAAATAAACCCTCATCCCCCAACCCCTTCTCCCAAATTTGGGAGAAGGGGAGCCGGAAAGAAGTCCCTCTCCCTACTTGGGAGAGGGATTTAGAGTGAGGGCAAAAACTACGGTTCTCAACATAGATGAGGTTTAAATACGTTCTTACACATCCTGAATACGATAAAGAAAGGTGGAAAAATGACCCCTATTTCTAGTCAACAAACCTACACTGACTTACTAATTCAGTATCAGCCTAAGCCAATTAAAACAGAACAGGAGTATAACAAAGCCTTAACAGCAGTAGAGGGGATGATGTCTGGCAAATTGACAGAGGCTTAAACTGCACTTTTTGAGTTGTTGGTTCTTCTGATTGAGAATTACGAAGAACATCATTATTCAATAGGGAAATCAAAACCTGTGGCTACTTTAGAATCCCTCATGCATGAGTTTGATGTGGAACCAACTGCTTTAGTCGAAGTTTTTGGCTCTGTTATAGCGTTTCCTAATCACATGATGTACATCATAGCCCCCTCATCGCTTGCGGGGAGGGGGTTGGGGGTGGGGTTCTTGTAGCTCACTCAACTGATAACCGCTATAAGATTGTTAAGGAAGTGGTTAATGGTCAACGGCAAGTTAGCCAATCTGAAGCTGAGTCCCTAGCTAAGTTTTTTAATTACCATTATTCTGGGCTTTCCCTAACTGCTCTTGACTTTGAACAGTGAGAAAATTGAAGATTATTTGGGATGCTCTCGTCAGCATCCACCTAACCGAGGATTTGCAGTTATTCCTTTCCCTTGATGCCCAATTTGGTTACATTTTAACTGTGATTCTAAAGCATCAATCTTTCGTAAAAGCGATACTCCCCATACTATAGAAATCACCAATTTGATTGTCATACCCACGAGCAAAAGTGTCACTATTGTGGCAGTTTTCTTTTGTTGAGTCAGCCTTTTTTGTTGTTCTGCAAGTCGTATTTCAACTTCTTTGGCGCGTTCGGCTTCTAATGCTTGCTGCATTTCTCGCCGATCTAATTCTTCACTAGCAGCTAAAAATCGATAATCTAAGTTGCTCAAGCTTTTGCCATTTGCCCAAGTTTGAGCATCAATCAAGGCTTGTCCCCGCAACAGACGAGATTCATCCTTTTCCTTTGAAGCTACCCATGCATTGAAGGTTTCGTAGTAGGGGCGCAAGTAAGCTAATTTTTTTCCAACCCATTCTAAATTGAAAACTTCTTGATAAATTAGGTTTTTGATTTGGAGAAAACCTTGCTTTTTGATTACCAAACCAGACAGCAACAGTTCTACCTGTTCTCGACTATCGTCGGCTGGTACTTTCACTCCTTGGAGAATTTGTTGATAAATTCCCAGCAATCTGGCGGCAATTTGTTCGTTTCCAAGGATGCGATCGCGAATTGTCCGCAAATGCTCCGGTTCATCCTGTGATTCCCATTTTTCGATAATGTGCGATCGCACCACATTTTCTATCCAAAATTCTTCTGCACCAGAGGGGATTTTTAGCTTTCTACCCAGATCATTTTGAGATAAACTGACAAGTAAGCGACATAGCTTTTGAGTAAGAAATGGTTGTCCTTCTGTCCAAGCTAATACTTCTCTCAATACTTTCTGGGGATGATTCTCTTTAATATTCAGCCCCAAAGATAGTGGTTGAGCTTCTTGAAATGTGAACCCATTTACTTGGATGGCTTTACCAATATTAAACGGGGTAGTATTATTTCGATATCGAATTAAGTCTGAAGGTGTCGCAACACCGAAAATTGCAAATGTAATTCGATGATACTCTGGATCAATTGCTCGTTGGTTATAACAGAAGCGAATTAAGCTAAAAAAGTCATCAACAGAAAAATCGAGGCTGAGAACACTATCAATTTCATCAATAAAAATAAATAGTCTTTCGTTAGGAAACTGAGCTAACAGAATTTCCGAAATAAATCGACTAAGTTTCTGAACTAAAGAAATATCATTTTGTTCTTGCCACCAAGTTTTTAAATTGACTTTTCCTAACAGTTTAAAACTCAACCATAAATCACCGACCACTCCCTTATACCACTGCTCTGGAGTTATATTGTCACAACCAATATTAGTCATATCAATGGTGGCACATTTAAAGCCCTCTTGTTGGAAGCGATGCTTTGTTTTTACCATAAGCGAGGATTTGCCCATTTGCCTACTGCTCAGGATGTAGCAAAATTCACCCTGCTTCAAGGCTTCGTAAAGTTCCACATCTGCTCTGCGCTCAACATAGCTAGGAGCGTCACTGGTGAGCGTACCACCAACTTGGTATCGATAATTGTCCATTTTATTTAAAATTTTAAATTCGTTCTCGTTTTTAATAAATGAATTTGGATCACGGATAATTGATAAAATTCATATAGCGGTTATCAGTTGAGTGAAGTACAAGAACCCCACCCCCAACCCCCTCCCCGCTCTTCGAGAGGGGGCTATGATGTAACTCATGTGATTAGGAAACGCTATATTAATAGCGAGAACAAGTATTTTAATTATCTGTATTTTAACAGTTTACCAGAACTATTATTACCCTGAGCGTCCCAGTTGTTGGCTAAAATAAAAGCGGTATAACTCACACTTTATGTGAGCTTGATTGCCGTTTAATTGAACCAAACCCATACTTTCTAGTTTGTAAGCAGCGATCGCATCTAGCTCTACTTTCTCATCTGTTGCAATTACCTTTTCCATAGCTGACATTAATTCTGGTTCTTTTTGGAGTAATCTCAACAGTTCTCGTAAATGCTGACTGTAAATTCCCACTTGTGTAGATGCGCTTTCTAGTAACACCTCTAATGTTATTTTTTCGTGACATAGATGATAAAGCGCAAGGCTCACCAAATAAGGATGTCCTCCTACCATTGCTTGTAAGGGTGCAAGGCGTTTTGCTCCTTCTGAATCTGCTGCCCAATGTAGCCCGTAAGCTAATGCTAAATTCTGTACCTGGTTGAGAGTCAACGGTGGCAGCGTAATTGTTATCCCAACGTTGAAAGGCGATTGGTTTAGCTTGAGTGGAATATAAATTTCTGTGGTGTGAACTACTACCATTCGTAGTTTTTGCCAGATTTGATCCTGCTTTGCTTGTTCGTGCCAAAATCGCAGCATTGGCAGAAAGTCTTGGGCAATATTGGGATGTTCAAAAACTCGATGGACTTCATTCAAAGCCAAAACTACAGGACTTTGCTCAATGTATTGCAGCAGATATGCTTCAAAATAGATTTTGCAGCTTACCTTGCTGCCCATTTCCGTATCCCAAAAATCATCTAGACAGGGAAGGAGATTTAACTGCCTGCTGACATTGACACAAAACCAACGCAAAAATTTATCCAGAGAAGCAAAAATGTCTTCGTCAGCTTCTTGAAAGTCCAAATAGACAATTTGATAACCTTGCTTTCTAGCATAAGCAATCATCCTGTTCAGGAGTGAACTTTTTCCTGTTTTTCTAGGTGCTTTGATTCGGATTAAGCAACCAGGGTGTAAAATCTCGTTACAAACAAGTTCTTCCAGGGGAGGGCGATTGATGTAAAGAGGAGAACCCAGTGGTACAGGCCCGCTAGGAAATTCGATCTTGCTTGCTAAAGACAAGTCTGGAGAAACCATTTCTAAGCTAGATTCTTCGCCCAAGTTTTCTTGGCTCTGATTCTCCTGATCACCTATCTTCTCTTGCAGATATTTATCCAAAGCTAAATGCAGATTTTTTTTCGTTATTTTTTTTCCAAGTGCAACGGAAAGGTCTTGCCACAACTCAGAGCCAACTTCCTTGATGTAATTGTTGCGGTAGCCTGATACCTCTGCCATTTCATCGTAAGTTTTGCCCAACCACGATTGAGAGAGTACAAACCATTGAATAGAAGCAAGAGGCTTGTCTTGCAAAATTCTTTCTACTGCTTGCAGAATATCTTCCACGAATATTAGTATTAAAGGTTAAACAGTTATTAGAGGCAGTTATTCAATTTTAGTATATTAATAATATACAACCGATTAACAATTCAAAATTCAAAGTTCAAAATAAAAGAAACTTCTGCGTTCCTAACAAATAGAGAAATGGGGATTCAGAGACATTACTTCTTCAGTGCCAGAGTTAAGCCATCTGCGATCGCTACTAAACTAAGACTAACTCGCTGGTCTTGATGCAGCTTTTGATTAAAAGCACGAATCTTTTTAGTTCTATTATCTTGCACTTCGGGGTCGGCAACCTTACCTGACCACAGGACATTATCGATCGCAATCAGTCCTCCCGGACGCACTAATTGTAGCGATCGCTCATAATAACCATCATAGTTGCTCTTATCTGCATCAATGAACGCAAAATCAAAGGTTTCCGCTTCTTTGGTTGCCAGTAGCCGATCCAAAGTTTCCAAAGCTGGGGCAATGTGCAGTTGAATTTTATCTGCAACTCCAGCTTGCTGCCAATAGCGGCGAGCGATCGTTGTAAATTCCTCACTCACATCACAGGCTACCACCTTACCGTCCCTCGGTAGCGCCAATGCCACCACCAGGGAACTATAACCTGTAAATACCCCAATATCCAAAGTTTTTTTAGCTCCCAACAACTGCACCAGTAACGCCAAAAATTGCCCCTGTTCGGGAGCAATCTGCATCCTTCCTATTGGATACTGGGCTGTTTCCTGTCTGAGTTTGGTTAAAATCTCTGGTTCTCGCAAAGAGACTGATAGTAAATAGTCATAGAGGTTTTGTTCGAGTCCTAGCGTTTGAGTTGTCATAAAACGTGCCTTCTTCAGCGGCTACATCCATCATTATGCGTACAGACGACTATAAATTTGTAATTGTTATGCAATAAACCAGCGAACACACATTCTATTATGTATATATATTGCATACCAAGCCTTTGTTTGAGTTACTTGCCTAAACCCTTCTAGAATAAAAACTATTGTAGGAAAATTTTATTACTAAACTTGCTTTTATTCTGGGAGGTATGATGAGCCGTCCAATAATTCTTGGTATTGTAGGCGACAGCGCTGCTGGGAAAACAACACTAACGCGAGGAATCGCCCAGGTACTCGGCCCAGAAAATGTGACGCTGATATGCACAGATGATTATCACCGTTACGATCGCAAAGAACGTGCAGATATTGGGATCACCGCTCTCCACCCAGACTGCAACTACTTAGATATAATGCAGCAACACCTGTCGTTGCTACGCACAGGACAGCCAATTCTTAAACCAGTTTATAGCCATAAAACCGGCACATTTGAGCCACCGCAGTATATTAAGCCCAATAAGTTCGTGATTATTGAGGGATTACTTGGTTATTCTACTCGTGCCGCCCGTGAATCTTACGATGTTAAAGTTTACCTTGCACCTCCAGAACAAGTACGCGCTAAGTGGAAAGTTAAGCGAGACACCCAAAAGCGCGGCTATACATCTGAACAGGTATTAGCAGAATTAGAAAAGCGTGAACCAGACTCAGCACAATTTATTCGTCCGCAGCGGCAATGGTCTGATATAGTCATTAGTTTTTACCCGCCCACTGAGGAAGCTGATGAAACCAATGGACACCTAAATGTCCGACTGGTACTTCGTCCGACTATTCCCCACCCAGATTTTACTGAGATTGTCAACTCTGGCTATGGCGATTCTGACTCAGCGATTCGTCTGGGACTAGACAGGGATATGAGTAAGCCTGTAGATGTCTTAGAAGTTGATGGCCATGCAACCTTAGAACAGGTGAATAAGCTAGAACATATTATTTGTTCTGATATGCCCCATTTACGAAGTATTTGCGATCGCGAAAGTAATCCCGAACTGGGTAAAATTGCTGGTACAACTGGGGAAACACTACAAAGTTACCCTTTGGCTTTGACTCAGTTAATAATTACCTACCACATGCTCAAAGCAACGCAAATTTATCAATAACTGGGATAGGAAATAAGGAGTAGTGCAGTTCCATCAATTAAAAGACGAGTTACGAAAAGAACCGCTCATAATCATCATGGCTACCAATCCAAAACCATGTAAGCTGTTCTGCATTTAATTTGCATACCGAACGCGGGCAGGATGCCCGCACTACAATGATTTTAATAAATCACAATGTGCAAATTACAAGATTATCAGCTTAACTGTATCACCTTCTAACACTCCAAGCGCTCCATAACCTGTGGTCAAAACTTCAGATAAAGATTTTCTCAAATAAAGATGATTTTGAGAGCAAACAAGGGATAAATAAAGATAGTTCCATCTTTGATGACTATTCTCTGAGTTTTCTATGACCTATTGCCTCAGAATTGCTGACTTACCTACAAATGAGCGTCCGCGTGAACGATTAATGACGCATGGTGCCAAAATTTTAGCCACAGCAGAGTTAATCGCAATTCTTCTAGGCACCGGTCAAGGGCCAGGAAAACTCTCTGCTGTGGGTTTGGGACAATATATTTTGAGCGAATTAGGCAAACACCAACGCGATCCTTTGGCAGTTATGCGAGAAGTTAGCCCTGCTGAGTTGATGCAAATTTCTGGTGTTGGCCCGGCCAAGGCGACAAGTATTTTAGCAGCAATTGAATTGGGTAAACGCGCCTTTCAATCTCGTCCTAATGACGGCACATTAATTGATAGTCCACTTGCTGCTGCTGCTACCCTCAGTCAAGATTTGATGTGGCAGATACAAGAACGTTTTGCAGTGGTGCTATTAGATGTTAAGAATCGCTTATTGGGTACGCAAGTGATTACTATTGGCACAGCAACCGAAACCCTAGCCTCTCCCCGTGATATTTTTCGAGAAGTTATTCGTCAAGGTGCAACGCGGGTAATAGTAGCCCACAACCATCCTTCTGGCAACCTTGAACCCAGCCAGGAAGATATAGAATTGACGCGTCAGTTGTTAGTTGGGGCGCAGCTTTTGGGCATTCCGGTACTAGATCATCTGATTTTGGGTAATGGCAATCATCAGAGTTTACGGGAAATAACAACCTTGTGGGATGAGCATCCGCAGGGGGATTAAAATAATTCGTAATGACGCTCGTGACGCTCGATGACTCGCTAACGCTTCGCTATCGCCTTTGGCGTCTCCCCGGCTAGCGCCAAGGGAGAAGACTCGCTACCGCTTCTCTACGAGACGCTGCGCGAACGCTAACGCAATTAGTAATTGCAACGGGTTGTATCTAATATCTAGATATTTCTTCAATGGGCTGTTCATTTTTAACCTGGTATTTTTCGAGTAACTCTTTAACTTGAGCAGCTACCAAAGGATGTGGATCTTTTTGTAACTGGGGGAGGATTTGCAGAAGGACACGATGTGAAACCATATTCAAGTATGCGATCGCAGCTTCTCTAACAAAGCCGGTTGGATGACGCAAACTCACTAAAATCTCCGAACTTGTCAGTGGCGTGCGAGTCACTTGAGCAAAATGAAAACAGCAAGCTAGACACCAGTCAGAAAGGAAGTTACCCAACATCAGCAATCTGTGGAGGCGATCGCTAACTACCATATTCTCATATTCGACAATCTTAGCTTCTACCAGATGTTGCAATTTTTCTGACTGTGGTCTGTCATCTAAAATATTCAGCAATAAAGACTTTGAAGACAAAGTTACGGTATGCTCTAATATTTCTAACCCTCGTGCTAAGTTTACCACTGAGAGCGATCGCAGATTAAATGCTGCTGCCTGCATCTTTTCTGGCGAGTAAAGCAGTTTCAATAGCAGTAACAGCCGCTCTTTGACATCCAATTCCAACTCTAAAAGGGCGCGTTGCAATAACTCAGAGACAATCACAATCCTCTCACTAGATTGCTGATTCCCTTTTTCGTCTACTGTGTTCAAGTCTATATATGCGGCGTAAATCTCGCCTAAAAACTTTAATTCCTGCTCAATTAAATTTTCTACCCGACTTTCATAAAACCGATCCACTAAACCTTTAATTCCTGGTTGTTTGTGTATTTTTAGTAAGCTGCGAAGAATATGATCCCTAGTTGTACCCCAGGATGTATCCAAGTTTTCCCATAAAGTCTCCAATGCTTCCTGAGTACCAATTTGAGCAATGGTACGCCAAGCGTACATTCGCACTACTTCTGGTTTGTAAATATTGGTAGCTAACCGCAACAGCATCTCTATAGCTTCATTCTCTAGTCGCACTAGAGATGACATTGCTGTAGTGCGGGTTGATTTGTAATAAAGTGCTGCTATCAGTGCCGAATAGTACTCTTCTAAATGGGTTGCTGCAATCATTTCCAATACGGCACAGCGGACCCGTAATGACTCATCTTGTAACAAATTTGGGATGTGAATCCGCAACGCCTGCAAATAAACTGCTTCTCTAAGCGCTCTAACTCCATTTACCCGTTCCCGTTCTTTCTTATGAGTCAACATCCGGCGCATGGTTTGGGTAGCTGCTACCTTTTGCATGGGCGTTCCCTGACGTAAGACTAAAGCGGCGGCGGTGGCGCGGATGAGTGAGTTTTGCCGGGGGTTCAGGTATTCTTCTAGGATGCTTAAATTGGGATTTGGTTCAGCCAGCCAAACGTAGCGCAGTGCTAGAGCGAAAACTTCGGGGTTAGCTTCTTGGGGTTGTTCTAGCAAAGGACGGATGGCGGATAGATAAGCGGGATTTGCACCTGCTATCAGCATGACTTCCAAACTTTGGCGCTGCAAATCTGGGGTTAACTTGACTAATAAAGGTGCTAAAACTTCCGCACATCCTTGGGGATCAATTTGGGCTAAAAGTTCAATGCAAGAGCGTTTATCTGCCTCGCTGCCTTTTTCTCCCAAGGCTTTGACTACACCTTGCTTGAAGAATCGTAAGCCTACATTGGTTGCACTCAATTGGCCCCGGGCCACACTCAAGACTAACAGTTCAACGTAGCGCGATCGCAATTCCCAAATTACTTTTAAACAGGTGCCAGCTATCAGCATTGTTTCTGCTACTAACACCCACTTTTGCAACGGTACAGGTATAAACCGTCCACAAAACAATATAGTTGCAAAAATTAGCGCTCCTGTCAAACCTGTAGCGATCGCTTCGGCGGTTCCACCAGATAAAGTCTGCATCCGGCTGCGAATTTCCTCTGGAATCGGTTGATACAGAATTGGGCCGCTACTCATGACAAAGGTATAGCGCAGAAGTTCATCGCAAAATTTGACAATTATCAGTCCCCAAAAAAAGCTTTGCGATTGGATGGCTGGAATTAAATGGAATAATACCAGCACTCCTGGTAGTGAAAAGCCTACGGTGATTGGTAAAAGCGTTGCTGTGAAAAATACCCCCATCCGTTCGATGAGTCGGCTGGAAATAAACCACTGCAACAACAACTCACACAGTCCCAATGTCCCACCAAAAAGACCTAAGAAGCTGGCGAGTTCTCGGTCGCCCAAATTGGATTGGAGTTCGCGCAGATATTGAAAATCTATTAACAACCCAATGACTTGCAACAGACCGACAAAAGCAAACAGCTGCCAAATATAGCGCTTCAGAGGACTTTTAATAAAACGCTCTCGTGAAGCTTGTTCTTCAGGAATTAGTCTTTGTGGGGTTTCAGGAAAAGCCGCTCGATAGTGATGAGTTAAATAGAATAAAATCCCCGATCCTAATAAAATTACTATACAGGCGATGAAGATGATCTTATTCAGCGTGGTGTATTGCACTAGCCAAGGCAAACTAAAACCACTGATCACATCTGCAACTAAAAGCCCGCTACTCACCAGTGGGTAAGTCCGTTTAATCTCCCGAATATTAAATATTTGGTTGGCGACGATGGAAGTGTTGAGGTCATTGACTACATAAAGGGCATCTACCCACAGCCGCAGCAGAAATGCCGAAATAACTGCCAGGTATGAAACATGCGCTCCCCAACGTAACACAACTAATAATAGTAATGGCATCAACATGCAAGGTGCGATCGCTACAATCACCTTGCGTAAGGGAAAAACCTTTTGCAGCCAAGAGTATAAAAAAACCAGTGCTGCACTCATAGCGGCACTAGCAATATACATCCACGGCAGTAGCTGAGTCCCGTATTCATCCAAAAACAGCGCCACGGTACTGTCCTCTGCCCACCGCAATCCTACACATACAGTTGTGTAAAAAAAGAACATGAGTTGAGTTCGTTCGCTCTCCTCTGGTCGGAGATTCACCCACTGTAGTAGCCGTGGTAAAGCAACTTTATTTGCAGCCAACCAGTGATTTTTCAGTTCCATGCAGTTTTATTTTCTGGTAGTATCACCGCGTAATGGGGAGCAGGGGAAGAAAATACTTACTTCCTTATCCCCCTCATCTCCTGGAAATAGCAAAAGTCCTGAGCAACTGAGTATTATGTTTCCCATTCAGCCTTCAGGACTATCGATTTTAGATAAATTTAAACAACCTCAGAACTTTGGGCGCATGTTGCATCGAAACGAAACATCAAAAAATCCCCTGGCTTTTAGTCAGGGGATTTTCAAACTTGGACTATTAATACAGTTAGAGTAAGGGCACAGCAATGCTGTGCCCCTACGAATGGTCTGTATTGCACTTAACGATCGCTTCAAACAAACCGAAAATTCTCCGAAATATTGTCCTAAAGTAGTGTAACTAGCTTTATTCTTGTGATCAAAGATATGTAAGCCATACAAGATAAATATATTACTAGCTTTATGTCCATAGATTTACGAGCGTTTTTTCAGGCAACTGACCCCAGTCGAACCCTGTTTGTCAACAATCTGTCAGATGTGAAATACTACATTGACTTTTCCTCGGTGCGAGGTGGGGATATTATCGGCAAACTGAAGCAAAAAATTACTTTTTTCAAGCCGAATGAACCTACGTGTACTCTATTTACTGGACATATTGGCTGTGGTAAATCGACGGAACTATTAAGACTACAGGCGGAACTGGAAAAATTAGACTTCCACGTAGTGTATTTTGAGTCTAGCGAAGACCTGGAAATGACTGATGTGGATATTGCTGATGTGCTGCTGGCGATCGCTCGGCGTGTGAGTCAAAGTCTTGATAAAATTACACTGGGGGAACCCACCAGGTTTAATGATTTACTCCAAGGTGCGTGGAAGGTCTTAAACTCCGAGGTGACGGGGGTAAAAGTTAAGGTTCCGAATGTTGGCGATTTTGGTGTCACCTCTGAAAAAGATAAATTATCTCTGTCTGTGGGCATTGGCGAAATCACTACAAGGATGAAAAGTGACCCAACGCTACGGGCAAAACTTAATCAATATTTAGCACCGCAGAAAACTAATCTGCTAGAAGCGATTAATCGGGAATTATTGGAACCTGCGATCGCTAAACTCAAACAGCAGGGTAAAAATGGTTTGGTGGTAATTGTTGATAATCTTGACCGCATAGATAATCGTGTCAAAGCTTGGGGTCGTCCGCAGCAGGAATATTTATTTGTCGATCAAGGTGAATTTTTGACCAAGCTTAATTGTCATCTAATCTACACCATGCCCTTGTCTTTGAAGTTTTCCAATGATTACGGAATGCTAACCCAGCGTTTCCCAGAAGATCCCAAGGTGTTACCAATGGTACCTGTACAATGGCCTGATGGCAGTGTTCATGAAGAAGGAATGGCACTCATGGAGCAGATGGTATTAGCTAGAGCTTTTCCTGACTTGACACCAGAGGAGCGTTTAAATAAAATTACCGAGATTTTTGATAGTGCTGCTAGCCTAGAGCGGTTATGTAAAATGAGCGGTGGTCATGTGCGAGATGTGCTGAGGCTGCTGAATACCTGGATTATGGAAGAAATGAATCTTCCCCTAACCCGTGAAACCTTAGAGCAAGTTATTCGTTCTCGGCGGAATGAAATGACTATGCCGATTTCTGATGATGAGTGGCAATTGTTACGTCATGTCAAGGAAAGGAAAAAGGTGAGTGATGACCACGGATATCAAAAACTGATCCGCAGTCGGTTTGTATTTGAATATCGCGATCGTGGCGAGTCTTGGTTTGATGTTAATCCCGTTTTGGCAGAAGCAAGGGAGTTGCAGTGAAGTATCTTTCGCTTACCTACTCACCCGCCAGGGATTAAAATCCCAGGCTAATAGCTAAAGTCCTCTCAAGAGGACTAATAATTGCCTCCAGTCCACTTCAGTGGACTTTAGCTATTAGCCTTGCACGTCAAAATATATGGTAGAAATTCGCACCTCAAAAGCATATTAACTCTATGAATCCACAGCAATCACCAGAAGATGACCATGTAAACAGCGATGTCTACGACGGGCTTCGCCTACGCTCTTTGCAACAATTAGCTTGGGCGATTGAGTCCTCTGTGGGACAGTTTAAGCTGATTTTGGCACGGTGTAATTATGCCAGTTTGCGCGATCGCCTGATCGAAAGATTGCGGGAAATCTCTCAAGTCGAAATTCAGCTTTTGGTAGTGCAGCAATCTCACAAGACTCTTTATACCGCCATTCGGGACGAATTTGGTGAGAATGTACCAGGCTGTGTGATGGTTGTGGGTTTAGAGACAGTGCAGAATTTGGCTGTGATGTTAACTTCTGCTAATCAGGTACGGGAGGAGTTTCGTAAACATTTTCCTTTTCCTTTGGTGTTGTGGATTGACGATGAAATCTACAAACAACTAATACAGTTTGCGCCAGACTTGGAAAGTTGGGCAACTACGAGAAATTTTGCCATATCAACACAAGAATTAGTAGATTTTATCAGCGAAACGGCTAATCAATGGTTTAGTAATAACTTAAAATTTAGCGTCGATGTATATATTAAACTGGAAAATGAGTTAGAAGCGGCGCAAAGAGATTTAATCAATCAGCCAGATGTTTATAATTTGGAAATTCAAGCTAATTTAGAATCTTTATTAGGTTTTATCAAACAGATAAATAATCACAAAGATTCGGCGCTACAGCATTATCACAAAGCTTTTGAGCTATGGCAGCAAAATAATAATTTAGAACGACAGGTAAAAATTCTCGGTGAGATTGGCTTTTGCTATTATCTCAAAGCTTTTAAACATCAAGATATTAATCATCCAGATTGGCAAGCAACTTGGCATTATATTCAAGAGTATATAAATTTTATTAACCAGTTTAGAAGCCCAGATTTAATTGCTAATGCAGTAGTTAAATTTGGTGATATCTTGCGAGACTTGCAAAAATGGGAAACCTTGCAGGGTCTTGCAGAAAAAGCATTAGTAATCCATCGAACTAACAACCAGATAAG
>Ga0105049_10003720_pt1 | contig 18003 bp, 9 predicted proteins | sample MAT06_FD_78087 | JGI IMG/M metagenome (GOLD analysis project Ga0105049, IMG submission 78087) | Freshwater microbial communities from Lake Fryxell liftoff mats and glacier meltwater in Antarctica - MAT-06 | ecosystem: Environmental > Aquatic > Freshwater > Ice > Liftoff microbial mat | place...
GACCAACGACCAAGGCGAGATCACACAGTTGACCGAGGACGTGATTGGGCCTTATGAACTGCACGACTTCTTCCTCTACCACTTCCTGCGTTTCGGCCTGGAACCGGAGAAGATCGTGTTCCTCGCGAGCTTCGCGAGTTTCCATCGCGACTACTCAGCTTCGGAGTTGAAGCAGTGGCTACGGATGTTCCTGCGTCGCTTCTTTGCGAGTCAGTTTAAACGCTCGTGCCTGCCCGACGGGCCGAAGGTCGGCTCGGTGAGCCTTTCGCCCCGCGGCGACTGGCGCATGCCCAGCGACGCCGCCGCGCAGGCGTGGCTGGGAGAATTGTGAAGACTCGGGGAGTTACTCAAGTCCATTCTCGACGACACGGTTCGGTCGTGGTCAAACTGTTGTTTCAAGGGTTGGTTGCTTTCGGCTTGGCAAGATTCTCACGATTCGTACAATCCCTGAACCGACTCTCCGCGCTTGCGAACCGTTGGTTCGCCGGAGTTCGTATTCTCTAACCCCCCGCCCCAGCACCTTAATCGGATCGCCGGGCCACATCCCAAACTATGGTTAATCGTAATTTGATGCGCCAGTTCGATGTCGAACTGGAAGACGAACAACAGACCCAGAACGACTGGGAAACCGCAATCACCGAGTGGATCGGGCAGGCGGACAAAGACTATGAAGCCAACAAGATCGTCACCGGTAAGGTGATTGAGATTCGTGGCGAAGACGTGGTCATCGACATCGGCTACAAGTCGGAAGGCGTTATCAAGCTGGAAGAATGGAAGGACGACGGCGATCCCACCGTCGTCTTCCCGAAGGCTGGCGATACGGTTGAGGTGCTCCTCGAAACTGTCGAAGGCGACGACGGCAGCATCTCCCTTTCCTACCGCAAGGCGAAGCGGCAGAAGGAATGGAACGCCATCCTGGCGAAGCACAAGGAAGGCGATGTCGTCAGCGGCGCCGTCACCAAGAAGATCAAGGGTGGCCTGCTCGTCAATATCGGCGTCAACGTCTTCCTGCCCGCATCGCAGGTCGATATCCGCCGGCCGCAGTCGATCGACGACTACATCGGCCGCACCATCGAGTGCAAGATTCTCAAGATTGACGAACAGCGTCGCAACATCGTCGTCAGCCGTCGCAAGCTCATCGAGGACAATCGAGCCGCCCTCAAGGCCAAGCTCATGGGCGAACTCGAGATCGGCCAGGTCCGCAAGGGCGTGGTCAAGAACATCGCCGAGTTCGGCGCGTTCGTGGATCTCGGCGGCATCGACGGCCTGCTGCACATCACCGACATGGGCTGGCACCGTGTGACCAACCCCCACGATGTGGTGAAGATCGATCAGGAACTCGAGGTCTACATCCTTCACATCGATCGCGACAAGGAAAAGATCGCGCTCTCGCTGAAGCACAAGACGCCGAGCCCCTGGCAGAACATCGAGGCCAAGTACCCGGTCAACAGCCGGCACAATGGCGAAGTCGTCAACATCATGCCGTACGGTGCCTTCGTCAAGCTCGAACCTGGCATCGAAGGCCTCGTCCACATCTCCGAAATGTCCTGGGTCAAGCGCATCGCCGACCCCAAGGAACTCGTGCAGATCGGGGACAAGGTTGAAGTTCAGGTGCTGAACATCAACCACGATAAGAAGGAAATCTCGCTTGGCATGAAGCAGTGCCAGAGCAACCCGTGGGACGAAGTCGCCAAGAAGTACCCGACCGGCACCGTCATCAGCGGCGTCGTACGGAACCTCACCAACTACGGCGCCTTCATCGAAATCGAGGAAGGGATCGACGGCCTGTTGCACGTCAGCGACATGAGTTGGGTCCGCAAGGTTTCCAACCCCAGTGAAGTCGTGCAGAAGGGCCAAAAGATCACCTGCCAGGTGCTCAGCGTCGACCAGGAACGCAAGCGCGTGGCCCTCGGCCTCAAGCAGATGGCGACCGACCCGTGGGAAGGCGACATCCCCGGCCGGTTCAAGCCGGGCCAAAAGGTCGGTGGCGTTGTCACCAAGCTCACGAACTTCGGTGTGTTCGTCGAACTCGAACCGGGCCTCGAAGGCCTCCTCCACATCTCCGAACTCTCCGATGCCAAGATCGAGAGCCCCGAGGAAGTGGTGAAGGTTGGCGACACGATCGACGTGAAGGTGCTTCGCGTCGACGCCAAGGATCGCAAGATCGGCCTGAGCATGAAGGATGTGGACATCCCGACGGTTCCGGATGACGCCGAGATCCCGTCGCTGGACAAGCCGGCGCCGGAGAAGCCCGAGAAGAAGACTGGCCTCCGTGGCGGCACGGGTGTGGCGGGTCCGCTCATCCAGATGCCGCCTGACGAAGAGTAAATCCTCGTCGGCACAGTCGCAGTCTCATGGCCCCGGAGAGCAACTCTCCGGGGCTGCCCATCAGCCTCACTTCACCAACCTCACGCAGTTCGACGACGAAGCGAGTTTCCCCGGGCCACCCGCACCTCGGCGCCAACAAATCCCCTGTCGGAATGACTAGACCAGCATGCGATTCCGGAGGAAGCCGAAGGTCTGTGATTGCGACAGAGCGGTCACGACTCAAAACAGGTTGCGCTGCCATCAAGGGCCACGCCGCTCAGGCGACGAAATGACGGGGCGGGCCGCCGGCACTTAGCAGGCCAGGAGTGATTTCGTTTTTCCTCAGACTCTCAAGCTGCGGTGAGGCGAGATGAGAATGCGGATCGCTTCGAGAACTGACTGATCGTTTCCGAAAGCCGCTCGACTCGTCGTTCCCAGGTGTGGTTCTCTGCGAACGAGCGACGGTGAAGGCGATCCGCGGAATCGTTTCGGGCGGCCTCCTCGGGGATGGCTTGCACGAACTCTTCCAACGAACGAACCGTTCGCATCGGTAGGGGTCGTGTCGGTGCCACCGTACTGACAATGGGCTTACCGAGCGCACAGTACTCGTAGGCTTTGATCGGGTCAGCGAGGGCGGTCACGCGATTCTGGCGAAAGGGGATCAAGCAGACATCGTACGTGGCCAGCCACCTTGGCACTTCGTGATGGGGTGTGGCGGGGCCGACCCAGACGTTCGGCAATCGCCTCAGTTCTGGAAAGACGATCTCCCGACGGCGCGGTCCAACAAGAATCCACTGCCAGTGAGGCAAGCGTTTGGCGGCCGCGGCGAGCAACTCGAAATCGACCCATTCGAACAGCGCACCCAGAAAACCCGCGACGGGCCGCCGAGCATCCAACCCCTTCGAGGCGAGATCGATCGGCTTCGCCACCTCATTGAGCCAGTGCTCAGGCACTCCGTTGGGAAGGCTGAGGATCTGCGAGCGGTCGAAGCGATTGTTCGCCTCCGCTTCAAGACCTGGGCTCACCGTCAAGACGAAGTGGCTCCGTCGGAGGATGCGTTCTTCGTCATCGCGAAGTTGCTCGAGTTTCCGACCGGAGGGGCCGGCATGGACTGCGGCGTCATCCAGCCAGTCGTAACAGATATGGACATCGCCCGGCAGCGTGTCGACGACAGGGGCCCAACGTGGAGTCGAGACGATGACGACGAGCGGCCTCTGCTTCGGGAGTTGACGGCACAGACGCCGGACCCATGCTTGTTCCAAACGTCCACCGCGAAGACAAGCCGGGATCGGTGGCATCGTGATCGTTGGCATCGCGGGGTTGGGGCATCGCCAGGAATTCCAGTACGAACGCCGCCCTGGCACCGACACGAAGGTGACACCGTGGCCAAGCCGCGAGAGGCCTTCCGCGAGCCGGCGTGTGCGGCCCGCGAGTGGGCAGTGCCAGGAGACAGCCGCGAGGAAGACGACATGGGGTTTCATGCCGCGGCTCGCTTCAGGGCAGGTGTCGATTCCGCAGTCGAAGGCTTGTGCGCCAGGATCTGCCAGAAGCTGACGCCATAGCGAATGAGGAACTCGCGACTCTCCTGAGATGAGGCTCGCGGGGCTGAGTGGAAGCGATCAAGGAACGTCCGCAACTCCTCGCGGACGCGCTCACGGGCTATCTCGGGAACAGTCGCAAGCCTCTCCTCTGCCACGGCGGCAAGCGTCTTCGCGGAGCGAAGCACTGGCGCTTCCTCGACGCATTTCACGCACCCTTCGAGAAGCGTCATCTCCAGACCGACGCCCTTGAGCAGCATCTCATACTCGGGCAGCGTGAGGTAATGGCCGACGGTGTAAGCCGCGCCTGGAAAGGCCGCCTGGTAGTACGCCTTGGCTTCCGCGTGCTCGAGAAGCGTGATTCCGAAGAGCTTGAAATGCCCGTCTTCGACGATGTACGGAAGGTAGTCCTTATTGGGGATTTCCAGGTAAAGATAGCCACCGGGCCGCAAGGCTTTCGAGAGGTTTTTCACGAGCAATCCGGGATCGTTGACATGCTCGATGACATCGTTGCAGGTGATCACATCCTGCGAGTTCTCGAAGCGGTTCGCCATCAGGTCGGACGTGGCGTCGATCTGGTGTAGCGGGCCGTGAATGCTCTGTTCGCGGAGGTTGGTGCGAGCAAGGCGGAGCAGGGTCGGATCAAGATCACAACCCTGGACGTTGGCGCCATGCTGGGCGAACGCGGCCACGAAGCCGCCATAGGCACAGCCGACATCGAGGTAATCTTGACCCTGGAGACTGGTGTGCTCGCTGAGGATCTGGGCCGTGTGCAGTCCCCGCGTGTTGGTCGTGAGTGCGTACTCGAACCAAAGGCGATAGCACGGATTCTCGGTGGAGGGTTCAAAGTAATCGACCAGTGTCTGGAAGAAGCGGTCGTTGTGCGGGGTCCGGAGTTGGCGAACCTGATCCAGTCCGCGGAGCCGACGAAGCACGATTTCGCTGCGAACGCTCCAGGAGTTCGCTTTCGCGACGGCCCGACGCTGCGCGCAAGCATCCTCGTCCTTGGAGTCGCCGATCGATTCCTCCATCGCTTTCACGAAGTCCATCGCCGTGCGGACGATGCGGACCTCGGGATAAGCCATGCACTCGGGCATCGGCGTCGTGATCACGGGTTTGCCGCCCGCGAGATACTCGTAAAGTTTCAGTGGCGAGGTGGCGAGAGTGATCTCATTGATCTTGAAGGGGATGGTGGCACAGGTCATCGCCTGGAGATAAGCGGGGAGTAGTGAATAAGGTTTCGGGCCGACCCAGTGGACGTTGTCCCGCTTCAGCACAGCATGGCCCGGCAGGCTGCCGTCGTAATCCGGGCCGATGAGCAGGAAGTTCCAGTTCGGCCGCAACCCCGCGGCACGGTCCAGGAGTTCGAGGTCAAACCACGAGGCCATCGCACCGTAGTAACCCGCGATGGGTTTACCGGAAGCGATCAGCTTGCTCAGCACCGGATCGCTCACTTCCGCGGTGGGATTCGCGAAGCGATCGTATTCCACCGCATTGGGAAGGTAGATCGCATCCGGTCGAACCTTCAAGGCCTCCGCGTGGAGTTTCTTCGCCACGCTCACGACGACATCGGCCTCACGCAGGGCTCGCTCATGCTCGCGGCGAAGCTTTCGCTGGTCGTAAGGAAACACCGTGAGGTCATCGATCCAGTCGTAGACGACCGAAGTGCCGAGGGGGTACTGGTCCCGCAGCGAGTAGTTGTACGTGAAGGACCAAAGCGTCACGTCGGGCAACTCGGTGAGGTCGTTGGCGTCGCCTTTGAAGCGGTAAAGGTTCGGCTCTGTTTCTTCCAGACCGTACAGATTCTCGGACGTTCCCGAGCAGTCATAGATGACGAGATGCCCGGCCTGCGCGAGGTTCCGAGCCAGATGCTGGGGCCGCTGGAAGAGATCGCAGGTCCACGGGATCGAGGGAAGGAAGATGAACAGCCGCTGCCCGGGTTGTCGGCGTGCAAGGAGATCGTTGAAAGCGGCGTCGTGCTCGCGATTCGTGATTCCCAGGCGGCGGTGGGCCTGTGAGGCCCCGGACGGCGAGGAAGCCGCTCGCAGTGTTCGCCACACCTTCCGCGCGACACGGGCCCGGAGGCTTCCCGGCGGCACCGCGAAGCGACGCAGCCGACGGAGCGCATGCACCACCCTCCACGCCCGGCTCGAACGCAAGCCCTGAATCTCGGACAGATGGCGTTCCCACAGACGGCGATCCTGCTGAAGTTGCGACAGCGATTCGTGCAGGGCATCGTCGAGATCCTTTGCAGTCGCGACCTCCGCAGGGACCTGCAAGATGGCGCTGACGATCTGCCGAAAGGCGACCTCGGCGTCGGCGGCCGTGCTGGAAAGGCTGTGTTCGCTCATGGGAAAACCAAGCGTTCGCTTGTGACTCAACCGAAATCGAGAACCACGGAATCCGTTTCACTTGTTATGTGGAAGCGGCCGATACTTTTGTTATCGGACACCGAGTGGAGAATCTGTACCATGCGTTCCGTGAATGTAGAAGAATGCGGCCAGCGATTCTTGATCGTGATTGGAACACGCCCTGAAGCCATCAAACTGGCCCCCGTGGCGCGACTGTTGCGATCGACTCCAGGAATCTCCCTTGAGGTTTGCGTCACGTCGCAGCACCGTGATCTCGTCGCACCCGTCCTGAATTTCTTCCGGGTGGCAACGGACTACGATCTCGGCGTCGGCACAACCGCCCAGACACCCTCCGAAGTGACGATGCGAGTGACGCAAGGCGTGTCGAAAATCCTTTCGGAGAGGCCGTACCATCGCGTGATCGTGCAGGGGGATACGTCGTCCGCGTTGGGTGGCGGTCTCGCCGGCTTCTACCAGCGCGTGCCGGTCGCTCATGTCGAAGCGGGGTTGCGATCGGGTGATCCCCTGCTGCCGTTTCCCGAGGAAGGGCACCGGCGAATGCTCGATGCCTTGGCTCAGGATCTCTTCGTTCCCACGCGAGAAGCGTTTCGCAATCTCGTGAACGAAGGACTACCCTCCGAGCGAATCCACCTGACCGGAAACACGGTGATCGACGCACTCCAGTGGGCACGCGAGGAACTGCGTCGGCAACCCCGGCCGCTTCCGTTTGAAGCCGCCGAGTCGCAAAAGCTTGTGCTCCTGACGACGCATCGTCGTGAAAGCTTCGGTGCCCCGATGCGGCGGATTCTGAGTGCGGTTCGCGAACTCGCCAGGCGAAACACGAACCTCCTCGTGCTCTTTCCGGTGCATCCCAATCCGCAGGTTCGCGAGGCAGTCGATGCGGAACTGGGCCGAGAGGCGAACGTGATCCTGACGAAACCGATGGACTATCCCGATTTTGTGCAAGTGCTCCTGCGAGCCGATCTCGTGATGACCGATTCCGGTGGTTTGCAGGAAGAAGCGGCCGCCCTGGGGAAGCCGATCCTGATCCTGCGCGACAACACCGAACGCCCCGAAGGTGTCGAGTTCGGCCTCGCGGAACTGGTGGGCTCGGATGCGACTCGCATCATCGCGGCTGCGGAGCGACGACTTCAGGAGCCAACGAATCGACAAGGCGATTCCTGGGTCGGGCTTTACGGAGATGGCCATGCGTCCGAGCAGATTCGTGACGTGCTGCTGGGACCGGTGCAAGGGCTGAAGATCGCAGCGTGAGATCAGGAGTGGTTAGCCATGAATGTGTCTGCATGTCGTATGATCGTGCTCCTCGCAGGCGTCTTCGCGCTGCTGGTGATGTTGCGTGTTCCTGCCGAGCCCACGCTGCAATCGTCGCCTGCGCTTTTGGCGTCGAGCACCTTCGAGACACCTATTACTTACGAGACATCCACGAAGGTCGACTTCCACCGACAGGTGCTACCGATCCTGGCAGACAAATGCTTCCCATGCCACGGACCGGACGCGGGATCACGCAAGGCGGACCTGAGGCTTGATATCTTCGAGGGGGTTCGTGCCGCTCGCAAGAAAGGCATGCCGGTGGTTCCTGGCGACGCGAGCCTGAGTCGAATGCTCCATCGCATCGAGGATGCGAACGACGCGATGCCGCCGGCCCCGATGGACCCGTTGAATGGTGAAGAGAAGTCGATTCTGCGTCGCTGGGTCGAGGAAGGGGCCGTTTGGGGAGAACACTGGTCGTTCACGGCTCCGCGAAGGCCCCAGCTGCCCCGCACGCAACGGAAGGGATGGGCACGAAACGCTATCGATCGCTTCATCCTCGCAACACTGGAAAAGCAGGGTCTCTCGCCCGCTTTGGAAGCGGATCAAGCGGCGCTGCTTCGCCGGCTGACGCTGGATCTCACGGGCCTGCCGCCCACGCCGGAGGAACTCGACGTGTTCCTTCATGAGGCCTCACCTGAAGCGTACGAGCGCGTGGTCGATCGTCTGCTGGCCTCGCCGCGACATGCCGAACACCTCGCCCGTCACTGGCTCGATGCCGCCCGCTATGGCGACACCCACGGAACCCACCTGGACAACTATCGCGAAGCCTGGCCTTACCGCGACTGGGTGATCCGGGCCTTTCACGAAAAGATGCCTTACGATCGCTTTCTCACGGAACAGATCGCGGGGGACTTGCTGCCCGGCGCGGGAACGTCCCAGCGAGTGGCGACGGGGTTTCTTCGCAATCAGGTTTCCACCGGCGACCTGGATTCTCTGCGGGAATCGGAGGCTCGCTTCGCCCAGGTTGCCGGCATCGCCGAGGCAACGGCCACCGTGACGATGGGCCTGACCATGGCCTGCGCGAAGTGCCATGACCACCGTTATGATCCTCTCACGCAGAAGGATTATTACCGCTTCTTCGCGTACTTCAACAACAACGATGGCACTCCATTCGACTTCGGTGCCCCGTATCCGCACCCCGCTGTCGCCGTGCCGTCACAGGACGAAATCGCGACGGATTACAACCTCCGAGTGGCGATCGCGGCAACGGAAAAGTCGATCCAGGAGCGTGTGCGGAAGCTCCCGGCGGACCTGGCGATGGGGCCCGCGAAAGGTGCCGGGAACGAGCCTCGGGATTACGTCTGGCTCGACGACCAGCCAATGCGATCCGAGTATGTTCGCTTCGAGGCGGGAATCGAGGATTGCTTCTTCGCCGAGGCACCTGAGCACCCGGTCCGCAGCGGCAAGCACTCGCTGCGGATGCAGGGCGGCAACCAGCAACTCTTCTGGGTCCACAAGTTCCAGCCGACTTTGATTGTCGACAAGGACGATGTTCTCTTCGCCTACGTGTGGATTGACGCGGCCAAGCCGCCTCGAACGATGATTCTGGAATTCCTGGGCAACGGCTGGAACCATCGCGCGTTCTGGGGCGAAGACCTTTCGTATCAGGGGAAGCTGGGCACCACCGCTCGTCAGCACATGGGCCCGATTCCGGAAGTGGGAAAGTGGGTGCGCCTGGAGGTGCCCGCTCAGCACATCGGCCTGATGCCCGGCATGGAAGTGACCGGCGTTGGCTTCCGTCAGTATCAGGGCGGAATGTACTGGGACCGAGTCGGCCTTCGCACCAAGCTCCGGCTTGGCCGCATGGACCTGCCGACCTTCGCTGACTGGCTTGCGGAGCAAGAAGCCCAGCAGGCCCACCACCTGCCTGCAACGCTTGCGGTGTCTGCACGGAAGCCGGCCGCCGAGCGGACTGATGCGGAGTTGGCTTCGCTTCGTGATCACTACCTCAGTCACGACTGCCCCGAGACGCGGCCGCAATTTGGAGGCCTGCTGTCGGTGCTTCGCCAGAAGGAACTCGAACTCCACGACCTGCATGCGAACATGCCGAGATCCCTGGTTTTCCAGGAGTCCGCGGTGAAGCGGGCCACCTTCTTCCACACTCGCGGCGACTGGGACAAACCGACTCACGAAGTCTCTCCCGGCACACCAGCCTGTCTGCCAGCCCTGACAGCAACGCCCGGCGACCGACTCGGACTCGCAAAGTGGATCACGCACCCCGAGCACCCTCTGACCGCTCGTGTGGCGGTCAACCGATTCTGGCAGATCCTCTTCGGCGGCGGCCTTGTGCGAACCTCCGAAGACTTTGGCAAACGCGGCGACCTCCCCACACACCCTGAACTTCTCGACTGGCTCGCCATCGACTTCCGCAATCACGGTTGGGACGTGTCGCGGCTCCTCAAGCAGATTGTGATGTCCTCGACCTATCGCCAATCGAGCCACTGCACATCGGAGTCGTTGCGTCGCGACCCCGAGAATCGCTGGCTGAGCCGTTCGCCGCGGCATCGCCTTGACGCCGAGACACTTCGCGACCAGGCCCTCAGCCTCGGTGGCCAGCTTGTGGAAAAGCTTGGCGGCCCGAGCGTGAAGCCGCCACAACCTCCGGGCATGTGGGAACTCGTCGCGACGCGAAACAGCAACACGAAGGTCTTCATCGCGGATACCGATCCTCAGAAGGCTCACCGCCGCAGCATGTATACGTTCTGGAAACGCACCGGGCACTCGCCGCAGATGGGGATTCTCGACGCACCCAGCCGCGAAACCTGTGTCGTCCGCCGTGAGCGAACCAACACGCCGATGCAGGCTTTGCTGATGATGAATGAAGAGCAATTTTTTGAAGCGGCTCAGGGCCTTGCGAAGCGGAGCCTGTCCCAAGGCAGCGTGCCCGAACGGCTGACCTGGATGTTCCGCACCGCAACGAGTCGGAGCCCGAGCAAGATGGAGCAAGCGGAGATGCTCACGCAATTCGAGGGGCACCGACAGCACTTTGCGACTCAGAAGGGGTCAGCCAACCCCATGGGAATCGATGCGGAACAGACCGCGATGACGATGGTGGCGCACCTGATCCTGAACCTGGATGAGGTGCAGTGCCGTCCGTGATTCGGAACAGGAACTCGTAGCAAGGGTGCGAAAGATGGATCCGATTGAGCAGCATGGCACGGCCTTGACTCGCCGCCATTTCTTTCGCCATGGGGCGATCGGCCTTGGCGCAGCCGCGATGCACGTACTCACGGCTCGCGAGGCGCCGGCGGTCACCCCGGCTCCGCGACTGCACCACCAGGCTCGGGCCAAGCATGCCATCAGTTTCATCATGAATGGCGGGCCGAGCCAACTCGATCTTTGGGATTACAAACCCAAGCTCATGGCCCTGCAAAATCAGGATCTCCCCGCCAGCGTCCGCGGCGACCAGCTTCTTTCGCTCATGACCGCGAACAATGATCACTATCCAATCACACCGTCGAAGTTCCGCTTCAGCCGTTACGGCAAGAACGGCGGTACCTGGGCCAGCGAACTCCTGCCTCACACCGCCGGGGCCTTTGAGCACATGACGGTCATTCGCTCCATGCACACCGAGGAAGTCAACCACGATCCTGCCATCACGTACCTCTGCACGGGCCAGTCCCTGCCCGGTCGGCCATCGCTGGGCTCCTGGATCAGTTACGGTCTGGGCAGCGGCAACGACCAACTCCCCACGTTTGTTGTGATGTCGACCCGACCGCCTTCGAATCGCTCCGACCAAAGTCTCTTCAGCCGACTGTGGGGTTCGGGATTCCTGCCCAGCAAGCACCAGGGAGTCGCGCTGCGAAGCGAAGGCGATCCCATTCTCTTCCTTCACAATCCCCAGGGAATCGACTCGGCCACTCGCCGACGCATGCTCGATGGCCTTGAGAAGCTGAATCAACAGCACCTCGCAACCGTCGGCGACCCGGAGATTCAGACTCGAATCGACCAGTATGAGATGGCGTTCCGCTTACAGTCGAGTGTACCGGACTTGCTCGATTTCCGGGACGAACCGAAGCACGTCCTCGAACAGTACGGCTCCGAAGTCCACCACCGTGGCAGCTTTGCCGCCAGTTGCCTGATGGCGCGTCGGCTGGTTGAGCGAGGCGTCCGTTACGTGCAGATCTTCCACCGCGGATGGGACCATCACGTCGAGGTGCCCAGGCCGATTGTGGTGCAAGCTCGCGACATCGACCAACCGTGTGCCGCCTTGCTTCGCGACTTGAAGCAGCGCGGCCTGCTCGATGAAACGGTGGTGTCGTGGGGCGGGGAATTTGGCCGAACCGTCTACTCTCAGGGCAGCCCTTCGCCGACGTCGTATGGCCGCGATCACCACCGTGGTTGCTTCACCATGTGGGCCGCTGGCGGCGGATTCAAGGCGGGATACAACCACGGCGAAACCGACGACTTCAGTTTCAACATCGCTCACGACCCCGTGCACGTGCAGGACTTCAACGCCACCGTCCTGCACTGTCTCGGGCTCGATTCCAATAAGTTGGTCTACCGCCATCAAGGCCTGGACTTTCGGCCCACCGGCACCACCCCTCGCCAGGTCTGCCAGAAGTTGCTCGTGTGAAGAATCCAGCCACCAAGTGAGGCCCGCTGTGTGGCAAGGGTGAGCAGTCCGAACACAAGTGTCGCCCCGCCGACTTCCGTATGTACCGGCCTCGGACGTACGATGGACTCGAAAGTTCAGATCAAAACGAACACCACGGTCGCGTTGAAGACCACGAAGGCCATGAAGCTGTACACGCCAAGGTTCCACTTTGGCAACCGGTCGAAGTAGCCTTCCCGATTCACCAGGCACCAACCGGCGTCGAATACCCAGAGCAATGTGAAGGCGTAGCTCACGAAGATCCCGGCACCGAAGCCGCTCGATCGTTGCACGTGAAGGAACGCTTCCCGGTGCGACCAGCCGTGAGCGAGGTGAAATGCTACCGCCACGTGTAGCAGATAGGCCGCACATCCCCAGATATAGACGCCCCGGAACAGTTGCTGGGAACCCCGCCATCGCAAGGCCATCGCGGCGTACCATGCCGCCGCCGCGATCCAAGCTGTGCGAGCGATCGCGGAGCGCGAAGGATCGATGGCAGCCGGGCCCGTGAGATCGCTCCAAACACTGACGAGCATGCCCACTCCCGCAAGCAGGAGAGCGAGGAACAAAAAGCCTGGATTTGATTGAAGGACACGCAACACGAGGCTACACCATTGAGTGTCGAATTCCGAACTCCGAATATCCCCCCCCGAGTCTCCCATGCCTCGCCGTACCAAGATCGTTGCGACCCTCGGGCCGGCGACCGATTCGCCGGAGATTCTGGACGCTATCCTACGTGCAGGAGTGGATGTCGTTCGCATCAACTTCTCTCATGGAACGGGGGAGGAACAACTCCGCCGCATCGCCAGGCTTCGCGAATCCGCCTCGCGTGTCGGGAAGCCCGTTGCCGTGCTCGCGGACCTACCGGGTCCGAAGCTTCGCGTGCGACTGACTGAGGCGCGAGTGCTTTCGCCGGGCGATCGCGTCCGCTTCTCGCTTTCTGACACGCCCGGTGACGCGGCCGACCTGGTGCTTACGGAGCCGGAGGTTTTGCACGATGTTCGCCCGGGCCAGCGGATGCTGCTCGACGATGGCCGGTTGCAACTCGAAGCGATGACGGTTCGCGCCGGCTGCCTTGAAGCGAAGGTGGCGATCGGCGGAGTTCTCCTGCCGAATAAAGGGCTGAACCTGCCGGACACGCCTCTGACGATCGCTAGCGTCACGCCGCGAGACCGGGCGGCACTCGAGGTCGCGGCGAAGGCCGGCGTGGACTGGGTGGCGGTCTCTTTCGTGCGAAGTGCAGCCGCGGCAGCGGAGGTGCGGCGAGCGATGGCCGAGGTCGGGCTCGACGCTCCGGTGCTCGCCAAGATCGAACGGCCCGAGGCGGTCGATCATGTGCCCACGATCGTGGCGGCCTTCGACGCGGTGATGGTCGCTCGCGGTGATCTCGGTGTCGAATTGCCTCTCGAACGCGTGCCGACGGTGCAGAAACGAGTGATCGCCGAGGCTCGCGCCGCCGGCAAGCCGGTGATCACCGCCACGGACATGCTCGACTCGATGCGATCGAATCCGCGACCCACACGGGCCGAGGCCAGCGATGTTGCCCATGCGATTTTCGATGGCACCGATGCCGTGATGCTCTCGGGCGAAACCGCGGTCGGCAAGTACCCGGTTGAATCGGTCGACTGCATGCACCGCATCGCGATGGAGGCGGAAGAATGTTTGCATCGGTCGGAAGTCTCGGTGAAGCTCAAGTCGCTTGCCGTCCGGCCCAGTGATCTTGAAGATCCCATCACACTCGCCGCCTGCACACTGGCGCGCGAGATCGACGCCGCGGCGATTGTGGCCCCCACCGTGACCGGCCGCACGGCGGACTTCGTGGCCCGGTATCGGCCGTGGGCCCGAATCATTGCGACCTCGCCGAGCCAGGCCGTGCTACGTCGGCTCGCACTCGTCTGGGGCGTGCAGGCCGTGGCGATGACAGGCGTCTCCGTCGGGCACGATCGTATCGATCGTGCCATTCGCGACGCCTTTCAAGCCGGTGCGGTTCGCATCGGGGAAACGATCATCGTCATTGCCGGGCACCCGATCGAAGGAGGACCGAAACATCCAACGATTCGCGTCGTGCGGGTCGGACCAGATGGCCAGTCTGAAGAGCCTTGAACGCCACCATTTCCTGCAACTCCTCCGGTTCTCCGGCACATGCCGCTGCGTATCGACTCGCGATCAAGGCCTCTTCGTGGAATCGCTTCGCTGACTCGCCACGCTTGGTCGAAAGTGGAAAGTCTCCTTGATTTCGCACCATGATGGACATCCCTCGGAGTGGTCTTGCCAATGGCTCTTCCAGACAGAACCGCGCCCCCGCGCCTCCAGGAACTGGAAACTCGTGAGACCCCGGCCGTTCTGGCGGGCGTGGAAACATTTGACCAGGCCCCGGCGTTTCCCGTGGGCTGGGTGGCGTGGAGCAACGACGCCATCAGCCTTCCCAGTGTTCAAGCCGGCGTCGGCGTGAACAACTCCGCAGCCGTTGTCAGCCCGGGATCCAGCCGCACCGTCGGCTATAGCTGGCAGACACAGAGCGTGAACGCGGACACGGGAGCGTCCGCATCGATCTTCGCGGATTCACTCGTTCCTGCGCTTGTAATCGCTCGGGGTCAGAATCTCGATTCGAACACTCCCAGCTACCTCGCCGCGGTCGTCACTCGCGGCCTCACCGTGGAACTTTGGCAGGTCACGGCCGGGCAAATCACGGTGCTTGCCAGCCTCAGTTCTCCCTCGTCCACCTATGTTTCGCGCCAGTGGGTGAAGGTGTCGCTCGTGCCGACGGGGACGAACGCGACGATCACCGTGAGTCGTCAAGACACCGGTCAGTTTCTGAATTCCCAGGGCCAATGGCAAGCGACGGAGACGACAGCGATCTCCGCGAAGGTGGCGGCACAGAGTGGCGATGGCCTGCTCGGAATGGGTCGAGCCGCCCGTTATGCGGGCACCGTCAAGTTTGATAACTTCGCGCTGGTCCCGACGCCAACGCCCACGCCCACGCCCACATCGCCACCACCAGCGTCGCCCCCTGCGACGAGTCTGCCGTTGGTCGTCGAGAACTTCAACAACGTGGTGGTCGGCACGATCCCGAACACCTGGACCACCTGGAGCAGTTCGCCGACGGCCAGTTTCCAGGCTGCCGCTCCGAAGGTGAGCCTGCCCACGAACTCGATCGCTTCAAACTCGCCCTTGCTCTCGAACGCCGCGGCTCGCGCATGGGTGGAAGAAGATCTCGGTGCCAATGTCGATGTGGCTGCGTCGGTGTATCTCGATTCGCTGATTTCGGCCCAGGTCTTCGCACGAGGCACGAACCTCGCGACCAGGACCCCGACCTACTACGCCGTCACGTTCACCCGCGGCTTGCAGGCCTCGCTCGTGAAGGTGCAAGACGGCGTTAGCACCACTCTCGCGACGATTCGCAGCACCGCGTACTTCAGTGGTCAGTGGGTTCGCGTAAATCTCATCGTCGAGGGCGACCGCATCCGTGTGACGATCACGCGGCAGGATACCGGGCAATATTTGCAGTCCAACGGCACTTGGGGCCCGGCACCGAACAATCTCTTCGATCTGCGTGATGGCAGCATCACCGCGGCCGGGCGGGTCGGCGTGGCCCGCGCTGCGAGCGTGGCTGGCGCCGTCAGCTTCGACGACTTTGAAGCACGGGCGCTCGCACCCGTGCTGAAGCCGACCGTCGCCGTCCAGGCCGTCGGCACGCTCTCGGGCCTGAGCTTTGTCGGCAGCGTCGCCTTTGTCGCCAAGGCTTACGCGGGCTCGTCACCCCTCACAAGCCTGGAATTCAAGCTCAATGGCGAGACTCGCTTCATCAGCACGAACAGGGACACCGCCACCTGGACGCTGGACACGCGAACTCTGGCGAACGGAAAGTTCACTCTCACCGTCCGCGTTGTCGACTCGAACGGCTGCAGTGCCTTGGTCGATCTCACGTTCCTCGTCAACAATGCCGCAACCGATCCTCTCCCCAAACCCACCGCTCCTAGCCACTACGATCACATCCGCATCGCCATGCTCGCGTACAGCGGCACGCCGATGGGCGAGTTCGAGCAGTCCCTTCTGCGAACAAGTGTCGATCTCGTCATCCCGAACAGTGCGTACCTCGCGACGATTGATGGCATCGCGCCCGATACGCCCCAGATCATCTACACGAACCTCTCGAACACTTATGGCACCCTCCTCACCGACTGGCTGAATTACGCCGACGCGAATGGTCTCTCGCGTGAGGACGCCTTCTATCATGTCGCTCAGGCCACCACTTTTTCCGGCAGCAGTCCCTCCTCGCAGCCGGTGAGCTGGTTCTGGAATGTCTCACTCGTGAGTACGACTGGCACCGACGTGAAGGATCTCACCAGAGCGTCCCGAGGCACTTCAAACACTACGACGAAGTGGGGCTCCGCGGGCCAAGCCATGGTCGTGGGCTACACCGACGAGTTTCGCGAGATCAACGTCAATGTGACCTCGGCCTCAGCCAACGGCTGGGCCGGCGTGTGGGAGTATGCCACGCGGAATTCCCAGGGGCAGACCGTCTGGAAAACGCTGACGATCCTGAAGGATGGCACCGCAGGCCTCACACAAAAGGGCCCTGGCACGATCACCTTCGACCCGCCTGCGGATTGGGTCGCGACGGCCGCCAAAGCCGGTGACCCTGCGTACTTGTACGTTCGCTTCCGCGTAACGAACGGCACCGAGGCGATGGCACCGATCACCGCGTCGATCCTCGGCCGAGATTACGTGCGCGCCAATGGAGGCCAAACAGGCACCATTCCTGCCTTCGATTCCAACGCGGACACCAATGGCGACGGCTACCTTAACGACGCCGAGTATGCCCGCCGCGCTGCGGGGAAGGACGCCCGGTTCCTCCATGAATCTCGTCTCTTTTACCCCAACTATGGGCAGATGCGATTCGTCACCAACCCCAGCAGCACCGCCGTGGCGGCATGGGCCGTGGACTACCACCTTCGCTTTCTCGCCCGCCAACCTCTCGCGGACGGGCTCTTCATCGACAACTCCTCGGGTCATGTGGCAATTGGGAACATCGCTCTTCGGGAATCCTCCGCCACCTTCAATAAGGACTATGCCTTGCTTGTCGACGCCGTGAGCCGGGCCGTCTCGCCGAAATGGGTGGTGTCGAACACCGTGGGTGGACGCACGACCGCGGATGCGACGACGGCTGCATCTTCTGCCGCCTTTGAAGAGTTCTTGCTAAGGCCGCTGGTGACGAACTGGTCCAAGTTCAATGACGTGGTCGAACTCGTGGCACGCCGTCTTGCCGCGCCGGGGTCTCCGTACCTTATCATGGACAGCCTGCCGTACGGCGGATCTCCGACCGATCCCCGCACCCAACTCGCCACACTGGCTTACTACTATTTGCTGGCCGACCCCGAGCGAACCTTCCTGATGTTCTACGGCGGCGACAATCCCGCGTCGTCGTGGACCGAGCACTGGTCGCCCGCCGTCGCCGTCGACATCGGCCAACCGGTGGGCGCTTTCACCACTCTCGCCACCGGGAAGGATCCCACGAATTCTGCGCTCACCTATAAGGTCTTTGGTCGCCAGTACACCGATGGGCTCGTGGTTTATAAACCGCTCTCGTACAACCTCGGAAAAGGCGAAGGCACCACGGCGGACTCCACGCAAACGCTGGTCCCGCTGAACGGTTCGTACAAGGTCGTAAACGCGGATGGCTCCGTGAGCGCGAAACCGGTGACGTCCGTCTGGCTACGCAATGGCGAGGGCGTGGTCCTTGTGAAGGCGTGAAGTTTACGTTCTCAGGAGAGGCTTCCCATGACCGCAGGCCGAGTCGCAACCGTGGCCCCGATCCCCGAGGCCGAGGCCACAGGGAAGGTCGCCGCCATCTATGCGGACATCAAGGCGACCAAGAAGA
>Ga0105049_10003722_pt1 | contig 17998 bp, 19 predicted proteins | sample MAT06_FD_78087 | JGI IMG/M metagenome (GOLD analysis project Ga0105049, IMG submission 78087) | Freshwater microbial communities from Lake Fryxell liftoff mats and glacier meltwater in Antarctica - MAT-06 | ecosystem: Environmental > Aquatic > Freshwater > Ice > Liftoff microbial mat | place...
ACAAAAGACATGAAGGAAGCAATGGCAGATCTTCAAATGGATCCCGCTTTCGCGGGACGCAATGTCAATGAAGGATTCTCTGGCGGGGAGAAAAAACGTCACGAAATCTTACAGTTGAGTCTGATGAAACCTAAAATTGCCATCTTGGATGAAACCGACTCAGGGCTTGACGTAGACGCTCTCAAAATTGTGAGTGAGGGGGTCAATCGCTTCAAGGAGTCAAGTGATGCGGGAGTTCTTCTCATTACGCACTACACGCGAATTCTGCGATACATCAAGCCCGATGTTGTACACGTTTTCGTCGACGGAAGAATCGTGGCAACGGGCGGGCCAGAATTAGCCGACGTCCTTGAAGCCGAGGGTTATGAGACCTACACCGTAGCGGCGCGTGCGTAATGTTTGACGTTGATAAATTGCGCGCGGATTTTCCGATTCTGTCTCGTTCGGTTCGAGGCGTACCTTTGGTGTACCTCGATAGTGGTGCCACCTCGCAGAAGCCGTTCCAGGTCCTAGATGCCGAACGGTACTTCTACGAGAACTTAAATGCAGCCGTTCACCGTGGGGCACATGCCTTAGCTGAAGAAGCAACCGATGCCTACGAAGGCGCAAGGGAAACAATCGCAAGCTTTGTTGGCGCCCAGGTTGAAGAGATCGTCTTTACCAAAAATGCCACCGAAGGGATAAACCTGGTGGCGTACGCTTTTTCAAATGCCACCGACAAAGCGCGTCAGGGTCTCGATGTTGATCAGCGGTTTGTCGTCGGTCCGGGCGATTCGATCGTCGTGACAGAAATGGAACACCACGCGAATCTAGTCCCGTGGCAGGAACTGTGCGCCAAAACAGGTGCTACCTTGCGGTGGTTCGGGATCACCGAGCATGGTCGGCTCAATATTGAACCCGGCGTTATTGACCACACCACAAAGTTCGTTTCGATCGTGCACCAGTCAAATCTCCTCGGGACCATCAACCCAGTGCGAGAAATTATGGACATGGCTCATGCTGTCGGGGCACTTGGCATGGTGGATTTGTGTCAATCGGTCCCACACATGCCAGTTGATGTACACGAACTCGGAGCCGATTTTGCTTCATGGAGTGGTCACAAAATGCTCGGTCCAACCGGCATCGGGATTCTGTGGGGAAGGTCAGAACTTCTGAACGTCATGCCTCCGTTTCTTTCCGGTGGATCCATGATCGAAATGGTTCACATGGAACAGAGCACGTACGCGCCGGCGCCACAGCGGTTCGAAGCGGGGGTGCCCATGGTGGCACAGGCAATCGGACTCGCTCGCGCGTGCGACTATCTCACCGAGCTGGGAATGGCGAATGTCTTCCAGCACGAGCAAGAGTTGACCGCATATACATTAGAGGAACTCGCGAAATTAGATGGCGTGCGGGTCATTGGCCCCATTGACACCCAGGATCGTGGTTCGGCTGTTTCATTTGTCGTCGACGGAATTCACCCGCATGACGTGGGGCACCTCATGGATGCCAAAGGGGTGGCTGTTCGCGTTGGACATCATTGTTGTTGGCCAACCTGTCGACGCTTCGACGTTCCGGCGACGACACGCATCTCAACGTATATTTACAACGATAAGAGCGATATTGATCAAGCGATTGCCGGTATTAAAAGTGCTCAAGAATTCTTTGGAACGAGCGCAAAGGCAATCGCATGAGTCAAGATCTGTACCAGGAGATAATTCTGGACCACTACAAAAATCCGCGAGGCAAAAAAGTGGAAATTGCCTCACTCGCCCAAAGTTACCAAGTGAACCCGACGTGCGGCGATGAAGTCACCGTTGATGTCGGCCAAGGCCCTGATGGCACGTTACTTGTCTCCTACGACGGTCAAGGATGCTCAATCTCTCAGGCGAGCGCCAGTGTGATGAGCGAACTGATCACCGGGAAAACCCCCGATCAAGCGGCGCCGATTCAGGTGGCATTCTTAGAACTCATGAAGTCAAAGGGTCAACTTGAGCCCGACGAAGAAGTACTCGAAGACGCCATCGCATTTGCTGGAGTCTCCAAGTACCCTGCCCGGATCAAATGCGCACTCATTTCCTGGATGGCCCTTTCCGATGCCCAGATAAAAGCTCAATTAACCCCGGTAATAACGACACGAAGCGAGTAATCATGGCTGTAACCGACGAAGATGTTATTGAAGCAATGAAAGACGTTATCGATCCTGAGTTGGGGATCAATGTCGTGGACCTTGGTTTGGTCTACGGAGTGACCGTGGACGAGCACAACACTGCAACCGTTGATATGACCCTGACGTCAGCGGCTTGTCCACTCACCGACGTCATTGAAGACCAAACAAGAAGCGCACTTGATTCAATTGTCGCGGACTTCAAGATCAACTGGGTGTGGATGCCACCATGGGGACCGGACAAGATCACCGACGATGGTCGAGACATGTTGCGCTCCCTTGGGTTCAACGTCTGATCGCGCTAAACGCTGGGCACGGTAGACTGTCGCAGTCATGATTGCCGCCGCCGAAATTGAGTTGCGCGCAGGTTCAGAACTACTTCTCTTGGCCCCGATGCTTAGGGTCGACAAAGGTGATCGGATCGGCCTGGTGGGTCGTAACGGCGCCGGCAAGACCACTCTGACCCGCGTTTTGGCGAGTGAAGCTGCTCCGGCTAGTGGGAATGTGAAAATAACCGGAACCGTTGGCTATTTGCCGCAGGATCCCCGAACCGCAGACCCCGGGCAACTGGCGCGTTCTCGGGTGCTTAGTGCCCGTGGCCTTGACGCTGTGTCAATTCGGATGACCAAAGCGGCCGAGGCCTTGGCAGCACCAGGGATTAGTGCAGAGGAATTCGACAAGGCCGGGGATCGCTACAACCGCGCCCTCGGTGAGTTTGAGGGCCTTGGGGGTTACACGGCTGAGTCAGAGGCGGCGACAATTGCCGCAAGTATCGGCCTGGATGAGCGAATCCTGGGTCAACCTCTGGGAACCCTCTCCGGTGGGCAACGCAGACGGATTGAACTCACCCGGATTTTGTTCTCCGACGCTGATGTCTTGTTACTGGACGAGCCGACCAACCACCTCGATGCCGACTCTATTCGCTGGCTACGTAAATATTTGGCAGCATATGAAGGTGGCCTCATCATAATTAGCCATGACACTGAATTACTCGAGGACACCGTGAACAAGGTGTGGCATCTCGATGCTAACCGTCAGGAAATTGATCTGTATTCAATGGGCTGGAGTAAGTACCTACTCGCCCGGGAAACCGACGAAAAACGGCGCAAGCGCGAGCGCAAAAATGCCGAGACGCAGGCCGACTCTCTGCGCAAGCAAGCCGAGAGGATGCGGGCAAAAGCGTCAAAGGCGAAGGCTGCCCAGACCATGTTTAAGCGTGCTGATCGCATTATGGCCGAAACGGCAACCGTGCTGAAAAAAGATAATGTGGCAAAATTACGATTCCCAACCCCAAAAGCGTGCGGACGAGTTCCCCTGATGGCGGAGAACCTCTCGCGCAGTTACGGCAGTCTTGAAGTGTTCACCGATGTTGACCTCGCCATTGATCGCGGTAGCAAAGTGGTCATTCTGGGGCTCAACGGTGCTGGTAAAACCACCATGTTGCGCATCCTGGCCGGCATCGATCCACCGGATACGGGATCGCGGGAACTAGGGCATGGCGCGGTCGTGGGCTACTACGCGCAGGAGCACGAAACGCTCGATCCAGCCGCAACGGTCTGGGAATCGATGGCTGCTGCGGGGTCACACCTCAATGACACCCAGCAGCGCACAGTGCTCGGGTCGTTTCTCTTCCAAGGGGATTCCGTCTACAAACCAACCGGCGTGCTTTCCGGCGGAGAGAAAACTCGACTGGCGTTGGCCTGTTTGGTGGTTTCCGGCTCAAATGTCCTACTGCTTGACGAACCGACAAATAACCTCGATCCGGCAAGCCGTGCCGAAGTACTCAACGCTCTTTCGTTGTATGAGGGAGCTGTCGTATTGGTGACACATGATCCCGGCGCGGTCAGGGCATTAAACCCCGAAAGGGTCTTGATTTTGCCCGACGGAGATGAAGACTTGTGGAGTGAGTCCTACATTGAACTCATTGAGTTAGCGTAGCCTTCATGGAAATCCTGACCGAGCTCTCTGGCGACCTCTACACAATCACACTGAACGACCCGGACAAGCGCAATGCACAAACGCCCACCTCGTGGGATCAGCTTTACGACATCAGCCAAGACGTCCCAGCACACGCACGCTTCATCGCTTTACGCGGAAATGGGACGTCATTTTCTGCTGGGCTCGACCGTGCGATGTTCACCCCGGAAGGCGTCCCAGGTCAACCATCTTTTATGGAGATGGCCGCTCAAAGTGACACCGAACTTGACGACCTCATCGCCCATTACCAACGATTCTTCCGCGCATTACGCGATTTGCCCCAGATCAGTATCGCCTTGGTGCAAGGTCACGCAATTGGGGCTGGATTTCAACTCGCCCTCGCGTGTGATTTCATTATTGCTGAACCCACGGCGCAGTTTTCCTTAAAGGAAACCCAGTGGGGTCTCACACCAGATCTGGGTGGCACCGTCCGGTTCATGGAAGTTCTCGGTTACCGCAAGAGCCTTGAACTCATTGGAGGTGGCGGCAACATAAGTGCAGTTGAGGCATACAGGCTGGGGTTGGTTACAGCGGTAACCGAGGACCTCGATTCCGGCCTTGACGAACTGTGCGGGCCACTGAGAGCAGTCATGCCCGAGACACTCATTGATGCCAAGACAATGTTGGCCGGGATCGCTTATGGCGAAGAACCGTGGGTTGCCGAACGGCGTTCACAAATTAAGCGACTACGCCACCTGCACGCGCTTATGTCACAGCAGTAATTATTAGTTCGGAGAAAAGAAGTGTCAACGGAGAACGCATGGATGATGTACCGATCGATGACTCGAGACTCATCGGTCAAAGACAAGAAGATCAGTCGCGCCACGGTGAAGCGTATTTTGAGTTATGCGAGGCCTTACAAGATCTTGATTACCTTTTTTCTGATCACGCTAGTTATCGCCTCGCTATTAAGTGTGGCCCAGCCGCTCCTTTTCCGGCGAATAATAGATCAAGGAATCACACCGGGCAATGCATCGTTGGTAACGTGGACCGCAGTGTTCATCGCACTGTTGGCAACAGCTGATGCTGGCCTCGGCGTGGTGAGCCGTTACTACTCGGCTCGTATAGGTGAAGGTCTCATCTTTGATTTGCGAAATCAGGTGTACGACCACGTTCAATCCCAAAGCATCGCGTTCTTCACCCGTGCGCAAACAGGTGCGCTTATTTCACGGCTGAACAACGACGTCATTGGTGCTCAGCAAGCGTTTACCTCAACGCTCGGTGGAGTTTTGGGAAACCTCATCTCCCTTGTCATTGTCTTGATCACCATGTTTATCCTGTCCTGGCAAATTACGCTCGCTTCCCTGATCCTTGTTCCGTTGTTTTTACTGCCAGCGCGTTACATGGGTCGTCGATTACAAGCGATGACCCGTGAGCAAATGAGCGTGAATGCCGCCATGAGCAACCAGATGACCGAGAGATTCAATGTTGCTGGCGCGCTTTTAGTGAAACTTTTTGGCCGACCCGTTGAAGAAGCTCAGGTTTTTAGCGAGAGAGCCAAAATTGTCAGGGATAACGGAATACAAATTGCAATGGCGAACCGCTGGTTTTTCACCGCGCTGACCCTGGTGGCAAGTTTCGCGACAGCCGTTACGTACGGGTTCGGTGGCAACCTAGTCGTGTCAGGCGCAATTTCACTGGGGACCCTACTCGCCTTGGTCGGTCTACTTGCACAACTCTACGGTCCGCTGACCGCAATCTCCAATGTGCGCGTTGACGTCATGACCGCACTTGTCTCATTCGACCGGGTATTTGAAGTCCTTGATTTGCAACCACTCGTGGTTGAGTCACCGAATGCAAACGATCTGCCAGAGGGTCCACTCTCCGTCGAATTCGATCACATTGATTTCACCTACCCCAAAGCCAGTGAAGTGAGTCTGGCATCCCTTGAATCAATAGCCCGCACGGATTCGGGTGGGGCTGAGGAGCCCGTATTGCATGACATCAGTTTTTACGTCGAGCCGGGAACCCTCACGGCACTTGTTGGTCCATCGGGAGCCGGAAAAACCACGATTACCGCGCTGCTCTCTCGTATGTATGACCCAGCCGGTGGCTCGGTGCGAATCGGCGGGGAGAACGTTCGGGACGTGAGTTTTGAATCGTTGCGCGGGGCCCTCGGCGTTGTGACCCAAGACTCCCACATGTTCCATGACACGATCCGCGCAAATTTGCTGTATGCGAAACCAGACGCCACGACGGAGCAGATTCAGCAAGCGTGCGTTGATGCGCAAATCTGGAACATGATCGATGTGCTACCGGAAGGTTTAGATACAGTGGTAGGGGACCGGGGTTACCGGCTCTCCGGTGGTGAAAAGCAACGCATTGCTTTGGCTCGACTGCTGTTAAAATCACCTCGCGTCGTGATCCTCGACGAAGCAACCGCGCACTTGGACAGTGAAAGTGAGCGCGCCGTCCATCGGGCACTCGACAATGCGCTCAGCGGACGTACATCGGTGGTGATTGCGCACCGTCTTTCAACGATTCGCGACGCACATCAGATTCTGGTGGTTGTTGATGGGCAGATCGTGCAGCGCGGCACCCATGAGGAGCTACTCACTCAAGGTGGCGTGTACGCGGGCCTTTATGAAACCCAATTCACTCGATAGGTGTTTGGGCTTCGCGTCGTAAGAAAATAAACCAGCCAATAATCGCAACCAATGCGAACAAGATCCACTGCACGGCGTAGGAGATATTTTGACCCTCATCCACTTCGGGTAACGGGAGAAGGATGAGTTCGCCAGCAGAAGGCGTGGACGAAATCAGCTGAACCACCCGGTTGTCAACAGATTTACCTGCACTCCCTGCATTAAGTTCCTCCATTGACATTTTGGCGACAACGCCTAAAGGGAGACCGTAAACATCCGCTAAAGGTTGTTCGAAGTTTCGAATTGCTCCACTGACCCTGACGGTGCTTTGGGTAGCAAATGCAATAGTGGGTGCCTCCGTTGCAATGGTCGATGCGCCCGCCCAACCCCGGATCACCCAGATTCGAGTCCCCGACTGTGTATCTATCGGAGTCATGACCCAATAGCCATTGCCCCCGTCAAGTGGACGCTGACGAACCAGTCGGGTCTCCTGATTATCAAAAATTCCGGAGATCTGAACCCGAGTGAATTCCGTAAGGTCATTAACCGAATCCACTTCTTCAAGTACTTCCGCCTGGGAAATGGCGAGCCGTTCTATTCGTTGTTCGTCGGCCCTGGCCCACTGCCAGCGACTGAGTAATCCAAAGCCAATAATTGAGACCACCACTAGGGCCGTGAAACCAAACCAGCGCCGGGTCTTCAGAAGGGCAAACACGCTTCACCTTAATCCACAATCAATGTTTCCCAGTCGGCAGTAACATCTAGCTACCGTTCAAGGGATCGCGACATGCGACGCTGGAATTCTTGGGCAGAGGCCGCGCTGGGTAAGGCGATGGGGGCAACCCCCAAAGAGCCTGGTTCATCATTTTCTCGGCCGGCATTAGCAATCACGACCGCCACATACGGGAGAACAATCGCCCCAGCGATAAATATCCACTTGGGCCACCCGGGAACAACGATCGCCGCGAGAACACAAGCCGTTCTTATCCCCATGGAGATCAGATACCGCTTCGTGCGACCCGACTGTTCACTACTGAGAGCACGATTAGTCGCCGTGATGGTGTAGACCTCTGGTGCCATACAGATAGCCTAATCCCAATGCTCGCCCTGCGCGCTCTGACTAGAGGAGATCCATGACCGACCGAAGTTACGCGATCGCCACCATCGTCGGCACCTCGCCCGAGTCGCTTGACACCGCTATCAGCAATGCAGTGAAACGCGCCGGTGAGCTACACAAACACGTCGATTGGTTCGAAGTGGACCAGATTCGCGGTTATGTTCGCGAGAATGACGTTGACCATTTTCAGGTCACCGTTCGAGTTGGCTACCGGCTCGAGGATCAGTAGGTGACGTTGGCACCAGGCTTAGCCTTCATTACCGGCGGGAACCGGGGGATTGGCGCCGCAACGGCACAGGTACTGGCAGGGTCAGGGCACCCCGTCGTTATTGGTTCACGCAGCGGTGCAGCCAGCATGATTCCGGGAGTACACAGCGTTCACATTGATGTCGCCGATCCAGAATCAATTGAGAAGGCAATCACTGAGGTCGAAGAAAAATACGGTCCCATAGAAATTCTGGTCGCTAATGCGGGTGTGTCCAGAGATTCACTGCTCATGCGAATGAGCGATCAAGACATTGAAGAAACAATCAATACGAATCTTATTGGGTCAATTCGTCTTGCCCGCAGGGTTCTGCGTCCCATGATAAAAGCAAAGAATGGCCGAATCATTTTCATGTCTTCCGTTGTCGGTCTCCTCGGTAGCGCGGGTCAGGTAAATTACGCTGCATCGAAAGCAGGATTAGTTGGTGCCGCCCGTTCACTGACCCGAGAAGTGGGCAGTCGGGGGATCACCATTAATGTTGTAGCGCCCGGTTTTATCGACACCGACATGACGGCGGCGCTTGACGCTGGAACAAAAGCGGCAATCTTGGGATCAATCCCGGCCGGTCGCTATGGTGAACCAAGCGAAGTTGCACGTGTTATTGAGTTTCTCGTCTCACCCGACGGCGCCTACATTTCTGGCGCCGTAATTCCGGTTGATGGCGGGCTTGGCATGGGACACTAGGGAGAAAGCAATGCTGCTTGACCAGAAAAACGTCTTGATCACGGGCGTGCTGACCGACCAATCAATTGCTTTTCACGTGGCCAGACTCGCCCAAGAGCAAGGTGCCAATGTCGTCCTGACCTCGTTCGGACGCACTATGTCTCTCACCAAGCGCAGTGCAGCGCGTTTACCCCGTGAGGTGTCAATAGTTGAACTTGATGTCACCTCGCAGGAGGACCTTGACGCATTATCAGAGCGGGTTCGAGTTCACGTCCCGCACCTTAATGGTGTCCTGCATTCCATCGGATTCGCACCGGAGAGTGCCCTTGGCGGAAATTTTCTCAATACGCCCTGGGAAGATGTTGCAACGGCAATGCAAATATCGACGTTTTCTTTCAAATCCCTCGCCGTGGCGTGCCAGCCCCTGCTAGGCCCGGGCTCTTCCATTGTTGGGCTGGACTTTGATGCAACGGTTGCTTGGCCAACGTACGACTGGATGGGTGTGGCCAAAGCGGCCTTGGAAAGTACATCCAGATACCTGGCTAGAGACTTAGGGCCGCAAGGTATTCGCGTTAACCTTGTCGCTGCTGGTCCCATTCAAACTATGGCCGCAAAAAGTATTCCAGGTTTCGATAATTTCGAGACTATCTGGGCCGAACGGGCACCCCTGGGATGGGATGTAACAGATCCAACAGCAGCAGCTCAAGCATGTGTTGTGCTTTTATCGGATTGGTTACCAGCGACAAGTGGCGAAATGATTCATGTTGATGGTGGGATGCACTCCCAAGGCGCCTAATCGCAATTGTCCCGGTCAGATCTAACAATCTCATCACGAGTGATTCCGAGCAAATAGAGCACCGAGTCCAAATACGGAACGTTGACGCTCGTGTCCGCAGTCTCCCGCAATGCAAGCTTGGCGTTAAAGGCCACACCGAGTCCAGCCTCAGAAATCATGTCAATGTCATTTGCGCCGTCACCGATCGCAATTGTACGACGATTCGGAATGTTAAATTCCTTGGAAAAATCAATGAGCGCTTGCCGTTTTCCCTCACGGTCAACAATCGGACCCAACAGTTTTCCCGTGATCACACCGTCAACTATTTCTAATGTGTTGGCGCGAAATGCGCTGACCCCTAATTCCTTGGCGATTGGTTCGATCACACTGGTGAATCCACCAGAAACCAAAACAATGTGGTAACCCAATCGATTCAAGGTGCGGCACAATGTCCGGGCACCTGGGGTAAGTGTGACCATTTCGCGAACGCGGTCAAGAAGTTCTGCTGGTGAACCTGCAAGTAAAGATACGCGTGCTCGGAGTGCGTCTGCAAAATCGAGTTCACCATTCATTGCCGCCAAGGTAATGTCACTCACGGCCTCGCCAACGCCCGCCAAAGTGCCCAAGAGGTCCACGACCTCTTCTTGGATTAATGTTGAATCGACATCCAGAACGACCAGGTATTGGCCACGCGCTTCAAGGTCTACCTCCTGTACGGAAATATCCACCTGGCAACGTGCGGAGACTTCTGCCAAGGGACGCCGTAGAACACTGGGAGCCACCCCAGAGCCTTCAAATCGAATTGCCGTCACCGGGTAGTGGGCAATCCGGTGAATGCGATCTAGATTTCCACCATGCTCGGCGATCGTTGCCGTAACAATATTGATGCACTCGGGGTATAACGGTGAACCCATCACAATTATTTGGAATTTTTCTGGTGAATGATCCACTTCTAACGTGAGCGCTGGACGGGTTGTCACTTCCAAGTTTCTGGTACTGGCAGCAATCCGCACATTATTTCGAACGGATTCGAGAATCGTTTGCGCCGCAGCGTCCTTAATACTCGGATCGATTTCTACGGCGATTGCAAGTGTCAGGTGCCCTCGTACTACAAGTTGTTCCATGTCAATCACCACAACAGGGGAGGGTGCCAAAGCCTCGAATATCGCACTGGTCACACCTGGTGCATCAATTCCACTAATGGTAATGAGTAATGTCCGGTCAATCACCGGGCCAGCCTAAGTCTCTCGCCTGCTCGAGAAAGCTATGGTCTCTACCTAAGATGGTCTCGGGGACGAAAGCTCGAAAAATGAGCGATGAAAACCAGATAAAAATTGGTTTTCTGCAGAAGGGTTGGACGGTGAGATGGTTTCGTAGATTCCTCGTGATCTGCTCACTTGCCCTGTTGTTGCTATTGGCAGTGGGCGCTGGCGGTGTGGCGAGCGCCCTGTACGTTTTCTTTGGCTCCGGAAAATCTATTACCGCTCAAGGTCCATCGATCAACCTGGGTGAAGGGCAGTCGTGTTTGGTGGTCGTGATTGATCTGGATCGAATCGACATTAGCGGCACTGATCAACTCGGTCTGCTTCCCAGGCCCACGGAGAAACTTGTTATTTCAACCGTGCCGACAGGTGACCTTTTTGCGGGTCTGCTTCCCCGGGACGTTGTTGATTCCACAATCCTTGGATTCGATACGTGTCTTGCATCCCTTGAGTCCGGATCGTGGGTCCTCACCCATAGCGCACCGGGACAGCCGTGGCTCGACGTTGGCGAACGTACGGGATTTACAACTAGTTCGACAGGAAGCACCGTCGCATTTGATATGGATACTGCCACCAAGTCAACCATGATCATTGGACTCACCGATCCGAAGACTAACGTTGCATTCATCACCCTTGATGCCGATCTGGGCTACCCGAACGCGGATAGCTGGGCCCTCGGTGCAGGGATTGCTGCCGGCTTACTACTCATGGTTTTCGTGGTACTTATTGTGATCGTCAGAGTGAGAAATACCCAAAGGTCATCACCATGACTCCGTGGCGACCATGGACAATCCCAAACGCGGTGAGTGGACTGCGTCTCCTTGGCATCCCGTTGTTTTTCTATCTCCTGCTGGTGCAAGAAGACTACTTCTGGTCGCTGTGCGTCCTTGTGGTTGCCGGAGCAACCGACTGGGTTGATGGCTACTTGGCCCGACGACTAAACCAGGTCAGTCGACTAGGAATATTGCTTGATCCACTCGTTGATCGACTCTTCATAGCGGCTACCGTGATCGGTTTAGCGTTAGCAAGCCTGATTCCGTGGTGGCTGGTGATCATTATTGCCCTCAGAGACGTCGCTCTGCTCACCTTGCTCCCTTCCCTGCGACGACTGGGGATCTCGGCTCTTCCGGTAACTTATGTCGGAAAAGCCGCCACATTTGCTTTGCTCTGGGGTTTTCCCCTGATCCTGCTCGGCGGGGTTGATTCCACAACAGCATCCGTAACGGCAGCCGCCGGGTGGGCTTTTGCGCTGTGGGGGACGTACCTGTACTGGTGGGCTGGGCTGAGGTATTTTGCGCAGGCGCGAACATTGTTACGTGAACAGGACAACAACGGATAGGCTGCATTCATGACTCCAGAAGAACTGTCCTACACCAAAGACCATGAGTGGATCCGTCTTAATGAAGACGGTAATGCAGTTTTCGGTATCACGTTTTATGCCCAAGATGCCCTTGGTGACATCGTTTACGTTTCCCTTCCAGCTGTCGGTGCTGAATTGAAGGCCGGAACGTCATGCGGTGAGGTTGAATCAACCAAGAGCGTAAGCGATTTATTCGCCCCCATTGACGGCACGGTTGTAGCGGTAAACCCGGAACTTGAAGCAAATCCGGAACTGGTTAATTCATCACCCTATTTCCACGGCTGGTTGGTTGAAGTTGAACCAGATGTTCCCCGACAAATTGACGAGTTACTCAGCGCATCCGACTACAATGCGCTCATTAATCCGGCCTAAGGTTTCGTCATGAACTGCGTCGTCTGCGAACAGAATGTGTCACCCACGGACCGGTTTTGCTCGGCCTGTGGCGCCCCGGTCGAGAATGAGTTCGGTGCGCTAGGAATCGAACACACGGGCGCAATCACGTCCATAATTCAAACAGGGACCGGTCCCGTCACGGTTGGAACCGGTGTGCATCACGATGTGCCCAACGGTGGCGCCATGCTGGTCGTACATCGCGGACCGGGTGAAGGGACCGAATACTCTCTCCCCAAGAGCACCGAGGTTATTGTCGTGGGTCGCGCCGAAGAGTCTGAAGTTTTTCTTGACGATGTAACAGTGAGTCGGCGCCACGCAGAGTTTCGATACGGAGGACAAGGCTGGAGCGTCCAAGACGTTGGAAGCCTCAACGGCACGTACGTGAATCGTGTTCGCGTCGATGATCAACAATTGCGGGGAGGAGATGAAGTACAGATCGGAAAATTTCGTTTCATCTTCCTGGTAGGCGTAGAAGGATAATGACCTCACAGGCGGAAAACACGCTCAGTATCGGAGAAGTGCTAAGCATGTTGAAAAAGGATTTCTCCGACGTCTCCATCAGCAAGATTCGTTTCCTTGAGACCGAGGGCCTGATCACCCCTTCACGAACAGCATCTGGATACCGGCGTTTTGACACCCATGACGTTGCTCGATTGAGATCGATCTTGACGTTGCAACGCGATCAGTATTTGCCCCTCAAAGTAATCAAGGAGCAGCTTGCGACAGATGTGGAAGACGCTGGGCTTTCCGCGCCCGTGTCAACCCGGATTGGGGTGCGACCAGATGACTTTCGGCCAGGGGCAGGCAAAATCCGACTGACCCGGCTTGAGCTAGCGGAGGAAACAGCACTCCCGGAATCCTTGATTGTGGCATTGGAGAAAGACGGATTGGTCTGGACGAGTGCGACGGGACACTACGATGAAGACGCCGTCCAAATTTGTGTGATTGCGGCCAAGCTGTCCGAGTTTGGGGTCGAGGCGCGCCACTTACGTTCATTTCGGGTCGTGGCTAACCGAGAGTCAGGTTTGGTTGAGCAGATTGCTACCCCGTACTCACATCCGCGGGACCGCGATGCCAAAGCTCGAGCCCAACAAACAGTGCGCGAATTGGCTTCCCTGTTCGTGCAATTGCACGCCGCGTTGCTGCGGGCCGAACTAATTAGGTCGGGAAGTGGCTGACATTCGGGTCAGGGTTTAACCTTAGGTCCATGATCCCAGTAACTGTGTCCGGTGTTCGGATGGAAATGCCCTCGAACACCCCGATTGTGTTGCTCAGTGAAACAACGGGAAGTCGCTATCTGCCCATCTGGGTGGGAGCGGTCGAAGCCACCGCTATCGCTTACGCCCAGCAGGGGGTCACGCCACCTCGACCCATGACTCACGACCTGATTGTCGACCTGATCAAAGAACTCGGCGCACAGCTCACGGGTGTGCGCATTACCGCGCTGACCGATGGCGTGTTCTTCGCCTTCCTCGATCTGATTGAACAGGGGGGTCAGATCCATGAACTCAGCGCCCGGCCATCAGATGCCATCGCGCTTGCCCTGCGGGTCGGTGTGCCCATCACGGTGGCACCGGATGTGCTCGACACCGCTGGCGTTGAAATCCCAGAAGAAGCCGAGGGGGAGCCAGAGGACCAGGTGGAAGCATTTCGCGAGTTCCTTGAGGGTGTCTCACCCGAAGATTTCGAGGTCCCTGAATAACCGGCTCGACATCACCTTCAGGTTGAGACTTCTCCTGCGAAGGCTGTGGCGTGTCGGATAGCATGACGGATCGGGCTTGCGTACGTTCGAGTCCTATGCGTAGGAGGATGCAGTGATTGGCGAGAATTTTGGTGCCTGTGAGAACTACCCGATTCAACCGTCCATGTTCGAAGAATTGAATGCCCCGGTAGTTCCCTCACAGTTGGGGTACCGCGGTCCAACAGCTTGTGCCGCTGCCGGTATCACCTACCGCCAGCTTGACTACTGGGCCAGGACCGGACTTGTTGTACCCACTGTCAAGGGCGCCCACGGCTCGGGTAGCCATCGACTCTATGGCTTCCGGGATATTTTGATCCTCCGAATTGTTAAACGACTCATAGATACCGGGGTATCACTGCACAATATCCGGTTGGCAGCTGAGCACCTTCGTACCCGAGACGCCAGCGTTTTATCGAGCTTGACCATCATGAGCGACGGGGCAAGCATCTATGAATGTAATAACGCAGAAGACGTTGTGGACCTAGTTCGGGGCGGTCAAGGTGTATTTGGAATTGCAATCGGCAGTGTGTGGAAAGAAGTTGAAGGAAACTTGGCCGCACTCCCCGGTGAAACCCCTGAAACCGGTGCCTTCGCCATTCAAGGTCACGACGATCTCTCGGAGCGTCGCGCAGCACGCGTGGCAGGGTAGTTATAGGCTTTTATCTAGCTGCTCGATTTCTAGCGGGAGAGAGTGCGCTAACCATGCGAAAGTACGTTGAGCGCGCCGCCGAAGGAGCAAGGCCCCACCAAACTCTCAGGCAGATGAACCGCTAGAAAAAGGCTAATCTGGAAAGCAATCGTAGGATTGCACCGAAGGGGAAAACCACGAAAGTGGTGAAGCTCTCAGGTAGGATACGTTCTGAAGACAGATGGGGTACGTCAGCGTACGCCCGTCGACCTTTGGAGCGCCACATGAGTCAAGCCCGTTTTGTCGATCGACATATTGGTCCACGCCAACGCGACATTGCACACATGCTGTCGGTACTGGGATACGTCACAATCGAGGACTTCACCCAGGCTGTCGTGCCCGAGGTCATTCGCTGGAATAAAGAACTTGATCTACCGCCGGCCCTCACCGAAGAAGAGGTCATAGCGCTAGCGAAATCCATCGCCGGTAAAAACACGGTGCACACCAGTCTGATCGGCATGGGCTACTACAACACCTACACCCCAGCTGTTATCAAGCGCAATATTCTGGAGAATCCGGCCTGGTACACGGCTTATACCCCCTACCAACCTGAAATTTCCCAAGGTCGGTTGGAAGCACTCATCAATTTTCAAACAATGATCGAGGACTTGACCGGACTTCCGGTGGCCGGTGCGTCCCTCCTTGACGAACCCACCGCGGTGGCCGAAGCCATGACCCTGTCTTTGCGTCATGGTAAGAAAGATTTCACGGCGATCCTGGTTGATTCTGACACGCACCCGCAGACAATCGCCGTACTCAACACCCGGGCCAAGCCACTGGGTGTCGAAGTCCACATCTGGGATACAACCCAACCATTGCCCGAGGTTGACTACGCGGGTGTTGTGATCAGTTACCCGGGGTCATCGGGCAACATCAAAAATATTTCGCCTTTAATTGACAATATTAAATCAAGCGGTGCACTCGCAATCGTGACAACAGATCTTTTAGCCCTCACTTTGATCGAAGCACCCGGGTCACTGGGCGCCGACATTGTTGTCGGATCAGCGCAGCGTTTTGGTGTCCCCATGGGCTTCGGCGGGCCGCACGCTGGCTTCATGTCCGTGCGCTCAGGGCTCGAACGCGCTTTGCCCGGTCGCCTCGTTGGTGTCAGTGTTGATGCGGACGGTGCACCCGCTTATCGTCTGGCGCTGCAAACCAGAGAGCAACACATCCGGCGGGAAAAGGCCACCAGCAATATTTGTACAGCGCAAGTATTGCTGGCCATTATTTCTGGGATGTATGCCGCCTACCACGGTCCACGAGGGCTCACGGCAATCGCGCAGCATGTCAACAATCTCACCAAAGCATTGGCCAAGCATTTAGCCACCAACGGCTACGAACTTGAATCACAAACCTTCTTTGACACGATCACGTGTGCGTCACCGCACGCTCAAGAACACGCGGAGGCTCTGGAAAAGCTTGGCATCAATCTTCGTCGAACGAGTGATTCCCAATTGGGTATCTCACTGGATGAAACGTCAACTCTGGCGACCATTGAAACAATTGCTGCGGTACTAACACCTGGAAAATCGATCGAGGTGAGCTCGTCAGGACCGCAATCCATCCCGAGCGAATCGGTTCGGGTAACACGTTTCTTAGAACATCCGGTCTTCAATACCTACGTGTCCGAGACGTCAATGCTGAGATACCTGCGCAAACTCTCGGACAAAGATATTGCTCTTGACCGTTCGATGATTCCACTCGGCAGTTGCACCATGAAACTCAACGCAACAGCTGAAATGGAGCCAATTACTTGGCCGGAGTTCGCCAACATTCACCCATTCGCGCCCCTTGATCAAGCTCGTGGCTATCTGGAAATGATCCGTGAACTCGAGGGATACTTGGTCGAAATAACCGGATACGACGCTGTCTCATTGCAACCAAATGCGGGCAGTCAAGGTGAATTCGCTGGCCTGCTCGCCATTAAAGCGTACCTAGAAAGCATCGGGCAGCCGGCAAGAGATATTTGCCTTATTCCCAGTAGCGCACATGGCACCAACGCGGCAAGTGCCGTGATGGCCGGCATGCGCGTGGTGGTTGTCTCCTGCGACGAACAGGGAAACGTCGATATTGACGACATCAAAGATAAACTCGCACAACACGCACATGAAGTCGCGGCCCTCATGATCACCTACCCGTCAACACACGGTGTTTTTGAGACTGCCGTGGCCGATATTTGCGAATTGGTTCATGACGCCGGTGGTCAGGTGTACGTGGATGGCGCAAACCTCAACGCGCTCGTTGGTGTCGCAAAGCCAGGAAAGTTCGGTGCCGATGTCTCCCACCTGAACCTGCATAAAACCTTCTGTATTCCGCACGGTGGCGGCGGACCGGGCGTAGGTCCAGTGGGTGTGCGTTCACACCTCGCTCCGTTCCTGCCGTCACACCCATTGCAACCCGAATGTGGTCCCAGCGCAATGGGTTTTGCCGACGGTGGAGTTGGCCCGGTGAGCGGCGCGCCCTGGGGGAGCGCGGGGATCCTGCCGATTCCTTGGGCTTACATCCGCCTCATGGGCGCTCAAGGGCTACTTGATGCAACTCAAGTCGCAATTCTCAACGCAAATTACATCGCGCACAAAATCAAGGATCATTTCCCAGTGCTCTACAGCGGTGCCAACGGTCTGGTGGCCCACGAATGCATTCTCGACATCCGACCCATTACCGCTGAGACGGGGATCACCGTTGATGATGTTGCCAAGCGACTCATCGACTACGGATTCCATGCGCCCACCATGAGCTTCCCGGTTGCGGGAACACTCATGATCGAGCCCACCGAAAGCGAGGACTTGGCAGAATTGGACCGTTTCATCAACGCCATGATCAGTATTCGCCGGGAAATCGACATGGTCGCCAGCGGTCAGTGGCCGGTCGAATCCAATCCACTGGCGAACGCACCCCACACGGCGCAATGCTTAATCGACGGCGCGGAACTTCCTTACCCACGTGCCATCGCTGCTTATCCGGTTCCCGGGGTTCGCGCCCACAAATATTGGCCACCCGTGCGCCGTATTGACGGTGCATTCGGG
>Ga0105049_10003725_pt1 | contig 17983 bp, 9 predicted proteins | sample MAT06_FD_78087 | JGI IMG/M metagenome (GOLD analysis project Ga0105049, IMG submission 78087) | Freshwater microbial communities from Lake Fryxell liftoff mats and glacier meltwater in Antarctica - MAT-06 | ecosystem: Environmental > Aquatic > Freshwater > Ice > Liftoff microbial mat | place...
AAGATGGGCGGGTGCCCGGCGAGGACGTGCTCGACGCGGCGGTCGGCGTGCACGCGGACCGCCGCGAAGGTCGCAAACATGCCCGGCCGGAGGCTCCCCTCGAGCACGGCGTTGAGGGCCTGGGCCAGCTCGCCGAGCCCGGGGCCGCGGCGGAGTTCGGCCCTGATCGCGCCCTTGAGCAGGGCCATGGCGATCCCCGCGTGGACGCCGTGCCCCGAGACGTCGGCCAGGACGACGTCGGTGTGGGTAGCGCCGGGAACGACGTCGACGAGGTCGCCCCCCATCTCGGCGGACGGGACGCTGACCGCGAGCACCTCGGCCGGGCCGTCGCGCAGGTCGACGGCGGGGACGAGGTCGCGGTGCACCCGCGCGGCCATCTCGAACTCGACCCGGATCCTCTCCCCCCGGCGCTCGTTGCGGCGGATATGCAGGATCGTGAGTATGAAGCCGGCGGAGGTGAGGACTACGACCATCACAGCCAAGATGACCAGGCGGGTCGGGCGGTCGTAGCCGTAGCCGGCGTCCAGCACGCCCAGGCGATCGAGGGAGCCGAACAGGTGCGCCGGGGCCACGAAGGGGATCACGTTGAGCGGCAGCAGGAGCCACCACCGCCGGGTTGAGACGGCGAAGGCCCAGCCCATGGCCAGGACAGCCGAGAAGATGGCCACGGCGAGCGCGAAGGCCCAGCCGCCGGGCTCGGGATTCACCATCGCGACGAGCACGCCGATGGGGGCGAACGTGAGGGCGATCCCGCCGTACAGCAGCGGCTCACGCGTGGCGCGAAGACGGACTCGGGGAGCGGTGCGGGGCACGGGGCGGAGTGTACGGGCCGCGGGCCCGCTTCCCGAACCTGGGATGCCGCTCTCCGCCGCTGGTACGCTCCCTCGCACACGGCCTCGGGCGTGCGCAGGGGTGGCGGAGGATGTCGGAATGGCGGAGCGTGCGAGGCGTCGACGCGAGGGCGTGGATCCGCACCGTCCACCAAGGATGCGGCCGAGAACCGAGGCGGCCGTCAGGGCGCGGTCGACGAGATCAGACGCGTCATCGCGTCGTGGGTCTCACGCTCGATCCCCGTCAGGCGGTCGGCCTGCTCGTCGGCGTGGTAGCTGGACCTGACCAACGGGCCGCTCTCGACGACCTTGAAGCCCCGCCGCAGGCCTTCCTCGCGGAAGGTCGCGAACTGCTCGGGCGTCACCCATCGATCGAGGGGAAGGTGGTTGCGGGTGGGCTGGAGATACTGGCCGATCGTGAGGATGTCGCACGAGTCGGTCGAGCCGCCGGCGCGCGTCACCCGGGTCTTCGCCTGCACGTCGTCCATCAGGGCGAGAACCTCCTCGTCGCGCTCGCCGATTCCGACCATGATGCCGGTCTTGGCGACGCCCCCTTGCTCCTTGACGCGGCGCAGCAGTTCGAGGCTGCGGTCGAACTTGGCGCTCGGCCTCACCGCCGGGTACATCCGTCGCACCGTCTCGAGGTTGTGGTTGATGATGTGGGGCCGGGCGTCGATCACCATCTGGAGCGCGCCCCAGTTGCCCTCGAAGTCGGGGATCAGGACCTCGATCGACATGCCCGGGCAGCTCTCGCGGCTCCTGATGATCGTCTCGGCCCACGCCCCCGCGCCCCCGTCGGGTAGCTCGTCGCGGTTGACGCTCGTCACCACGACGTGCTTGAGGCCCATCAGGGCGAGGCTCTCGGCCACGCGCCGGGGCTCGTCGCGATCCAGGGCCATCGGCCGACCGGTCTTGACGTTGCAGAATCCGCACGCGCGGGTGCAGGTGTCGCCTAGGATCATGATGGTGGCGACGCCGCGGGCCCAGCACTCGCCCATGTTGGGGCATCCCGCCTCCTCGCAGACGGTGAAGAGCTTGTGCTCGTCCATGATTTTCTTGAGGCGCTGATAGCCGGGGCCGCCGGGGACCTTGGCCCGGAGCCACGGGGGCTTGCGCTTGATGGCGAGCTGGTCCTTCGCGCCCCCGGCGTTGTTGATGACCATGCCCGAGAGGCTGAAGAGGGGACGGTCCACCATCTTGAGGGGGTCACCGCCGAGGGGGCGGGGGTGGCGGGCGAGGGTGCGGGCGGTCACGCCGTCCGGCGTCGGGACCGTCCCCCCCCTGATCTGGACCCCGTTCGGGCTGGGCGCGGCGGCGTTTGGCGGCATCGACCCCGTCGGGGCGTCGGATGGATCGTCGGATGGCATCACCGGAACTGTAGGGGCGGCGGCCACGGCACCGGGTCAAACCTCCACGCGGCAGGGGGCGTATCGGAAGACGATGCGGGCGCGGCGGGGGATCTCAATATGGACGGAAGCCCTGGACCGCGCGGGGGTCCGGGGACGATGGTCATGGTCCGGGAACCTACACTCGGCACCCGGCCCGGCCATGGGAGGCGGACGTGACGGTTTGAAAGGTTTGTTGCCCGCTGCTAACTTAGAGCGGGCTGAGCGGGCATGGGTTTGGCGAGACGGCTCGAACGCGGCGGCGGTGCCCGACGGCGGGCGAGCGCGAAGGAGCGGGGCTTTGACGCAGGATCAGATCGGGCACAACACGCACGCCGACCGCCTCCGCACGCGGACGCTCCGCCGCGCGGCCGGGGGCGTCGCACCCGTGGCCCTTGGTGGGCTCACCCTCGCCGGGGCCGCGTTGCTGATGGGGGGGTGCCAAGACTCCTTCCTTGATCCGTCGGTGAGCGGCCGCTGGGAGGCGACGCCGACCATCATGCCCATCCTGGACCGCATCGCCAGCATCGAGGACAACACCGGCGATCTCGTGGAGTACACCGATCCCGTCCCGGAGGACCTGATCCCGCAGGCGCGGGCCTACCGCTTCGCCCCCGGCGACCAGCTGACGGTGACGCTGTACGACCTGATCGAGCAGGGACGGCCCGAGGAGTACGACGTCCCCATCGACGCCCGCGGCTTCATCGACCTGCCGCAGCTCGGGCGCCTGCAGGTGGCGGGGATGACGATCGAGGACGCGCAGGCGGCGATCCAGGAGCAGATGCGCCGGTTCGTCGAGACGCCGCTGGCGATCGTCGTGCCCGCCGCGCAGCGCCAGCAGACGTACAACATCGTCGGCGCCGTCGAGAAGCCCGGGCCGTACTTCATCCCCCGCGCGGACTACCGCCTGCTCGAGGCGATCACGGCGGGCGGGCGCTTCGACGAATCGATCGAGGAGGTCTATGTCATCCGGCAGGTCGCCCTGTCGGACGAGGTCCGCGACGTTCAGCCCATGGGGACCGATGGCGGCGTACCCCCGGCGACGCCCGCCGATCCGGCCGCGCGGGGCGTCACGCCCGCGCCGGGCACGCCGGCGGGCCAGGACCTGCTCAACGTCATCGACGACATCGCCGGCCCGACCGCCCAGCCGCTCCCGCCGCCGGTCATGCCCCAGGATGGTTCTTCCCAGCCGGGCTCGCCGCCCGTCGCGCCTCCGGAGGTGGCCCCGCAGGCCGTCCCGCCGGGCAGCCCCGCGGCGTTCCGCGCGCGGACCGCCCGCCAGCCCGAGACCCCCGCGCGTCGTCCGGCCGTCGAGCTCGTCGATTCGGGCACGCCCGAGGCCCGGCCCTCCCTCCCGGACGCGGCCCCGCCGGCGGGCCCCACGGCGGGATCGTGGGTCTTCCTCAATGGCAAGTGGGTGCAGGTGACGGCCGCGCGGGCCGCGCCGCGGCCCGCGCCGGGCACCCCACCCGAGGCGCCTTCGCGCGAGACCGAGCTGATCACGCAGCGGGTCGTCCGCATCCCGCTCGACCAGCTCCTCTCGGGCAAGCAGTCGTACAACATCGTCGTCCGTCCGGGCGATGTCATCCGCGTCCCCGCGACGCCGTCGGGGCTGGTCTTCATGACGGGCCAGGTGCAGAGGGTGGGTCCCATCACGCTCGGTGACGGCCGGCTGACGATCCTCCGCGCGATCGACGCCGCAGGCGGATACGCCGCGATCGCGGTGCCCGAGAAGATCGAGCTGACACGGATGATCGGGCGGAGCCAGCAGGCGACGATCAGCCTGGACGGACGGGCCATCGCCGAGCAGACGCAGCCCGACGTCTTCCTGAAGCCCAACGATCGGGTGAACGTGGGAACGACCTTCTGGGCGCTTCCCTTGGCGATCGTCCGCAACGGGTTCCGTGTGAACTACGGCTTCGGCTTTATCATCGACAGGAATCTCAGCAACGACCTCTTTGGCCCGCCGCCGGTCAATCAATTCGGCGATTAAGCAGGACCCCGATCGGGAACGAAGTCGGCGCTCAGGAGGGTCGATACACCCGAGGGCCGGCGGACCGGCCGTCGGTTTCGGGGTGGCAACGGGCATTTTTTATGCCCCCGTTCGTGACGCGATTGTGAACCCGGCGGGCGGGTTCGGACGTAGGTGCCCCAAGGTTCACTGGGCGGAGGCGGAATCGAGCGTGGCGACGGCAGAGGCATCAACCCAGACGGCGGCAGGGACCGCGGCGGCCGGCCCGCTCGCGGCGGCCATGCCAGCGCCCGCGGCGGCGTCGCCCGCCCCGGCAACGGCCGCTGCACCGCCGGCGTTCCCGCGCGAGGCCTGGGTGGTGCTGGGCGTCCTGGGCGCGGCCTTCGTCGCCCTCTTCTACCGCTGGATCTGGAATCAGCACCGCCACAGCGCCGGGTCCCTCGAGGACTGGGGGCACGCCTACGTCATCCCGGGCATCAGCGGCTACCTCCTGTGGCAGCACCGCGCGGCCTTGGCCCGCATTCGCCCCGCGGCGTTCTGGCCGGGATTGATCCCCCTCGTCCTGGGGATCGTCTGCTACTTCTTCTTCACGGTGATCCCGGCCGTGGCCAACCACATGCTGCAGGGCTTCTCGATGATCCTGGCCTTGGCCGGGACCGTCCTGCTGGTGGGGGGCCCCCGGATCTTCAGGTACGCCTTCTTGCCCTTGGCCTATCTCGTGTTCGCCGTGACGCTCGCCGAACGGATCATGATCGACATCACGTTCCAGCTCCAATTGCTGGCTTCGCAGGGAGCGTGGCTGATGCTGCGGCTCATCGGCCTGCCGGGGAACTGGTTCCTCGTCGACGTCGAGGGGAACACGCTGACGGTCATCCACCGGGGGACGACCTTCCCGCTGAACGTCGCCGAGGCCTGCTCGGGGATGCGGATGGTGATCGCCTTCTTCGCCCTCGCCGGCGCGGTCGCGCTCTTCGCATGCCGCCACTGGTGGCAGCGGATCGCCCTGCTGCTCCTCGCGGCGCCCGTCGCCCTCTTCATGAACGTGGTCCGCGTCACGCTGCTTGGCCTGCTGGCGATGGTCAACCCCCGCCTCATCCAGGGGGATGCGCACATCCTGATCGGCACCCTCCTGCTCCTGCCCGCGCTGGGCCTCTTCCTCGCCGCAGTCTGGGCCCTCAACAAGGCGGTCATCGACCTTCCCGCCACCGGCGGCAAGCCGGGATTCGACGAGGGCGACGACGTGGGGGCCCCGGCATGAACTGGCGGCCCCTCCGCAACCCCGCCTTCCTCGTCGCCCTGGCGGTCCTCGTCGCCGCCTCGGCGGGGCTGAGCGCCGCCCTGAGCTACTTCAAGATCGTCCTGCAGAAGGAGGAGATCTATCCCGCGGGCGGGCGTCTGCTCTCGGCGATCCCGCGCGAGACGCCGACCTGGCGGGCCGAGGGCGCCGACCGGCGCGAGGCGCCCGACGTCGAGGAGGTGCTGGGCACCACCAACTACGTCACCCGCACCTACGTTCGCAAGGGGGCGACGGGACGGCCGGTGGCGCTCGACCTCCACGCGGCGTATTACACCGGCATGGTCGACACCGTCCCGCACGTCCCCGACCGCTGCTTCGTCGGCGGGGGCATGCAGATCGGCGCCGTCGTGGGCGACCTTCCCCTCCCCCTGGACGCCTCCCGCTGGCGCCCCGACGAGACCGTCACGGGCCCCCTGGCCGGGACCGTCCACCGCGCACGCCTCGACAACACCTGGTCCGACGCCCCGGGCGCCTCGGTGCGCCTCCCCCGCGATCCGGAGCAGATCGGCCTCCGCACGATGCAGTTCCTGACCAAGGAGGGCCGACCCTTCTACGCGGGATACTTCTTCATCGCCAACGGCGGCACCGTCTCCCGCGCCGAGGAGGTCCGCCTCCTCGCCTTCGACCGCACCTCCCGCTACGCCTTCTACTGCAAGGTTCAGGTCACCAGCGGCTCCGTCTCCTCGGGCGAGGAACTCGCCCGCGAGGCCGCCTCCCTCTTCGACGAGCTCCTCCCCGAGATCATGCGGTGCGTCCCCGACTGGGTCGACGTCGACCGCGGCGACTACCCCCCCGACAATCCCGATCGCGGGGGCGCCGTGGCCGCCCGCCCCGCGCCCGCCAACGATGCAGGCCCCGCGGCCGCCGCGCCCCCGACGGCCGGCCCCGCCAGGTAGACACCCCGCGACCGACTTCCCGGCCCCGGCGCCGGCATTGGAGCTTCCAGGATGGCTTCCCGCGTCAACACCAAGTTCGTTGTCCTGCTGTCCGCGTCCCTGCTGGGGCTGTGCGCCCTGGTGGCGGTGGCCGGGCTGCTCCTCTTCCGCAACTCCGCCGCGGACCACGCAAAGCTGGGCGACCGGCGTGCCGCCGAGGGGAACTACCGCGAGGCCGCCGAGCGGTATTCGCGCGCGGTCAACAAGGAGAACACCAACGTGGGCTACCTCGAGAAGTGGCGCGATGCCCTCTCGAAGCAGACCCCCACCGAGCAGGTTCGCTACAGCAACGCCTTCAACCAGTACGTCTCGGCGCTCCGCCAGCTCGCGATCGTCCAGCCCGACAACGTCGAGGCCCAGCGGGCCTATCTCGAACTCACCGCCGGGCGGCTCAACCCCAATGCCTTCGACCGCGACGGGAACGACTTCCTCACCCGCGAGGCCGACACCCTCCTCGCCGCCCGCGGCGACGCCCGCGGCCCCTGGGACGTCCTGCGTCGCTACCGGGGCCTCGCCCGGCTCCGCCTGCTCGCCAACACCCCCGACGCCAAGGCCGAGCTCGACGCCCAGGCCCGGGCGGACCTCGAGGCCGCCTCCGCCGCCGACCCCGCCGACGCCGAGGTCGCCCAGGGCTTGGAGGCCTACTGGAGCTACAAGGCCTTCCGCGCCGACGCCGACGCCCGCCCCGAGGACGCCGCCGCCGCCCGGGCGGCTGGCGCCGAGGTCGTCCGCGCGTTCCTCGCGAACAACCCGGGCAGCGGCGCGATGCAACTGACCGCGCTGCGTCGGGACCTGGCCGACCTCGTGCGCGACCTGCAGGCCACCGACAACAAGGATGGCGCCGCCCGGAGCAACGCCTTCCGCGAGACCGCCCGCCCCCGCCTCGACGCCGCCGCCGAGGCCCTTCGGGCCAGCGACGCCGCCCGCGTCAGCCTCGCGGCGCTCAACGAGCTGCGGACGCTCGAGGGCACGCTGGACGGCGCGGCCCGCTTCTCGCGCACAGAGGCCGTCGCCAAGGCCGCGCTCGACGCCCGCCCCGACGACGCCGAACTCATGTCGTTCCGGGCTGACATCATGGCCTCGCGCGACGACCACGACGCCTCCATCGCCCAGCTCGAGCAGATGGTCCAGCTCCCGCCGCGTCCCGTCTCGCTCGAGGGGATGCGCCTCGCGTCCCAGCGGATCGACGCCCGGCACGCCCAGGCGCAGCTGCTGGTCCGCAAGTGGGCCGCCGCCAAGGAGCAGAAGGAGAAGGACGAGCTCGCCGCCCGGGTGACCGCCCTCCGCGCCACCCTGGCCGACCTCGAGGCCGCCGACAGCCCCCGCATGCTTTTGATCGACGCCAACCTCGCCTTCATGCAGGGCAACGACCGCCGCGCGGGACAGCTGGTCGAGCAGTACAACAGCAAGACCCGCGCCCGCAACCCCGACGCCCTCCTCCTCGCCGCCCAGATCGCGTTCCGCCAGAACCAGCTCGGCGCGGCCAAGGAGAACCTCACCAAGCTCCTGGCGATCCAGCCCGCCGACCTCAACGCCGGCGTCTTCCTCGCCGACGTCGAGGCCCAGCTCCAGAACTTCGCCGCCGCCGAGGCCATGTACGTCCGCCTCCTCGAGGCCGTTCCCGGCAGCGAGCCCATCCAGGACCGCCTCTCCCGCGTCCGCGCGGCCCAGGGCCAGGGCACGCTGGCCGACCCCGTCGCCCAGACGCTCCTCGAGGCCGACCGCATGGCCGAGGCCGGCGAGGGCAAGCCCGAGACGGGCCAGCAGGTGATCGACTTCCTCCGCGCCAAGGCCAATGAGAACGGCATGGCCCCCCGCTTGGCGCTGGGGCTGGCCTATGCCCAGATGCGCGAGAACAAGCGCGACGCCGCCCTGGCCGACATCCGCGCCGCCCTTCAGGCCCACCCCGACTCGGGCGAGCTCCGGGCGATGGAGATCGCCCTCTCCACCGCCGATCCCCTCGAGGCCCGCCTGGCCGTCATCGACTCCGCCAAGCCCGCCGACCTCGACCGTCGCGTCCGCCGCTACCTCACGTACAAGACCTTCGGGAAGCGCGACCTCGCCAAGGCCGAGCTCGACGCCGCCGCCGCGCTCGCCCCAGACGACAAGGGCATCATCGAGTACCGCTTCATGGAGGCCCTCGAGGCCAAGGACATGCCCGCGGCCCAGGCGCTCGCCGACCGCGCGGTCGCCGGAGACTTCGACGGCTCGGGCGGCCTCACCTACCGCGCCCGCATCGAGGCCGCGCAGGGCAACACCCGGGACGCCATCGCCCGCATGGAGCAGGTGATCGCCGCCGGGGGCGCGCCCCCCGAGGCGTACCGCCTCCTCGGCCGCCTGCAGCTCGTCGCGGGCCGCCCCGGCGACGCCGCCGGCTCGTTCCGCCAGGCCCTCGAGCGCCGCCCCACCGACGTCGCCTCCGTCAACGACCTGCTGACGGCCCTGGCCGCCATGAACCGTCGCGAGGAGGCCCTGCAGGAGGCCCGCCGCTACAAGCAGTACGCCCAGGGTGACGCCGACTTCCTCAACACCTGGCTCAACCTCGAGGCCGCCATCGGCGACGCCCGCATGGCCATCGATCGCCGCGAGCGCATGGCCCGGGCCGAGCCGGGCGACCGCGGCAACCTCAACTCCCTCGCCCTGGTTTATCTCGACGCGGGCGCCAAGGACGAGGCCCGCAAGATCATCAACCAGCTCCGCGCCGCCGGCGACGACCTCGAGTCGGTGGGCCTCGACGCCGCCTGGCACTGGGCCCAGGGCGACCGTCCCCAGGCCCAGGCCGTCTTCGAGGAGCACATCGCCACGCTCGACCTCGCCAAGACCGGCCCCACGCCCTATATGGCCATGGCCCAGTTCTTCCTGACCCGCAACGACACCGACCGCGCCATCGCCGCTCTCGAGAAGGCACGCCCCTTCCAGACTGCCGCTCCCACCAAGGACCGGCCCGTCGCCCTCGAGGCCGACAAGGCCCTCGCCGACACCTTCATCCGCGTGGGCAAGAAGGAGGAGGGCGTCGCCGCGGCCCGCCGCGTCGTCGAGGCCGGCGCCGACACCGAGGACGCCTCCTTCCGCAAGCGCCTCGCCGAGGGCCTCCTGGGCCTGGGCAAGGTCGAGGAGGCCAAGGCCGCGCTCGCCCCGCTCGCCGCAGCGCCCGCACCGGACATGGTCACGACGCTGCTCATGGCCGACATCCGCGCCGCCTCGGGCGACACGCGGGGTCAGCGTGAGCTGCTCGACCAAGCCGTCAGCCGCTTCCCGTCCGCGGCGATGGTCTTCCTCCGCCGGGGGCAGGCCCTGGCCGCCGAGGAGAGCGGCACCCGCGACGCCATCGAGGACTTCAGCCGCGCGATCCAGCTCGACCCCGCGATGTGGCAGGCCCTGCGGCTACGGGCCGTCGCGCTCGACCGGATCGGCAAGACCGAGGAGGGCTTCACCGACCTCCGGGCGTCGCTCAAGCTCAACTTCTCCGACAACGACCTGCTCGAGCGGCTCCTCCGCCAGTACGTCGCCTTGGGCCGCGAGCAGGACGCCGAGGAGACCGCCACCGAGGTTGTCGCTCTCCGCCCCCGCGACTGGAACGTCCGATACGCCGTGGGCGACTTCTTCGCGCGGCAAGGGCTGTGGAACCGCGCCGTCCCCTTCTTCCGCGACGCTTACGCCATCACCCAGCAGGACCTCGTCGCGCAACGCTACCTCGACGCCCTGCTCTCGATCACGCCTCCGGCGGTCAAGAACGCCGAGGACGTGCTGACCGGCCTGGGCGATCGCGTCGCCAAGAGCCCCGGCTTCACGATGGCCAGCGCCCGCGCCAAGGCCGCGCAGGGCAAGCCCGCCGATGCCGGACGCGCCGCGGTCGACGCCCTCCGCCTCCTCGACCAGCGCAACCCCGTCCAGATGGTCGCCTGGTACAACGACGTGCGCCGCATCGAACCCGACGGCAAGAGGCGCCGGCAGCTGCTCGACGACATGATGCGTTCCAACGTCGCCACCGAGTGGCTGGGCTACTTCCGCACCGGCCTGCTCATCGACGACGTCTCCAAGGACGAAGGGCTCCGGCAGCTCCGGGCGATCGCCGAGGGGGCCCAGCTCCTCATCCTCCGCCAGCTCTCCTGGCGCGCCTTGGGCACCGGCTACTACCAGCTCGGCCGCTTCCAGGAGGCCGCGACCTCCCTCGAGGACGGGCTCAAGGCCTACCCCGGCGACACCGAGATGACCAACAACCTCGCCTTCATCTACGCCAAGAAACTCGGCCGCTTCCCCGAGGCCCTGACCCTCGCCGAGTCCGCCGTCAAGACCGGCCCCGAATCCCACGAACTCCTCGACACCCTCGGCGTCGCCCTCATGCTCAACGGCCGCGACGCCGACGCCATCCCCATCCTCGAGCGGGCCCTGCTCATGGCCAAGTCCCCGCAGGCGGTCGTGGTCAGTTCCGCGCACCTGGCCTCCGCCCACCTCGCCGTCAAGGACGCCGCCAAGGCCCGCGACGTCCTCGCCATCGCCGAGCAGATCGTCAAGGAGTCCCCCGACGAGGTCGACGCTGAGGCCGAGACCGAACTCCAGGAGGCCCGCACCCAAGCCGGCACCTCCTGATCGGAGTGCCCGGGGCCTCCCGGTTTGGGAACCCGGCATCCCGGCGCCGACGAACCCGGGACCGCCCTTCCGCCGTACGAGGTTCTCAGGGCGCGTGGGCGAGCGGCGTCGGACTGCCTTAGATAGTGCCTCCTAACCCCCTGCCCCGTTCAGGGGGGGATTCGCCCATCCGATCCGCGCGGGCGGTGAGGAGTGTGGCGGGATTGGGCGGGATGGGCAATGCGGAGCGGGTGGAGTGCCCGCCCGTGCGGGCCGAAAACAGAGAGTGATGATCGACGCCGATCGAGTCCGAGGATCCGAGCAATGACGACCATTCCCGCCGCCCCGGCCTCCTTCCCCCAGCCGCGCCCTCAGCACGCGCCCGCCCCGGCCGGTCCCACGCCGCTGGGCGCGATCGACCCCATCAAGCTGCTCAACAAGCACAAGTGGCTGCTTGTGGGCGCGGCGGTCCTGGGAGGGCTCCTTGGCACGGGCGCCCACTACGCGCTGGTCTTCACCTATCCCCGCTACACGCCCAGGGTGATCTTCGCCTGCCTCCCCCCATCAGCCTCCGTGGCCGACTCGGGGGAGCGGTTCGTCAACGACATCGAGATGACGCGATTCATGCAGACCGAGGCCCGGGCGATGGTCTCGGAGCGGGTGATGACCCAGGTCGTCGAGGACCCTCAGCTCCGCGCCGAGGTCAAGGACTGGAAGAAGGGGTACGAGGTCACCGACAAGGCGACGGGCCAGACCCGCTTCGACACCGTCGAGGCGGCCAAGGACCTGCGCGAGGACGTCGGAGCGCGCGTGATCCCGCAGACGACCTTCATCGAGCTGTCGATAACCGCCGGCAACAAGTTCGACGCCACGGCAATCCTCAAGTTGATCAAGGAAAAATACCTCCAGACGCTCGTCGACAAGAACCGCCTGAGCCAGGAGGAACGCTCGGCGGCCCTCCGCCAGTCGCTCGAGCGCATCGACAAGGATCTGCTCGCCTACGCCTCTCGCCGCCAGACCATCATCAAGGAGCGGAACGTCGAGTCGATCGACAACCGCCTCGACGCCACCACCTCCCAGCTCCAGGACGTCAATGAGAAGCTCAATGAGGTCGACCAGAGCCTGCAGGCCGGCCGCACCTCGCTCGAGGCCATGGAGAGGGAGCTCAACGCCGCCGGGGGCGTGACCTTCGGCGACGACCTCCGCGACGAGATCGAGAAGGACTCGCTGGTCGTCTCCCTTAAGAACGACATCGGCCGGCTCGAGACCCAGCAGCAGGCCATGCTCCTGCAGGGCATCTCGCGCGAGCATCGCGAGTACAAGCGCCTGGGCGCCATGATCGAGGGCTCCCGCACCAACATCGAGCAGACCAAGAACGAGCTCCTGCGCAAGAAGTTCGACGGCCGGCTCGACAGCACCCGCAAGACCATCGCCCAGCTCGAGGCCCAGCGGTCGGGGCTGATCACCGAGCAGACCCGCCTCGCCGCCCGTCTCGAGGACCTCACCGGCGCGCAGCGCCTCATCAAGGACCTCGACGACCAGATCGAGGGCCAGATCGAGGTCAAGACCAAGCTCAGCGGCGCCCTCCAGGAGTTCATCGGCGTCAGCTCCCTGGGCACCGCCGGGCGCGTCCAGGTCTTCCAGAGCGAGCGCGTCCCCACCGAGCTCGCCTTCCCCAAGCTCAAGGTCATGGTCCCCGCCGGCATCGTCCTCACCCTGGGCCTCGTCGGGGGCCTCGTCTTCCTCCGCGAGATCGTCGACCAGCGCGTCAAGAGCCCCTCCGACGTCACCCTCATCCCCCGTACTCGCCTCGTCGGCTGGCTCCCCGACGCCGCCGAGGACCCCGCCGGCCAGGGCGCCGCCGAAACGGCCTTCCGCGACCGCCCCAAGGGAATCGTCGCCGAGGGGTTCCGCCAGGTCCGCGGCACGCTCGCCAAGCGTCTCGCCGCCGCCGACCACAAGACCCTCCTCGTCATGGCCGGCATGCCCTCGTCGGGAGCCACGTCCGTCGCCGCCAACCTCGCCTTGGCTTTCGCCGCGGCGGACCGGCGCGTCCTGATCGTCGACGCCAACTTCCGCCGCCCCGCCCTCCACCGCGTCTTCGGCCTTCAGGAGTTCCCGGGCCTGGCCGACGTCCTCTCCAAAACCCGCGACCTCGAGGGCGCCATCCAGGCCACCACCACGCCCAACCTCGACCTCCTCTCCGCCGGCAGCCGCGAGCAGCGGGTCTTCGAACGCCTCGCCGCCGAGGGCATGGGCGAGGTCCTGGCCACGCTCCGCACCCGCTACGACCTGGTCATCCTCGACGTCGCCCCCGCCATCGTCGCCGGCGACGGCCTCGCCCTGGCCCAGCGCTGCGACGCCTCCCTCCTGGTCGTCAAGGCCTACAGCGAGAAGCGCGGCATGGTCGCCCGCGTCAAGAACGAGCTCACCGACGCCCGCGCTGAGTTCCTAGGCGTCGTCGTGAACGCTGTACGGTCGTCCACCGGCGGCTACATGAAGGGCAACATCAAGGCCGCCCACGAGTACTCGCAGGCCTGATCCCCGACAGCCCCGCCCCCGCGTCCCTCCCCCGACCCACGCCGGCACGGCCCGGAGCGCCGCCCTGCCCCGACCCTCCCCCACCGCCGCGCCCGCGCGACCCCGCCGCGTGCTGGTCAGCGGCGGCTCGGGCTTCATCGGCTCGCACCTGACCGAGCTCCTCCTGGCCCGGGGCGACCACGTCACCGTCGTCGACAACCTGTCGACGGGCCGGCGCGCCAATCTTCCCGAGGCCCACCCGCGCCTCCGCGTCCTCGAGGCCGACCTCCGCGACGCCCTCGCCGCCTTCGGCAAGGGCGAGGTCTTCGACGAGATCTATCACCTCGCCGCCGCCGTCGGGGTCAAGCTCGTCATCGCCGACCCGATCCGCTCCATCGAGACCAACGTCGAGCAGACCTCCGCGCTCCTGCGGTTCGCCGCGGAGCGCGCCCCCGGCGGCGGCCCGGCGCGCACGCTCATCGCCTCCTCCTCCGAGGTCTACGGCAAGTCCGCCCACTCCCCCTTCGCCGAGGACGACGACGTCGTCTACGGCCCCACCACCGTCGCCCGCTGGTCCTACGCCGCGACCAAGGCCGTCGACGAGTATCTCGCCCTGGCGTACCACGCCCAGCGGTCGCTCCCGGCCGTGGTCGCCCGGTTCTTCAACACCGTCGGCCCCCGCCAGGTGGGGGACTACGGCATGGTCCTCCCCCGCTTCGTCCGCTCCGCCCTCGAGGGGCGTCCGATCGAGGTCTACGGCGACGGCACCCAGTCCCGCTGCTTCTGCGATGTCCGCGATGTGGCCGAGGTCCTCCCCCGCCTCCTGGCCACCCCCGCCTGCCATGGCCGGATCTTCAACGTCGGGTCCGACGCCCCCATCACGATCGCCGCCCTGGCCGAGCTCGTTCGGACCACCCTCGGGTCGGCTTCCGTGACTCGCCTGATCCCCTATGCCGAGGCCTACGCGGGGGTCTTCGAAGATCTCCTCCAGCGCCGTCCGGACCTCCGCCGCCTCCGGGAAGCTGTCGGCTTCTCGCCCCGGATCCCGCTCGAGCAAACGGTCCAGGACGTCGCGCGGTGGTTGCGCGCCGATCCGGTCCACGCACCCGCAGTCTGAATGCAGTCTTGTGGTCCCCGGCGCTTCCGCCGCTTCACCGCCCGTCGTAGAGTGTCGATGGTCGAGAGGGATGATCGTGAACTGGGTACTCGCTCAAATAGGGGATTTGGCCGTCGGCGTCGCCGACGTTGCTCCCCCACCGGCCTCGCGACTCTCGATCTTCGAGGGATACCTCGGCGTCGCCGTCGTTGCCTTCCTAGTCAGCCTCCTCGCCACGCCCATCATGCGCCGCCTCGCGGTCGCCAACGGCGTGATCGACCGGCCGAGCGACCCCCGCAAGGTCCACCGGATGCCCATCGCCTATTTGGGTGGGGTGGCCGTCTACCTTGGCATCTTGGGGGGGATTTTCTACAGCTTCCTTGCCGCCCGCGTGGAGGGCCTCATCGACTTCCACGAAGCCAGCCGCATCCTGGACGGGACGTTCCACGTGCCGGTCCCGATCCCGATCCTGCTGGGCATCACGGTCATCATGCTCGTGGGCGTGATGGATGACGTGACGGGGATCAGCCCGCGCGTCAAGATCGGCGGGCAGCTGATCGCCGCCGCGGCCCTGGCCATCGACAACGTCGGGGCCAAGCTGGCCGCGGGCCTCCTCATCCCGATCGCCAAGAGCCTGGGCACGCCCACGGTGATGCAGGGCGGCTTCGAGACGATCATGATCCACATCCCGCTCCCGGTGCCCATCGCCGGGATGACGGAAATTCCCATCGACATCGTGTACTGGGTGGGCACGGCGATCATCGCCATCGCGGTGCTGGGGCTGTGCAACGCGTCAAACCTCATCGACGGGCTCGACGGGCTGCTCGGGGGCACCACCGCCATCGCGCAGGCCGGACTCCTCGTCCTGGCGCTCGGGCTGGCCCTGGCCGACGACGGCCCTCGTGACTCGCAGCGGATCATCCTCTGCCTGGCCGTGCTCGGGGCGTGTCTGGGGTTCTTGCCGCACAACTTCAACCCCGCCACCATCTTCCTGGGGGATGCGGGCTCGCTCATGCTCGGGTTCTGCACCTGCGTGATCATCCTGACCCTGGGGGACACGGGCAAGACGCACCTGGTCGCGGCGGGGCTGATCGTGTACGCGCTGCCGATCATCGACACCAGCCTCGCCATCGTGCGCCGGAAGATGGAGGGGAAGAAGATCTCCGCAGCGGACGACCAGCACCTGCACCACCTCCTCAAGCGGGCCTTGGGGGTCAAGGGGGCGGTGCTGACGCTGTACGGGATCGCGGGGGTCTTCGCGGTGCTGGGGTCGGGGATCAGCCTCGTGCGGCCGCGCGTGGTGTACGTCCTGGCGATGCTGCTCGCGGCGTACATCGGCGTCACGGCGATCAAGATCGCGCGGCGCAAGCACATCGAGGCCCAGGCGGCGGCGTACGACGCGAAGGTGGCATCCATCCCCGCGGGGCACCCGGAAGACGCGACGCGGACGGAGCCGGCCGCGGCGTCGGCCTCCTGAACGAGCACGGGGCGTGCGCGAGCGACATCCCTCGTTCTTCGTCGCGTCCCGCTCGCTGACGCTCGGGGCTCGTCCGGCTCGTGGTCGTTGCGTCGCGATCCGTATACTCGCCCCATGCCAGAAGCGTCGGTCAGGCCCGTTCGGCTCATCGCTCTCATGAACCAGAAGGGGGGCGTCGGGAAGACCACGACGACGGTCAACCTCGCCGCGGCCTTCGCCCGGGCGGGGCGTTCGACGCTCGTGGTCGACCTCGACCCGCAGGCCCACGCGACGCTGCACCTGGGCGTTGATCCCGACGGGTTGGAGCGGTCGGTCTACGACGCCCTGATGGACCCCGACGCGGACGCCTCGGCGTGCGTGATCTCGACGCGGCCGAACCTCGCGCTCCTGCCCGCGCAGACCGACCTCGCCGCGGCGGAAGGGGAGCTGGCCGCGCTCCCCGACCGGCAGCGGCGGCTCGAGCGCGTGCTGAACGGGTTCGGCGGGGCGTACGAGTTCGTGCTCATCGACTGCCCCCCGTCGCTGGGGTTGCTGACGCTCAACGGGCTGGCCGCGGCCCGCGAGGTGATCATCCCCATGCAGGCGCACTTCCTGGCCCTGCAGGGCGTGGGGAAGCTGCTGGAGACGGTGCGGGTGGTGGCGCGGGGGGTGAACCCGAGGTTGCGGGCCACGGGCGTAATCCTGTGCATGCACGACGCGGGGAGCACGCACACGAGGGAGGTCGTCGCGGACCTTGAGGCCTTCTTCGAGGCCGCGCGGGCGCAGGAGTCGCCCTGGCGATACGCGCGGGTCCTTCGCCCAGCGGTGCGCCGCAACATCAAGCTGGCGGAGTGCCCGAGCTTCGGGCAGACAATCTTCGAGTACGCCCCCGGCGCGTCGGGCGCCGAGGACTACGCGGCCCTCGCCGATGGGCTGCTGCGGGACTGGGACGCGATGCTGGCCAAGCGCGGCGCGGACGCCCCGCCCGCGGTGACGGTGCTACCGGCTCAGGACGCCGCCCGCGTGTGACCGGCGCGGTTCGGGCCTACGGTCCGCCCATGGAAGTCGACGACCACGGTGAAAGTCCCGACTGGCGGCACGGCCCGCTCGTCTGGGCCGTCAGCGCCGTGCTGGGCCTGTTCGCGGGCGCGGTGCTCACGCGGGTCCTGGTGCCGGTCTACGCGCCCGACGCGGTCGCGCCGGTCGTCGGCCTCACGCTGACGATTCCCTTCGGCCTCCTGCTGCTGAGCATCGCGGTGATGCCCTTCGTGAACGCCCGCCTCTGGCACCGGCACTTCCCGGACTTCGCCTTCGGCCTCGGGGGCCTCGTCGCCGGGTACTACCTCGCCGGCTTCGACCAGCCGGGGTACGACCACGGGATGTCGTACGGCCGGGCGACGCTGCTGCACGCGGGACTCGAGTACTACTCGTTCATCGCCCTCGTGGGCGGGCTATACGTCGTCTCGGGGGGAATCCTCGTCCGGCTCACGGGCCGCGCGAGCCCCCTGACCAACACGCTCCTCCTGCTCGCCGGGGCCGTCGCGGCCAATCTGGTGGGGACAACCGGCGCCTCGGTCCTGCTCATCCGGCCCTTCATGCGTCTCAACGCGGGGCGTCTGCGGCCCCTCCACGTCGTCTTCTTCATCCTGATCGTGTCGAACTGCGGCGGGTGCCTGACGCCCATCGGCGATCCCCCGCTCTACCTGGGCTACCTCAAGGGAGTGCCCTTCGCCTGGACACTCGCGAACCTGTGGCCGGACTGGCTGGCGGTGGTCCTGCCGCTGGCCGTGGTCTACTTCGGCTTCGACACCATCGTCGAGCGGCAGCGCCGCCGCGAGGGCGCGACGGTCGAGGCCGATTCTTCTTGGCTGCCGCGCATCGGGGTCGAGGGAGCGGCGGGCGTGATCTGCCTCGTGCTGATGG
>Ga0105049_10003727_pt1 | contig 17982 bp, 15 predicted proteins | sample MAT06_FD_78087 | JGI IMG/M metagenome (GOLD analysis project Ga0105049, IMG submission 78087) | Freshwater microbial communities from Lake Fryxell liftoff mats and glacier meltwater in Antarctica - MAT-06 | ecosystem: Environmental > Aquatic > Freshwater > Ice > Liftoff microbial mat | place...
AAAGCCAGTGTGGCAGCCATTTCGGTAATAAGGTCTTTTTTTCTTTTACCCACGGTCCCAAATAAATTACTGGTGCTGGTATCGATGAGTAACATCATCACCAGTTCTCTTTCCTCCTCAAATATTTTCGAAAACGGATGTGCGTATCGGGCACTCACATTCCAGTCAATGAAACGTACGTCATCACCGGCGCTGTATTCCCGCACTTCTCTGAAACTCATTCCCTTTCCTTTAAAAGCAGAGTGGTACTCGCCGGTAAACAACTGGGTGGTGATTTTTTTGCTCTTGATCTCGAGCTCTCTTACTTTTTTTAATATGTCTGCTGTTGTGAGCATGGGTTTTATGGAACGCTGACAGTTTTTAAAATTTCATCTATGATATCTAACACGCTCACATTTTCTGCTTCTGCTTCATAAGTGAGCCCGATTCTATGCCTTAGCACATCTTTGGCAATATTTCTTACATCTTCTGGTACTACATATCCACGTTTGTTGAGGAAGGCGTATGCTTTGGCAGCCAAGGCCAAGTTGATGCTTGCCCTTGGAGATCCTCCAAAACTGATCAGTGGTTTTAGTTTGCTCAGCTGGTATTTATCTGGATAACGGGTAGCAAATACAATATCGAGAATATAGTTTTCAATTTTTTCGTCGATATAAACCTGTCGCACCAATTCTTTGGCCGTAATGATTTCTGTGGTAGAAGCCACTGCATGAATGGTTTCAAAAACGAGACCCAGGGTATTTTGACGAATGATCATTTGTTCTTCCGACTTTGTTGGATAACCCACTACTACTTTGAGCATGAAGCGGTCTACCTGGGCTTCTGGCAAGGGGTAAGTACCTTCTTGTTCGATGGGGTTTTGTGTTGCCAGTACCAGAAAAGGTTCAGGTAATTTATAACTGGTGTCGCCAATGGTGACCTGCCGCTCCTGCATCGCTTCTAATAAGGCACTTTGCACTTTTGCCGGTGCACGGTTAATTTCATCAGCCAAAATAAAATTGGCAAAGATGGGACCTTTCCTTACAAAAAATTCGTTTTTAGATTGGTTGTATATCATCGTACCTACCACATCTGCAGGCAGCAAATCGGGAGTAAATTGAATGCGGCTAAAATCTGCATGAATGGCCTGTGCGAGCGATTTAATAGACAATGTTTTTGCCAGTCCGGGTACCCCCTCCAGCAAAACATGTCCATTGCTGAGCAAACCGATCATCAAACGTTCGATCATGGTTTGCTGGCCTACAATTACTTTGCTCAATTCATCGTTGATGCGGGTTACAAATTCGGCGGCATAACTAATTTTTTCATTCAATAAGCGAATGTCTTCTGCTGTTTGTAGCATATTTTATCGGATAATTTAAGTTGGTTGCAAAATACGAAGTGAAACTAAACAAAAATGCTGCCACTATGGGGGCGGCAGTAAAAGAATGTTAATTTAACTATTGTAAGCGCAGTCGTTTTTCACCCGTTCCATCGCTCAGCTTAGGTACTTCCCTACAATGGGCACTCTTCTTCCAACACCAAAAGCTTTGGGTGAAATGCGGATGATGGGGCAAAACTGTTTTCGTTTGTATTCGTTGCTGTTCACCATTTTGAGCACCCTATCTACCAATGCTGCATCAAAGCCCATGGCCTTGATCTCGTCTGGGCCTTTCCACTGCTCTATGTATTGGTACAACAACTTGTCTAAAACTTCATAATCTGGCAGGCTGTCACTGTCTTTTTGCCCTGGCCTTAACTCCGCGCTGGGTGGCTTGGTGATTATGTTGGTAGGAATAATGGTTCCGTTGCGGTTGATGTATTTAGCCAGTTCATATACCTGAAGTTTGTAACAATCGCCTAGAACCCCTAAACCGCCGGCCATGTCGCCGTAGAGGGTTCCATAGCCGGTTGCCAGCTCACTTTTGTTGGAGGTATTGAGCAGGATGTAACCGAATTTATTTGCGATAGACATCAGCAGGTTTCCCCTGGTTCTGCTTTGAATATTTTCTTCTGCCAAACCAAAAGGCAGGTTGGCAAAAAATGGATGTAGTTCGGTTAAAAAGCTTTCATAAATGTTATTGATGGGGATGATGTCGTAAGAATTTTGAAGATTTTTGCTCAGTTGAATCGCATCGTCCACCGAATGATCGGAGGAAAATTCAGAAGGCATCAACAATGCTTTTACATTGCCGCTACCTAATGCTTCGCAGGCCAACGCGAGGGTTACCGCACTATCAATACCACCACTGCTGCCGAGTATGGCTTTTGTGAAACCCATTTTGGTAAAATAATCTTTTACACCCATGACAATGGCATCATATACTTCTTTAATATTGAGTTGGGGATCGAGTAAGTGAGGATTCAACTCTTCATCAGGCAATTGATTGGCTGGCTCCAGTATATTTCCGCTGATACTACCGTCGTCGTTCCATTCAAACAATTGGCCATCTTCTTCAAAGCTGGCCAACTTACCACATAAGTTGGCTTGTTTATCGAACACCAATGAGGTACCATCAAACACAATTTCTGTTTGACTACCCACGCTGTTGCAATAAAACATCGGCATCTCGTATTTGAGCACATTGGCTTTCACAACGGCTTGGCGATCGGCATCATGGGTGTAATCGAAAGGCGAAGCCGATAAATTGATCATTACATCGGGTTGTTGCGTCATCAAAATATCCATGGGGCAATACCTGTAAAGCGGGTTGCTGCCCATATTCCAGATATCTTCACAAACAGTAACTGCCAGTTTTTTCCCCATAAAATGAATCACATCCCATTGCATAGCCGGTTCAAAGTAACGGTCTTCATCAAAAACATTGTAAGTAGGCAAACAGGTTTTTTGTACAACTTGCTGAACATCTTTTTCGGCTAAAAACCAGGCCGCATTGAACAAGTCTTTTCCTTCGGGCACTGCATTACGCTGAGGGGCTCCGATCAAGACAGCGATGCCGTCTGCATGATTTTTAATAAGGTCGATGGCGTCATAACACTTGTCTACAAAATCTTTGAAATATAAAAAATCCTGTGCTGGATAGCCGCAAACACATAGTTCGCTGAAAACAATCAAATCGGCGCCTTGGACTTTGGCAGTATGTATGGCTTCTATGATCTTGTTACTGTTGAATTCAAAATTTCCGATATGATAATTTTGTTGCGCTAAATATATTTTCACTTTTACAATTTAATGGTAAACAAATTAACCCGCAGCAATAGTTCAAAATTTTACAAAACCTTTTGTGAGTAAAGCCCTGAATGCACTTAACTTTAATGATTATTAAACATTGTAAAGTTAAATATTTCAAAAGCATAACAGGTATGAGAATTTTATCAGTACTCTTTTTTGCAGGAATTCTTTTAGTAGGATGTAATGAACAGAACAAACAACCCGATGTTTCTAACATCAAAGCAGACCTTACGGTTCGCCGTTTTGAAAAAGATTTGTTTGCAACAGATACCAATCAATTGGCTACGGGCATGGCAGAAATCATTTCGAAGTACCCCGACTTTGGCAGAAAATTCAATAGCATTATTTTAAACATTGACCCCAGGTGGAGCAATGATACGGCAGTTGATTATTTCAGGGGATTTTTAAGGACATATCGGGCGGTTAATGATTCTGCGCAAAAAGTATTTGCCAATTTTGAGCCTTTCAAAAAACAATTAGAGCAGTCTGTAAAATACCTCCGGCATTACTTCCCCAGCTACCCTGCTCCTAAACGCATCATTACTTATGTGGGGCCGATGGATGGTTATGGCGATATTTTAGACGAGGGTACTTTTATTGTAGGATTGCACCAGCACATTGGCGAAAATTTTTCATTGTACAAAGAAGATTGGGTACGACAGACCTATCCTGATTACATCAGCAATCGTTTTACGCCGGAATACATCGCAGTGAATGCGATGAAAAACATAGTGCTGGATATGTTCCCCGAACAATCGGAAGACAAGAGTTTAGTTGTACAAATGGTTGAAAAAGGCAAACGATTGTACCTGCTCCAACAACTGGTCCCTTCTGCCAAAGAACACCAGCTAATCGGTTATACGCAAAAACAATACGATGAAAGTTTGGAGCGGGAAGCCTTGATCTGGGATCTGTTTGTACAAAATGGTTTTCTTCAGTCGATCGATAATAACGTCATCAAAAACTACATTGGAGAAGGCCCCAAAACACAGGAGTTGGGGGAGGCTTCGCCGGGCAATATCGGTTCGTTCTGTGGTTGGCAAATCGTTAAAAAGTACATGCAAAAATTTCCAGGTACTTCGTTGGATAGCCTGATGAATACTGATGCAGAAATAATTTTTGAAAAAACAAAATACAAGCCCTGATAAATACAACGGTATTAGGCCGCTGCTTTTGCCATTTCGTTTTGCCTTTTAGATTGACGTGATTGTGTCGCTAAAAAAGCTTCTGATGGTCTTTCCCCCAATCGCTTCATCATCCTGAAGTGGGAAACCAATGCTTCGCTCATAGTAGTATAATAATTGTAAGGAACGTTAAACTCCTTGCACTTCTCTTGAACAATTTTGCTAATGGCAGGATAGTGAACATGACTAACTTTTGGAAACAGGTGATGTTCTACCTGATAATTAAGACCGCCAACTACCCAAGAGATGAATTTATTTTTCATTGCAAAATTCGAAGTCGTTTTTAACTGATGTTCTGCAAAGGCAGACTCCACATGTTTAGTCGTATCTAATGCAATGTGTTCGAACTCCGTGTTTTCAACCACGTGTGCCAATTGAAACACAAATGAAAGCACAATACCCTGTACCATGTTCATCACCAAATAGCCAACCAACCAACCCTGCCAACCCCAAACGATGGTAGGGATTACAATGTAGTAACCAATGTAGAAAACCTTAGTGCCCCAAAATATCAGGTGATTTTTGAGGGTCATTTTCCAGGCTTCGGTGGTATAAATTTTTCTGCTGAAATATTTAGTTGGGTCCATCAGAAATATCCAAAAAATAGTAGATAAGCCGTAAATGAATGTTAAGTAAACATGCTGCACTTTGTGAGCAGGCACCCATTTTTGTGTATCGCACTGGCGAATCACCGGACTTTTAGCGATGTCATCATCAATACCATCAACATTAGTGTAAGTGTGGTGAATGATATTGTGTTTTTGCTTCCAAAAATAAGAACTAATTCCAAGAAAATTAGCTGTCATACCCAAGGCGTCGTTCAATTTACTATTGGTGCTGTAACTGCCGTGGTTGGCATCATGCATCACGCTAAAACCAATGGAAGCACCGGCAAAACCCATGATACCGGCTAAAATTATAGCGGGAACTGCCCCTATATCTGCCAACATTAAAATGGCGTAAATTCCCAAATGAATGCTGATTAAAATAATTGATTTGGAGTACAATCGCCAGTCGCCCGTTTTTTTAATATTGTTCTGCGAAAAGTAGGAATCAACACCTGATTTCAGGCTTAAAAAAAATTCATTGTTGCGATTGTTGAAAATAAGTTTTGACATCGGAAAATTGGTATTGCTGGTTTTAAAAAATGCTTGGCTTTTAATATGCCGCTAATATAGGTTTATATCGAGAAAAAAAACACAATGGTTTAATAATTAGCTCTTTATTTCAAGCAATGTTTAGATATTTAACGGGGTTTTATCGTTTTCTTTCACGAGAGCTGCAATCGCCGGGATTTTCGGAAAATACCCCTAATTCAATTTAAAAGGCACCTCCATCTCAAAACCAGGGATAGAAACGGTGAACATCTGTTTGCTGAGTAGGTTTTCCATTTGATAAGTCCCGTGCATTTTGCCCATCTCACTTTTGAGGTTACAGCCACTCATGTATTCGTAAAATTGTCCTGGCTCAATGATGGGTTGAATCCCTACCACACCTTCGCCCTGCACCTCTCTCATGCTTCCATTGCTGTCGAAGATGTGCCAGTGGCGACTGTGTAATTTAACAGCGAATACGTTGTTGTTTTCTATGTTGATGTGATAGGCAAACATAAACTCGCCGTTGACGGGGTTGCTAAACTCCGGCTGGTAAAAAGATTCTACCGTTATTTTTATGCCTGATGAAATTTTGCTTGTCATAAAATGAAGTTAGGTTAATATTTCGATTTTTAAGCTGGTGGTAGTTATTAAATACATACGGGTAAATGATGCAAAAGGATGTTAAAAGCTAGTGTCAGTTGATAGGCATCCGTATCGTTTACTATTGAATGTTAGAATTTTATTATTCCTCGCCTGGTCATTCCTACCAATCCAATTGTTAGGTTTTTTTCGATAATTTATATCCCATTTTTAACAGCCAGACCAGTACTTTATCTCTGTGATCGCCTTGCACCAATATCTCCCCATCTTTTACGCTTCCCCCTGTTCCGCAAATGGTTTTGAGTTTTTTGCCCAATTCCTGTCCATCTGCATCGGTACCAATAAATCCGTCAACTAGCGTAACAGCTTTGCCGCCCCGATGTTTGGTTTCGAGCCTGACTTTTATTTTTTGAAGTGCGGGTGACAGCGTTTCTACCACTGCATCATCTTCGGGTAGTTTAAAGTCGGGGTCTGTTGAGTAAACAATTCCGAAGCCGGTTGTTTTGTTTTTTGCCATTTGCCTTTATTTATACAATGATCGCCTTTAAACTAAGGTCAACACTACGTGCCTGGTGTATGATGGCGCCACTGCTGATGTAGTCAACTCCTGTAGCCGCATAAGATGCAAGGTTTTCGTAATTGATGCCTCCGCTGGCCTCCGTTTCGTGTTTGCCGGCAATCAATGCCAATGCTTCTGCAATTTGTTCTGGCATAAAATTATCGAGCATTATTCTGTGCACATTTCCCACTTCCATCACCAGTTGGACGTCTTCGATGCTCCGAGTTTCTACTTCAATTTTAAGATGGGGCTGTTGGGTACGTACATATTCGTTGGCTTTTTTGATAGCTTTTTGAATACCACCACAATAATCGATGTGATTGTCTTTAAGCATGATCATATCATACAAACCAATGCGGTGGTTCAATCCACCCCCAATGCGAACCGCTTCTTTTTCGAGCACCCTAAAATTAGGGGTTGTTTTTCGGGTATCCAGCAAGCGTGTATGAAAGCCCTCTAGTTTGTGAACGTAGAGTTGTGTGAGGGTAGCGATGCCACTCATACGTTGCATACAATTCAGTACCAAACGTTCGCATTGTAAGATAGTGTGTACCCTCGCTTTCACTTCAAATGCCGTTTCTCCAAAGATCATGGCGTCCCCATCTTTTTTAAATGCGCTAAACTCAATATCTGGTTGTATGAAACGAAATATTTTTTCAGCAATATCCATCCCTGCAAGAAAACCTTCCTGTTTAATTTTTAACACCGCTTTACCTGTGGCTTCTGCATCAATTGTAGATAAGGTGGAGTGATCTCCATCGCCTATATCTTCTTGTAAAGCATTTTTAATCAGGTGTGTTATCTGTTCTTCCTTGTTCATCATGCAACAAAGCTAAGGAGGAAAATGATGGAAATAAAAAGGAGCAGCTATTGCGCACAAAGCTGGCGGCAAAAAAACGCCCAAACTAATAAATAAGGAGGTCGAAAAATTATTGATTTTCGAAACGGATCTCCTGGAGAAATTGCTTCTCCCCTTTCTGTTTCATGAAAATGGTGGTACGGTAGCTGGCGTTGGAAGTGGTCAATTTGCCGATACAATATTCTGAACCTCCGTTGTTGCCATTGTGCAATATTTGGAAACTTTTAACAGGATTGTTGGCAAAAAAATCGCGCAGAATAACTTCAGCCTGACTTTTGCTATAGCTGTTGCTTTTTTCGGCCAGTGTGATGTCCACCGTATTATCGAAATATTTAGCCACCTGCGTTGCGTTGCCAGTTTTTAATGCTGCAATAACGTCATCAATTCCCACCAATGAAGCGAAAGAAAACATGGTAGCTGATAAAAACAGTAGTGTAAAATTTCTTTTCATAAGAACGCATTTTGTATGAGTTAACGCGGGCTAAAAACGTGCCAATTAAGGGTATTATTGCCGTTGACCCCATTTATTTAAGGATTCCATTTTAATCCTTTTTGCATAATTCGCAAATAAGTAGCTTTACAGGATGGAAAATAAGAAAGTTTTACTGATTATTATGGATGGATGGGGCCTTGGCAAGGTAAAAAGCAGCGATGCAATACAGCATTCAGAGGTTCCTTTTGTACAATCCTTGTATAGTAAATACCCTAATACTACCTTGCTCACCTGTGGTTTGGAAGTGGGGTTACCCGAAGGGCAAATGGGAAACAGCGAGGTAGGACACCTCAATTTAGGTGCCGGAAGAGTGGTATACCAGGAGTTGGAGCGCATCAATGTAGCCATTAGAGATAAGAGTTTTTCCGAAAACGCCCAGCTGCTGGAAGCAATCAGCTATTGCAAAAGAGAAAATAAACCCCTTCACCTGATTGGCTTGGTAAGCAACGGAGGTGTGCATTCTCACATCAATCATATAAAAGCCTTGGCAGATACCTGCGCTGCTCATCAGTTTACCAACGTGTTGATACACGCATTTACGGATGGAAGAGATACCGATCCAAAAAGCGGACATCGCTTTATAGAAGAACTACAAGCGCATTTAAAGACCTCATCGGGTAACATCGCCAGCATAATCGGAAGGTATTATGCGATGGACCGCGATAAAAGATGGGAACGTATAAAAATTGCCTACGATGCGATGGTACATGGTGTTGGCGAAAAAAGCAACGACCTGTTAGCAAGCATTCAAGCTTCGTACGACAGCAATATTACAGACGAGTTTTTACAACCCATTATCAACAGTCATTTAAACGAAACTAGGATACAAGAGGGGGATGCGGTGATCAGCTTTAATTTCAGAACCGATCGTTGCAGAGAGATCACAGAGGTTCTTACCCAGCAAGCTTTTCCGGCGTTTGAAATGAATCCTCTTTCGCTACACTACACTACCATGACGCTCTACGATCATGCTTTTAAAAATGTGCAGGTGATGTTCGAGAAAGACAACCTCAACGATACACTGGGCGAGGTACTCAGCAAGTACGGTAAAACACAACTACGTATAGCGGAAACAGAAAAATACCCGCACGTGAGTTTCTTTTTTAGTGGTGGCAGGGAAATTCCTTTTGAAGGTGAAACCCGCATCATGGTACCCTCACCTAAAGTGGCTACCTATGATTTACAACCAGCAATGAGCGCTTATGAAGTGTGCGATAAAGCCATCGAAGCCATTCAATCGTACACGCCGGATTTTATCTGTTTAAATTTCGCAAATGCAGATATGGTGGGGCATACAGGAGTTTGGGAGGCGGTAATCAAAGCGGTAGAAACGGTAGATCGTTGTGTAGAAAAATTAGTGGTTGCAGCTCTTGAAAAAAACTATTGTATTTTTCTTACCGCCGATCATGGGAATGCAGATTATGAGATCAACGAAGATGGTACCCCAAACACAGCACACTCATTAAACCCCGTGCCGTTTTTCATCATTGATCAGAAATGGAGCGGCAGTGTACAACCCGGTAAACTCGCCGACATAGCCCCTACCATTTTAACCATGATGGAACTGCCTATTCCTGAAGTAATGACCGGCAACGTTTTGATTTAAACCCCTTAAAAATAAAACATGAAAAAAGTGTTAAAAAAAATAGGAATTGCACTACTCGTCATTTTTGCACTGGCTCAGTTTTATCCGAGGCCAGAAAAAAATATCGGCATCGGCAGCAACGACATCAGCGTGTCGCATTCAGTACCTCCGAATGTGAAGGAACTAATAAGTACTGACTGTTATGATTGCCACAGCAATACCACTAAGTATCCCTGGTACGCCAATATTCAACCGGTTGCCTGGTGGCTGAATGAGCATGTAGAAGATGGTAAAAAAGAACTGAACTTTTCTGAGTTTGGCAATTACACGCTTGCCCGTCAGTTTCACAAATTAGAAGAGGTAACCGAAATGATTGAGTCAAATGAAATGCCTCTGCAGTCATATACCATCATCCACAATGACGCCAAACTTTCTGCGAAACAAAAACAAGTCATGTTATCGTGGGCCGCCGACCTCCGTCAAACTATGAAAAATAAATATCCGGCAGACAGTCTTATCAGAAAAAGAAATGATTGATCCTATAAAAAAAAGTATTTTATTTTTTGCTGTACTGTTTTTTCAAAACGCCGTATTTTCTCAAAAAAAAGAAAGCATTAAAGACAGTATCCTTAAAACATTGAATCTGGATGAACTCGTTTTATCTATGAGTAAATGGGAACAAAATAAAAACGAAATTCCGAATAAGATCATCGATATCAATAAAACCACGATTATTCGGAACAATCCTCAAACCAGTGCTGACATGATGGCCCAAACTGGGGCTGTTTACGTGCAAAAAAGTCAGCTTAGCGGCGGAAGCCCTATGATACGGGGCTTTGCAACCAACAGGGTACTGATAGTGGTAGATGGCGTTCGCATGAACAACGCCATTTATAGAAGTGGAAATCTACAAAACATCCTCAGCATTGATCCTCAAACTATAGAAAAAGCAGAAGTAATTTTTGGACCCGGTTCTATCATTTATGGAAGCGATGCCATTGGTGGTGTGATGGATTTTCATACGGTGGAACCCGTAATGGCAACCAGTAAAAAAATTGTTTGGAATGCCGGTGCCATGACTCGCTATGCCAGTGTAAACCAGGAAAAAACCATCCACGGAAATCTAAATGTTGGTGGTAAAAAATGGGCTTTTTTGAGTGCTGTTACTTACAGTGATTTTAACGATCTGAAAATGGGTAAATATGGGGGCAAAGAAAGTTACCTACGCCAAAATTATATTCAGCGTGTAGGCGGTATCGATAGTATTATTAACAACGCTGACCCACGTGTTCAAAAATTCAGTGGTTACGATCAACTTCATTTATTACAAAAACTAAAATTTCAGTTATCCGAACAATTGAGTTTGCAATACAGTTTCCATTTTTCAGAAACAGGCACGGCACCCCGTTACGATCGGTTGTTGCAGGTTAGAAACAACAGCCTTCGTTTTGCGGAATGGAATTATGGCCCAATGATCTGGCGCATGCACAATGTAAACATGGTACACAGTAAGAAAAATCTATTTTATGACGAAGCCCGTTTTACGGGTGCATATCAGCATTACAACGAAAGCCGCATTGATCGTGGCTATAGAAATAATAACAGGAACATACAATCTGAAGTTGTAGATGCCTGCAGCTTTAACTGGGATGCGTACAAATACTTTGGGAAATCACAAGTATTTTATGGTGTGGAGTGGCTAGCCAATAAGGTGGGCTCTTCGGGTTTGCGACAAAATATCAATACAGCAAATGCTGTACCCGCTGTGAGCCGTTATCCTGATGGAAGCAGATGGAATAGCGCAGGTATTTATATTAGTCACAAAAGAAACAGCACCAAAAAAATTACGATGCTACAAGGGTTGCGATTCAGCAGCAATCAACTCTCCGCAAATTTTGACACCACATTTATTGCCTTCCCTTTTATGGCCACCCGCATCCACGATGCAGCACTAACGGGTAATATCGGTTTGGTGTATCGTGTACAACCAGGGCTACAAATAAATGCCAACTTATCTAGCGGATACAGGATGCCGAATGTAGATGACATCGGTAAATTATTTGAGACTGCACCCGGGCTTGCCATTGTCCCCAATCCGAACCTTCGTTCAGAATATGCATGGAACGGCGACTTGGGTTTCCGTTACCAGCCGGATAAAATTTGGAATATAGAAGTCAATGGATTTTATACAAGACTGAATAATGCCATTGTGAGAAGACCATTTACTTTCAATGGTGCCGACAGTATCGAAATAGGCGGTGTCAACAATCGAGTTGAAGCGCTGCAAAACGTAGCTTATGCCACCGTTTACGGACTTCAAACTATGTTTTCTGTCCGGTTTCAAAAAAACTGGACGCTGTTGAACTATTCTAACTGGATCACTGGTAAAGAGACCGACGACGCCAAAAACGAACAGGTTCCTTTGAGGCATGCCCCTCCTTTTTACGGTAGTACCCATCTTAAGTTTGAAAAAGGTAAATTTTCAGGTACCGCCTTTGCGGAATACAATGCGGCGGTTACTTACAAAAACCTAGCACCTTCCGAAAGAGCTAAAACAGATATTTATGCCAAAGACGCCAACGGAAATCCATTTTCCCCCAACTGGTACACCGTTAACTTAAGAACTGCTTATCAATGGAATAGCCATTCGGTGCTCACTATTTCCTGGGAAAATATCAGTAACCAACGATACAGACCTTATTCTTCGGGCATTGTGGCAGGCGGCAGCAATCTGATCATCAGTTGTAGGACCGGCTTATAAAATGAAGCGCTTCGATCTTTTACTTTTTTCTAATTCATGCTAACTTTTTAAAATATGCTGGGAAAAGCAGCAAATTTCGCCAGAATTTTGTCTATATTGAGAGGGTAAAAATGTATACGCTTATGACCGAAGAGCAAATGCTTGCTGGGAGTATCAAAAACAACGCTGGAGCGCAGGAAGAACTGTACCATCGGTTCAGCCCAAGAATGCTGGGAGTTTGTTACCGTTTTGCCAAAAGCAGGGAAGACGCTGAAGACATGCTTCAGGAAGGTTTCATCAAAGTTTTTACCCAATTACATCAGTACAGAAATGAGGGTGCGCTGGAAGGCTGGATCAGAAGAATAGTGGTGCATACCTGCATCAACATTCTGAAGAAAAATAAAAAGTTTGCCGACAGTGTAGATATTATGCATGCACATGGCATTCATATCAAAGAAGACATGATACCCTCCATTATGCAAGCCAAGCAGGTAGTAGAATGTATTCGATTGCTACCGTTGGGTTACAGAACTGTATTGAATTTGTACGCAATTGAAGGATTTTCTCATAAGGAGATCGGCGGACTGCTGGAGATTGGCGAAAGTACCAGTCGCAGTCAGTACACAAGAGCAAAAGTGATGCTCGAAGATATCCTCACAAGAAAAAATATTATACCCAAAAATCGTAAAAACGACCTTGGAGCTGCGGCAGGATCCTAATCCGCGTACCTCCATGCTTACCAAATTTAAAAGTTATTGTGAAAGAGATGGAACAAAATTTTTACAGAGACGAATTTGAACACATGCTCAGGGAGACTACTGATGAGTTTAGGATGCAACCGCCCCGAAAGGTATGGCACAGCCTCTACAACAATTTTCATCCCGACCGGAAGTGGCCATCTTTTGCAGTTTCACTTCTACTGCTGGCTGCCATTTTATTTATTGGCATCAACAACAATAACTCTATCAATAAAGTAAGAACCACCTTATCTTCCAGCATTTCCAGCAGATCGTTGCTGGCACAAAATCAATTGATTTATCAACCAGCTAAAACGGCTATCCGTAGAAATCAAGATACAAAAATCCCTTATCCCGTCCCAGAGCCAGTAATGGAGATTTCTCCAAACAACTATCCGGAGGAAAATGTGCAGACAGGCAGCATTGCTTCAACCGAAACACTCCCATTGTTCTCAAATGCAGTCAACGTAGCTGCCGTTGTTGCTGACCAAAAAGTGCTGGTGGTATCAACAGACCTAACAGCAGACAATACCCATCAAAACAACCCTGTTGTGTCAGGAATTAACAACGAGGCCTCATCAAAGCAACTACCCCTTACAAAAAATAGTAAAATAAATAAGTCCTCTGGTAAGGAGGTGGCCATTCGTACCCACAACTTAGGGGAAGACATGTTAACAGATGCTACTTTTGAATTAGCAACTGAAAATAGTTCCAACTCAACAGCCATTGAAGACAACAAAATAACGCAGCGCTCTTTAAATATTGTTTCAATAGAGGAGAAAGCCTGGATCGAAGATTTTGCTTTCCACTATAAGAAAAATAGCTCAAAATGGAAGAACAAGCTTTCCATGCAATTTTACATCACTCCTTCGGTTGGCTACAGAACCCGTTTTAAAAACAACGATTTTGAAACGAGTTTGGGATTATTACAACGTACATCTCAAGTTGGTAGTTTAGAAACTGTAACACAGCAAGCAGCCATGAACATAGAAGCAGGGGCAGGGGTGATCAGCCAGTTTAGTAAAAGATTGCGGCTAAAAGCAGGATTACAGTTTAATTACAGCAACTATATCACGTATGCCCATCCATTGCAACACCCGGGGCAAACCACTGTATTATTAAACGATCTGAATACAGGTAGCCTAATGCCCGTATCCTACAGCAGCAATTACGGGAATGTACTGGGAGAAAATAACAGCCAGCTCAACAACAGATCTGTTCAACTTTCAATACCCCTTGGGATGGATTACAAGTTGATGGGCAACGAAAAAGTTACCTGGTATGCTGGTGCAAGCATCCAGCCCGGTTTTGTTTTAAACGGAAGTTCTTATTTGGTTTCAGCAGATTACAAACATTTTGCAGAAGACAATAGTTTACTAAGAAGTTTTAATGTGAACAGTGCCATCGAAACATTTGTAAGTATCAAAGCTCCTTCCGGAACCATGATCAACCTTGGTCCACAGCTTAGGTACCAATTAATGTCTACTCACACCAAACAATATACGTACACAGAAAAATTATACAACATCGGATTTAAGATTGGCATAACTAAAAAATTATAAACAATTGATTTTTCAAAATAAAAGGCACAATCCAAAAAGATTGCGCCTTTTATTTTAATAAGAATATTGAATTAGTACGATCACTTCTCCAAGCATATCTCTCTTTAAATTGTCTGTTTACCCTGCTCAAAGAGCGGAATCTATAGCCGTACGCTGGCATCCTCATCATTGAAAATCATTTAAGCGCATTATGCGCTAATTTTGCATGCATAACATTGAAAATTCGAATCATGAAACAATTGGTGAGTTTAGTACTGTTTGGGGTTTGCTTGCAAGCTTGCCATCAAGCAACAAAAAAAGACAATAGTCATCCTGAACTGGAAGAACCAATCTCATTTTTTCCAGTTACGAGTTATATCAAAGGGCAAATAGCAGGTATTGGCACATACGGTTTAGCTCCTCTAAAATTTGATTTGAGTAATGACAAAAAAGATTCTGTATGGCTAAAAGCCGAACAATTCGATGTGGTGTTCAATCCTTTTTTACATCCCGTGATCGATAGTACCAATCTGATCGATTTATATGAGGAAAGTAAGTTTGCCGATCAAACCATCGACGCATTTACTTTCACGTATTCAGCCAAAAACGAATCAGATACCAGCCTCGAACTTAAAAGATGGGATGTTTACATTAACACCAAAACCAATAATGTACAGCGCGTATTTATTGTAAAAAGATCGGGTACAAAAGAAATACAGCTTACGTGGCAACACGATGAGTGGTGCAGTATCCGAACCATAGGAAAAGATGCCAAGGGTTTAGCAGTGGTAGAAAAAGAAGAATTGATCAAGTGGAAATAAGAGTAACAACATGACAACGCAAGAATTTTCAATTATAGCTTCCAGCATTCCGACTTCGCCGGGCATTTATAAATATTATGATGCGGAAGACAGGCTGATTTATGTGGGCAAGGCAAAACATTTGCGAAAAAGGGTGAGCAGTTATTTCAGTAAATCTTTGCAGAATTACAAAACGATGGAGTTGGTGAGCAGGATACGAAAAATTGAGTTCACTATTGTAAACAGTGAACAAGATGCCTTTTTATTAGAAAATTCGCTGATCAAAGAATACCAACCCATTTTCAATATCAACTTAAAAGATGACAAAACCTATCCATACATCGTTGTAAAAAACGAAGATTTTCCTCGGGTATTTTTTACGCGAAAAAAGATCAAAGACGGATCACAGTATTTTGGGCCTTATACTTCCGTGGGCAAAGTCCGTGATTTGCTGGAGGTGATCAAACAAAATATACCGCTCAGAACCTGCAAGCTTTCTCTAACACCCGGCAACATCGAGAAAAAGAAATTCAAGGTTTGTCTCGAATACCATCTGGGTAATTGCAAAGGGCCATGTGAAGGACTGCAGTCGCTCGAAGATTATGACGAAGGAATTCTACAACTCAAACACATCCTAAAAGGCAATATCAGTCCGGTGTTGCAATACTTTAAACAACAAATAAAATGGTATGCCCAACAGATGGAATTTGAAAAAGCGGCTATCTATCAGTCCAAAATTGAGCACCTGCAACAATATCAATCTAAATCAACCGTGGTGAACACCAGCACGGGCACTATTGATGTGTTCAGCATCATTGAAGAAGGCGACCAGGCTTTTGTAAACTACCTCGCTGTGAGTAATGGAAGTATCATTCAAACCAAAACCATCACGTTGGTAAAAAAGCTGGAGGAGACTGCCGGAGAAGTATTATTATTTGCTATTGCAACGCTTCGGCAAACTTTTGAAAGTGATGCAGCTGAGATCATCGTTCCTTTTATGATCGACTATCCCGTAGCAGCTATCAGCATTACTGTTCCCAAAGCGGGCGACAAGAAAAAATTATTGGATCTCTCTCAAAAAAATGTCGATTATTTTTTGAAAGATTTACAAGAGAAAAAGATACTACGGCTGGAAGACAAAACGGCTGATGAAAAGATGCGGGTATTGGAACAATTGCAAAAAGATTTACAATTAGGGGAAGTTCCCCTACACATAGAATGTTTTGATAACTCTAATTTTCATGGCAGCTATCCGGTAGCCGCGATGGTATGTTTTAAAAATGGTGAACCAAGTAAAAAGGATTACCGCCACTACAATATTAAAACGGTGACGGGCATCAACGATTTTGCCAGCATGAGTGAAGTGGTTTTAAGGCGATACCAGCGACTAATTCAAGAAAATGCCACACTACCACAGTTGGTGATCATTGATGGCGGTAAGGGGCAACTGGGGGCGGCATTAGAAAGCATTGAAGCATTGGGGCTGACCGGAAAGATGACGTTCGTAGGTTTGGCGAAAAACAAGGAAGAATTATTTTTTGCGGGAGATACCCATTCACTTCAATTGCCATGGGAAAGCGAGTCGTTGAAACTCATTCGCCGTATTCGTGATGAAGTGCATCGTTTTGGCATCACATTTCACAGAAACAAGCGTAGCAAAGGAACTTTTATCAACGAGTTAGAAGGTATTAAGGGCATTGGCAAACAAACGGCTGATACTTTACTCAAAAGTTTTCGTTCTGTAGCTAAGATCAAAGAAAAATCTCTGGATGATTTGTCGGCAGTAATTGGAGAGCAAAAGGCCAAAATATTAATGAAGGGTCTTGGCTTGGAGGCATAAAAAAAGGGCCAGTATAAAAATACAGCCCCGCTTTAAAATCCAATATCCTATGAAAAACCGATACAAAAGTAAGGGTATCTTGCAGTTCAAACAATACCTCATTTGCGTTATTACACAAATATTACAAATTCTTAACAAATCGGCATAAAAAAGGGCCGGTATAAAAATACAGCCCCGTTTAAAATCCAATATCCTATGAAAAACCGATACAAAAGTAAGGATTGCTATTTGCGCATACAATACCCTCTTATGGGTATATTCAGGTAAATTTTATGAAAATGATGAACCATAGTCATGTACAGACGACTTTGATGCCGATTTGATTAATAAATTATTGTCCTACTTTTCAACACGCAAATACTCCGCTATAAGTGAGCATTTGCCAAAACCTTCTTCGCAAAAAGCCATAGGAAATTTCTGCCGCCAGCCATGCTATAAAATAAAATTCCATTTGCTATTAAAAAATAAAACATCAAAGTACCAACACGAAAAAGCCCTCCAAAATGGAGGGCTTTTCTATAAGTCAGTGTTGGTATTAATATGACCACAAATCTTGCTCGTAAGTAAATATCTTTTCTTTGATAGTTTCCCCTTCGAGAAGTTGCAGAATTTTGTTGTCTGATAATCCTCTGTAGTTTTTAATAAACTGGTCGTAAGGATTGTCGATGGTACTTTTAATAATTCTACCGTGGAACATGCGACTTTCGAATAGTTCTTCCCAGCTCATACGGGCACCAAAGTTTTTACCATTGTACACGTCGTATTTTGCGAAAAT
>Ga0105049_10003728_pt1 | contig 17980 bp, 12 predicted proteins | sample MAT06_FD_78087 | JGI IMG/M metagenome (GOLD analysis project Ga0105049, IMG submission 78087) | Freshwater microbial communities from Lake Fryxell liftoff mats and glacier meltwater in Antarctica - MAT-06 | ecosystem: Environmental > Aquatic > Freshwater > Ice > Liftoff microbial mat | place...
AAAAACTCAGCATCTGATTAACAGAATCCAAAACGACAAGTCAATTTTTATCGGGCGGAACTATGTTCTTGCACCTGTAAACGGCGAACCTGCGGCGTTGTCATCACTTCAGTTCATTCTTGATGCCTGGGAAAATTCAGTAGAAAAAGCCCTTACCGTTCTTGAGAAGTTCGTGGAGTTTATCCGGGAAACCCTTTCTGCAAACCAAACTGCTTCAGAAGGGCTGGACCTTGAAGCATTGTTCTCCGTTTCGAAATTGATAACGCGTATCTCCCAATGGAAAAAAGATTTTGCAGGATTTGATTCCCTTAAAACGCTGCAACGGATATTTTCTCAACTATTAAAACAGCAAAGCCTTCCTTTCTTCGGAGAACCGCTGACCGGACTTCAATTGATGGGTTTGCTGGAAACCCGTAACCTGGATTTTAAAAACCTGATCCTTCTTTCCGTTAACGAAGGAATATTGCCAGCTGCAAAAATGAATCGTTCTTTTATTCCCAACGATATTGCGAATGCATTCGGACTGCCTACTTACAAAGAAAGAGATGCGATCTTCGGTTATCATTTTTACAGGATGCTTCAGCGGGCAGAAAATGTGTGGCTGGTTTACAATACAGAAACGGATGAGTTTGGTAAAGGAGAACAGTCCAGGTTTATTACTCAGCTGGAAGAGGAATTGAAATCTCCGTTGGTAACGATAAACAGAAAAACGTACGTTCCGGATTTGCCTGGGATGCGTGAGCAGAAAATCGAGGTTACCAAAACGCCCGATCTAATGAAACGTCTGAAGCTAAGGATTAGCGGCGCCGATGAGTACAAGCGGCTTTCTCCTTCTGCTTTGTCTCGATATGTGAACTGCTCGCTCAGTTACTATTTTAAGTACCTGAGCGGAATAAATGTAGAGACGATAAAAAATGAGGATATCGGCTCCGATGTTCTCGGATCTGTAGTGCACGCCGTTCTTGAGGATTTTTATAAGCCTCTTGAGGGCCAGTACCTTAATGCTCAACATATTCGAAGAATGCAGCTGGCACTTTCGGAAAAGGTGCGCGAAAAATTTCTGTTGAAGGTGGATGCCGAGGACCTGGATTTTGGAAAGAACTTCCTGATTTACAAGGGTGCGGAAAAAATGTTGGGAAATTTTCTCGACCAGGAATTGCTTCAGCTTGAGCAGCTCGAGGCCGGCGGAGGAACGTTGAAGCTTGAACAGATAGAGTCATCGCTTGAAAAAACAATCGACGTAGAAACGCAGGAAGGAATGCAAAAGGTAGCGTTTGGCGGTAATGCCGACCGGATCGACCGGCTCAATGGTGTTTTGCGGGTTTTGGATTACAAGACTGGTTTTGTGGATGAGAAATCTTTAAAGCTTGACGGTTTTGATGAAATAGTGTCGGATCCGGCAAAGGCAAAGGCGTTGCAGCTAATGCAATATGCTTTGATGGTGCGGGATGAAAAAAATCCGGAGTCGGTTGTTGAGCCTGGAATCATTAGCCTTCGCAAGCCATCGTTGGGAGTTTTGGGCCTTACATTTAACAAAGAGCATGGTATTTCTGATTCCGCGCAACCGGAGCTTCAACAGGTTTTCAGAAGTATAGTGGAGGAATTGCTCGATCCGGAATTGCCTTTTGAGCAAACCGACGATCTTGCGAGATGTGCCTTCTGCGATTTCAAAGATGTTTGTAACCGGTAGATAGGACATCCGTCCAAAACTATTACACTTTAAAAATCACGGCCAAGAAAAATTGGATGAGAGCATTATTATGGATCATTTTTATTCCAGTTCTTGGGAAATTTGTATTTTCCAAATTACAATCTTGGATTCAGAGTGGTGATAATGAAATCCGGGATTTTGTCTTTATAGATGTATCCATTATTTTAATAGTTCACGCTATAACGTATTTAGTTTGGACTTTAACAGGAAACGTCTCAATTGTTATTAATGACCGATACATGAAAATAGAAAGGCGGATTTTGGGAATTATTTCCTGGAATAAATGTTTTGTTTTAAGTCAGATCGAAAACGCTGAATATCGAGTAGTTCAGGAGTCGAATACGTATTGGTCAGTAACTGGTTTGCAATTTGCTGACAAAAATCCTATCGTTTTCCATTTTGACTACAAGAGAAAACATTTTACCGTTGGAAATAAACTACATGGTTTTAATGCTGCTGATTTAAAGAAGGAAATAGCAAAGCGACAACAATTTTAACTGTGCATAACAGCGTGCAAGCGCAATTCGGGCGTCGTGGAAAGTTAAATCATTCTCGTGTTTTGGTAATTCACGGTAAGTTGATTGATTTCAGTCACCAATCCCGAACTGCGCCTGCCCGCAAAACGTTATGTGCCATTACCATATCTCGGTAGACATAAGCAATCATCTGCCATTTAGGACTTTTTGCTATCTTTGATTATAAATCTGAAAGAAATGCTCATCGAACGAAAAACAAGCGATCAAATCACTATAACTGTTTCTTCTTCCGTTGATAGTTTTGGACTTCAACGGCTAATTGACTACATCAAGTATTTGGAAGCTACCTCAAAAAGTAAAGCGAAACAATCAGACGTTGACAAGCTTGCTGATGAAGTAAATGCTTCCTGGTGGGAGAAGAATCGCCAAAGATTTATAAAGTGAGGGTCGTTGTGGACGCAAATATTGTATTCAGCGCAATCTTGAATACGAATGGTAAAATTGGCGATTTACTGATTAATGGAGGAAAACGCTTTGAGTTCATCGCTCCGGACTTTTTGAGAATTGAAATTAAAAGCCATTATTCAAAATTGGTAAAAATATCAGGCTTGACAATTGAACAAATACAAGAATCAGAATTTCAAATTTACAAAGGGATTAAATTCATTTCAGAAGAGCAAATCAATGTCTCAACTTGGATTAGTTCAGAAAAGTTAGTAGCAGAGATTGATCCAAAGGATATTCATTATATTGCTTATTCAAAGCATTTTAGATGTAAAATATGGAGTGGAGACAAAGCTTTAATTAAAGGCTTGGCTAAAAGGAATTTTACAAAATTTGTTACGACTGACGAACTTTTCGCACTTACTGAATCGAAACAAACAAAAAGGTAACGGCACATAACAGCATAAGCGCAATTTGGGCATTTCGGAAGGTTGATCATTTCGGTTTCTTTGTAACTTCGTCTTCGGCTGAAAGATTTCGGTCACCAATCCGAGACAGCGGCTAGCTGCGAAACCGATATAGGAAATTGCACCTACACGCCTAGTAAACAATAGACAAAATAAAAATGAAAAATATAATTACTATTCTATTAGCCTTTTTTGGACTGTTAAGCATTAAAGCTTATTCTCAATCTAATAATCCTTACGATCAATCCCCTTCAGAAGATGACTGGACGTTGCCATCTTATGTTCAAAAAAATGCAAATGCTGGTTTGTATTGGGTCGATTCAGTTCCGGACGCTTATAATTTCCTTGTGTCTTGGCGCCAGTTAAACCCTTTTGATGATGTATATGATTTTAGTTTACTAGATGATGCTGTATCATTAAATGTTCCTTTTTTTATTCGCATTTGGGCCTCCGATACAACTCACTGCCCGAGTTGGTTAAGGGTTAAGTATCCTGCAATTCCTATTATGTTTAATGACGGCGGAATTAATGATTCTCTTTATTGGGACTTATTAGGACCTGTTGGACCCAACACCATTAGCAACTCACGCTTTTATGCACTGTGGGATTCTGGATTTGATACAGAGTTTAAAGAATTCCTATTGGCTTTAAAGGCTAAAAATTATTTTGCAAATCCTAATATAAAGTTCATGTATTGTCCAGGCGGGTGGCGGTACAACGAATGGAACCTGGGTGGTATGGTAAATGAAATTGTTGCCCAAACAAACATTACACCTACTAATTTTATAACATGGTTTGAAGGGCATCTAGATGATTATGCAGATGCAACTAACGGTTATCCCGAAAAAATGATGTTTACTGGCTATGGCAGATTAGAACAACCCACATCCTACGGCTCAAACTCGAATTGGTTTTTTGCGGCTAACGACACAAGCAATGGTAGCAATCTATTAACGGAATACGCTGTAGCAATTGGCATGAGTGTTCGTGAAGGGGCCCAGGAATATTTCAATGCCAGTGCTGATCAGTACAATTGGGGAGCTCCTTCGGTAGCTATTAATAATATTAGCTATCAAACTATTAACGATAATCATCCTCTGCATAACAACCCGCTAAAAAATACAGGAACAGAAAATGAAGGTTTTTGCGACCCCAATATGTTGCAGGGTGGTGTATGTAGTTACTATCACCTAAAAATGAGTACGTTAAAAGCAATGCAGCTTCGTGTAAATTGGTTAAATACACGAAACGAATACGTTGATTCACTTCCACAATTATATCAATATTTTAGATTAACCGCCAATAAAAATGTTCAAACTTCGCCCGATGCCTGGGCTACACTAAGACAATCTTTCGACCCTACCTGGAGCTCAATCCCACCAAGCCCTATCTTAAATTCGCCCCTCTGGGTGCATAGAGTTACCTTACCATTTCGTAATTGGGAAAAATGGTTGACACAACGTGAAGTTTCGCCAAACGGAAATGTTGTACCTGTTTACCAATTGGCTAGTACTACTACTTTTGATTATTACAATTTTAAAGCTATGGAGGCTCTACGAACCGATATGGTAAATGGAAGCAATTATATGTACTTTGATGTGGATTCCAATTTCATACAAGGCGGAGTTAATGATGTACAAATAAAAATAACCTATCTAGATAATTTTGCTGGCAATTGGGGAATTGAATACGATGCATCAGGAACTCAGGTTTATAAGCCATCTCCTCAAATTACAAATAGCAATGATAACACATGGAAAACCGTTACAATAAATATTATCGATGCCAGTTTTACAGATAGGCAAGCTGGCGGCATGGATTTTAGAATTTATAATGGTGGCACAAATGATATTAGTGTACGATTTGTAAGAGTTATTAAAACGGTTAATCCAACTACAAGTATCTCTAATATTGAAAAAATATCTCCAATAAGCATTTATCCAAATCCAGGTAATTCTATCTTGAATATTGAAAGCATCACTCCTATTGCCGAAATAATTATTACCAATACATTAGGACAGATAGTATATAAAAATTCATCGGATACAAAAAATGTAAACATATCGGATTTAACAAATGGGGTATATTTTATTTCTCTAAAAGTAAAATCAGACATGAAAATACACACACTTAAATTTATCAAAACAGATTAAAAACTTCTGTTAACAGCGGTTTGGCAAAAGTGGCGGTTCAGTGCTCCGCCGACACATGTGTGGTTAATCGAACATTGGTTCTCCGCATCAACATGTGTGGTAAAAATCGCCACTTTCGCCAAGCCGCAAAACGATATGCGTAATGCATCATAATCATTCATTTTAATACAAAGCATCCAGAGATCAGTCCAATAATATGAAACTTACAGCTTTAACTATATCAATATTCATCTATGTTTGAATTCTATTTTCAATCGGGTGAATTCCTATCTCAAAACAGCAGCAGCTTTTGGGATGGTGTTTTAGAATTCCTAAAATACCTTTCTCCGTTCATCGCAATATTTATCACGGTAACAATTCAGAAATATAGAGAGATTGAAAGAAAGAATGACGATAAAAGAAGACTTTACAGCCTATTCAAGCTTTTTCTCGATGATATTATTCGAGATCTCGCGAACCAAATAGCTTGTATCAACGCGAATATTCAAGTTATTGAAAATAATATCTTTACTTCACAAACGATGTTCTTTGTACCAACAGAAAATATCGAAAGAATTACACATAAAATGGATTTGAATCAGCTATTTGAATTCTATAATTATGCCCACATTCACCGTGAAAACTCAATATAACGTTTCGAGGATATTCTTAAAATACTTGATTTGACTTTAAGCTATTATAGAACTGTTAAGAATAGAAATGAAATACATACAGAATACCTTAGAAACTTTAAGAACCAATACAAAATGTTAGCCGAGCATAATGTATACGATCGCTGCTTTGCTCTACAAGCTGAAATAAGGTTAAATCGCCGTAGAACTGAATCTGAGACAGAGTTTTCCGCAAAGCTCACAGAATTACAGAAAGAGACTATGAAACCTGAATCTGTAAAGACACTAGATTTGCATCAGAAATTTATTAATCCGCTGCTAGAATACCTAAACCAGCCTAATGTCAATTTTAAGGAAAAAGCTTCTATAATCAATGATTGTAGGAAGGCAAGCTCTAGTTATGACGAAACGCGCAAGAATTCAACTGTCTTTTTAAAAGAATATATAAAGTATTCAGAATTTTTACAATCATTTTTACATCGTTTGATTCTGCAAAGAAGCATAAAGGAACTTAGACTGAAGCAAAGCAGTAAAATTTACAGATTTATCTTCGAACAGAATAATTAAATTTTCGATATTGCACGACCGCACAACAGCGCCTACCCAAAATTTGGGCATTTCGGAAGGTTGATCATTTCGGTTTCTTTGTAACTTCGTCTTCGGCTGAAAGATTTCGGTCACCAATCTAAAACAGCGGCTACAAGCGAGACGATGAGAGAAACAAAGAAGAACTTATCCCAGACTTTTTTGCCTGATCAAAAGCCTGTGAATCCAGATTTTAGATCAATTTATTTTAGTGAAAGATCTTGCTTTCACAGAACAGGATTGACTGTAGTTGATACCTGTTATGAGCAAATTAGAAGCATTCGATTTCTTCAGGGAAAGATCAACGCAATCATACCGTCAGGATTAGATTAATTAATCTAAATTGATGATAAATGGCAAGTCTCACCGGAACTATATTTGCCCAATTGAATGGCTGGTTTCACAGTTAATGAGGCAGAAAATCATACATCCCAAATCCACCTTCAAAAAAAACAACCTTAAGAAAATGACATTGGATATTAAATGGCTTGGCACCTAACTTCGAAATAGTACATTTACCGCCTCTACAGGTATGAGAAAAATATTAACTGTAATTATGTTGCTGACCGGGTTTGCTGCCCGGAGCCAACAGTATTATTTCGCCAATTACAGTCTTGACGATGGGCTTCCGCACTCCCGCGTAAATTCCATTTTACAGGATAAAGATGGTTATATCTGGATTGCCAGCAGCATGGGAATTTCCCGTTTCGATGGTCACCAGTTCAATAATTACACGACCAAAGATGGACTCGGCGACAATAAGATAACGACCTTGTATGAAACAAAAGAAGGATTGCTGCTTGCTGGTCACGAAAACGGCAGCCTCAGCTACTGGACCGGAAAACGATTCAATAATGTAAAGCTCGATGAAGACACACGTCGGATATTCTGTATAAGTCCCGACAGTAAAGGTTATTTATGGATTGGTACACAAGCATCAGGCGCTTTCCGGATAAAGACAGAAAATCTCATCGATCACCTTAATAAACGGGAGTTTGAGCGGTTCGATAATAAACCGGAAATCGGCTTGACGCGCGACGTAACCAGCATTCTTGAAGACCATACAGGTCAGCTTTGGTTTGTAACGGATTTAGGTATTAAGAAAAGGAATAACGTAACTGGGAAATTCGAGTTCTTCCTCCCGCGTGAAATTGATTTTGTGCAGTTTTCTTCGATTTGCGAAGACGGGAACAATGAAATCTGGCTAGGAACAGTTACGGCAGGGGCGTTCAGGTATTCGAAAAAAGAAGGCCGGTTTATCTCCTATAATTCGGAGAACAGTTCGTTGAGCTCCAATTTCGTTTCCTGTCTTCATAAGGATAAGAAGGGGCGGATGATGGTTGGGACGTGGGGCGGTGGATTTTCTGTTTTTGAAAATGGGAAAGGAGAAAACATTACTGAAGCGAACGGACTTGCTGAAAACAAAGTGCGCAGCCTTATTGAGGACAGGGAAGGAAATATCTGGATTGGAACAAATCAAAACGGCGTTTCCTGTTTCAGAGGCAAGCAGTTTCACGGTTTTTTGCGTTCAAAAACCGGCGGAAATATACAAGTAGGCGCGGTTATGCAGGACCGTAAAGGCCAGATGTGGTTTGGCAGCAATAACGGCGTTTTCGTTATGGATCAGAATTCGACCTATCCTCATAAGCTGGATTTTTTATTAGGCCTTGAGGATATTGAAATCACGTCCATCATCGAAGATAAGACAGGAAATATCTGGATCGCCACGTGGGGTTCAGGGATCATTCTTGTAAAGCCGGGAAGCAATAAAGCCGAAAAATTTCAGGGTAAAATTCCCTTTTCCGAACCTTCTACGTTTAGCGAGCAATACGTTCACACGATAAAGACAGACAGTAAAGGACGGATCTGGATCTCTATGTTACGAGGCCTGGCGCTTTTTCAGCCTTCAGAAAACACATTAAACACTTTTACTAAAAAAGACGGTCTTTCGGATATAAGCACTACAGATATTGAAGAGGATAACGAAGGAAATATCTGGATCGGATCTGCAGGTGGAGGACTAACAAAATACGACGGCAAGAAATTTACGGCAGTAAACCAGGCAGAAAATCCCGTTTACCCTGCAATTTCTTCCTTAAAAAAAGATTCAAAAGGAGGAATATGGGTCGCAACCGAAGGCGGTGGAATTTATTTCTGGAACGGTACTTCATTTAAGAATTACAACACCAACGACGGGATTGCGTCCAATTTCGTTTCCCTGATTGAAACGGATAATAACGGCAGAATCTGGCTTGGAACCAACAGAGGGTTATGCTCTTTTGATCCCGTTAAAAAGGAAAGCATTCTTTTCGATAAATCCGATAAAAGTTCCAGGATTGAAGCAAAGCCAAACGCCGGTTTTCCAGATAACAAGGGAAATCTCTGGTTTGGAACAACCAACGGCGTGCTTGTGTATGATCCTGCAACAATAAAGATAAATACTGTTGAATCCATCACCAGGATCACCGCGGTAAAAGTCTTCCAGGACACGATCACAGAAGAAAACACGAGGCTGAATCACAAAAGAAATTACATCAGCTTTTACTTCAATGGGATCTGTTTTAGCGACCCTGAAAAGGTAAAATATCAATACGAACTTGAAGGTTTTGACAATGGCTGGCAGGAGCCGAGTTCATTGAATTTCGTAACCTATAATAATCTTCCGCCAGCCAATTATACCTTTCGCGTAAGGTCATGCAATAACGATGGTATTTGGAATGAAACGCCGATAACCTTCAGCTTCACAATTACTCCACCCTACTGGATGACATGGTGGTTTTATACCGTATGCGCTGTTGTCATTCTATTCGCGTTGTTTCTGTTTATTAAATTCAGGACAAGAAATCTAAGAAGGGAAAAAAGGACGCTTGAAAAGCTTGTTACTGAACGCACGGCCGAAATCGTAAATCAGAAAGAAGAGATCGAAAACCAGCGGGATGAATTAAGAGTAAACAGCGCTATTATTGAGCAAAAAAACCTTTCGATTACAGACAGTATCCGTTATGCAAAAAGGATACAGCTGGCAACACTGCCTTACCGTGACGTGGTTTTCGAAAGTCTGAAGGAATCGTTCATTTTATATAAGCCAAAAGACATTGTAAGCGGAGATTTTTACGCTTATTCAAAACGGAAAAGCAAAATCCTCATCGCTGTTGCCGATTGCACAGGACATGGAGTTCCGGGAGCTTTCATGAGCATGATCGGAACAAACCTTTTCAATCAGGTGATAAATGAAAACGGAATTACGCGCCCTTCAGAGATCCTGAACCTGATGAACATTGGTATTGAACGCGCATTGAAGCAGGACGAAACTGATAATCACGACGGGATGGATATTATCGTTTGCGCGCTTGATTTCGAAAACGATATTTTTGAATTTTCAGGAGCGAACCGGCCGTTGTTAATTATCCGCAAAGAGCCTGAGGTGGTTTATCCCGGTGAAGAAGAATACGGGGCACATATCCGGATAATACGGCCCGACAAACATCCGATCGGAGGATTCCGGCAGGAGGCAAAAACCTGGTTTAATAACAGGCATTTTGTATTTAAGCCAGGTGATATGATCTTTTTATATTCAGATGGCTACGCCGACCAGTTCGGCGGAGAAAAAGGGAAGAAGCTGCTTTCGAAAAGGCTAAGAAATTACCTGCTTGAGATAAAAGACGAACCTGTAAATGAGCAGGAGAAACTGCTGGACCGTTATTTTGAAAAATGGAGAGGTAGGCTCGAGCAGGTTGACGATGTGCTCATCATTGGAATCCGCTATCCTGTCTTGGAAGGATTGCCGGTGTAAGTCCTTTTCCGCAGTTCATCGGCAGAAAAATCCGGGGGCTGAACTTTCCGGTTCACCTTCCTTTTTTCCTTCGGAAATAACATTCCTTCAGCAATCTTGGCGAAAACCGTTTGCATTGCGGCAAGGGTGTGCTGACCAAAAACAGTATATCCTCTTTCGTAAGTGGGCACCTGATATTCTTCAAAAGTGGTGGTGCTTCCCATGTATTCATTAGCATACTGTGTTATAATCACGTCGATAACACCTTTTGACTGAAGCTTTTCAAGTACCGTTTTGCGAAGGCGCATTCCTGCCACCGTCGTTAATTCGCCGGGATAACCAAGAATTGCAATTTCTCCGATAATAAAGATCTGGATTGGAAGAATTACAGGTAACCAGGTGTTTTCACTTAGCGCGCCGGCCTCAAACTGACGTCGGATCTCATCTCCTACATCGGTTAATGCAGGAGGCAACGGTACTCGTTTCAGATTCTTAAAACCAAGAATCCGTTTATTTTGAAGTTCGAGAAGGATCTTTTTAACACCGTGTGCAGCGATCAGCTTTCTAAATTCCTCGCGTGTTTTGCGGGATGAAAAAACAGGAAGCCTCCTGATTGTATTCCGGTATTTTACCCAGGAGCTTATGATTGCGGATGAAACTGAATCAATTCCTGGATTATCCACTGGAGAGCCGTCAAGAATTGCCAGCCCAACAGCCGCCATTCCTGTTTGTTGGGGGTTATTATCTGAAGTATAGAGTGGATTGCAGGTAACTGATGAAAGATCAACGTAATTCATCTCAAAATCCAGAGAATCGGAAATGGGTATTTGATCCTCCTCGGATTCAAACAGCTCTTTGGATTTTTCGAACTGATGAAACCCGTTGAAATAGGCACTCTTGAATTCATCCTCATACCTTCCTCTCGGCCACCATTTTGCCCTTCCGTGATAATTCGGCGAGACATCAGCGGAAGCTTCGACGAAAAATCCTGCAACAAAGTCACGTCCTTCAGCCTTGTCGTTTTCAAGCAGGGAAGCCGCATAACCCTTATTATCAGAATTGATCTTTTTATTTTCGAAGCTGATGGAAGTCCCTTTAACACCGAACCAATTGATGAGGCCTTTAGGGGAATCTGTTGCCATGATTTTGATCTGCTTCATCATGCGATCAACAGCCAGATGCGTATGCTCTTCGTCCTGCTCTTTTGCCTCCGGGTTTTTATTGTAGGCATCGATGCTTCTGTTAAAAGCAACATCTATTCCGGCGTCAAATTCCCCTGCATTTAAATAGATCCTGCATTCACTAAGATCTTTAAATGCCTTTATCATCGCTTCCACACAAGCTTTGACATAACTGTCGGATACATCCTGCCTGAATCCCTTTGTCGTAATATTAAAAAAAGGATAATGAGCAAAGCCACCCGGAGCACTGTGGGTATTCTGGGCGCAAAGCATCAGGTTATCCATTATAATTGTGGAGCCTGGACTTTTGCTTTCGAAACTGTGCACCACCGCTTGTTTAAAATGGTGGGTGATGAAGCAGGATTCCAGGTTTACAATCGCAAAAATGGTCTTATTCTTTTTAAAGATAAATGCCCGGGCAAAGAGGTCAGTTTCAGCCCCGTCGGAGCGGTGCGTCATCTTCCCGTAACCGATAAGCGGCTGGTTTAACTTTTTAAATACGACCTTAGATTTTCCTACTCCGACTTGCATGGAAAGCGATGTGCAAAACTAGTATAAACTTGGCTTCGAAACGGATGTTCGATTTAAGATTTACGAAATACGTGGGTTAGAGGTTAGAAGTTCAACTTGATTACGGGTCAAAGCCGAAGCCTGTTTTCACTAAGTAATTTTGGGCTGACGGCTGAGTAATTTTTGTCACCAAAACGGTTGGCGGGCAGGCGTAGTTCGGGTTTGGTGATCAATCTTTCAGCCGACAGCGAAGATCTATACTAGCAAAGAGGATCAACTTTCCGAGATGCCCAAATTACGCTTCGCTGTTATAGGCTGTTGCTTGCCAATATTCTTAAACTTTCCACCAATCGAAATTGTCAGAAATTATGATCTCATTTTTTTCTAAATGATGTGTAGTTTTCATTGGAATAGTTTTGTAAGCTAAATGATATTTATCAGCAAGCTTTCGAATTTCTGGAGTGTCGTCGTAAGTTAACATATACTTTCCTTTAATCTGACTTGTCAAACTAAAAAGCTGCTCATGATCAATTTCAAAATGTGTGTATAGACGGCGGCCTGCAATTGTATATGGTGGATCTATAAAAAAAAATGTATCCTTATCTTGGAGTCTTATTTCTATTGCATTAAATGCATCGCCGGTTATAAAATCTACTTTATCTTTTATATAATTAATTGATGTGATTCGATCTCTTAGCGTTTTTGGATACCATCTTGAAGAAATTCCTTTCCCATTTTCACCATTTTTGATTAGTCCAGAGCCTTTTGCCAAGATTCCACCGTGAAACACTCGATTTTTTAAAATAGTACAAAAAGCAATGTCTCTTAATTCTTTATTATCACGATTAAGTTCCTTATTAATATTTTCATGGGTTAATTCGAATGAAAATATTTTTTCTGCCAGCCACTGGTTTTGACCGTTTAAAATGATTTCCCAAACTGCCGCAACCTCTTCATCTTTTTCAATCATTACAATTTTCTCCGCAAGCTTTTCAAAAGCTGCGGTCAAGCTAACAATTCCACCTCCGGCAAATGGTTCAATTAATTGTTTCGCTTTACTTTGTTTAAGCCATTGTCGAACAGTTGGAATGAGCCACGTTTTTCCTCCAGGATAGCGAAATGGACTACGTTGTGGTACTGACGCGACATTTATTACGGACTTTTTTTCCGTAATTTTTTCCACTTCATTAAATATGTCAAGTTGATTCGGCATTACTCAATTACAACATTTTCTGTATCATACGTAGTTCCTCCAGCTCGTTTAGCATCCAATTTCCTTTGAAGCGTCATGGTAAAATCTGTTATAGAACCTGCTTCAAATTTAGTGATTTGCTCTAAAGCCGACGTAAACAAAGTATAAACAATCCTATTGAGAGCAAGGTTGAAATTATGGTTGATTTTGTCCTCTACAAGATCATAAAGGAAAAAAGCGAAGTCGGCTTCTTTTGAATCAACTTCTGGAAGGTCTGGAAGAGTTTCATAAAAAGATGTTTGGAGAGCGACTGCTTGCCTCTTGTTCCACTGTTTTAGAATCGAACCTTTCGCAATGATTTGTGGGATCAGCCTTTTTCTAGAAGAAGAAAGATAATCAGGTTTTGGATTTTTCAAAGCATTTGACCAACTGAAATCTGGACTTTGATTCTCCAAATAAGCTGTAAATGGACCAGTCAGATTTCCTGAAATATAAACTGCTTGGACTTCCAAGGAGGCAAAATTAACAACTCTTCCTTTGTCATCATAGGAAACTAAAACATAGTCAATGTTACCAGCAGATTTTCCATGTTTGTCTTTTAGCCTAACCTCTCCAACGTGAGTCCAATTCTCACCAGCCTCAAAAACAAAAGTTGCGGCATCGCTAATAATTTTCCAATCTTCGCGAAACCTAACAGGACAAATGATGACTGGCCTTTCCTTATTATAAATACTACAAACACCTAAAGGAAATTCAATACTATTCTTTGTGCAATTTGAAACGACATTGTTGAATGGACAAAGCTTATCATGAACATATCGCTTCGCTCTCTCCGATTGGTTGTCTATGGGAAATCCAAAGACTTCAGCTAAAGGTTGTTTTATCTTTTTTTCGTCGGCCATGCCTCAAATATAGACAACCTTTCCAGTTTACATATCTTGGATGCTCAATTGGAACGAGATGATCGTGAGCAATAGCCTATAACTTTGTGCTATTAGATAAACCTCTGCGGCCCTCTGTAAAAAACTCAATAGACCTCTACAATTAAAACGGGAATTTGAGATATTTACCAGCGAGTTGAAATCAAAAAGGGGAATTGGCAGAATCGCACATAGGCTTACTTGCGACAGGAGGTCCGGCTGCAAAAGCTAAATACCATGAAATAATGGGGCTTAATTCCTTCAACTTTTAACTCCTAAACTATCAACTCATTCCACTTTTCGCTCACTACTTATAACTAACATAACCTTTAACTCTTTTCACTCATAACTCATAACTCCCCTCAAATCAACACTAAAAAACTCAAAACTCATACCTCCCTTCAAATTAACACTCAAAACTTATAACTCCCTTCAAATCAACACTCAAAAACTTAAAACTCAAAACTTATAACTCCCTTCAAATCAACACTGAAAACTTAAAACCTAAAACTTAAAACTTATAACTCACTTCAAATCAACACTCAAAAACTTAAAACTCAAAACTTCCTTCAAATCAACACTCAAAAACTTAAAACTTAAAACTCATAACTCCCCCTCATTTCCCAAAAAACACGTTCATCCACGAAGCAAAACTTATGAATTTAAATATCCTTCCCGTATCAGCATTTCCTTTAGGGTCAAAGAAAGTTGAGTAAGACTTATCCAGTTTTTTAAGATCAATAAACGGTTTTAGATCATCGTTAAAAAGATGCCGGACTTCCGGTGCAATCTGCTTTATCCATTGATTATTCGGTGTTGCGTAGCCCATCTTATCGGTTCTGTCGGCAATTGCATTTGGAATAAACGGATGTGCAGCTTCTCTAAGCAATGCTTTTCCTTTCCCATCTCTGATTTTTAGAGCAGCAGGCAATGAAAATGCAGCTTCAATCAACAGATGGTCATCGGCGAAAGGTGTACGGGATTCAATGCCTGACCACATGGAGCAGCGGTCTTCTGTTTTTAAATAGCCTTTTAAACTTGTATTCTGCATTTCAAGCGCAAGCCGTTCGTTTAATGTGTCGCGGATGTATTCACGCTGCAGAATAAAACGGTGTTTAAATGTCTGATAAAAATCCTGGTTGAGAAAAGAAATATCAGGAAAGTACTGACGGTAAATGCGCGAAGAGATCGCTGCGGGCAAATTAAAAATATGCTTAAAACGGATTTGCTGTTTTAAATGGAACCTTGCAGAAAGGCTATTTCCACCGAAAGCAGCATATTCATTTCTCTTATCATTTTTATTAAGATCATTCCATAAAAAAGAAAAATGAGGAGCATAACCGCCAAAAACCTCATCTCCACCTTGTCCGTCCAAAACTACTTTTATTCCCTTTTCCTTCACCAGCTTCATTACACTAAATTGAGCATACGTGCTGGTCGACCAGATCGGAACATCCTGGCAACGCGTTAGTTCTGCCAGATCTTTTATAAGACCTTCAACATCGGGCGTCACCTTATGATCGATCGCTCCGGCATGTGCTGCCATCATGTCGGCCCATTGACTTTCATCAGCGAAAGAACCAGGAAATGCGGCCGTAAAAACATGAAAAGGAGAACCGGTTGGAAGCTGATTTCTCATCAATCCAACAATTGCAGAACTATCCATTCCTCCGCTAAGGCAGGAGCCCACCTCAACATCTGCTCTTAAACGCAAACGAACGGCGTTGGTAAGAAGCTGACGGATTTCCGGAACTGCTTCATCAAATTTTTTCTCATTCCAGCTACCTGTTTCGTTCAGTACAGGAAGCTGATAATACCTGGAACAATTTAATTTCATCGAATTAACATCCAACTCTAAATAATAAGAAGGTTGTAATTCAATTATTCCTTTAAAGAAACTTTCGTCCTGAAATTCTATCTGGCTAAAAACGAAATAATCAAATACAGCTTCCGGATTTATCGATGGGTTATAAAATCCGCTTTCGACAATTGCCTTTTGTTCTGATGCAAAAAGAAATTGCTTCCCGTTATTAAAATAATAAAATGGCTTAACTCCAAACCGATCACGGGCTGCAAATAATTGATTTGTCTTAGTATCAAAAATTGCAAATGCCCACATGCCGTTAAAACGCTGTAAACAGGCCTTTCCCCAGGTAATAAATGCAGCAAGAATGACTTCCGTATCAGATTGTGTAATGAATTGGCAACCCAAAACTGCTAATTCGTCTTTTAATTCCAGGTAATTGTAAATTTCGCCGTTGTACGTAATCCAATACCTGCCATCCGCTGTGCACATTGGCTGGTAGCCGGTTTCTTCCAAATCGATAATTGCAAGCCGGCGATGTGCAAATCCTCCGTTAAAACCATTTAATGATTCACGGTTTCTTGGTGACCATGGTAATTCTCTGTTGACGCAATTTTCGGGTGTTTCACTTCCAGCAACCGGAATTCCACCGGCTTCATTAAACCCAACAAATCCCTCTCCGTCGGGGCCGCGGTGGCGAATGATGCGGCTCATTTCCATCAGCTTATTGAAATCAAAACCGTTGGGAGAAAATATTCCTGCAATTCCGCACATCAGCCTGAATGTTTTTTCAGATCAACAGAAAACCATGTTTCGGGAACTTTTGGATACACACGCTTTTGAGATGAAGGTGCGTCTTTAAAATAAATTGCACAAAGCGTATTTGAAACACAATAAAGATGTTTTCTTAAATGCTCAGGAGTGCCTTCCAGTATAGCGTGCAGCACATTCCATCGTACAGATTCGGGTGAATTCCCGTAGTCGTGCCATACAATTACAGAATTATCATTTTTCAATAATTCAAAGGCTGTTTTAGTGTCCTGAACTACGCTGTCGTAATGATGATCGCCATCAACGAACACCATATCCACCTTCTTTTTCCATTCGCTAAAATCGAAGCTTCGGGAATCTCCTTCAAGGTGAGCTATCGCAGGATTTTGTTTTGAAAAATGACCGTGTAGTCCAATGTATTTTTCATCCCAGCTTCTTTCCCGCATTTGAGCGGCACTAAGGTTCAGGGTAAAGCAGTGAGGCACAACTTGAGCAACATTGCTCACGCTTTCACCACGCCAGGTGCCAATTTCAAAATACATGTCTGCTTTTATTTTTACTGCAATTAGTTTCAACAAAGCCAGGTCCGTGGGAAGTGAGCCACCATCGAGGAAAGCGAATGGCTTCACCTGCACTTCATTTCCCGTAAAAAAGAATTCAAATGGCAATTCGGGCAGTCCGTCTGATAAGGAATACTCTCTAACAACGATGGCCTTATGCTGATCTTCCTGGTCAAGCACTTCGTTGAGCAGCGCAGGATTACGGAGCACTGCAGAAATTCCTCTGATAAATTTACCCGCTTTTCTGCTAAAGGACATTTTTTTTCCTTTTCTGTTGAATCATTGCTTTTATCCTTACAAGGTCATCCGGATGAGGCAAAAGAACCCTCCAGCTTTTCCGGCTGTCTGTTTTAAAAAGCCAAATAACGGAAAAAAATGTGGCTGCATTTGCGCAGGACGTTATCACGGCAGCATGAAAATGAGAAAAAACCCGTTCTCCCGAAATATACAGAAATCCAAAACTAAGAATTGTAACGGCCAATCCCGCAGCAATTGCATAATTGTTTTTCATAAACTGCCCTGTGCCGGAAAAATAATGTCCGATGATAAGGTAGCCGCTAATGAAGATAATCCCGGGTAATAAGAACAGGAGATTTTCCTTTACCGGGGCGAATTCTTTCCCGAATAAAAATGTGTAAACGTCAACCGGAACCAGCAGCAAAACCAGGCAAGCCAAGGTGCTTAGCAACACAGCGCTTCGAAATAAAACCGCGGTCATTTCCGCAGCTTTGTTTTTATCATTGTTGTTTGCAATTTTCCCGTACTGGATCATGGCAATACTTGAAGCGATCAACCAGACTGATTCCGCAAGAGAAACTGCGTT
>Ga0105049_10003729_pt1 | contig 17978 bp, 17 predicted proteins | sample MAT06_FD_78087 | JGI IMG/M metagenome (GOLD analysis project Ga0105049, IMG submission 78087) | Freshwater microbial communities from Lake Fryxell liftoff mats and glacier meltwater in Antarctica - MAT-06 | ecosystem: Environmental > Aquatic > Freshwater > Ice > Liftoff microbial mat | place...
GAACCGTTGGTGCTGCACGATGGGGGCGTGACGGTGAGGGTGAAGGTTCCGGTGGCACCGTTGTAGCCCGCGACGCGGATGCGGTACGTGGTGCCCGCGGTGAGGCTGACGTCGAGGGCCGAGGCCGTGCTGGTGGCGCAGCCGCCAGCGCCACCAGAGGCGTGATCGTCGTTGCAAGCGATGCTGGCCCCGCCGCAGGCGGCGTGCACACTGAGGACGCTATCGAAACTGGCGGTGCAGGTTGCGAAGCGGTGGCTGCCGGTGCAGGTGGCGGTGAAGGTGTACCACACATCTGGCGAGGTGTTGGAGGACCCGCAGGCGGCCGTGCCATCGTTGGTGGCGTTGACGGTGGTGCCCGCGGCGGAACCGCTGAGCGCAGCAGGGCTGGCGCAGGCGTTGTTGGCGGGTGCCGGGGGCGGGGGTGGGGAGGAACCGCCGCAGGGGTTGAGGCTGGCCCGGGCGGAGACGAAGTTGGGCTTGTCGATGCGGGTGGCGATGTTGTAGGAACTGCCGGCGCAGTGGCTGACGATGCCGACGACCTGGTTGGAGGCGTTGAGGAAACCGGAGCCGGAGTTGCCGCCGCGGATGTCGTTGTTGAACTGGTAGTAGTTTGAGAGGACGCTGGTGATGTTGCCCGCGCTGTATTGCTGGACCTGGCTGCGGGTGCAGGTGGTATCGACGCCGTAGCCCCAGATGTTGGCGGCGGCTCCGTTGGCGGCGGGGGCGGTGGCGAGTGCCCGGAAGGTTCCGTAGCGGGTGAAGTGGCGCTGGCCGAGGTTGTTGGCGCCGATGGAGAGCACGGCCCAATCGGCCCCGACGCTGCTGGGGCTGGCGTTTTCAAAGAGCCAGTTGGTGACGGGGAACTGATCGGCGACGGGAGGGGCAACGGTACCGCAGCCGGAGGTGCTGGCGGGGACGTTGAAGTGCAGAACGAGGTTGGACTGGCCGTCGACACAGTGGCCGGCGGTTACCATTCCGCCGCCGGTGTTGCAATAGATGGTGCCAGTACACCCTACGGGCATGATGCGGGCGGACCAGGTTTCGGTGGAAAGGGCGCGGGTATCGGTTCCGCCGATGATGCCGCACTGGCCGTTGGCTCCGGCGGGGCGGATGCCCATGTCGATGCCGAGATCTTTGATGGCGAGGCGGTTGCCGGCGGTGTGCGGACCCGCGATGACTTCGACGAGCACGGTGTCGCCGTTGAAGTAGGCCGTTGAGTTGTTCCACATCAGCATCGACTCGGAATCGAGTTCTTGAACGTCACCATCGAGCATGCTGGTGACGCGGACACGGGTGCCGGGTGCGAGGTCGGCCTGTGAAAAGTAGAGGCGCATGAAACTGGAACCGGCCATCGTCACGGGGAACGCGGCGACGATCTCGGGCTTATCGGTGGGGTTGAGGAGTTCACCGGAATCGAGGTTGAACCGCACGATGGAACCGATGGGAGCGTTGGGCTGGGTTTGGGCGGATGCGGTAACGGCCGCCAAGGCGATGAGAGCCGCGGCGGAGAGGGCGGAGGAACGGTTCATGCGTATTTGAACTCCCATCGGTGGGCGGGTCACGGAAAAAGGGGCTGGGGCGGAGACGACGCCCGCGGAAAGGGAGAACCCCCTGTGGCACGTCCGAGAGAAAGCAGACTACCAGAGGGATGAAATTGCGTCAAGGGAAAAATAACCCCGCACGGGCGGGGTTGGGGAGTGTGAGCAAGGTGTTGGTCGCGCGCGGCCGGGGCGCGACGAGGCGGTTAGGGGCAGCGCTTGTTGACCATGGTTTCCATGCCCTGAGTGATGTTGCGGTGAGCGTACCGCGCGATGAACTCCCGCGCTTGCGGCGCATAGGCACAGTCGTTGAGGACGCCCACGCCGAGTTTGCCTTGAGATTGGAGCGTGAAGCGCACCATGCCCTCCCACTGGGTGCCGGGGAAGTCTGCCGGGGCGGGCATCCCTGGAGTTGCGCCGAGTTCGATGGCTTGGAGGTCGGCCCAGAGTTGATCCAAGCGGACGAGGAGTTCGCGGGCAGAATCGGCGGTGATGGCTGGGCCGGCGGCTCGGAAGTCTTTGGAAATCCGGTTGTAGCGGAAGGTGATGCGGTCGATTTCGGTGAACGTGTCGCCGGCGAGCGAAAGAATTTCGTCCTGCTGAGCCGGGGAGCAGGTCGGGCGTGACATGACCTTCCCCAAAGCAATCTTGGCATCCTTCGGGTCACCTGCGGCATCGAGGGTTCGGGCCAAGGTGACTACGTCGGACATCGAAGTTTCGGGATGGGTGTCGAGGAGGAGCGGAAGGAGATCAAGCACGATGTTGAAGTGACTCAACGCGGCGGGAGACGGTTCGCCCGCGCCCACGGCTGCGGCGTGCACGGTGTTGCACATCTCGATGATCGCGCGAAGCGATTGGATGCGAGCAACAGAGTCGCCTTCGGTGGATGCGACAACGTGCCGGAGAGGCAACTGGGAGCCGATTTCGCCAAAGTCCTCCGCGGCGAGCAGCGTGGCGACGGAGGGGGCGTTGGCAAGCCCCGCGATGGAAACGGCGCGGCAGGCAGCGCGGTCGCTGATGGAAAGGGGCGTTGGCCCGTAATATCGAAGGGAAACGGCGTAGTTTGCGAGTGAGGACTTCATGCCGTAGTTCGTCGCGCGGTCGACTCCTTCGTCCATGATCGCGGCGGCTTCGCCACGACGATCCAGAATCGGGAGCGTTAACGACAGGGCCTGTCGGATCAGGTAATCGCAGTCGTTGTCGTGCGGCTGAGCGAGGGCAGCGAGTAATCCATCGGTCAGTTGGGAAGCGGTTTGGACACTCATCGGCTCTTCTGTTGCGTACGCGCTTTTGAAAGCGGCCGTCTCAGGACAGTGGTTTTGCGCGAACGCCGGGAAGGTGGTGCACGAACCTAGTCCCGCCATCAGAAGGCCATGAAGAATACGTAAACGGAAATTCGAATGATTCATAAAACAATCCTTTCTGTGAGCGTTACGGGCAGACAGGACCGCACGTCTGAACAGTCTGATCGCATCCGAATTTGCCTAGGAAAGTCCCAAACTACCAAGTCCGAACCCAGAACGCAAGAAATATCAAAGGAATGTTCGGGGGATTACCCTCCAATTGGGGATAACTTTGAAAAACAGGTGTTTTCATTGTTTAACAGCAGGCGACACGGATTGGGGTTCGCCAACGCCGCCGACAGGTCCGGTGAGCAGGGTCGAGTTCTTTTTCGCGGTACTGCATCCGGGACTGTCGAATTCTATTCATTGTGTGAATGGGTGCGACGGAACAGGATTCACTCGCCGGTCGGCTGGAGGGCTTGGGCGAGAGAGTCCGCCGTGTGGCGGTCCATGCGTACGATCACGGGCCACATGCTGCGGGCTTCATCGATGACGATGAATGTGGGTCGGATGTCTTCGACGGGGTTGCCGTCCTTACTAATGCCGGAGTAGCGGTCACGGACGGTAATGGTGACACCATCGGCCAGCGGGCCGAACGTGGTGGCGGTCGCATTGCAGGCTTTGGTCATCAGGGAGAGACCGGAGGGGAGCATTGCCTGGGCGGCAGAATCCGAGGCGGGCGCGGGGGCGGTTGCATGGGCGGAGGTGGGCGTTGCGCCCGCGAGTTCGGCTCGCAGCCGCGCCACCGTGCCGGGCGAGAGCCACAGGTGCATGATTGCGGCACCGTCGGTAGCACGTTCTAGGACAAGCCCGGTGGACGCGCTGGGAACGACGGTGGCAGCGGCGTTGGCCTCGGCCCGCTCGGCGATGCTCGCGGGACGCCACAGGAGCAGTTCATCGGTGATGGCGAGGCCCCATTCATTCTCGGTTCGATCGCCGAGGGTGAAGCCGCCGAAGCCGGATTCGGGGAGTGGCGGGAAGATGGTGTCCTCGATGAGCCGCGCAATCGCGTCCGGGCGGCCTTTTTCGTTGGTGAGGACGGCGATGAATGTGTGCTCTTGGGGCAGCCGGATGAACCAAGAGGTGAAGCCTCGCGTACCGCCGCTGTGATGGATGCGCGTTGTGCTGCGGGAGGTCGGCTCGGTGAACCAGCCGAGGCCGTACCCACCGGGGCCTTGGGCGAACATCTGGGCGGTGCTTTCGGGGGAGAGCACGCGACCGTTGGTGAGGGACGCATCCCACTTGGCGAGGTCGGCCATGGTGGTGAGGATGCCGCCCGCGCCGCGTAGGCCCCAGCCCCAGCCGTCTTGGTGGATGGTGAGCCTGCGGGCCTTGCCACCCCGATCGACGGTCCGCACGGCGGCGTTGGCCTCATCGATGGCGGGGTCATTGAGAAAGCCGGTGGCGTTCAGACCTGCGGGTGCGAACACGAGTTCCTTCATGGCTTCCTCGAACGGCTTGCCGCTGGCTTTTTCGATGATGGCCGCGGCGATGACGTAGCCGGCGTTGGAGTATCGGAAGCCGGACTTCTGTGGCAAAGGCTCAGCGGCAAGGGCGGCCTTGACCGCGGCGTTGCGGTCGGGAAAGTCGAGCGGTTGCATGGCGTGGGAATCGTCGAGTCGGGCGGTGTGGGCAAGGACCTGACGGATGGTGATGGACGCTGCACGTTGCCCGGCCTCGCCATTGAAGGAGGGGAAGAAGCGGTCGAGGCGGTCATCGAGCGACAAGACGCCTTGTTCGGCGAGTTTGAGAACGGCGGCGGCGGTGAAAGCCTTGCTGCACGACGCGATATCGAAGATGGTGTCGGCGTTGATGGGAGCGAGTGACTCGTTGGCGAACCCGAAGCCCTTGGCGAGTTTGATGTCGCCGTTCCGGGAGACGAGAACGGCCCCCCACCAAGCCCCCAAGGTGTGGCGATTGAGGGCGGCCTCAATCGCGGCGGTGTCGATGTTGGGGACAACTTCCGACTGGGCTTCGGGGTGCGCGGCGGGTTGGGCCGCGTTGGCGACACCCAGGATCAGCATCGTGAGCGAAACGATGAGCGGCCGGAATGCAGGCATGGCAAACTCCTTGTGGTTGTGACCTCGCAAGGATGTTTACACGAAGGGCTTGGGGAAGGTTGCACGCGCTGCGTGTTGGGTGCGCACTGATAGCTGGTCGGACGCGATCGCTCGGCAAATTTGTTGATCACACCGTTGCTGGGCCTCAGGCCCCGGGCCAACCCGCTCGCAGGAACTTGCCATCGCGGTGGAACTCTTCACCGTCGGCGAAGATGGAGCCGCCCGAGCGGAGGTCGCACACCATGTCCCAGTGGAGGCCGCTTTCGTTGGAGTTTCCGGATTCGGGGTATCCAGCGCCGACGGCGGCGTGGAAGGTGCCGCCGATTTTTTCATCGAAGAGCGTGTTGCGGGAGAAGTCTTTGATGCCGTAGTTGGTGCCGATGGCGATCTCGCCCATCACTCGTGCTCCGGCGTCTTGGTCGAGCATTTTGAGGAGGAAGTCTTCACCCTTTTTGGCCGAGGCCTCGACCACGCGGCCGGCCTTGAAAGCGAGCCGAACGCCCTCGACCTCGCGCCCGTTGTAGACGGCGGGGAAGGTGTAGTTGACGTGGCCATCGACGCCCTTGGGCCCCGCGAAGACCTCGCCGTCGGGGAAGTTGGAGTCGCCCGCGCAGTTGATCCATGTTGAGCCGTCGACGCTGACGGTGAGATCGGTGCCGTCGTGCCCGGCCGCGGGGGGCACCGAGTAGCGGACGGATTTTTTGGTGTTGAGGTAGTCGCACACCTGTTGCTGGCGGGTGTGGATGTTGGCCCATTCCGCGGCAGGGTTGTCGAGGTGGAGCAAGCCGGCGCGGAAGACAAAGTCCTCGTATTGGGTGAGGCTCATCTCGGCGTCTTGGGCGCTGGCGTTGGTTGGATAGGCGGTGCCGACCCAGCGGAGGGAGCCCGCCGCGGAGCGTTCCATAAAGGTCTTGAACCAAGGGCGGCGGGCTTGCTGGAGGAGGGCGGCCTTGGCGGAATCGAAGTGGCTCATGAAGCGGGTGTTGAGTTGGCACCAGAAGCCGATCTGGCAGTCGATTTTCTCGACCATGTGCGACATCAAGGGAGAGCAGAAGCGGATCTGATCGTCGGTGCCGTGGGTGAGGAGAGCCTCGGTAAACTCCTCGGAGCGTGGCAGCCAAAACGGGTTGCCGCCGGCCTTGAGGACAGCGGCGGTGACGGCGAGCGTGAGGGGCATGGCGTGCGGCTCGGCGGCGACGGCGACCAAGTCACCCTTTTTGACTTTGACCGAGTAGTTCACGAGGACGTCGGCCAACTTTGTCAGACGCGGATCCTGCATGGTTTCAAGCCTTTCAGGGTGTGCGGGGGAACTTTCCGACGGTTGAAGGGGCGGTCTGGCGCGGCGGAGACTATAACAACGCAGCGTGGCGCGGCGTGGCCCGGCCCGATTCGGCTACCATTGCAGCCCTCGGGTTTCCGCCTTCGCCAACTCCGAGAGATTCTCCGATCACGATCAAACCCGCAGGAGTTCTTCATCATGATGCGCCAGACCCCACGATTCGTCATTTCTGCCACGCTCGCTCTTGGACTCGGTGCCGGGATTGCGGTGATGGTGATGAGTCATGGGCGGTTCGAGAGCATCGCGACGGCGAGCGCTCCCGTTGCCGTGGCCATCGAGCCGGCCCGCATCGCGAGCGTCGACGTGCTTGGGATTGTGGCCCGTTTCCTTGAGTCTGACCGGTACAAGCCGTCGAACATCGAGAAAGCGCAGAAGTTTGACACGCAACTGAAGGCCCTGATCGGCGAACTGAGCCTGATCGAGAAGCAGGGGCAAGGCCTCACGCAGCAGAGCCCGGAGTTTGCACCTTTGCAGCAGCAGTTTCAGGCGAAGCAGCGGGAGTTTGAGCAGGCCCGCAACGATGCCCAGGGCCAGATCGAGCAGTTCAACACCAATCAGGTGACCGAGGCGTACCGGTTGACGGTCGAAGCCGCGAACTCGCTGGCGTCGGAACTTGGGTATTCGCACATCATCGTGAGCCGCGGCGAGGGTGCCAAGATCAACTCGAACAACGTGGCCGGCGCGGTGCAAGAGATCATCGCGCGGCCGCTCATCAAGAGCAACGCGGCGGACGACCTTACGGAACGGCTCATCAAGCAGTTTGGTCTTGAGAATGTGGTGCTGGATGCGCCGCCCGCGGCAACGGCACCCGCCGCGGACCCGGCCGGAGCTCCCGCTCCGACACCGGTTGAGGCTGTGCCCGCGACGCCGAAGTGAAGGCCAGCGTGTCGGCGGTGGACGCGGTTGAGTGAACGCGCTTGAGTTAAGTTAGATCGGCTCGATGCCTTCGCGAATGGCGTAGCGGGCGAGGCCAACGCGGTCGTGGATGGAGACTTTCTTCATCACGCGGGAGACGTGGCGTTCAACCGTTTTGGGGCTGAGGAACATGACCTCGGACATCTCGCGGTGTGAGAGCCCCCGAGCGACGTAGCGGAGCACTTCGAGTTCGCGGGCGGTCAGGCGGCGGGGTGCGAGCGTTCCGTTGGTCGTGGCGTCGGACTGCGTTGGTCGGCTGTGAAGGGCTTCGAGAAATCCCGAGGGATGGGCGTCCTTACTCAGGAAGCACTCTCCACCGGCGGCCAGGCAGTCGCACGCGAGGCGTTCGGAATTGCGGGACGAAAGAAAGATGATTCGGAGTTCCGGCCATCGGGTGGTGATCACCCGTGCCGCGGCCAAGGGGCAGAGGCCGGACGACATGGGATCCATGACGATGACGTCGGGCGGTTGAACTGCGCAATGTTCGACGGCGAGAGTGGCGTCCGCGAAATCGGCGACCACGTCTAAGCCGGGTTGTTGTTGCAACCAGCCTGCCAATGCGGCCCGAAACGTGAGTTGTGCGTCAACAATGAGGACCCGGATGGCGGAGGGCATGGAGACCTGTCTCGGATGTGGCCGGTAGGAGGCGTCGCACGAATAAGTGCTTCTACCCAGACAGGCAGGAAAACACCCTATCTGCCTTGAATAGCGATAACGGCCAACCGATTTGACGGGGTCAGTACCTATTTTCCCTCAATTTGAGTGTTTTCCCGCAAGGATTGCGAGAAAATTGTTCTATGCAGCCCGGAGACTGAGCATCGCGTCGTACCGCCTTCGCTTGTCGGCGTCCTTCAGGACTGAGTACGACTTATGCACCAAGGTGAAGCGATCGGCGGAGGCCGGGTCTGTGGAATGGTCTGGGTGGAGGATTCGGGCGAGTGCGCGGAAGGAGGCCCGCACTTCCTCTTGGGTGGCATCGCGGGCGATACCGAGTACGGCGTAGAGGTCTTGAACTTCGATATCGGCGGAGATGATGGGGGCCGCGGCTGGCTTATGCGGGGCGGGAAGGTGCCCGTGCTGGAGGGTGTGGACGATCGCCCGGGCTTGTTCGGGCGAGAGATCGACAAATTTGATGCCGGCGTGGATGGAATTGGAGCCGCGACGGTTGTTGCCGAGCCACATGACGCGGCCGACGATTTCGACGGAACTTTGGCCGGAGCGAAGGGTGAAGCGCTGGAGTGAGGCGACGGGCGGAACGGCTCCCATGGCGAGGCGAACGCACATTCCTGACTCGGAGATGTCGAGCACTTCGCCGAACTGCCAGCGGAGGCGTTGGAGGGGCACTCGCTTCTGCGAGCGAGGTGCTTTGGTTGGGACTGGCACTTTTCTGCCGATCCCGATTCGCTTCACGAAGTCCATGGTGTAGACGTCGGCGAGCGTGGATCAGCGATTGAGGCGTGGCATGAAAGGTTAGTGGCGCGGGACGCGATTGGAGCGGTTGGGAGGCATCGCTTGGACACGCACGGACCGGTAATCACGCCTTCGTGACTTCTGCATCGGGCTTACGCTTCTTATCCATGAGTCGAACCCACTCGCTACCTGTGCTGAATGGCCTGAATGCGTCGCATGCTGAACCGTCGGCGTATGAGAAGAAAGAGAAGTGCGGGGTCTTTGGTGTCTGGGGTATCAATGGGGGGGCGCGGCTGACCTATTTGGGGCTGTATGCGCAGCAGCACCGCGGGCAGGAGTCGGCTGGCATTGTGGGCTCGGATGGGAGCGTGCTGACCGGACTGACGGGCATGGGGCTGGTGGCGGAGATTTTTCAGCCTGAAGACCTCGCAAAGTTGGACGCCGCCGGGAGTGCCGGGGCTATCGGGCACAACCGTTATTCGACGGCGGGCGGGTCGGTCGCGTGCAACGCGCAGCCGCTGCTTGAAAACTACATCGGCGGGCAGGTTTCACTCGCGCACAACGGCAACCTGATCAACGCGGATGGGTTGCGGTTGCGGTTTGAGGAAGCGGGCCACCTGTTTCACACGAGCAGCGATACCGAGGTCATCATTCATATTCTGGCGTCGCCCAGCCAGCAGCGTGCGGTGGACCCGTTGGCCGAGACGTTGAGGCACCTTCAGGGGGCGTTCAGCCTTTTGTTTCTGTTCCCGGATCGGATCGAGGCGGCCCGCGACCCTTGGGGCTGGCGGCCGTTGACGCTGGGGCGGTTGCCCACCGGCCAAGTGGTGGTGGCGAGCGAGACGGTGGCGCTGGACGTAGTCGGCGCGGAAGTGATCCGCGATGTTGAACCTGGGGAGATTGTCACGATCAACGATGCGGGGATCTCATCGCGGCGGTTTGCGGACCCCGCGCCGCGGATGGCGCAGTGTGTGTTCGAGCATGTGTACTTCGCGAACCCGGCGAGCCGCGTCTTCGGGCAGAACGTGCAGATCACACGCGAGCATCTGGGCGAACGGCTTGCGAAGGAAGCCCCGGTGGACGCCGACTTTGTGGTGCCGATGCCGGACTCGGGTCGGAGCGCTGCGCTGGGCTATGCGCGTGCCAGCGGTCTTGCGTATCGCGAGGCCATTGTGCCGAACCGGTATGTGGGGCGGACGTTCATCAAGCCGAGCCAGGAACAGCGGCAGTCGGCGGTTCGGCTGAAATTGAACATCATTTCGGAACTGGTGAAGGGCCGAAGGTTGATCGTGGTTGACGATTCGATCGTGCGGGGCACGACGACCAAGGCCAAGATGGATCAGTTACGGGCGGCGGGGGCGAGCGAAATTCATCTCCGGATTTCGTGCCCACCCATCAGGCATCCGTGCTATTTCGGCGTCGATTTCGCGCGGCGGAGCGAACTGATCGCCGCGGAAAAGAGCGTTGAAGAGGTTCGTCGTTTTCTGGGCGTCGACTCTTTGCACTACCTGACGCAGGAGGGATTGCTGGCTTGCATGGAGCGGCCGTCCCAGCACTATTGCACGGCGTGCTACGACGGCGACTACCGGCTGGACCCCCACCATCCGAGTGTTGAGTTCCACCTCGACAGTTCGCAACTCACGATGTTTGACGACGCGACGCGAGCTCGCTGAGCGCTCGTGCGGCGGCGTCGGATTCTGACAACCCATCGACGGCAATTTCGAGGTGCGCCAGTGCGCGATAGAGCGGGTCGCGGGCGGCGAAGACTTCGGCCATCTCGTCGAGCGTGCCTTTGCCAGTGAGCGAGGGACGGGAGGCGGTGTCGGTGTTCGCGAGGCGTGCCCGCAGGGTTGTGGGAGTTGCGCGAAGGTAGATGAGGGTGGCGTCCGGATAATCGGCGAGAAGTTGGGCGAAGCCCGGTGCCGTGGGCGTTCCGCCGCCCAAGGCGATGACCGCCGGCGCGGAACTTTGCAGCACGCGCGAAAGGGCGGTGGATTCGGCCATGCGGAAAGCGGCCTGACCCTTTGTGAGGAACGCCTTGGCGGCGGATGATTCGCCGAGTTCCTGAGCGGTCAGCGGATCGAGGTCGATGAACGGAAGCCGGAGTTCCGCGGCCACAAGCGGCCCGACCGTGGACTTTCCGCTGGCGCGGAGGCCGATCAGGAGCACGGTTGGCTGGAGGGGAAACACGGATTTTTCGAACTGGGCTGGCGTGACGGAACCTATGTGAGCCTGAACCTAGGTGAGCCTGAACCTAGGCGCGGGACTGATAATTGCCGTTTTCGGTGGAGATCTTAAGGGTCTCACCGGTCTTGATGAAGGCGGGAACCTTGACCATGAGGCCGGTTTCCATGTAGGCGTCTTTGGTCTGGTTGGTGACTGTGGCACCCTTGACTTCTGGCGGGCAGTCTTTGACCGTGAGTTCGACCGAGGGAGGCAACTCGATGGTGACGGGGTTGCCGTCGTGCGTCAGGACCATGGTCATGGAGTTGGGGCGAAGATACATGAGGGCGGTGCCCAGGATATCTTTCGAGATGACCAATTGATCGTAAGACTCGGTATCCATGAACGTTGCGCCGCTGGCGTCGGAGAAGAGGTACTCCATTTCGCGGCGGTCGAGATCAATGACCTCGATGTCGTCGCCCGAACCCAAGCGCTTATCGAGGACGTTGCCCTTAAGAACGTCCTTGTAGGTAATCTGGATGAAGGCCCGGAGATTTCCGGGGGTTCGATGCTCGACGTTGGTGAGGACACAGAGTTTGCCGTCGAGTCTGATTCCAAGGCCTTTGCGGAGGTCGGTCGCTTTCATGGGGTCATCGGTCCTGATGTTTTTGCCATTACCGCGGGATCGGGGGCGACCCTATTTCGCGTGCGGCGGGAGGGTCGCCATAATAGGCGGTTGGGTGGAAGGCGTTTCGCGAGGGAAGGTCGTTGGCACTGATGCGCATTGATGTTCTGACGACTTTTCCGGAGATGTTCGGCTCGCAGCCTCCGGCCGCGCTGGGGGTGAGCATTCCCGGGAGGGCGATCCGGAGCGGGGCGCTAGAGGTGGTGGCGACCGATATCCGGACTTTCGCGGAGAACAAGCACAGGAAGACGGACGACCGACCTTTCGGTGGTGGGCCCGGCATGGTGATGATGTGCCAGCCGATGTGGGACGCGGTGATGGCGGTTGAGGCGGGCGATGCACGGAGCGCGACACGGGTGTACCTGACGCCGCAAGGGGAACCACTGACACAAGCGCGGGTGGAGTGGCTTTCGCGGCTGCCCCGGATCTTGATGATTGCCGGTCATTATGAGGGTGTGGATGAGCGGGTGATCGACCGGCTGGCACCCTTGGAGATCAGCCTTGGGGACTTTGTGTTGAGCGGGGGCGAGTTGGGCGCGCTGGTGTTGATTGATGCGATTGCTCGGCTTTTGCCGGGGGTTCTGGGGGATGAGGAATCAAACCAGACCGATAGTTTCTCACTCACAGCGGCGGGCCGGCTCTTGGATTGCCCGCATTACACCAAGCCTCGTGAGTGGAACGGGGTGAGCGTGCCGGAGGTGTTGGTGTCGGGCGACCATGCCAAGATAGCGGCTTGGCGGCTGGAACAGCGTGTGAAAAGGACGGGGTCGCGGCGGCCGGGGTTGCTGGGGCCGGCGTGAACGTGCGTATTGCCAGCGGAAAGGTGTGCGCCTAACCTTCTCTCCCCCCGGAATCGGCCCTTTCCCCGGAAGCGGTGGTTGAAGCGGCGTCGGGGTTTCCGAGCGACTTTCGAAGGTGATTCAAGCCATGGACCAGCAACGCGTTCTCGAAGCCATAAACGCCGACCTCCTGAAGAAGGATGTCACTCCCTTTGCCGTCGGTGACACGGTGAATATCAGTTTCCTGATTGTCGAAGGCGACAAGAAGCGTGAGCAGGTGTTCCAGGGTGTGGTGATCTCCCGGACTGGCCGCGGCATCAACGAGATGGTGGCGATCCGCAAGATCGTGGACGGCGTGGGCGTGGAGCGCATCTTCCCGCTGAACAGCCCTTTGGTGGGTGATATTCAGATGGTTCGTCGTGGTGATTCTCGCCGCGCGAAGTTGTACTTCCTGCGTGAACGTCAGGGCAAGAGCCAGCGGCTGCGGGATCGTCGTCGTGGCCTCAAGCACACGTCGAAGGATGCGAAGATGGCGAGTTGATCTCGGTTCGCGATCTTTGATCGAGCAATTTACTACCGACTCCGCTGGCCTTGCCGCGGAGTCGGTTGTTTTTTTGTGTCGAGCAGACCGCTTGCTGCGGTCTGCTTTCGGGGCTGTCGTCGGGTTTCAGGAGAGCGCAAGCGAGAGGCCGACGGTGCAGGCGACGAAATAGAGCGTGCCGGCTGCCGCGCCAATGAAGGACTGTTTCCAATCGATGTGGAGGCCCCACTTGATGGTGAACAGGAGGATCAGGAAGCCGGGGGCGACCGAGATGGCGGTTGATGGGAACAGCCCGACATCGGACCGGATGAGCACCGTGAAGAGGATTTTGGCCACGAGCGACGCCGCGAACATCGCGCCACAGCAGATTCCGTAACTGTTTTCCTCGCTCGTGAGGATGTTGAGGAGGAATGCGAGCAGAAAGCCGCCGACGATGCCGAAGATAAAGAACAGGATCATGCGCGTCGCCCTCTCGGTGAAGACCTGAAGTGGAGTGGGGCGGAGTTTACCGGGCGGGGCCGCAGCACTCGGCGGAGTGGCTGGCGGGTGTTACCGGCGGGATGCGGAGACCGTGATGGGGACGGCTCCGTAGATTTCGGCGGTGATATTGGGGGCGGAGATACGGATGACGCGGTCGGCGGGATCGATTCCTTCGGAGCGCATCATGCGTTTGAGGGTGCCGGGGATTCCGAATTCGACATCTTCTTCGGAGATGTCGCGGACGTCGATGGTGCCGCCGAACTTTTCGATGAGTGTTCGGCAGATCGTTGCGACGAGGTCTTCGGGGGCCGAAGCGCCGGCGGTGAGCAGGACGGTTTCGTTGCCGTTGGGGAACCAGGCAAAGTTGAGTTCGGAGACATCGTCAACGCGATAGGCGGGGGTGCCGACGTTAGCCGAGATCTCGGTGAGGCGGACCGAGTTGGATGAGTTGCGCGAACCGACGACGACCACGGCATCGCACTCTGGCGCGATGACGCGGACGGCGTGCTGGCGGTTGGTGGTGGCGTAGCAGATGTCGCTTGAGGGGGGCGCTTTGATGAGCGGGAATGCGGCCTTGAGGGCGTCGATGACAGTCGCGGCGTCGTCGGTGGAAAGCGTGGTCTGCGTGAGATAGATGAGTTTGCCGGGATCTTTGATGTGCAGGTACGGGATATCGCGAGGCGACTCGACCACTTGGGTGGCTTCCGGGGCCTCGCCGAAGGTGCCGACGACTTCTTGGTGATCTTTGTGCCCGATCAGGAGAATCTGGTACCCTTGACGGGCGTAACGAAGGGACTCGTTGTGGACCTTGGTGACTAAAGGGCAGGTGGCGTCGATGGCGGTGAGGTCGCGGGATTGGGCGAGACGGCGGATTTCGGGCGAGACCCCGTGAGCGGAGAAAACGATGACACTGCCGATGGGAACGTCATTGAGCGACTCAACGAATCGGACGCCGGAATCCACGAAACGGTTGACAACGTGCTTGTTGTGAACGATTTCGTGGTAGACGTAGATCGGTTGGCCGGGGAAGAGGTCCACGACCTGCTGAACGACGTCGATGGCCATGCGGACACCCGCACAAAAACCTCTCGGATTGGCGAGGATGATCTTCACGTTGACGATTCTAAGCCGATGAAGAGAGGTCGGCCCATATGGGGATTGGAAGCGCCCGGCGGAGATGCAAGCGGTGAGTGAAGCAGAAGGTGAACTTGGTGTGGGCTCGGCGGCGGCGTTTGCCGCCCGGGTGACGGCGCGGGAAACCGAGAACTTCACGGTTCTGGCTCCGTTTGTGCCGCGAGAATTGCGGGGGGATATGGGGGCGGTGTACGCGTTCTGCCGCGGGGCCGACGACATTGCGGATGCGGGGGGCGATGAGGCTTCGCGGGCGGCTGCGATCGCGGAACTGGCGCGGTGGCGTGAGCAATTGGCGAGGTGCGGTTCGCCGGTGCGTGCCCCTGGCGTCGAACTTTCTCCGGTGTTCATAGCGCTCGGGGAGACGATTCGGAAGCACCGGATGCCGACCGTGTTCTTTGAGAAACTGCTCAGCGCGTTCGAAGAGGACCAGCGGGTGACGCGGTATTCGACGTGGTCCGAGTTGGTGGACTATTCAAAGCGGAGTGCCAACCCCGTGGGTCGGATCTGCCTGTGGCTGGCGGGGCATCGGTGGGATGTGGAGTCGGACGCGATGGAGCCCCGGCTCTCGATGAGTGACAGCGTGTGCACCGGATTGCAACTCGCGAACTTCTGGCAGGATGTTCGGCGCGATCTTCTTGACCTAGACCGGGTCTACATGCCGTTCAAGGAAACGGGGCTTTCGGCCGAGGAGTTGCGTGCATGGGCCGGGCAACCTGCGACCGACGATCGGCGTGAGCGGTTGGCGGAGGCGGTCAAACCTCTCGTCGAGCGGACGCGGACTCTGTTTCGTGCGGGCTCGATGCTGCCTTCGATGACGGCGCCATGGCTGGCCCGGTGTGTTCGGTTGTTCGCATCGGGGGGTGTGACGGTGCTGGACCGCGTGGAAGATGGCGGCTATTCAACGCTGTGGAAGCGGCCGCGGGTGGGCAAGTTTGCCAAGATGATGCTCGTGGCGAAGGAGTTGATGAGGATCTGACGGGGCGCTTCGCGGCTGGCCGCGGATTGACCCTTCTGAATCCGCTTCAACGGATGCCGGGCTTTGCATCGTTCGCGGGGGCTGCTTCGCCTTCTTCGAGGCGGTTGGAGGCGGGGTTTGGGCGGGGCGATGAATCGGGCGTTGCGCCGCCCGGGATGAACCAGCGGAGTCGGTAGTTTCCATCTTCCATGACCATGTCGAAGCCCGAGTAGACGAGGTCGCGGGCGGTGACGTCGTCGAGGGCCACGCGCTTGGTGCGCTGGCCGACGCTCTTGATGAATACGCCGGGGGTGTATTCGCCCAGGGGCATGCGGTTGAAGAGTTCCTGGATGTCGTCGAAGCGTGCCAGCAAAGTTTCGAACGCTTCATCGGGCTTTTTACCGCGTTCGGCGAATTCCTTGCGGGTGACTTCGCTGAGGACTTGCTCGTTGAACAGGGCCTTCTCGTCGCGGACGAGCGTGTTGTAGATGTGCACCATCAGGTGACGGCCGGTGCGGGCCGTGAGGGTCTTGGTGCCATCGGGGTTCTCGACCTCGATTTTGTTGGCCGTTACCTTGGTGGGGTCGCGGTAGTCACCGAGGTCGCGGACCACGCGGGTGTTGGACTCGACTCCGGGGAGGCCGCCCAACATGGGGTCGTAACGGACGACGCGGGTTTCGCATCCGAGGGGAGTCATCGCAACCACGGTCATCGCAACCACGGTCATCGCCGGTAGGCCGCACACGCTGCGGGCGGCGAACGGGGATGATTTGCGGGCGCGGGTCATGAGGTGCGTGCGTGGAGGTGCGGGGAGGTGCAGGGAATATGCCCGGGGGGATCTAGGCCGTGACCTTCGAGAGTTCCCCGACGGGCACGGCCACGGGTTCGGCCCTGCCCCGCCGCCAGCAATCATGCGCAGCCAAGGCACTGGAAGTTTCGGGAAAATCGTTGCGATCATGACAGCCGCGGCTTTCGGTGCGCCACGCAGCCGAGCGGGCGACCAAGGCACCGGCGAGCAGGAGGTTCTGGGTTTCCCAGCCTTGCGGGTCGTCGAAAATTTTGTCGAGCGTGTCGCGGGCCCAGAAATCGAGCATTTCGATCACGCCGGAGAGTTTTTCGCCCGTGCGTTCGATACCGACGTTCTTCCACATGGCGCTTCGCACGCTCGACCGCACATCAGCGAGATCGAGTTCGCCCCGGTCGCTGGGGCGTATGTCGCTGACGATGGAGAGGGGTGCTGGCCGAGCGTCGGCACCGTCAACGGATTTTGAGCGGCCGTTGGTAAAGCGGCTTTCAGCCGCGGCGTGGCCGGCGATTTCTCCGAAGACGAGGCCTTCCAGGAGGGAGTTGCTGGCGAGGCGGTTGGCGCCATGCAGACCGGTTGCGGCGACCTCTCCGGCGGCGAAGAGACCCGGGACATCGGTGCGGGCGGAAGCGTCGGCGCGGACGCCGCCCACCATGTAGTGGGCGGCCGGGTGGACGGGGATGATGTCGGCGGCGGGGTTGAGATCGAAGCGTTTGAGGAGCGCCTGGATCTCGGGAAAGCGGTCACCGAAATCGGAAAGATGCCGACAATCGAGCCAGACGTGCTGGCCGCCCTGCTTTGCGATCTGCCGGACGATGGCACGGCTCACGATGTCGCGCGGCGCCAGTTCGGCGAGGGGGTGGACGGCCTGCATGAAGCGTTGGCCGGCGTCGTCGAGGAGATAGCCGCCGTGGCCGCGGACGGCCTCGGTGATGAGGGCGCGGCTGGCACCGGCGAGGTAGAGAGTGGTTGGATGGAACTGGACGAAAGCCATGTCGCAGAGGGTTGCGCCGGCGCGATATGCGATGGCGAGGCCGTCGGCGGTGGCGAGGGAAGGGTTTGTTGTCTCGCGGTAGAGCACACCCGCCCCACCGCTGGCGAGGATGGTGGACTTTGCCCAGATCATCTGAAGGCCGAACTTGGGGTGGTGAGTGATAGCCCCCATGACCGGCGTGCCGGGAGCGTTGCTGGGCGTGATGAGGTCGAGCGAGAAGCACTTTTCAAAGAGCCTGACGCCGGGCAACGTGCGTACTTTTTCGGCGAGGCAGCGCTGGAGTTCTTTGCCGGTGGCGTCGCCGCCGGCGTGGACGATTCGAGCAGCGGAGTGCCCACCTTCTCGACCCAGCAGCGGGCGGCCGGACGGATCCAGATCAAGCCTCATGCCCCACGACAGGAGTTCTTCGATCAATTTCGGGCCACGTTCGACGACTAGGTCCACGATGTCGGGTTCGCACAACCCCGCGCCCGCAGCGTGGGTGTCCTCGGCGTGTGAAAGGAACCCATCGCTTGGGTCCATGACGCTTGAGATTCCGCCCTGAGCCCAAGCGGTGTTCGTGTGCTTGAGTTCGCCCTTGGAGAGCACGATGACCTCACCGTGCTCGGCGGCGGCGATTGCTGCCCGCATGCCGGCCACGCCCCCACCGATGACGAGCGTGTCGGTGAAAATTTGGGGGAGCAGCGTCGAGCGGAACGGGATCAGGTAGCGACGTTGATCAAAGATACCTTCCATAGTGGATTAGCGACACCCGCATCCGGTGCCGCAGGATCCTCCTCCAACGGCCGGGATGGCAACTTCCGGAACCTGTTCGCTGACAGGGCCGAGCATCCGGTC
>Ga0105049_10003730_pt1 | contig 17977 bp, 6 predicted proteins | sample MAT06_FD_78087 | JGI IMG/M metagenome (GOLD analysis project Ga0105049, IMG submission 78087) | Freshwater microbial communities from Lake Fryxell liftoff mats and glacier meltwater in Antarctica - MAT-06 | ecosystem: Environmental > Aquatic > Freshwater > Ice > Liftoff microbial mat | place...
GAGGAGGTTGGCGCTGGTCCGGAGGCCGCCGTTCACGGTGATGACGCCGTTGCCGGCGGTGGTGTTGGCGCCAGCAGTGAAGACGGTTGTGCCGGTGGAGGTCTGGATGCCGGTCGCGGCCGAGGTCGTCACGAGCCCTGTGAAGGTGGTCGTGCCCGCGCCGGAGAGCTGGTTGACGCGAGCGGCGCTGGTCGTGCCCGAGATGTTGACGTTGTTGGCGTTGGTAATTGTGACGTCACCGGCGAGGTTGCCGAGAATGCCGAGGTTGCCCGTGTAGCCGATGGTTCCGCCCGTTCCGGCGTTGAAGAAGACGTCCTGCCCGCCGGGTCCAGCGCCCACGAAGGCCAGGCCGGCGGAGATGGTGATGTTGGCACCGGCCGCGGCGCCGCCGCCATCGGTGGTGTCGAGACCGAAGTCGCTCGCGGCGATGCCGGTGAGTGTGGCTAGGTTGCTGAGCGTGATGGTGCCGCCACGCGTTGTGATGTTGCGGTCGGCATCGAAGGAGATGCCGCCGACGGCGTTGAGGGCGACCGGGGCGGCGGTGTTGACGCCCGACGTGTCGAGGTTGGCGTTGACGGTGATGGCATTGGTCGTGAGCGAGATGCCCCCGCCCGCGCCGGTTCCGTTGGTGGTCATGAGGCCCGTGATCAGCGTGGTGCCGCTACCGGCCGCCTGAAGGACGCGGGCGGAGGTGCTGGCGCTCAGGAAGTTCACGTTGTTGGCGTTGCTGATCTGGATCAGTCCGGCTGCGCTCGTGCCGCCGACGATGCCGGTGAAGGTGACGTTGCCGCCGGTTCCGGCGTTCATCGCGATGTTGCGGTCGAAGGCCACGCCGGTGCCGTTGAGCGTGGACTGGATCAGGATGTTGGCGCCGGCGGCGGTGGCGCCCGAGCCGGTGGTGTCCCAGCCGGGGGTGCTGCCCGCGGCACCGGCCAGAACGGCCGGACCGTTGATCGTGATGACGCCGCCACGGGTGATCAGGTTGCCGCTGGAGCCGAACTGGATGGTTCCGGTGCCCGAGGCGATGTTGAGGGTGATGGCGCCGCCGGTCTGGGCGTTGCCGGTCGTGTCCATCGCTGCATTGACAAAGATGTTGCCGTTGAGGCCAGCGGTGCCGCCAGCATCGTTGGCGGTCATCGAGATCAGCCCGCCGCGCGTCGTGACGGCGGCGTTCACGGTGATGTTTCCGCCGGCCTGGAACGTGAGACTTCTGCCGTCGGGCGCACCCTTCGTGATCGCCGCGCTGATCGTGATGTCTCGCGAGGCCTGGATGATGAGGTTGTTGTTGTCGTTGCCAATGGTGGTCGCGCCCAGCACGACGTCGGTGAGGGTGTCGGGCTCGTTGAAGTCGACGATGTTGCCGCCGAGCAGACCGTCGTTGGCACCCACGCCAGCGACGATCGAGATGTCACGCGGGTCCAGGAGCAGCGTGCCCATGCGTCCCTTGGGCGCCACGGTGCTGACGTCGCCCTCGAACCGCAGGAACTCCTTGCCCGAGACCTCGACCAGGCCGCCGTCGCCGCCGTTCGTGCCGCCGCGGGCCGTGGTGGTGCCGAAGTAGCGGGTCACAATATCCGACCAGATGATGACGGTGCCGCCGTTACCTCGCTCGGTCGCGTCGGCGCGGATCACCGCGTCGCGCGTGACAAACGCCTGCTCGGCGTTGCGTTCGGGGCCCTTGCCTTGGAAGTTGCCGCCGACGAGGATCTCGCCGCCGCCGCGCGGGCCGGAGGCGTCGATCGTGCCGGTCACGGCGACCTTCTCGCCCAGGACCTGGACGCTGCCGCCCTTCTCGCCGCGCCCGCCGGTGGCGTCGATGGTGCCGGTGACGTGGACCTCGCCCTTGCCCTGGCCCTCGATGCGGGCCTGTCGCGCCTTGAGCTGGCCTGCGGCGCGGAGCGCCACGCCGTAGACGTCGCCCGAGCCCATCACGATCTTGCCGCGGCGCGCATCAATGCGGCCCGTGTTTTCAACCGCGGCCTTGGGGGCCCCGGGTGTTCCGGGGACGGCGCCCGAGGCGTCCGCTCCGGCAGCATTCAGCTTGTTGGCCTCGCCCTCGATGCGGACGAAGATGTTGCCCAGGCGCTCGCCGATCATCACCGTCTCGCCAGCGGCCATCACCACCGTGCCGCCGGGGCTCACGATCGTGCCCGTGTTGGCGACGGTCCCGCCCAAGAGCCCCACAAAGTCGCTCGTGATCGTGCCGTGGTTGACCACTGCGCCCGAGAGATCGGTGAAGCGGTCGGTTCCGCGCAGGAAGTCGGCGTCGGTGAGCTGGCCCGCCGCGGCGTAGAGCCGGGCCACGTCGACGCGCGAGTTCGCACCGAAGAGCACGCCTGCGGGATTCATCAGGTAGACGCGCCCGTTGGCCGTCAGGGTTCCGTCGATGCGCGTGGGGTTGGCGCTGCTGATTCGGTTGAGGACGCTTGCGTCGCGGCTGGGCTGGACGAAGCGGACGGACTCGTTGGCTCCGATGTCAAAGTTGCGGAAGTTGATGATGCTGCGATCGCTGGCGCGGATGAGCGTCTGCGTTCCATCGCGATAGATGGTGACGTTGCCGCGGACGACCTGCTCACCCTCGGGTCCGGCCCATGCTGGCGCAGAGACGGATGCGATCACGGCCGCCGCGAGGGCCGCGGTCCAGCCGCCTCGGAGTCCCAGGCCCCCGCCCCAGCCGCCGAGCGCGACGCACAGGGACTCGCCGCTCGCGCAGCGCTGTGACCTTGAGAGCAGCGAACGCACCGCGTTCATGTTGCGTCCCACATGACCTGCTTGAGCGGCGTGACCAGCTTGACCGGCGGAGGCCGTGCCGGAGTGTGCGCCAGAGGCCAGACCACTGCCAGACTTGTTGCGATTGAGCATCGTCCTGAACCTCACATTCGCCGCGCCGTCGTCTACGACGCGCGGGTTGATCTTGCCCGAACCCGAAACCATCCCGGTCTATCCAAGGCCCACCGTCGCGCGGGCCGCTTCTGACTACCAAGCCTGCTGTGTTTGCACCGTTGTGAAGAGCCGCGTGATGGGCTAATAGAGGATCGTGAAGAGGAAGTGGAATCGATTGTCGCCCTTGTCCACCGAGTCGCGTCGGATCGCGTCGCTCGCGCTGTTGGGATCGCCAACCTGCGAGAGTGCGACACCCCAGTCCAGCCGCATGAGCACGTTGCGCTTCCACTGGAACTCAACACCGACGCCCGTGCCCCAGATTGTCTCGTTGACCTCGCCGGGCTCGATGTCCACGGTGTCTGTGAAGGCCGCGTCCACGAAGCCGCGGAAGATGAGATCCCAGTCCGCGCGGCCGAAGGGCTGCTGGGGGGTGTAGCGGAAGTTGGGATCGAACATGGACTGGGGCCGCCCGTACCAGGTGCCGGGCGCGTGCGTGTTCCAGCCCCGACCGTCCCACTCAACACCAAGGGCCTGCGGCAGGTGGAATCGATACTCGGCCGTGACCACCGCGACCGTGTCGGCCGCGATCACGCTCTCGGGATATCCGCGCACCGTGTAGAGACCACCCGCGACATCCTCCTCGTTGGCGATAAGGCGATCACCAAAGGAGTACTGCCCGCGCGCCGCGAAGGAGACCTCGTGGGCGAGCGTCGCCAGGCCGTCGTTGCTCTCGCCCGAGTAGCCGCGGGCGTTGATCAGCGGCTCCAGATAGAACGATTGTTCGGCGTTGAACTTCAGAACCTGCGACTCTTCGCTGGGGTTCTGCCTTCCGAGGTTCTGAAAGTCCTGTGGATCAAGGCCAGTGGCCTCGGGCCACAGAACCTCGAGCGTCACCGCAGCGCTCAGGAACGATGCGTCCGTGAAGCGCTCGGCTCTGGCTCCAATGTACGGATAGACGAAGTCGCCCTCGCCGGTGGTGTTGGAGGTTTCCTGCGTGATCTCAACATTGGCCCAGCGTGCGCCGCCGATGGCGTCGAGGAAGAACTCGCGATGCTGGTAGATGTTCGCCGCGACCTCGCTGCGGGCTCCGATGGTCGTGCCTGTGAACGTGCCGCTGCTGCCGACGTCGGACGCGTCGAATTCCGAGTAGATCGCATTGACGAGCATCCGAACCCGGTCGGAGACGATCGGGAAGTCGTACTGCGCGTTGAACGTGTGCGAGGCGTCGAAGCCGCTGGTGATGTAGTCCAGGCGCAGGATGTCGTCGTGCCCGGTGAGCTGGTTGTGCGTGAAGCCGAAGCGCTGCCGCCACTCGCTTGTCTGGCGCGTGCCGGTGTTGGAGAGCTGGGCGTAGATCGACCAGGGCTTGCTCTCGGTCACGAGGTAGTCGAGCACAACTTCCTCGGGCTTCTCACCCGCGCCCAGAGCCGCGTCGACGCGCCGGCCGGGGTGGCGATTGAGCCTGAAAATGAAGTCGTCGAGCAGGTCCTTTCGGAGCAGGTTGCCCTGCTGGAGAGGCGACTGCTCGCGGATGCGCGTGTGGACCGGATCGGCGTTGTTGATTCGCGTGGAAGGATCGGCATCGATGCCAGCCTGCAGGCGGTCGCCCGTGGCCTGCGTCCGCACCTGACCGACGCTCGGCGTCCAGACGCGCAGACGCAGCTCTGTGCGCTCACCCTCGCGAAGGTCCTCGGCCGTGTCTTCGAGGGCGATGATGTCCTCATCATTCACCTCTGCGAAGACGCCCGCGAAGCCGCGCCGGTTCAGTTCAAGCGCGATCGCAGCGGTCACCGCGTTCAGCGCACTCGCGTGGAAAGCGCCAGCCGAGCCCGCCGCGATCTCCGCGATCAAAAGCTCAACCTCGGGCAGGTCGCCCGCGCGCCTGAGCACAATCGGCGGCACGTCCTGCGTTGCCAGACCCGGCGAAACGTACCCGGTGGGCGTCACCGCAAGCCGCACACGCACCTGCGCCAGATCCTCGATGGAAGGCTGCTCGGCGTTGGGGCTCTGAAACTCGATCACGAAGCGCGACACGGGGAAGGCCGGGCCGTCGAACTCAACTACACCAGTGGAGCCAGACCCCTCGACCGCGCTCGAAGGCGGCGCTGCTGGAGCTGCGGCTTGGGGCTCTCCGGCGGCCGCGGCCGCACCTTGTGCAGGCGCTGGCGGAACGGCGCGTTCGGCGACGCCGCTGGGCGGCTGTGGCTGGATCGCGTTCACATCCAGCGGCGGCTCGGGTGGATCCTGGGGCTGTGCAAACGCCGCGCATGCGAGGAACAAGGCTCCCGCAGCGGACAGCACCGCACGCTGGTGCAGCACGACAATTCTACCGCCACGTCGCCATCCAGTGTGCTTCATCATCGCGTCATCCTGCTTCGAGACCCATCAACGCCATACAGACCGGCCGTCATAGCCGGTACCCAATCACGAAAAAACACCTACCCTGCACCTTGCACAATACCCGGAGCAACCGACAACCGTCAAGTCCCAGAACCTGCACGTTCCAAGATGAAGCCTCCGCGTGGAACGTGACCAACCGAACACGACCCGATTCCAACTCGCCTTTGGAGAGGCGATCATGACTACCAACCCAGCACATCATCCAGCGCAAACAATTCGCTTTACTGACCGCTCACGTATCCGTGCGACGCGAGGGCCTGACTGAGACGCTCACTCGCACCGGCGGCGCCTGCCGCACGCGGCGCGGTGAATGCCAACCTGAACCCAAGGTCTGTGTATCGCCTCGTCACCGGGTTTCCGGGGAACTTCTGGACGTCGGTCGGATTTTGAGCTGCGGGCGACAGGGCCGAGCCGCCGACAATCCGGAGCTTGTCACCTGTGACCGCCGCAGCAATGGCCGCGCGGGTCGGCGCGACCTGCTCCAAGCTCTTCGAATCCTCGAAGACCAACTCCGCAACATTGCCCACAAGATCACGGAAGGGAGCGGCGCTTCCGGCCGCGCTGCCATCGGGCCGATCCACCGGCCGGAACCAGACGGTGCCGTCATCGGTCTGAACCGCGGGTTCGGAATCGGCACCGTCGCCGCCGGGGATGGGCGTCAAGCGGAAGACATCCGCCGTCAGGGCCAGCACGGCGTTGGGATCGGCCGCTCGGAGCCGATCGAACATCTGCTTCCAGGACTGATCACGCAGATTTGGAGTTGCGCTATCTCCCTTCGCGCGGGCGGCGGACCACTCGGCGCTGGTGGGAAGCCGGCATCCGGCGAGCCGCGCCGTCAGTGCTGCGGCGTGGGCCGTGAGGCCTTGAATCGGCGAGGCAAGCGTTGGAGACTCTGGCGGCGTCGCGCCGGCGTAGAACGTCTTGAGGTCGGGGAGCGCCTTGGGTACGCGGGCCCAGCCCACGAGCGCGTCCGTCGCCGAGGCGGGGCGCGACACTTCCAGCGCGGGCGTCCTGCCGCCCCAACGCCAGACGCGAGCGCCAGCGCGCGTGTCCGCGCCGCCGGGCGGGATCGTGAGCATGTCCTGCACTGCGGGCCAGCCGCCAGCCCGCGGGAGCAGCTCGATGACGAGCGAAAGAGGCGCTTCGGACGTAGAGACGAAGCTCGCGTCCTCGCTTCCAGCGGGCTCAACTCGGACGAACTCGAGCTTGAGCTCCGGCTGGCCGGCGCGCTCGAGCACGAACGTCACGCGATCATCAACAGTTTCGCCGAGCTTCCACTTGGCGGATCCGGGGCCGAGCTTGGAGAGATCCAGCTCGCTCTTGGACGACGTGATCGGCGCGAGCGCGGCGATCATGCCCGCAACTTCTGGCCGCGCCGCGAGACCAGCGAGTGATCCGGCATCTCTCACGAACGCGGCAGCCGCGGCTTGCTGGGCTCCGACTCGCGCGCCGGGCGCCAGCGTTTCCGCACTCTTGATCGCGCCCGCGAACTCACGACGCAAGAGGTTGTACCGCAGGGTCTCGGGGAGCTGCGCGATGTGCTCGGGCCGCATCATCAGTCGGTCGCGGCCATCGAGCGCGGCCTGGAACGTCGCATCGTTGGGCGCTGCGCCCTTCGCGAAGCCGGTCCACATCGCGCGCGCCGTTGCGTCGGCCCGCGCTTGCAGCGACTCGCGCCGTGCCGGTGCTTCCACTCGCTCCAGCACGGGCGACACATCACGCGAGAGCGTGAGGCCCGCGGCGGCGAGCGCCTCGGGAGTTCTGGGCCACTCGAGTGCGCCAAGCCGCTCCCACGCCGTGATGACCTCGCTCGCTCGCACCAGGCTCTGGTCCTGACGCGCCGTCTCAAGCGCCGCGAGCAGCGCGGCGGGATCATTGATCGTGCCGACTTCCGAGAGTGCCTCGACCCTTCGGATCACCGGGCTGAGTGAGGCTCCGATCGTTGCGAACGCCTCGCTCGCTCGCACGCGATCAAGGCGCCCGGCGACCGTCATGCCTTGCTCATCCGCCTCCGCAAGACCGGCGCCTCGCGAGAGCGAGCCCTCGATTGCGCTGGCGTCGGCGAGCACTCCGGTCGCGGCCGTCGTCCAGGACTTGAGCTTGGCTTCGGCCTCGCTCACCATACCGGCGTCCTTGGCCTCAACGCCCGACGCGAACCTCGTCGCGGCCTGCTCGCGCGCGGCGGCCTCCAACGAGCGGATCGCGGGGCCCGCGGCACTCAACGCCGAAGGAATGGCGATCTCTTTGCTCTGGCGCAGTGCCGCCTCAGCCTTGCTTGCGAGCTCAGAGACACTCGCGATGCGCGCCCTTGCAGCCTCCCATCCTTCGGAAGGGGCGACGGATCCGACGCCGCGCCGCCACGCTGCGGCGAGTGTCTGGTCCGCGACGGGCGGGCTCTGGGCCGCGATCCACTTTGCCAGCCGCTCCGACGACGCCGCGCTCGCCGCGTCAATGGCAGTCTTGGCGCGCTGCGTCGCTGCGTCCGCAGCGGACATCGCCTGCACGATCGCGTCGCGCTCACCAGCGCGAAATCTCATCTGGTCCGCGGCTGCGCCGCGCTTGCGTGACTCTTCGAGCACTTGCATCATCGCGGCGTCGGGCGCTGCACCCTCTGCCTTCCACTCCGAGTCCAGCGTTGTGGCCTTCGCCGCAAGATCCTGTCGCGCCGCGAAGTTGTTCCAGCCAGCGCGAGGGTCCACGGCATCGCGCGATGGTGGCGGCGAAGCAGGTTGCACCACGGGCGTTGCTAGCGCGGGTGGCACAACGGGCTTCGCGGCGACCGGCGCCGCATTCGCCGCGGTCGAGTTGCTCGCCGGCGCGGGTGCGGGAGAAGCGCTTGCCTGCGGGGGCGTGCTCGTTGGCTTGGCATTTGCCGTGCCGCTGTTTGATCCGGGCGCGGGCTCTGCGGGAACTGGTGGCGTTGGTGCCGCGGCTGGCTGGGCCTGGGTGGGCTTGGATGATGTGTCGTTCGTTCCCGGCTGACTCTCGTGCTTGCCCTTGCCGCCGAACATGACGATCAGCAGCAGCACGATGAAGAAGAGGACGCCAGCCCCGCCGATTACCATCAGCGCCTTCTTGCCGCTGACCTTCTTGCCACCGGCTGCCGCGCTCGGCGATGCGACCTGCGTTGCGGCGAAGCTCTTGCCCAACACCCAGTCCGCTATACGCGCGCGCGTTGTTGCCATGAACGCGGGATCGATGGTGTATGGAACGCTGCTGGTCAGCGGCAGGCCCTTGAGCCCCGCGCGGACGCAGAAGAGCTGCGCGGGCTTGGGATCACCGACGATCACATCGATGAAGGGCTGCTCGCGGGGCTCGATCAGCATGAGGGGCGACGACGGCGCGAGCATCTGCCCCATCAACGCCATCCAGGCTCGTGCTGCCTCCGCGTTGTTCGTGGAGCCCTTGGGCACGCGAATGTGCTGGGCATGGATCGGGCCAGACGTTGTGGTCTTCCGATTAACTCGCATCAGGTACGGGCCCATCTCGCGGTCCATCTCGTACAGGATCCGCACCAGGCCCACGCCATCCCCGGACTCGCCACCTTCCGAACCGGCCGCTGGCTCCGGCATGTTGAGCTCGGGGCTCTGCACCAGACGCTTCAAAAGTTCGGCATCAGAGAGTGAGGGCGTTGATGGCTGCGCGGATTCCAGCGCAGCCTCGTCTTCCAGCGCTCTGCGTGCCTCGCCGATGGCGAGCCGCACCAGCTCTGCCGACTGCGTTCCAACGCATGATTCCTCGATCGCGGCCAGCCGCCGGTGGATGCGCTCAATCGCCCACGCCGGGCTCGCGCCATCGATCATGGCGCAGACGACCATCGGATACTTCGTGCGCCCCTTGCCGTCGCGGCTGGACCACATCCGACCGACGACCAGATCCTGGCCCAGCTTCCAGTACCAGTGATGAGCAAAGGTTGGCAGACGCTGCTCGTCGGCGAGCTTCTCCCACGAGCCAGAGTCGATGTTGCCCGCGATGCCGTCGCTGTAAAGCACGCGCTTGGCTCGCACCAGCGCGTCGCAATCGAGGCCGATCTCCTCGATGTGATCGTCCCAGCCGGGGTGCTTCCCGAACGCCGCCACGTGCACACGAAGTGTTCGTCCCTGAGGGCTCGCCATCGATCGCTCCACTCGCTAGGCCGCCCGCGGCTTGGGCCTGTTTGGATCATGTCCACCGACGCCGCGCCAAACGAAATCACCGATCACGGTACAAGCCAGAGGAGCATCATCCGCGTACGCGCCCGCTGGCTCGCGAGCTAGTTCGCTGGCCAGTCCGCGGCCTCGGGCCACTGCGCGAGGTCCAGCCGCTCGGGCACACGCACCGCGAGCCAAACGCCATCAATCTGCGTCAGCCAGCGCCCCTTGGCACCGCCGGACTTGCTTGCCGGGTTCGACAGGACCGAACCGAGGAAGGGCCACGCGCCGGTGAGCGTGCTTGTTGCGGAGGGGTTCGCGAGTGCCGCGTCGCCGAGGGGATCCGTGCCATAGAACAGGACTTCAACGCTCCCCGAAGCCGGGAGCACCACCGTCGCGCGGCGGCCATCGGCCGGGGGCGACTGGTTAAGGTTGAAGACGACAACTTTGCCCTCGAACTTGAGGAACTGGCCATCGCTGCGGAACGCCGCGAACTGCTTGCCCGCTGGCGGATCCGCCGAGTCATTTCCAGGATGCTCGATCACGACCTCGAAGCTCTTCTCGGCCTTCATCGCCATAACCGCGCGGCCGAGCTTGTCCAGCCAGCGCCTGCGCGACTCGGTCATCCATGTGCCGCCAAAGAGTGAGCGAGCGTCGTCGCGGAAGAGCGCGGGTACCTCGCCGAGCGCCTCCTCGATGTCTGCGGCTCCAGGCTGGGCCGTCGTGCTACCGCCAACCTTCTCCATCGCGACCGATATAGCCCGCAGCTGGTCCGCCGAGAGATCGGGGTTGGAGGTCGCGCCCCTGAAGAGAGGCACGGCCTTGGCATCCTTCATCAGGAGCTGCTGAGCGCGGGCGATCTCACCGCCGGCCCCGCCTGCGAGCGCGTTGAGCATCGCGAACTGGAGCTTATTCCAGTACGACTCGCGCGAGCCGATATCCTGCAGAACGTCGCCGCCCTTGCCGCGACGAATCTCGGCGCGGAGCCCCTCGGCCGCCTTCTCCGGGCTCATCTTGCTCAGGCTGCGCCAGCGAACGAAGATGTTCTTGGCCGTTGCCTCCTCGACCTCCTTGTACTCCGCATCGATCTCCCTGATCGCGGTGGCGCGGCGGTCTGCGCTGGTCTCGAGCGAGGGGATGTTGACCGCGTCGATCGCAAGCCGCGCCTGATCGCGAAGGCCCAGGAGCGCCTCGTTGATCGACGCCGCGTCGGTATCGTCAAGCGCCTTCGCGAGCGACTCCCAGGTCTCGACCGTCGGGTCTGACTCAACGGCCCACCGGCGCCAGCGCGAGATGAAGTCGCCCACGTACTTGTCCGCAGAGTCCATGGCACGCCGGTACGACTCGCTGCTGCGAATCTCTACCGAGCCCAGGATCGCACCGCCGCCACTCTCGGAAGTTGATCGGGTCTTCTGGCGGATCTCGCCGAGCGCGCCGAGAAGTTCCGCGGCCGCGCCAGGGTGATAGCCAGCATCGAAGCTCTTATCGGGCTCGAATCCGGCGAAGGGAAGCTCGGGATGGATCCAGCGTCTGCTGTCCCACAGCTGCCGCGCCTTCTCGTCCATATCAGCAACGCGCTCCTTGGCCTCGGGGCTCTCGGCCAGCAACGCGACCGCCTTGCGTACTGAGTCAGAGCTCTTGAGCCAATCACGTCCAAGCTCTGAGAGGACCACGACGTTCATCGCGCGCATCGAAGCGAGGTCAACGATCCGCTTGGCGCGCCCGGCACCAGCCACGCGATCTGCCTCGAGCGTGTTGCCCGGCTGGAGCCACTTCTCGCTCGGGAGCGCGGTCCATGTCGCGGAAGACTCGATCTCCGCTGCGGCCTTGGTCGCACGTTCATTCACGCGACCGATTGCAATCGCGGGTGACGCGAATCCATCACCCTCATCGGCCTCGACCGGCTTGGCCGCTGCTTCGACCGCGTTCTTCGCCGCGGCGTACATGCTGTAGCGGAGCTGGTACGCGCGAGTCTGATCGCGGCCAAGCGTGCCCATCGCCAGCATGGGAAGCGTCGTGCCCAATCGTGCTCGCATCGCCACGAGCTGCTCGCCGAGCTGCTGCTCCGTCACCGCACGCTCATCATCCAGCCGCTTGCGGAGGATCGCAATCGGCGCGGGCTCTTGCGACATCTGTGAATCGATCGCGGCGAGGGCCTTGCCCCCCGCGTCGCCCCCCGCAGCCGTTGCCTGGCCGGGAATCTGCGATGCAAGCGATCCTGATCGCACGGGCAACTGCTCGCTCAGCCGCGAGAAGGCCGTTGCGACCAGAGCCCTGAGCTCCTTGTCTGATCGCTCGAAGGCTTCGATGGGGTTGGACGCGATGTCTGGGCCCATCCGCTGCACCGCGGCACCGACGGCGTCGTTCGCAGCGGTGAGGCGCTCGAAGGCCTTGTCAAACTCGGCCTGGAAGCGATCGCGATACTCCGCGACGGTCTGCGGATCCTTGATCGTGCCACCGGTGGCAGAGGGGCGCTCGGCCGGGTCGGTCGCTTGAACAAACGGGAGCGCGAGCAGAGCAAGCTCGGCCTTGCGGAACTCATCGAGCGCATCGGCGACGGCGCGAATGCGGCCGAGCGCTTCGCCACCTGCACCCATATTCTTGAGTGATGCAACCATGGCCTCGACGGCCTTCTCGACCTTCGTGGTATTGTCGGGCAGGTTTGCTTCGAGGCGATCCAGCGGCGAATCGCTCTTGAAGGCACCGCCATACGCCGCGTCCGCCGCGGCCTGCAGCGAAGCCACTTCAGATGCTGGAATCTTTCGTGCCTCATCGGGACCGAGGAGCGTCGTCAGCATCGGCGCGAGTGCCAGCGTGCCAGATCGCGCGCCCGGTGCAGGTGTCTTGCCCGCCGCGAGGCCCTTGGCCGCGTCGAGCAGACCCGGACCAGCATCCACCGCAGGAGTCAGGCCGTGCGAGAACGTCTGAACACGCACGAGCTGCGCGAGCGATGTGATGGCGTCGTCGTTCCATGCGGTGTTGGGCTCGTTGGCCAGTTTATTACGCACAGCCGAGAGCAGCGGCATCAGGACGTGCCGCTCGGTCAGCGAGCGGTGCGCTCCGATCATGTCCCGCTCGATCGCGTTCTCCGGCACCGCCAGCACCGCAATCAGCGGCGGGTCGATCCCCTTCCCGGCCCAGGTTGCGGTCTCGGTCAGGAGCTCGGGCAGACCTGCGTTGGATGAGACAATCGCGCCGGCGGGGTTGCCGGGGTTTGCAAACCCGTTGGCATCACCGAAGCGCGCGTTGTAGACCCACTTGTCACCCTCGGGCCGGACAACGGGCCAGCGGTCGTCACCGGGCGCGCGGTCGGCACGCTCGCGCGTCCAGGCGTCCCAGAGATTGACGTTCTTCCAGAACTGCGCGGGCGCGCCGATGGTCGTCTGGAACTGCCAGTACTGGAACGCGACGAGGGTGCCGATGATCAGCACCGCCGCGATCGAGCCGAAGGCGAGCATCGCCCGCTGCTTGGCGAGCTGCTTGTTGACGTTGGTCGCGCGGGTCACGAGCCCCTTCTCGCGGAAGATCTTGCTCATGAAGGTGTCGCGGAGGAAATAGGCCTTCTCCTTGCTGTACTCCTTGCCGCCGGGGATCGAGTCCACGTCGACACCCAGCGACTGCGCGAGCGCCATGTCAAGGGCCTGGCCCTCGCGCATCGAGCTCGTGAAGTAGATGCCTCGCAGGAAGAGGGGCTTGGGGCTCCACTCGCCGGCAACGAAGATCTTCTCGAGATAGCTCTTGAGGCGCGGGGCGATCCGCACCAGGTTGTTGGGCAGCTCGAACATCTCATCGACCTGGTCCGTGCGGCGCGCGGTTGGGTCCTCGGTGTGGACGGGGTTCTGGAGCAGGCCCATGCGGCGCTTGAGGAGCTTCTGGCGGACGGTCTCGAGATGCGTCGAAACCGCGTCGGCCTTGAAGGCCTCGTCGAGGGAGGCCGGATTGCTCCAGCCCAGCATCTGGTGCTGGAGCGCGGGGTCGTTGAGGGTCTCGAAGAAGTCGCGGAAGCCGGTGATCTTGTCGCACTTGGTGACCAGGACCGTCACGGGGAAACGCACGTCGAGCGTGCGCTGGATGACGTCGAGCTGGCGTGCAATCACGCCCGCGACCTGCTCGATCTTCTCGGCCGAATCCTTCAGCAGGTTCTCGACCGAGATCACCAGCAGCAGCCCGTTCATCGGGCAGTCGGGACGGTCCTTGCGGAGGAGCTTGAGGAACTCCTTCCACTCGGTGCCCTCACCCTCCTCCATGAACATGCGCCCGGCCGTGTCGATGATGACGGCGTGGTTCGTGAACCACCAGTTCATGCTCAGCGTGCCGCCGGTCCCCTGCAGGAAGTCCTGCAGGCCAGGCGGGAAGCCGATGTTGCTGTGGCGGATCGCCTCGGTCTTGCCCGAGGCGCTGGGGCCGACGATCATGTACCACGGCAGGCTGTAGATGTCCTTGCCGTTCTTCTTGAAGATCTCAACGCCCTCATCGAACTTCTTGCGAAGGTCGTCCATGCGGGCCTTGAGGGCCGGGTCCGCCACGGACCGCCCCGCAGACTTCGAGAGTCCCAGAGCAAAGGAGCCGGACTTCATCTTCGTGCGCAGGTGGAGCGTCAGCTTCCACAGCAGCAGCGCCACCGCTACAGCCACAACCCCGATGGCGATGTACGTGAACATCGGGTTGCTGCCCGGGATCAGGGCCGCCACGATCGACGACATCCCCGCGCCGCTGGCAATCAGCACAACCACCTTCGCGGGGCCGGGCAAGTTCGAGAAGCTCGAGAGAAAGTTCATAGCACTGGTTCTCCACCGGACAATACACACCGGCAATCAACGCCCCCCCGGGGCACCCTCCGCCTTGCTCACGCCATCCACTCACGGCATGGGCAACGACTCAGCCCGCCGCACATGACTAGGCACGATCATGCCTGATCATGCCCCGTCATGCCCCCTCACGACCCGTCACGACCCGTCACGTTCCAGGGCCCGGCTCCGCCGCGCCCCGAGCGTTGGTCGCGCTGAGCGAGGACTGGATGTCCTTGGTCGCATCGCCGAAGACTTTGAAGTAGCCGAAGAGCAGCACCGCGACCATCACCAGAAGCCCGATCAGCACCGCCGTCAGGCTTCGGTGGGGAGGCAGCGTCAGGTTCCGCGTGTCCACGTTCTCGTACGCCTCGGCACAAATCTTTGCGGACATGTCCGCATCGACCATCCCGCGCAGGCGCGATGCCAGCTCAAGCATCTTGCGGCGGATGTAGTCGGGCTGGCCCGTGTACAAGCCCGTGAACCCGAGACCGATGCACACATAGAAGACCGACAACCGCTGCGTCGCGCCCTCGCTGGCGTCGCGCATCGTGTCCTCAAGAAGATCCCAGAACTTCTCTTCGAAGCCAAGCTCGCCACGCTCGTGGCTCATCGGCTTCCAGCCCGAGGGGAGCTTGCTGTTGAGGATCATCGAGTCGGTGAAGAAGACCAGCACCGGCTCGATCTCGTTGTACGGACCGGTCATGCCCGGCGTCTGGTCCGCCTTCTGCTTCATGTCCGCGAAGATCTGCTTGATCTCGCTGCGGATGATGCCCCAGTCCTGGCGGCCCCCGCGCCGCCCGAGGCGATTGAGGCGGCACACATACTGCAGCAGCGGCTCACAGATCTCTAAAAGGCTCATCCCGATGCTCCATCATTCGCCCCCGCCTTCCATCCACCAACCCACACCACTTCGACCGGCTCTACGCCGTCGTCGGCGCACTACTCATGGCAACGACATCACCAGCCGGATGTCCTCGTACGCCAGCGGCTCAAGCTCGGACCAGCGCACCGAAATCGCCTTCTCCGCCGTGATCCGCTCCCACATCTTCTGGCTCGCGCCAACGTCGATCCGGAAGTAGTGCCGGTCCGTCGAGCTCTTGAAGCCCATGGGCGGGTGACGATCCTCTTCCATCTTCACGCCGAAGATGTTCAGCTTGATCATGCTCTTGGGCATCAGCTTGAACTTGTCCTGGTCCTCGATCAGCTTGCCCAGCATGCTCGGCTCCATCTTCGTCTTGATGCAGAGCCAGTAGCCGTTGGGCTTGGTCAGGTGCTCCTCGGTCATCGTCGCCGAGACCGTCGCGGTGCCATCGCTGACGAGCGGCAGCTCGAGCGTGTTGCCTCGCTCCTCACCAACGCACAGCGCACGGATTTTCTTGTCCAGGTCCAGAAAGACCGGGAGCGGATTGTCGTGGTCGTACTTGGGCGCGTCGAACATGTCTCGCGCCGGATTCAGCGCGGCCAATTCGCCCAGCATCTCGCGCAGTTGCAGGTACGCCTCCACCGGCGCCATCGTCCCCGCGCCGCCAACGCCGCCAGCCACCAGCGTGGGAAGCGACGCCGCGAAGCGCGAGAGCGTCCGAAGACGCATCATCATCACCATCTGCGGCGGGCGCAGGTTCTCCATCGCGAACCCGCCGCGGGTCAGCTTGTCCACGTGCTCCTTGCGAGCCGCCTCGATGAAGTTGGTCAGGTCGCGCACCACAAAGCGCAGCCGCGCCGAGCCACCGATCACCATGCACGGCGGCACATAATCCGGGTCGGGGCGGGGCAGCGTCTGCTCCTCCGCCGCCGCGACGATGCGCAGCAGCGGCAGCACCTCGAGATCGCTGAAGTCGTCGCCCTCGACAACGAGCCGGGCGTTGAGACGGCGCACCATGAGTGGCTGCGGATTCTCGCCCGTGTTCTCGTCGGCCCGCTGGAGCTCATTGACGCGGTAGATGCGTTTGATCAGAGCGTCGGCCTGCACGCCCCGCCGCGCAGCAGCCCCGGAAGCTGCCATCGCGTCGCTCCCGGGCTCCACGGTGTTGGCGCGCCCGCCCTGCCAGAGGGGCAGCGCGATGCCGATCATGAACGAGTTGGACGAGCCCTGGAAGACCCGCTTGATGTCCAGCGCGGGAAGGTCGGTATTGCCGGGGATGTCAATCTCGATCCCGCTGGGCATCACGGCGCGCAGACGGTCGATCCGCACCAGCATGTTCTCCAGCGCGTCCGTTGAGAGCTTGAGCTCCACGACGCCGTACGGGAACATCCACGTCATCCGGCGCTCACGCCACGACGCGTCCAGCAGTTCACGCTGCATGGTTTGCAAGTGGTGGGGCTGGAGAAAGAGCCCTTCGTGCCAGTGGACCTGACCAACGCTCGACATACGAAGCTCCCATCGATTCCGACCAGATCAACCAGACCAGTCCAACCCGGCCCCTCCCCCGCACCCGGCCTACTTCCGCTTGCGCACAACGCCCGAGAGGGCCGTGTCCACGTCCTTGGCGATCACCGCCGTCAGACGCTTCTCCATCGCCGCGACGTCCATGTCCGACATCAACTTCTTGTAGTGTTCCCACGCGCTGACGGCCTGGTTCTTCATGAACGTGCCTGGACCGACCTCCCGCTCGATCTCCGCAACGCCGAACCGCGCCAGGTGATCGCGCGAGAACTGCTTGCTCGCGTCGCCCGCGCTCTTCATCAGCAGCGAGACCAGGCTGCGAAGGTTGTGAACACTGTCCACGACCGTCTCACGAGTGGTCTTCTCATCGCCCGTCACGAACTTGCCAAGGTCCTTTTCCAGGACGGAGAAGAGCTGCGTCCGAGCTTCGGGCGCAATTGATCGCCAGTAGCTGCAGCCCCACTGCTCAAGCCTCAGCGTGAAGTCCACCAGCAGCGGCACCGCCTCCGCGGCCCGCGCAGGATTGATTGGCGCGTCCGGCGGCAGCTTCAGCAGCTTGCGGATCTCCGCCGCCACAGCTTCCGGCACGTCCGCCCCGCCGCCCCCCGCCGCCGGCGTGGGCACCTTGACCTCGACCGTCTCCTTCAAAGCAAGCCCAGCCGATGCGAGCACGCTCGAGACCGCCGCCTTCTGCGAGTCCGTCATTCCCTTTGCCAGATCCACGAGCCGGCCGACCAGGACCGTCGGGTCCTTGAGGTCCGCCGCGCCCTTTCCGGGATTGGCCGTCGGAACGCTCGGTCCCGCCGAGGACCACGTCGGGAAGGCGTCCATCAGTTCCTTGAGGAACGCCTCTCGCTCCTGGAGCGGCAGCTGCGCCACCGTCGCCTGGACGACATCGCGCAACTGCTCCGAGCGCAGCTCCGCATCCGCACCCATGAGCTGGGCGCGCGTCACCTTCAGGCTTGAAGCAAGCCCGGCGAGCTTCCGACCACGATCTGTTCCTGGCTCCACCACGCAAATGCCCCCGGACTAGGCCGACCGAACTCTTGCGAAACCCGGGAAGGCCAGGAACACTCTGGACCATCCCGGCACGTCACACACCGCCCCGATACCAAACTAAGCCAACCAGCACCCCGAAGGCCGACGATACGCCTGCACGCGAGGCCTCATGCAACGACCCAAAGGAAACTTCCTCTGATCCGCGAAGCATACCGGCAATCACCGCGCACCGCCCACTCGACCCAGGGGCACTCTAGGAACTCCAGGGCAACCCCCACCTCCCCGGTTCAGAGCGCGAGAATCACTCGCCGCGCCCGATCCGCTCCCGTTATTCCACACACTCCACGCGCCCAAACACCCCTCCCCCTCCACTCCACACACCTTGCACAGCC
>Ga0105049_10003731_pt1 | contig 17977 bp, 20 predicted proteins | sample MAT06_FD_78087 | JGI IMG/M metagenome (GOLD analysis project Ga0105049, IMG submission 78087) | Freshwater microbial communities from Lake Fryxell liftoff mats and glacier meltwater in Antarctica - MAT-06 | ecosystem: Environmental > Aquatic > Freshwater > Ice > Liftoff microbial mat | place...
GGCTGCGCAACTGCAGCACCGACTTGGTGTGGATCTGGCTCACCCGACTCTCGGTCACACCGAGCACCTCGCCGATCTGCGACAGCGTCAGGTTCTCGAAGTAGTACAGGGTCAGCACGATCTTCTCGCGCTCGGGCATCCGTTCGATGGCCTCGGCCAGTTGGCCACGTAGCTCGCTCCGCTCGAGAAGCGCCCCCGGACCGTCGCCCCGGTCGGGGATGGTGTCGCCCAAGGTGGTGGCGTCGCCACGGTCGCCCAACATCTCGTCGAGCGCGGCCACGCCGGTGAGCGAAAGCTGACCAAGCAGGGTCTGGAGCTGGGTTTCGGTCATGTCGAGCTCGAGCGCCAGCTCGGTCTCGGTGGGCGATCGCTTCAGCCGTGCCTCGAGCTTCGAGAACGCTCGCTCGACGGCGCGGCCCTTGGCCCGGACGGATCGAGGAACCCAATCGATCGAGCGGAGCTCGTCGAGGATGGCGCCCTTGATGCGTGCGATGGCATACGTCTCGAACTTGAACCCGCGTCCGGGGTCGAACTTCTCGATGGCGTCGATGAGACCGAAGATGCCGTAGCTCACCAGGTCGGATTGCTCCACATTGTGGGGCAGCCCGACGGCGACGCGCCCGGCCACGTACTTGACCAAGGGTGAGTAGTGGAGGATGAGCCGATCGCGAGCGTCGCGCGTGGGCGTCTGGTGGTACGTGTTCCACAGCTCGGCGGTGGGATCCCCGCTCATCGGTGCCCCCGATGGCTGCTAGGCACGGGGGTGAGTCCGGTCGAACACGTTGCGCAGCCGCTCGCGGCTGACGTGCGTGTAGATCTGCGTTGTAGAGAGATCTTCGTGGCCAAGGAGTTCCTGCACACTTCGAAGATCGGCGCCACCGTCGAGCAAGTGAGTGGCAAAGGTGTGGCGCAGCGCGTGTGGGTGGGTGGGCTCGAGGGAGCGTCGGTCGATCACCCGACGAACATCTCGGGGTGTGAGCGGTCGGCCTCGCAGGTTCACGAAGAGGAGGTCGCCGATCTGGCCGCCCGAGGCAAGGAGGGACCGCCCATCGGCGATCCACTCCCGAACGGCAGCCACCGATGGATCGCTCATCGGCACGGCTCGCTGCTTGGACCCCTTCCCCCAGACCGTGACCCGGGCGGCAGGAAGATCGAGGTCCTCGATCCGAAGGCCACACACCTCCGACACCCGCAGGCCGCTGCCATAGAGCAATTCGAGGCACGCCTGGTCGCGCAGGAAACGGGCGCGTGCGGCAGGATCGACTGGTTGATCCGTTCCGTGATCGATCACCGCCCGTTGCACCGGTTCGTCGAGCAGTTGGTGGAGCTGATCGTCGTGGAGGACCTTGGGCAGACGACCGGTGCCACGCGGCGCCCGCAACCCCAGTGTGGGATCGGTGGCCAACCGCCCGGTGCGCACCTGCCACCCGAAATAGCGGCGGAGGGTCGAGGCCCGCCTCGCCAGCGTGCGGGCCGCAACCGGGCGTTCGCTGAGCGCCACCAGATATCGGCGCAAGGTTCTGCGATCGACCGAGGACGGCGCATCGGCCTGGCCGCCCGATGCCCACCGGACGAAGTCGACGAGGTCGGACCGGTACGCGCTGACGGTTGCCGGCGCCGCCGCCGTCAACGACGACAAGAACCCCTCGACCTCCCAGCTCACGACGCCATGGTACTGGCAACCCGTTGGCTGCGAAGGGTGATGGCGTCGCTACCAAGGTCATGGCGCGCTCCGTCCCCTGGCGCGACCCCGAGGCGCAGATGCCCTCGGCTCGAACCACGAGCCCGACCGTGTGACGTGCCCAGCCGTCTCGAGCGAGATGAGCGCGGTGGACACCTCAGGGAGAGCGCGCCCTGTGGCCTCGACCAGTTGGGCAAGGGTCAACGGACCAGCGGCCAGCGCGTCGAGTATGGAGGCGTGCAGGGGCGCCAGTCGGTCACCGCTCTCGGCTCGAGATTCGGTCACCACCGGCCTCTTACCGCCGAGACCGAGGGCAACGAGGACATCTTCGGCGTCTCGCACCGGGATGGCACCGTCGCAGATGAGGTCAAGCGTGCCGGCCGCCGCCGGAGACGTTGGATGCCCCGGCACGGCAAGGACCTGTACATCGCGGCGGAGAGCCTCGGCCACCGTCAGCATGGATCCCCCTGCAGACCGGGACTCGACCACGACCACTGCGTCGGCCAGCGCGGCGAGGATCCGATTGCGCGCCGGGAACCGCCATCGGAGCGGGCCGATGCCGAAAGGCGACTCGCTCACCACCGCCCCACGGGAGGCGACTTGCCGCTGGAGCAACGCGTGGCGACGGGGGTAGGCCCGATCCAGACCGGTGGCGACCACCGCGACTGGCCGCCCACTTCCGTCGCCACTTTTGAACTTGTCGGACTCCCCAACGATGGCACGATGGGCTGCGCCATCGATGCCCAACGCTAGGCCCGAGGCGATGGCGACACCGCAAGATGCGAGATCTCGGGCCAGCGCCGCCGCCGTATCGCACCCAAGCCGGGTCGCGTTGCGCGTTCCCACGATCGCCACCACCGGACCGTCGAGTGGGTCGAGCGTCCCGTCGACGAACAGCAGGGCCGGCGCCGCTTCGTCGTTCAACAGGCGGTCGGGGTAGCCGCGCTGGCCGTGCACCACGATGGTGATGGCTGCAGACCGGTGCCGGTCAAGGTACGCGGCAGGGTCGATGGATCGAGCCGCATCGACCATGGTCTGCACCCACGTGGAGTCGCGCTGGCGGGCTGCGAACGAGGCCAAAGCTTCAACATCGCCGAGCCGTCCGCTTGATGCGGCCCGCCATGCGGTGGATGGCCCGACCTCATGCAGACATCGGAGCAGCGTGGCCGGGCCCATGCCCGGCAGCCACGCCAGGGCGACCAGCGCCGCGAGCTCTTCCTCGGGGTAGTCCCTCATGCGACCACCCCCGCGCCAAGGCGGACGTCGGCTCTAAGTTGCAAGGCCGTGCTCACGTGCTCGACGCCCAACGGTCCGTCGTATTCGGCCAGATCCGCCATGGTCAGCGCCACCCGCCGAACGCGGTCGAGACCGCGCGCGCTCAGTCGACCGGCGCGCAGCACGCCCGCGAGGAGGTCCTGCGCACCGTCGCTCAGCGGCGCCCACCGTTCGAGTTCAGGCCCTCGCAGGTCCGCATTGGCTCGCACTGAGCGCAACACGGCACGGTCTCGGGCTCGCGCCACGCGCTGGGCCACCTCAGCGCTCGACTCGCCTGGCCGACCGCCAAGAAGTTCGTCGACCTCGGGCCGCATCACGTCGATCCGGAGGTCGAAGCGATCGAGCAGTGGCCCGGAGAGGCGCCGGTGGTAGCGGGCCAGAGCGCCATCGGGGCAGCGACACGCTCCCGGACGCCCCGCCTCGCCGCACGGGCAGGGGTTCATGGCCGCAACCAGCAAGAAGCGGGCGGGAAGGCTGGCCGAGAACCGCGCCCGACTGACTCGGACCACGCCGTCTTCCAGGGGTTGGCGCAGCGCATCGAGCACCGATGGCGGAAACTCCGAAAGCTCATCGAGGAAGAGGACTCCGCCGTGGGCAAGCGACACCTCGCCCGGCCGCATGGCATCGGACCCGCCGCCGATGAGGGCCACCATCGTGGCCGTGTGGTGAGGTGCCCGCAGTGGTGGCCGGCGGATCAGCCCTCCCGCAAGGGACCGGCCCGCTGCCGAATGGATACGCGACACCTCCATGGCGAAGGACCGGTCCAGAGCGGGGAGCAGACCCGGCAGCCGCTCCGCGACCATCGTCTTACCCGCTCCCGGGGGGCCGACCATCAACAGATGGTGCGCGCCCGCAGCGGCCACCTCAAGGGCCGCGCGCACCACAGGCTGCCCACGCACATCGGCAAGGTCGAGCACGGACTCGAGCGAGCCACCCTGGCTCGGCCGGTCGTGATCGGGCCAAGGGATGGCGCCCCGCAGTGCCGATACAAGCTCTGCCAGGGTGCGTACCGATCGAGCAGTCGGGCCTTCGACCAGTTCAGCATCAGTGGCGCAAGCCACCGGAACCACGACCGACGTGCAGTCGATCGCATCGACAAGTGGCACGATGCCGGTGATCGGCCGAACCGTTCCGTCGAGGCCGAGTTCCCCGAGGAAGCCGATGCCGGCCGTCTGGGCGAGTTCCAGTTGCTCCGATGCCACCAAGACGCCGACGGCGATGGCCAGGTCCAGTCCGCTACCGACCTTGCGCGTGGACGATGGGGCCAGGTTGACCGTGATCTTGAGATCGGGCCAGGTTGCCTGTGACGCAAGGACCGCCGCCCGCACCCGATCTCGCGCCTCGCGACACGACGCATCGGGGAGACCGACGATGGTGAGCCCCGGCAGGCCGCGGCCAACGTGGACCTCGACGGTGACCGGGTGGCCATCGACCCCCAGGACGATGGCAGAAGGAATGCTGGCGAACACGGTGCTCCTCCGGGCTCCCAAAGGAGCGACGCGAGATGGGAGACGCCGTAACGCCGGCAGACGAACGAGGCGGGAGAGCCGCAGGGCTGTCGAACCGACAGCAACCAGAACCTACACAGGGCCAGTGACAATCAATCGCCGACGCTGCGCAACAGCAGCACTGCGACCCAAGCGGCGCACCATGGCACCAGGGTGGACCAACGTGACGGCTCAGCGACCTCGGAAGGTCGGCGTGCGCTTCTGCAAGAAGGCGGCGATCGCTTCGGCCGTATCGGCCGTACCGAAGTTGACCGACTGAGCCGCTGCTTCTGCAGCAAGCGATTGCGCCAGGGTCGAGGTGCTCGATGTGTCGAGCAATGCCTTGGTCTGGGCGAGCGCAATGGGTGGACCGTCAGCCAGCTGGCGCGCCCACGCCGAGACCGCTTCATCAAGCTCGGCGACGGGCACCACCTTGTTCACCAACCCGATCCGCTCGGCCTCGGCGGCATCGATGATGGGCGCCAGCAGGGCCAGCTCCTTCGCCTTGTGCAGTCCCACCCTGCGAGGCAGGAACCACGAGCCGCCGAAATCGATGGACAGGCCCCGTCGCGAAAAGATCTCGGAGAACCGGGCGCGCTCCGAGGCCACGAGGAGATCGCATCCGAGCGCCAGGTTCAGACCGGCACCGGCCGCGATGCCATCGACGCGTGCAATCGTCGGCTGCGGCACGGCATGCAACGCCAGGCAGGCGTTGTTGACGTAGCGCATGTGGGCCAGCCAGTGCCCTTCGGGTCCTTCGCCCAGATCGGCACCCGAGCAGAACTCGTCGCCATCTCCGGTGATCACCACCGACCGCACGGCGTCGGAGCTGGCAATCCAGCGAAACGCTGTTGCGAGATCGCCCCACATCTGCGTGGTGATGGCGTTCTTGCGCTTGGTATTGATCAGGGTCACGGTCGCGACCCCATCGTCGAGCCCTAGGCGCAGACCATCGGTGTCGGCGGGTCGGTTGGATCCTGACATGGGCGTGACCCTAGGTGTCCGGTGCCGCCGCCTTCGCCCTAACGTGGCCCGATGGGCTTCAACCCGCAGCGCAAGATGACCAAGACACCCGCCGACTTCGCCGTGGTGATCGGTGCCGTGGTGGTGTGCGTGCTGCTGGTGGCGTGGGCTTTCTTCGGCTGACCGAGTTCGATCAGAACGCCGACTCGATCACGTCGACCGTGCCGGGCAACACGGCAGCGACGTCGAACCGAATGCGGTCGGGCCGAAAAGGGGGATCCCCCTCAGCCAGCCAGCGAGCGGCAAGGCGACGGATGCGCTGCTGCTTGACCGGCGTGACGGCCTCAGCAGGGTGGCCGTAGGCCAACGATGAGCGGGTCTTCACCTCGCAGATGACAATGACATCGCCTCGTGCGCAGATGAGATCGAGCTCACCGTCTCGGCATCGCCAATTGCGCACGACGATTTGGTAGCCCTCTCGGCGGTACCACGCTGCGGCCCGGTCCTCACCCGCCGCCCCCAGCCGGAGGCGGGCGCCGGTCACAGCTCGAGGTCGGTGTTCGGCAGTTCCTCGATGTTCACGTCTTTGAACGTGACGACCCGGACCGACGGCACGAAGCGCATCTTGGTCTGGCGGTACATGTCCCATACCCATGCGTCTCGCATCACGAGCTCCACCCAGGTTCGGCCGCCCTCGGTGTGCACCGTGTGCTCCACGGTGTTGGCGAGGTAGAAGCGACGCTCGGTCTCGACCACGAACTGGAAGGTGGGCGAGACGTCGCGGTACTCCTGGAAGAGTTGGTGCTCGATCTCTGCTTCGTACTGCTCGAGATCGTCAGCGCTCACTGGATCCACCTGCTGCACGTTGGGGTGGGCGACGGAGGGCAACTCACGCGCCTCATGGTAGGCCCGGGGTCTGACGACGGGGCGGTCGGATGGCGCCTCGGCGCCGGCGCAACTCAGAAGTCGCGCTTCTCCTTGACCTTGGCGGCCTTGCCGACGCGATCGCGCAGGTAGTACAGCTTCGCTCGGCGAACGTCGCCGCGGGTAAAGACTTCGATCTTGTCGATGGTCGGCGAGTGCACGGGGAACGTCCGCTCTACGCCGACGCCGTAAGAAAGCTTGCGAACGGTAAACGTCTCGTGGATGCCACCGCCTTGACGACGGATCACCACGCCCTGGAACACCTGGATGCGCTGCTTGTTGCCCTCGACCACGCGGACGTGCACCTTGAGGGTGTCGCCGGGGGCGAAGTCCGGCACATCGGTGCGGAGGCTGGCCTGGTCGATGATATCGGTGGTCTTCATGCGACTCTGATCCTGGGAAATGAGAACGGGGGGAACACGAGACCGTGCTCACAACAGAAGGTAACGGTAGACGGCCAGGACCTCACTGGGCCAACCGAGCGAGCCGCCGGGGCCGAGACAGCGCAGCGCATCTGGGCCACCATCCACGGTCACCTCCTGAGATCGCGCCGCGCTGTGCCACGCTGGCGGGCGTGCGCATCGACGTCTTCACGCTCTTCCCCGGACTGATCGACGGCTTCGCATCGCAGGCACTGTTGGGCAAAGCCCAGGAGAAGGCGCTGCTCGACATCCGCGCTCACGACCTCCGCGCTCAGACCACCGACGTCCACCGAACCGTCGACGATTCCCCCTTCGGAGGTGGGGCGGGGATGGTCCTCATGGCCGAGCCCGTGTTTGCGGCGGTGGAAGCGGTCGACCCCCCTCGGCCGCTGTACCTGCTCGGACCAGGCGGGCGCACCCTCGACCAAGCCTTCGCCCGCGAACTGGCGGGGACCGATGGCTTCAGCCTGCTGTGCGGCCGCTACGAGGGTGTCGACGCCCGGGTAGTAGACCACTTGGTCGATGGCGAGATCTCCATCGGCGACTACGTACTCGCGGGCGGCGAAGTGGCCGCACTCGTCGTGATCGAAGCGGTAGGCCGGCTCGTGCCCGGCGTCATGGGCAACACCACCTCCGGCGAGGACGAGTCCTTCAGAGATGGCCTGCTCGAGTACCCCCACTACACCCGACCGGCGTCGTTCCGAGACTGGGAGGTGCCCGACGTATTGCGCTCGGGCGACCACGCCCGCATCGCCCGCTGGCGCCAAGCACAGAAGTTGACCCGGACGATTCACGACCGACCGGACCTCATCGAGGCCAGGGGCGGCCTGTCCCCCACCGAGGAGAAGCTCCTCGCCGAGTTCGACCGGTAGACCCGCGATCAGGCTTCTTCAGGCTCGCCTTGAAGGAGGCCCTCGGGCGGGTCCACGACGACGCGCCCTGGGAGGCCGGACTGGTCGGAAACGAAGACGGTGGGAATCAGGGTGCCGTCGGCCAGCTCGATCAAGTCGCTCGCCGGGTTGGGGTAGACGCCGGTGACGCTCCCCCACTCGGTGCCGTCGGGCGTGACGACGGTGGCTCCGAGCAGCTCGTGGGCCCAGAGGGCGTCGTCGTCATCGATGGGATCGCCGGAGATCACCGAGCCCGTCAAGGCTTCGGCGGCCTCTCGCGTCTCGATGCCGCCGAGCGCAGCGATCCACTTCGTCTGGAACGGTCGAATCGACTGGACCGTGTAGGTCCCCGAGTCCAGGATCCATACCGCGCCGGGCGCCGTGCGCTCGGGACGATCAGAGGTGATGACGGCGGTGACCTCGCCCTTCAGCCCGTGGGCCTTGCCCACGCGGCCGACCTCGAGGCGATTCACTGAGGAGAGGCTCGGGGGTTGGGGGGGGTCCGCGGGGGGCGCAGCCCCCCGTGTGTGTCAGTCAACGAATTCGATGTCTACCTGCGCCTCGTCCTTGACGGCCGCAGCCCGGACGACGGTGCGGATCGACTGAGCGATGCGCCCACGCTTGCCGATGACGCGACCCATGTCGCCGTCGCCGACGCGCACGTCGAGCTGCAGGTTGCCCCGCCGGCCCTCGGAAGTGGAGACGCTGACGGCGTCGGGATTGTCGACGACCTGCTTCACCACGTAGGCGAGCACGGCCTCGGCGTTCGGCGCACCCTCGGATGCGGCTTCGGCCTCAGGGGTGACATCGGCGTCGGTCACGATTCGGCTCCGGCCGGAGCCGAGGCCTTGGTGCCCTTGAACTCGTCCCAGGCACCAGAGATCTTGAGCAGCCGCTCGACGGTGTCGGTGGGCTGCGCACCCGTGCGAAGCCACTTCAGGGCCTTCTCGTTGTCGATGATGATGCCGGAGGGCTCGAGGCGGGGCTGGTAGGTGCCCACGATCTCGATGAACCGCCCGTTGCGGGGCGACCGCGAGTCGGCGGCGACGACGCGGTAGGTGGGCTGCTTCTTCTTGCCCATCCGCATGAGGCGGAGCTTGACGGCCACGAGTGGTCTTCTTCCTGTTTCTGGTACGTGCTGAGGCTGGGGCCGAGCGAGGCTCAGGCCGGAGGACAATGGTGGTCGCTGGGGTGCGGTCGACGCAAGCGCAGGCCGCAATCGTTCACAGGCCGGGCAGCTTGAACTCGGGCTTGGCCCCAGCGACTGCGCCCGGAAGGGCCGGCCTGGCGCCGAAGCCCTTGGGGGTGACGCGGCCACCGCCCTTGCCCTTCGCCTTGCGCTTCTTGCTGCGCCCACCGCCGAGCAGGCCCGCCCCCATGCCCTTCATCATCTTCTGCATCTCACCGAACTGCTTCAGCAGGGCGTTGACGGTGGTGACGTCGACGCCGGCGCCATTGGCGATGCGCAGCTTGCGAGAGCCGTCGATGATCTTGGGGTTGCGGCGCTCCTCGAGGGTCATGGAGTGGATGACACCCTCGATCTTCGACAGCTCGCCGTCGTCGATCTCCTGGTTCCGGAGCTCCTTGGGCATGCCCGGCATCATCTTCATGAGGTTGCCGAGGTTGCCCATTTTCTTGACCTGGGCCATCTGCTCGAGGAAATCCTCGAGCGTGAACTGCCCGTCGAGCATGCGGTTGGCGGCTTCTTCCGCCTGCTGCTCGTCGAAGTGCTCCTTGGCCTTGTCGATCAGGGTGAGGATGTCGCCCATGCCCAAGATGCGCCCGGCCAGGCGATCAGGGTGGAAGAGGTCGAAGTCGTCGAGCTTCTCGCCGGTCGACGCGAAGGCGATGGGCTTGCCCACCACCTCCTTCACCGACAGTGCAGCGCCACCGCGGGCGTCGCCATCGAGCTTGGTGAGGATCACGCCGTCGAGCTCGAGGACTTGATGGAAGTTCTCGGCCACCGTGACGGCGTCTTGGCCGGTCATGGCGTCGACCACGAGGAACGTGTACTTGGGCGAGGTGGCCTCGGAAATCTGGCGCACCTGCTCCATGAGCTCCGCGTCGATGGCCAAGCGGCCGGCGGTGTCGACGATCACCACGTCGCGGCCGAGGCGCTTGGCCTCGGCGATGCACGAGGTGGCCACATCGACCGGGTTGCCCGTGCCGGAGGCCACTACATCGTCGGGCGCCGAGTAGACGGGCACGTCGATCTGCGCGGCCAGGGTGCGCAATTGCTGGACGGCGGCGGGACGTTGGAGGTCCGCGCCCACGAGCATGGGGTTGCGGCCTTGCTGCTTGAACCAGCGGGCCAGCTTGGCCGAGTTGGTGGTCTTGCCCGAGCCCTGGAGGCCGGCCATGAGGATGACCGTGGGGGGCTTGGACTCGTAGGTGATGCGGATCGTCTCGCCGCCCAGGGTGGCGATCAGTTCCTGGTGGACGATGTCGATGACCTGCTGCGCAGGGTCCAGCGCGGCGTGCAGTTCGGCGCCGATGGCGCGCTCGCGGATGCGGGCGACGAGGCCCTTCACCACGGTGAAGTTGACGTCGGCTTCGAGCAGGGCGAGGCGGATCTCGCGCAGGACCTCGTCGACGTCGGCCTCGCCGAGGCGGCCCTTGCCTCGGAGGTTCTTGAAGATTCCGTCGAAACGGTCAGAGAGTGATTCGAACATGGCGAAGAGCGATGCTACCGGACCGCCCTCGGTGTTCTGCTCCTACAGACCGAGGTCTTCGTCAGATGGCGTGATCCCGCTACCGGGGAGGCGCGACTGGAGGCGAGCCCGCAGTTCCGGGCCGGTCTGGGGCGCCACCAGCAGCCCGACGACGACGCCGAGGCCGAACAGCAGCCCACCCTTGACGCCCGAGAGCCTGAAGAACAGGCGAAGGACCTGGAACGGAAGAGCGATGAGCTTGAGCACGAGAATCTCCTGGATCGGGGAGCGGCCCTCAGGCCGAGAAAAGGGCGTCGACGAACTCGTCGGGGTCGAAGTCGATCAGGTCATCCGCGGTCTCGCCGAGGCCGACGAGCTTCACGGGGATGCCCAGCTCGGACTGGATGGCAAACACGATGCCACCCTTGGCAGAACCATCGAGCTTGGTGAGCACGACGCCGGTCACCTCGGTGGCCTCGGTGAACTGCTGAGCCTGGACCAGCCCGTTCTGACCGGTGGTGGCGTCGAGCACCAGCAGCACCTCGGTCACATGGCCAGGGTCGCGGTCAGCGACACGCCGGACCTTGCGGAGCTCCTCCATGAGGTTGGACTTGGTGTGGAGGCGCCCGGCGGTATCGGCCAGCACCAGGTCGGCCCCCTTGGCCGCGGCTGACTCGACAGCGTCGAAGATGATGGCGCTCGGATCGCCGCCTTCGGCCCCTCGGACAAGGACGGCCCCCGCGCGGTCGGCCCACGTGCCGAGCTGCTCGGCCGCGGCGGCGCGAAACGTGTCGCCCGCGGCCATGACGACCTGGTGACCAGCGCCGGTGTAGCGCTTCCCGAGCTTGCCGATCGTGGTGGTCTTGCCCACGCCGTTCACGCCGACGAACAGCCACACGTTGGTGCGGCCCTCATCGATCCGCAGGCTTCGGTCCACACCGCCGAGTCGCTGCTTCATCTCGTCTTTGAGCGCCGCGACGAGTTGGTCGCCGGTCTCGAGCCCTTCGTCGCGCACGCGCGCCTTGAGGTCGCTCAGCAGGGCCGTCGCTGGACCCACTCCCAGGTCGGCGCGAATCAGCGCTTCTTCGAGCTCGTCCCAGGTGTCCTGGTCGATCTGTGACCGACCGAGGAAGCCAGCAAAGGTCGCTCGCGCTTTCGAGAGACGATCACGAAACGACGGCCGCTTGGGAGCCTCGACCACCGGGGCTTCGACCACCGGCGGCTCGTCAACGAGGACCGACACTGGGGACTCGTCGGCAAGCTCGCTCTCTTCAGCCGGTACGACCGGCATGGGAGCCGAGCGAGGTGGTTCGAGCTCGATGGCGCCCCGGCGGCGCCGGGTGACCAGCAGAGTGGCGGCCCCGACGAGGAAGGCGATGGCGATGAGGATGAGAAGGACCGGCTCCATGGCGATGCGAGCCTACCGGGACACCGCAACCGCCTCTGATGGACCGCTCGTCGGTTCGTCAGTTCGGCGGGGCGGTCCCCAGGTCGACGGTGACCTCCCGCTCCGACCCGCTGCGCTCCACCAGCAGCACGATCTCCTCGCCCGGCTGGTGGGTGCGGACCTTGGCGGCCAGATCGATCATCGACGACACCCGCTCGCCGTCGACAGCAACCACCACATCGGAGGTCGTGAGCCCGGCCTGATCAGCGGGAGACCCCGGCTCGACCGCAGTGAGAGCGGCGCCGGTGCGCTCACCCGACGCATCGGCGCCCTCGACGCCGAGGAACCCGGCATCGGTGGACTCACCGGCGACGATCCGATCGGCCACACCCTTGGCGATGTCGATGGGGACGGCGAAGCCGACGCCCAAGTTGCCCGTCGAGTTGCTTCCCCCAGTGACGATGGAGTCGTTGATGCCGATCACGCGACCTTGGCGGTCCGCCAGCGCTCCGCCTGAGTTCCCGGTGTTGATCGGTGCATCGGTCTGGATGGCCGGGATCACGCCGCCCGGCGTCTGGGCTGAGCGTCCGACCGCACTGACGATCCCGGCGGTGACCGTCTGATCGAGGCCGAACGGGCTTCCGATAGCAATGGCCATCTGGCCGACCTGCACATCGACGCCAGTAGCCAGGGCGGCGACCGTCATGTTCTCCTTGGGATCGATCTTGACGACCGCTACGTCGGTCGAAGGATCCTCGCCCAGCACTTCGCCAGCTGCGATGGTGCCATCGGCCATCCGGACCTGCACCGATGCGGATCCGTCGGTTACGTGGTACGCCGTCATGATCAGTCCGGACTCGTCGTAGATGAAGCCGGACCCGAGGCCCGCTTGGGTTTCGATCTGCACCACGGCAGGTCCGAGCGCAGCCGCCACGGCGGCCGCCGGCTCGACGCTGTCGCCCGACACGGGCGGCACCGCGGTGACGACCGGGCTGGTCTCCGCGGCACCGATCGCGCTCGACACGACGGTGTCGCCATCGGCCAGGGACGCACCGGCGACCCCACCGGCCGTACCGGCTAGCAGCGCCACCACGAGCACGAGTCCTGGAATACCTCGGCGACGCGGTGGGCGTGGCTCCGTGGGTGCCGACATCGACGGTGGTGGTGATGCCACGGTCGGGGGCGTATATGCCGGGCCGATGGTGGGTGGCGTCGGGCTCCAGGGTTGGCCAGCGGGCGGGGGCGGGGCGACCGGCGGCCGGACCGCCTGCGAGGTTTGGGTGGGCCGAGACCAGGGGGAGGACGAGGCGGAGGGGTCATAGGACATGGAGACCTGCCTTTCGCCGTCGAACGTACGGATCGGTTCCGAAAGGATCAGTAAACGTCAGATGGGAGCTTCGGGTGGCCCGACCGGCGCGACCGGAAGACGCAGCGTGAAGACCGTGCCGCCGGCAACCGTGGGCGCCACCGCCGCAGACCCACCGTGGTCGGCCATCACCTGGGCCACGATCGCCAGGCCCAGTCCGCTACGCCCTTCGGCTCGGGCGGCCTGGGCGTCGCCGCGCCAGAAGCGCTCGAACACGTGCGGACGATCCTCGTTCGTGATGCCCGGCCCTTCGTCGGTGACGGCGATCCAGGCTTCGTGGCCGATACATCCAGCAGCGAGCCAGATCGTGCTGCCCTGAGGCGCGAGCCGCAGGGCGTTGGACAAGAGGTTCGACACGGCCTGGCGGAGGGCCAGGCGATCGCCCGCAACCGTCGGTGCCTCTTCCAGGTCGGTCAGCAACGTGATGGACCGCTCCGAAGCCACAGCCCGGAACTCGCCAACGGCGTCGTCGACGAGTCCGGCGAGCGGCACCGGGGCGACTTCGCGGACCGGAGCGCCGAGCCGGGCGTACACGAGCAGGTCATCGACCAGGCGCGACATTCGCGCCGCCGATGACCCGACCAGCGAGGCCACGCGTCGCAGCTCAGCCACCTCGGCATCGGGGTCGGCCAGGGCCACCTCGATGTTGGTCCGCATCACCGCCAGTGGGTTGCGCAGTTCGTGCGAAGCCTCCTGGATGAACCGCTGCTGGCCGGCGAAGGCCTCGTCGAGCCGGGTGATCATGGCATCGAACGTGTCGGCCAGTTCCTTGAGTTCGTCGGGCGGGCCGCGCAGGGCAATGCGCCGCGATAGATCGGTCGCCTGGATCTCCCGCGCGACCGCGGTGATGCGGCCGATGGGTGCGAGGACCCGTCCGGCTACGAGCCATCCGATTGCCAGGCTGGCGAAGAAGAGCAGCACCAACGCCGACAGCGAGTAGCTGCGGAGAAGCGACAGCGCCCGCTCGTTGGCCAGCGCCTCGACGGACCGGTAACTGGCCCGCACCTCGGTGGGTGTCAGCTGGAAGCCGCCGGGAACCTGCTCGACCCTGGTGACCTGGTAGGTCCGGTAGAACCGCTCGTCGTTCAGGCGGGTGGCCAGCACGGCGTAGAGCCCTGCCACCACGAAGGCCGCAAGTGCGAACAGGAGCAGCGAGTACAGCGCCGTAAGCCGGAAGCGAATCGATCCCAGCCAGTCGGGCAACCAATCGGCCAGCTGGACCGCTCGGCGTGCCGGCCGCGACATCGGTTCGCGATCTGGACTCGGCCCCATCGATCGGTCCGCCGCCGGGTTGGGCACTCCTACCCCTTCAACCATCGTCGGTTGCCCGTCTGGCGAGCAGATCCGGTCGGAGGCGGTAGCCGGCCCCGATCACGGTCTCGATGGGCGGCTCGGGATCATCGTCTCGGGTGAGCTTGCGACGAAGCGTCCCGACCGTGACGCGCACCGTGTTGGTCATGGGGTCGGCGTTCTCGTCCCACACGTGCTCGAGCAGCCGCTCCTGGCTCAGCACCTCGCCGGCATAGGCCATGAAGTACCGCAGGAGAGCGAACTCCTTGGCGGTCACGTCGAGCAGCCTCCCTGCTCGGTCCGCTTCGAATCGGGCCGTGTCGAGCCGCAGCTCACCGACGGTGAACACCGCGCCCGAGCGCCCCGCGTCGCGTCGCATGAGGCTGCGAATGCGAGCGGAGAGCTCGGCGAAGGCGAACGGCTTCACGAGGTAGTCGTCGGCGCCTTCGTCGAGTCCGACGACGCGCTCGCCTACCGCGTCGCGCGCCGTGACCATCAAGACCCTTGGTGGTGGCCCGCCATCAAGGGGCGCGAGCGCTGGGTCCTCTCGCATGCGTTGCGCCAGCGCCAACCCGTCCCCATCGGGAAGGTTCAGGTCGAGGGTCACCAGGTCGTATGCCGAGACCGAAAGGCGGTCGACCGCACCGGCCAGGTCGTGGGCCACATCAACGGCATAGCCCTCACGACGAAGCCCCGCTGCGATTGCGTCGGCCAGTTCCGCTTCGTCCTCCACGACCAGGATGCGCATGGCGGCAACGTATCGGGGCGGCAAGAAACGCGACGGAAACGGCGCGAGTCCGTTTGCCGGTCTTGGCGCTTTACGCTGTCCTTCGACGTCGCCTGCTTCTGTGAGCGGCCCACCCGTGCAGAGGAGCACCCCACATGGCCGATCAGCCCATCAGCGCCGCCGAGACCGCGGCAGCGGCGGAGCGGCTCGAGCAGACGCTGTTCGAGGTCAAGAAGGTCATCGTCGGCCAAGACCGAGTGGTAGAGCGGCTCCTCATCTGCTCGCTGGCCCGCGGCCATGCGCTGCTCGAGGGCGTGCCCGGCTTGGCCAAGACCCTCGCGGCCGAAACGATTGCACGGGTCGTGGGCGGTTCGTTCACTCGCATCCAGTTCACCCCCGACCTCCTCCCGGCCGACGTGATGGGAACCCGTATCTACCGGGCGGGATCTGAAACGTTCGATGTGGAGCTCGGTCCGGTGTTCGCCAACTTCGTGCTGGCCGACGAGATCAACCGTGCCCCCGCAAAGGTGCAGTCCGCGCTGCTCGAGGTCATGGGCGAGCAGCAGGTGAGCATCGGCGGCAAGACCTTCCCGGTGCCGCTGCCATTCCTGGTGCTGGCCACCCAGAACCCGATCGAACAAGAGGGCGTCTACCCGCTCCCCGAAGCCCAGCGCGACCGCTTCTTGATGAAGATCGTCGTGGACTATCCCACGCCGGCCGAAGAAGTGGAGATCGTCCAACGCATGGGCGTCGCACCGCCCGAGCCCAGCGAATCGCTCAGCATCGAGGGCCTCGCCCACCTGCAGTCGGAGGCGGACCGCATCTTCGTGGCGCGCGAAGTCGTCGACTACGCCGTCAACCTGGTGTTCGCCACCCGCGAGCCCGAGCGCTTCGGTATGGCCGACCTGGGCGAGTTCCTCCAGTACGGCGCAAGCCCCCGTGCCAGCCTCGGCCTTGTGGCGGCCGGCCGCGCGCTCGCCTTGCTTCGGGGGCGTTCCTATGTGCTCCCGCAGGACATCTACGACGTGGCCCCCGACATCTTCCGCCACCGGATGGTGCTGTCCTACGAAGCGCTCGCTCGCGATATCACGGTCAACGATGTGCTCGGCCGGGTTCTATCCACGGTCCCCGCACCTCGCGTGGCACCGTCGCAAGACGCCTCGGCGCACCATGCCGCAGGCCCCACGCCACCGGCGCCGGCGGCGGCCCAACCGGCCGCCATGCCCGCGCCGTGGGTTCCCCCCACATCGGTCCCCAACCCCGAGGCAGATGCGGGATCCGACGCGGCCTCTTCCCCAGACCAGCGATGGGCTTCACCCGGCGGAACCCGCTGACCCATGGCTGCGCCTGCCAACGTTCCACCGCGAACCACGCGCACCGGCCCCGATGAGGTCCTGCGTCGCCTCGATCTCGCGGTGAGCCACAAGCTCGACGGCCTCCTTCACGGCGAGTACCAGGGCCTCGTCCCTGGCCACGGTTCCGAGCTCGGAGAGACCCGGGCCTACCAGCCAGGCGACGATGTGCGCCGCATCGACTGGAACGTGACCGCACGGATGCAGAACCCGCACGTGCGGGACACCATCGCTGATCGCGAGCTCGAGACCTGGGCCATCTGCGACATGGGTGCATCGATGGACTTTGGGACGGCCTGGTGCGAGAAGCGCGACCTCGCCATCTCGGCCACGGCGGCGGTCGGGTTCTTGACCAACCGCACCGGCAACCGGTTTGGCCTCGTCACCGTGCAGCCATCGGGCAACGTCGTGGTGCCAGCTCGTGGCGGACGCACCCACCTCATGTCGTCGCTGCACCGGCTCACCACCACACCTCGGGCGGGCACGGGTGAAATCGACCTCGGCACCGCCATCGTTCGTACGGCAGCGGTCGCCCGTCGCCGTGGCCTCGCCATCGTCATCTCGGACTTCCTGGGTGAGCCCGCGTCGTGGGGGCCAGCGCTGCGGCGCCTTTCAACGCGCCACGAGACCATCGCCATCGAGGTGCTCGACCCGCGCGAGCTGTCGCTCCCCGACGTTGGGGTGCTGTCGCTGGTGGACCCGACGACGGGGGCCACCCGCGAGGTGCCCACGGCCAAGAAGAAGCTGCGCGACCGCTATGCAGCAGCGGCTTCCGAGCAGCGCACCGCTATCGCCGAGACCATCCGCCGCTCCAACGCCGATCATCTCATCTTGCCGACCGATCAGGACTGGCTCCTCGACATCGTCCGGTTCGTGGCATCGCGTCGAGAGCGAGTCCACGCCCGACGGGCTGGGTGGGAGGCCCGCTGATGAATCCCATCTTGGCCATCACGTTCCTGCAGGCCGAACGACTGTGGTTGCTGGTCGGCGTCGTTGCCCTCTTGGTGTCGTATCTGGTACTCCAGCGCCGACGCAGCACCTATGCCGTCCGCTTCACCAACCTGGCGCTGCTCGACTCGGTCGCACCCAAGCGTCCCGGTTTCCGTCGCCACCTGCCTGCCGCGCTGCTGTTGTTGGCGCTGGCAGGCATGGTCGGGGCCTTTGCCAAGCCCGCCCGCGACGTCCGCGTGCCGCGGGAACGAGCCACGATCATTTTGGCCATCGACACCTCACTGTCGATGCAAGCCACCGATGTGCCCCCCAGCCGGCTCGAAGCCGCCCAGGCCGCCGCCAAGGAGTTCATCGAGTTCCTTCCGCCGCGGCTCAACGTCGGACTCGTCACCTTCAACGGCACCGCGCTCGTCAAGGTCACTCCTACCCAGGACCGAGACGAGGTCCTCGCTGCCATCGACCAGTTGCGACTCGGCGAGCGGACGGCGATCGGCGAAGCGATCTACGCCTCGCTCGATGCCATCGCTGCTGCCCCTCCGGCTGTCGACGACGAAGAGGTCCCGGCGCGAATCGTGCTCATGAGCGATGGTGAGACCACCAGCGGTCGTCCC